>Ga0160428_1002681_pt1 | contig 10387 bp, 11 predicted proteins | sample SolpanmetagenomM_FD_108198 | JGI IMG/M metagenome (GOLD analysis project Ga0160428, IMG submission 108198) | Solar panel surface microbial communities from Lawrence Berkeley National Laboratory, California, USA - M | ecosystem: Engineered > Built environment > Solar panel > Unclassified ...
GTACATCAGGTCGAGCTTGGGATCGTAGGAGAACCAGCCCCAGGTGCAGCCGCCGCCGGTCTTCCACTGATCGCCTTCCCAGGTCTTCAGCGAGGAGTCCTTGCCGACCGGCTTGCCGAGCGACGTGGTCTTCTCGGGATCCATGATCATGTCGGCGTCGGGGCCCTGGGAGTGGCCGCGCCACACCTTCTTGCCCGTCTTGGCGTCGTAGGCGGTGACGTGGCAGTTCACGCCGAACTCGCCGCCGGAGATGCCGACGATGATCTTGTCCTTCACCGGCAGAACGGTGGCGGTGTTGGTCTCACCCTTCTTCGGGTCGCCGTTGACGACGGACCAGTTCACCTTGCCGGACTTGGCGTCGAGCGAGACGACCGTGGTGTCGGCCTGGTGCAGGATGATGGCGCCATCGGCGTAGGCGAGACCACGGTTGACCGTGTCACAGCACATCACCGGGATGACCGACGGGTCCTGCTTGGGCTCGTACTTCCAGACGATCACGCCGTCCTTGTCGAGGTCGAGGGCGTAGACGATGTTCGGGAAGGGGGTGTGGACGTACATCATGTTGCCGACGACGAGCGGGGAGCCCTCGTGGCCGCGCAGCACGCCGGTCGAGAAGGTCCAGGCCACCTGGAGCTGCTTGACGTTGCTGGCGTTGATCTGGTCGAGCTTCGAATAGCGCGTGTTGGCGTAGTCGACGGTCTGAAGGACCTGCTCGGCCGGGTTGGCCGTGCGCTTCAGGACGTCTTCGTTGGCGAACGCCGTGGTCGAAGCGACCATGCCGGCGCCGAGTGCGAGAAGATGTACCGCTCTCATGGATTCCTCCGACAGATCTTACAGCCGTCATCATGCGGAAAATCCGCAGGATCACGCCGTGATCTGACTGTTTGCGACAGGGATAGGTTCGCCTCGGTAGCGGACGCCAAACCCTTATGTCCGAACCGTGAAAGGCCGGGGCGGGGTCTGTGTAGTCAGGGGCCGCTATCCCTTTGCGGCGCCCCTCGAAACCGAAGCTTGAATGAACTCTAAGAAAAATTCCGGCGGCGTCAACACGCTTGCGCCCCGTGCTTCCAGGCTTCGCACAAGTCCTCGTGAGCCCTCACGCGACATTCGGACAAACTCACGCTTCGCGGCACGAGATTGTGCGATGCAATATCTGAAATTGCTAAGACAAAGCGTTTTAAACACCTTGGCGCCATCATCATGCGTTCGGTGCATGTAGCCTGAGCTTGGCAAGGTGCGGCATGCGGGCGAAGGGGTGTTGATCGTAGATGAGGCGATACGCTCACGCGTCAGAGAGAAATAAAATTCATTTTCAGATTTATATTTCTAAGGGCTTCGTCGGCTTGGTTGCGGGCGTTGCCTGGATCCAGCCTCCGGGAAGCCCTGGGGCCGGCCCATCGGATGCGCGGTCTCGCCGCATCAGGCTCTGTGAGAAGTGGGGACATCGCCGGATGCGGGCGCGAGCGCCGTCCGATCCAGGGCGAATCAGCTTGCGATGACGCCGGGGAATCGCCCTGCGAGGGAGGCTCGGTTCGCCTCCACCCAGCCGCGGTCGCGCTGGCCCCGTGGTCGGTCGAGGGCGATCGTGCCCAGGAGGCTCGCCGGCCGTCCCGAGACCAGGAGCAGGCGATCGGCGATCTCGAGGGCTTCGGCGACGTTGTGGGTGACCATCAGGACGCCCATGCCGGAGGCCTCCACCGCCGCGACCACCAAACCCCGCAGGGACGCCGCGGCGTTGTCGTCGAGGGAGACGAAGGGCTCGTCGAGAATGAGGATGCGCGGCTTCTGCGCGAGCGCCCGGGCGAGCGAGACCCGCCGGGCCATGCCGAGCGAGAGGGCGCCCGGGTAGCGGCCGCGCCAGGGAGTCAGTCCGAGGGACTCGAACAGGGCGTCGAGGTTCTGCGCGCGCGCCGGACGCGGCAGGGCGAGGCGGACATTCTGCTCGACGGTGCGCCAGGGCAGCAGCCGCGGCTCCTGGAACGCCATGGCGATGCCGGCTTCGTCCGGCGGCGGCGTGACACGGCCCTCATAATCGGGATCGAGGCCGAGGAGGATGCGCAGGGTCGTGGTCTTGCCCGCCCCCGAGGGGCCGATCAGGCAGGTGATGGCGCCTGCCGTCACCGTGAAGGCGAGGTCGCGCACCGCCTCCACGGGCTCCGGGCCGCCGCCGCCATAGACCTTGCGGAGGATCTCGACCCGCAGGGCGGCATCCGCGGTGTCGGAGACGGGCATGGCCATCCCCTCAGCGCCAGCGTCGGACATAGGCTTCGAGCCGCTGGAGAATGAGGATGTCGATGGCGATCATCACGCTCATGAACACGATGCTGTAGCCGAGGATCGCCGCCACGTTCAGGCTCTGGACGAAGTAGTAGTTGATCGCGAAGCCGACGCCGTTGGGCCGGCCCAGCAGCTCGATCACCAGCACGATCTTCCAGGCGAGCGACAGGCCCGAGCGGGCCGCCGCCACCGCGAAGGGCTGGAGCTGCGGCACCAGCACGTGCGCGATCCAGGTCCGCCGGTCGAAGCGGTAGCTGCGCGCCATCTCCTCCAGCTGCGGATCGAGGCCGCGCGCCCCCTCGCGCAGGATCACGGCGACGTTCGGCAGCTTGTTCAGGACCACGGCGACGATCGCGGCCGCCTCGTTCAACCCGACCCAGATGTAGGCCAGCACCGTGATCACCAGGGCGGGCGTGTTGAGGAGGATGAGGAGGGGCGTGTCGAGGACGAGGTTGAGCCGGCGCGAGCGCCCCAGGGCGATCCCGAGGAGCACGCCCAGGGTCATCGCCAGGAAGAAGGAGATGCCGACCCGCGCCAGGGTGATGCCGACGTTCCACCACAGGTCGCCGGTGGCGGATTCGCGCGCGATGAAGTCCAGGATCGCCAGGGGTGCCGGCAGCAGCCGCGAGCCCGCGGCCGAGGCCGCGACCTGCCACCCCGCGAGGAGGACCAGCACGGAGGCGAGACGGGTGGCAAAGCCCATCGGGTCAGGGTGTCGGCGGTGCGGCGGGCGGGCGCGGAGCGGCCTCAGCCATTGCCGGTGCCGTCGAAGTACAGGCCCGCGGGGAGCGTCGAGCCGGCGCCGACCAGGCGCTCGCCGCCGAGCCGGGCCATCACGGTGAACAGCGTCTCGCCGTCGCGGCGTTCCGTGGCGAGGGGCCGGCGCGGGATGCCCGCGAGGAAGTCGCGCTTCAGGGCCTGGAAGGTGGCCTCGTCGTCGGCCGACATCAGGGGGCGCACCACGTCCCAGGCGGCGGGATCGGTGGCGAGGATGTCCTTGGCGGCCTTTGAGGCTCGGGCGAACCCGGTCACCGCCTCGCCCTTGTCCTTCACGGTGGCGTCGTCGAGGAGGTAGCCGATCAGGGCCATCGAGCCGGTGGCGCCGAAGGCGCGCATGATGTCGTCCGAACCGATCAGGCGGCGGAAGCCCTTGGGCTCCAGGCGGGCACAGTAGGTCCAGTACAGCAGCCCGGCATCGAGCTCGCCCTGCTCCAGCTTGAGCGCCAGGAGGGGGGGCGCGCCGAACGCGATGGTGGCCTGGGTCTCGAGGTCGAGGCCCACGGTGTCCCGGGCCTGGGCCTTGAGCAGGAGCCAGTTCTTGTCGAGGGGGCCGCCGGCCACGCCGAGGCGCTTGCCCTTGAGGTCGGCCAGCGTCCGGATCGGGCTGTCGCCCGGCACCATCAGCGAACCCTCGGTAGTCGAGTAGGGGAAGAAGCGGATCGCGCGGCCCTCGTTGCCGAGCCGTGCGGCCCAAAGCAGGTCGCCCACGATGGTGTCGACCTGGCCCCCCAGGAAGGCGATCCGCGCCGCGTCGTTGCCGGCGAGCTTGACCACGTCGAGGGTGAAGCCGTTGGCGCTGTCGAGGCCCCGGGCCTTGATCACCGCCGCCTCCCACGAAACCGTGCCGAACGGCAGGCTGCCGACCCGGAAGGACGGCCCGGCCGCCCGCGCGGGCCGGACGAGGCTCCAGGGCAGGGGCAACAGTGCCGCCGTCGCGAGCAATCCGCGCCGTGACAGCATGAGGGACTCTCCCTGGATTCGAAGTCGAACGCTCGGGTTGTCCCGTGAAGGCCGGCGCTGGTTGGCAATCTTCATAGGAGGTCGGGCACAGGGCGTCCACAGGACGAATTGGCAAGTCGTCCGGGCGGATGGTCGCTTCCGGAGCGACAAGCCCTTCCACTTCGGGCGCGAGACCTTGCGGGCCGGGCACGATCTCTTCCGAACCCGGCACGATCCCTTGCGCGCCGCCGGGGCCGGGCGCAGACATTCGGCAACGATGCCTGTTCGAGGGAGGGTGAGACCATGGCCGGCACGCGGGACGACGTGATCGACGACGCCACCGTCACGGAGCGCCTCGCGCGCGAGTTGCCGGCCTGGCGCCTGGAGGAGGGCTGGATCCGGCGCACCTACAAGACGGCGGGCTGGAAGGGCACGCTGATGGTGATCAACACGGTGGGGCACCTCGCCGAGGCCGCCTGGCACCACCCGGACATCACCGCCTCCTACGCCTGGGTCGAGGTGCGGCTGACCAACCACGCCGCCAAGGGCATCACCGAGAAGGATTTCGCCCTGGCCGCCAAGATCGAGGAGGTGGTCGGCTGGCAGCCCGGCACCGAGGGCGGCGCGCTGGAGGGCACGCCCACCGATGCGCGCTTCGCCTACATCAAGTACGACAAGTAGCCGGTCGCCACCGGGTCAGCGGTCGCCACCGGGTCAGTCCGCCTGCTTCACCCGGCGGCACTCGGTCTTGAGGTAGCTGGTCTTGCCGACCTCGTCCCGCAGGTCGGTGCGGGCGATGATCTCCTGCCAGCCGTTGGTGCAGCCGAGCTCGTTAGCGACGCGGACCTTGCGGACCTCGCTCGCCTTGTCGTCCGTGCAGGCCTCGATCGGGATCCCGTTGGCGCAGACGAGGACCACGGCGATGAAGGCGTTCATGGGCGAGCTCCGGCGTTTCCTTGCCCGACAGGTACGCCACCGGCGCCCGTCCGGTCTCAGTCGATCGTGAGAATGTGATCGGCGGAGAAGTCCCGCCCCTCCACTGGGTTCGCCACCCAGCGGGTTCGGCCGATCCGCAGGTCGTGCCCCGCATGGAAGTGGCCCGAGACCCAGAGATCGGGCCGGTCCGCCTCGGGCAGGTCGTCGAGGACGGTGGTGGCGTAGAAGGCCGGGACCCACCAGGGCACGCCGGCCACGTGGCGGAACGCCTCGGCCGCGCGCGGGCTCGCCGGATGATGGGTGACGCAGACGGTCGGGCCGTCATGGGGCTGCGCCAGGGCGGCAGCCAGCAGGACGCGCTCCCGCCCATGCGCCGCCATCGCGTCGGCGGGCGACCAGGCCGTGCCGTCGCCGTTGCGGATGGAGCCCCGGTATTCCCGCGAGCCGGTGACCGGATCGGTCATCCGCGCGGCCGCATAGGCGACCGGATCCTCCGGCGCGTCGGCCACGGTCCCGTCGAGCCAGAGGCCGGCCAGCGACCAGTCGCTCCACAGGGTCGTGCCGACGAAGCGGACGCCGTCGAGGACGACCGCCGCCCCGCGCTGGAGCAGGTGGATATCGGCTCCCTCCCCGTTCAGGCGCAGCACCTCGGCCTCCAGGGCGGCGAGGAGCTCCGGGGCCGTACGCCGGTCGCCGGTGGGGGCGTAGTGCTCGTGGTTGCCCGGCACCAGCACGATCGGGCGTCCCTGCGCCAGGGTCGTCAGGGCCGCGAGCCCCAGTTCGGGCCGGCCCTCGTGCAGGTCGCCGGGACAGACCAGCACGTCGAAGGGCCGGGCCGGGCGCGGGATGACGTCGAGGCGCCGGCGCTCGAGGTGCAGGTCGGAGATGGGAAACAGGCGCATGGGGGGCTCGCAGCCTCTCAGGGAACCGGGGTCTCGGAGACGGCCTTGGCCGCGCGCCACTCCGCGCGGGCGGCCTTCAGGATGTCGCTCGCCGAATCCGCGTTCAGGACGGCGATGCCCGCCGCCGCGATGAGGTCCGGCCAGGCCGACAGGGTCAGGGCGGTGGCGAGGCCCGCGGCGATGATCGCCAGGTTGGCGAAGGCGTCGTTGCGGGCGGAGAGGTAGGCGGCCCGGGTCAGGCTGCCGCCCCCGGAGCGGTGGCGGGCCAGCATCATCGCACAGGTGAGGTTGACCGCCAGCGCCCCCAGGCCCGTGAGCGTCAGGGGGATCGGTGCCGGCGGCGCCATCGTGGCGAACTTGATCCAGGCGGCATAGCCGGTGGCGAGCGCCGGCAGGAGCAGGATGACGGCGAGGACGGCCCCGAGCCGGGCCCGGTTGCGGACGCTCCAGCCGATCCCGGCGAAGATCAGCAGGTTGATCGCCGCGTCCTCGAGGAAGTCGAGGCTGTCGGCGATCAGTGCCAGCGAGCCGATCGCCAGGGCGACGGTGATCTCGATGCCGAAATACGCGAGGTTCAGCCCGGCGACGCGGGCGACCACCGGGCGCAGGGTGGCGGACGGGGTGGGCGTGGCGGACACGGGCGTCGGCTCGTCTCGTGAGGGGGCGGTCTTCAGGGTGAGGTCTCCGAACCTGCGCCCGTGCCGCGCGGCAAGGGCCTCCATGGCGCGAGTTGCCTCCGCCTGTCGAGGCTCAAGGCCCGGCGGGATGCTTTTCGGCTGCCGGATACTGGATTTGGTCCGCTGCCTGTGCGAGGCGAAAAGCCAAGCCGCACGAGACCTGCGTGCCACCCACCGAAGTCAGGGAAACTGCCGATGATGCCCGAACTGCGCGTCCTGTACTTCGAAGATCTCGAAGTCGGCCTGTCCGAGACGCTGAACAAGGTCATCGCCTCCTCCGACGTGGTGGGCTTCGCCGAGATCACCGGCGACCGCAATCCGATCCACCTGTCCGAACACTTCGCGGCACGCACGCCCTTCGGCACCCGGATCGCCCACGGCCTCTACACCGCCGGCCTGATCTCGGCGGTGCTCGGCACCCGCCTGCCCGGCCCCGGCGCGGTCTACATCAGCCAGACCCTGAACTTCCGCGCACCCGTGCGCATCGGCGACACCGTCGAGGTCACGGTCGAGGTGGCCGAGCTCGTGCCGGAGCGCCGCCGCGCCCGCCTGAAATGCACCTGCTCGGTGGCCGGCGAGGTCGTCCTCGACGGCGAGGCCCTGGTGAAGGTGCCGACCAAGGCCGAGGCCGATCCCCTGGCGGTGCGCATGGGCGGGCGTCCGGCGAGCGCCTGACGCCGCCTTGGCCGCCCGCTCCCGACCCGCGCCGGTCGCCATCGACGATCCCGCCGACCCGCGCCTCGCGCCCTATGCGGCGATGCGCGAGCGCGACCTCGTCGGGCGCGCCGGCCGCTTCATCGTGGAGGGCGAGGTGACCCTGCGGGTCATGCTCTCGGCCCGGGCCCGGTTCGGCCTCGAATCGGTCCTGCTGGCGCCCGAGCGCCTGGCCGGCCTGGAGGCGGCCCTGGCCCGTCTGCCCGAGCGCGTGCCCGTCTACACCGCGGCGAAGCCCGTGATGAGTGCGATCACCGGGTTCCCGATCCATCGCGGCGTCCTCGGCGTCGGCCTGCGCGGCGGGGAGGCCGCCGATGACGCCCGGCCCGGCCTGCCGCCGGCCCCGGCGCCCGCCCTCGTGGTCGGCCTCGTCGGCCTGACCAACCACGACAATGTCGGCGGCCTGTTCCGCAACGCCGCCGCCTTCGGAGCCGACGCGGTGCTCCTCGATGGGGCCACCTGCGATCCGCTCTATCGCAAGGCGATCCGCGTCTCGGCGGGCGCCGCCCTGATCGTCCCCTTCCTGCAGCTCGCCGATGCCGACGCGCTCCTGGCCTTCGCGGCGCGTCACGCCCTGGAGCCCCTGGCCCTGAGCCCCGGCGGGGCCGAGACCCTGGGGACCCTGACGCCCCCCGCCCGGACCCTGCTCCTGCTCGGGAGCGAGGGGCCGGGCCTGCCGCCGGACTTGATGGCGCGCCTGCGCACCGTCCGCATCGCGATGGCGCCGGAGTTCGATTCGCTCAACGTCGCCACGGCCGGCGCCATCGCGCTGCACCACCTGTCCCGGGCTGCCTGACGGCGGATGGCGGACCGGCGCGGCCGGATCGGCCGGGGATGCGCGACACTGCGCCCCCATTGCCGCCCGCACCACTACGGTCAAGATTAGACCGCGAGCCCTGGACGGACCATGCTCACGCGCCACATGCATGAGGCACGTGGGCCTGTAGACGATGGAGTTGTGAGCGTTGTTGCAGTCACGGGACGGCTTGCGGACCTTGTCCGGACGCCGCGTCATCATCGTCGGTGCCGGTCCCGGCGGCCTCGCCACCGCGCTTCTTCTCGCTCGCGCCGGCGTCCACGTCACGTTGCTGGAGAAGGATCCGGCGGTGGGCGGACGCACGAAGACCGTCGAGGCGCCCGGCGGCTTCCGGTTCGACATCGGGCCGACCTTCTTCCTCTATCCGCAGATCCTCGCCGACATCTTCGAGACCTGCGGCGAGCGCCTGGAAGACCACGTCAAGCTCGAGCGCCTCGATCCGCAGTACCACCTCGTGTTCGAGGCGGGCGGCGAGATCCGCGCCACGAACGACATGGACCGGCTCGAGGCCGAGGTGGCGCGCATCGCGCCGGACGACGCCAAGAACGTGCGCAAGTTCTTCGCCGACAACCGGGTCAAGCTGAAGTTCTTCAAGCCCGTCCTGGAGCAGGCCTTCCACACCCTGCGGGCCATGGCCTCCCCGGCCATGATCGCCGCCCTGCCCCACCTCCATCCGGGGCGCAGCGTCGACAAGGATCTGCGGCGCTACTTCAAGGACCCGCGGGTCCGCCTCGCCTTCGCGTTCCAGACCAAGTACCTCGGCATGTCGCCGTTCCGGTGCCCGAGCCTGTTCACCATCCTGTCGTTCCTCGAGTACGAGCACGGCGTCTACCACCCGGTCGGCGGCTGCGGCGCCGTCTCGGAGGCGATGGCGGGCCTTGCCCGCCGGATGGGCGTGGATGTCCGCCTCGGGGCGGCCGTCGAGCGGGTGCTGTTCGAGGGCAAGCGCGCCAGCGGGGTCGTCTGCAACGGCGAGACCTTGCAGGCCGACGCGGTCGTCATCAACGGCGACTTCGCCAAGGTCATCCAGGACCTCGTGCCGCAGCAGCACCGGCCGCGCTGGCGCGACGCCAAGATCGAGAAGGCGCGCCTCTCCTGCTCGACCTTCATGCTCTACCTCGGCCTCGACGGGCCGATGCCGGAGGCCCTCGGCCACCACACCATCCTGCTGTCGGAGGATTACGCCCGTAACATCCGGGAGATCACCGACGGCATCCTGTCGATGCAGCCCTCGCTCTACGTGCAGCATGCGGGCTTCACCGACGGCGGCATGGCGCCGCCCGGCCAGACCAGCCTCTACGTGCTGGTGCCGGTGCCGAACCTGAAGGCGGGCATCGACTGGAAGGGCCTGCGGGAGACCTATCGCCGCCTCGTGCTCGACCGCCTGAAGCTGCTCGGCCTCGGCGATATCGAGTCGCGCATCCGCTACGAGCGCATCGTCGACCCGACCGAGTGGCGCGACGATTTCTTCGTGCACGAGGGCGCCACCTTCAACCTCGCCCACGACCTGATGCAGATGCTCTACTTCCGCCCGCACAACCGCTTCGGGCCGGGTCTCTACCTCGTCGGCGGCGGCACCCATCCGGGCTCCGGCCTGCCGGTGATCTACGAGGGTGCGCGCATCACCGCCCGCCTCCTCATCGAGGAGCTCTCCGCGGGGCGCGTCGGGGCCGCCAGCGCCGGCATCCCGGCCACCGCGCCCCTGGCCGCCTCGGGCGACGCCACTTGAGGGGGCTGTCGCGGCCCCTGGCCGGCCTCTGCGCCCTTCTGCTGGTTTCGGGCGCGGCCCGCGCCGCCTCCGTGGCGGTGGAGGTCGAGGGCATCGAGCCCGGGGGCCTGCTCTCCGTCGCCCTGTGCCAGGACGGCCTGTCGGAGGCCGATTGCCGGACGGGGCAGCAGGCCGAGCCCCGGGCCGCCGCCCAGCGCTTCGTCTTCTCGAACGTGACGCCCGGCATCTACGCGGCGGTGGCCTACCAGGACACCAACCGCAACGGCCGCCTCGACCGGACCGGCCTCGGCCTGCCCCTCGAGCCCTACGGCTTCTCCGGCGAATCCGCCCGCTCCGCCCGCCCGGATTTCGCGCGCGCGCGCTTCGTCGTGCGCGAGCCCGGGGTCGGCGTGCGGGTTCGCCTGTCGCGCGCGCTGCCGCCCCGCTGAGCGCCGCGTGAGCCTCCGTACCGAGCCGCTCCTGCGGGTGGCCGGCGCCGCCCTCGCCTATCGCGGCACCCGGGTGCTGGAGGGCGTCGACCTCGCCCTCGGCGCCGGCGAGACCCTCGCGCTCCTCGGCCCCAACGGCGCCGGCAAGACCTCGCTGATGCGCCTCATCGCGGGCCGGCTCGCCCCCA
>Ga0160428_1002682_pt1 | contig 10387 bp, 4 predicted proteins | sample SolpanmetagenomM_FD_108198 | JGI IMG/M metagenome (GOLD analysis project Ga0160428, IMG submission 108198) | Solar panel surface microbial communities from Lawrence Berkeley National Laboratory, California, USA - M | ecosystem: Engineered > Built environment > Solar panel > Unclassified ...
GACAGGCGGGTCGGGGTGCGCGTCTCGATCAGGTCGGGGAGGGCTGCGTGGCGGAGATAGACGTTGAAGAACCAGCCATAGTCTTTCCCCGTCACGCGCCGGACGATCCGTTCGTATTCTGCGGTGGTGCCGTAGCGCGGGGTGAAATTGCCCGGTCGCGGATCGAGCCGGCCGTAGACCGCGAGCCGCGTGACGTCACGAAACGCGCGGTCGCCGATCAGGCCGCGCAGCGTGTGGAGCATCCATGCGCCCTTGTAATAAATGTCCTGACCCGGGCCGCCCTTGGCGATTTCGTACACCTGTTCCTCGGTGCGGACATTGCCCGAGACGATCGGGCTGAGGTTGGCGATCTTGTTGCGCTGATCGTCCATCATCACCGCGTAGCGCGCGTCACCCTCGCGCCAGCGGCCGTAGAAGGGCTGCATGTATTCGGCATAGCCTTCGTGGAGCCAGTAATCGTCCCAGTCGGCGGAGGTCAGCTGATTGCCGAACCATTCGTGCGCGAATTCGTGCTGGAACAGCCAGTCGAACCCCTCGGGCGCCTTGGCGTAGGCGTTGCCATAGGCGTTGATCGTCTGGTGCTCCATCCCCTTGTGCGGGGTCTCGACGACGCCGACCTTTTCGTCGCCGAACGGGTAGGGGCCGATCTGAGCCTCGAAGAAATCGAGCGTCGGCGCGAATTCGGCGAACAGCGCGCGTGCCTGTGCCTCCTCGCCGGGCAGGTACCAGTAGAATAGCGGGATCGTGTTGCCGTAGCGGCTCCTGTAGCTGCCCGCGATCTGCTCGTACGGCCCGACGTTGAGCGCGATGCCGTAGGTGGTCGGGCGCTTGATCCGCCAGTTCCAGCGGGAGCGCCCGTCGGCGAGCGTATCGACCCCGACCAGGACGCCGTTCGAGGGGGCCTTCAGTCCTGCGGGGACGGTGATGTGGAGCGTGACGACACCGGGCTTTCCGGTCGGGAAATCGAAGCACGGCCAGAACAGGTCGCAGCCGATCCCCTCGGCGGTGGTGGCGAACCAGGTCGCGCCGTCGGGGGTGTTCGACCAGACCATTCCCGAATCCCACGGTGCGTTGACCGCGACATGCGGCTGGCCGCCATAAGCGATCCGCGCGGTTATGCGTTTCCCGGCGGGGACTGTCTGGGGAAGCGTGATCCGCAACTGGCCTTCGGGGTTGGTCCAGGCGTCGCGGGAAAGCGCGGTGCCGTCGATCGCGATCGACTCCACGGGGAGGTTGCGATCGAGATCGACGACGAGCCGGGCGAGCGGCGCGCGCGCGGTGAAATCGAGCGTGGCGATTCCGCGGAGCGTCTGCGTTTCGGGGAGGATTTCGAACGCAAGGTCGGCGGCGGTGAAGGTGAGCTTCGCTTGGTCTGGGTCGACCGCGCCGCCCGACTTCTGCGTCTGCGCGGTGATCGGCGGCTCGCCCTTTTGCGGGAGGGACGCCGCGGTCAGCGACAGGCCGGCCAGCAGGAGAGCAACGCGAGACACCATCATTCCGGAACCGCTCCACCAAACACGTCGCAAGGGTGGTAGGCGCAAATCGAGGGGATCGCACCTGATCTTCGCGGTGCTCGCCGTGTCACGCGTCGGGGGCATAGCGCATCGCGACGTCGCAGCGGGCGTAGCGCGCGCCATAATCACGCATGATTTCCGCGTCATGGCGGAAGCCGAGCTTTTCGTACAGATGGACCGCCGCCGCGCATTTGGTGCTGGTCAGCAGGTACAGCGGATCGGCGCTCAGGGTCTGCGCGCGCGCGATCATCGCGGTGAGCAGGAACTCGCCCGCCTTGAGGCCACGCGCGCTTTCGCGGACTCCCATCTTGGTGAGTTCAAAACTGGAGTCGCCGGTCTTCTGGAGCGCGCAAGTGCCGACGATGCCGAGCCCGCGCGCCTCGACGAACAGGATCGTGCCGCCGGGATCGACGATCTTCGCGCGGGGGTTGTCGAGCACCGCGCGATCAGTGTCCTCGAGGTGGAACATAGCGGTGATCCACTCGGCATTGATGTCGCGGAAGGTGGTCGCGAGATCGTCCGAATAGTCGCGGATGATAAGGGTTTCGGGGTTCGCCCGTGCGGCGAGGAGATCGAGCGGGGTCGCGGCGAGCGCTGCCTCGACCGCGGTGATCTGCGCGAGGAACGCTTCGGTCTCGCCGCCGCACAGGATGTCGACTGCATCCTCGACACGCGGCCACACCAGCAGCCGCGCGCGTGCCATCGCGGCGTCGCCGGCGGGGGTCAGCGAAATCGTGCGCTGGCGCTGGTCGCTCCCGGTCTCGGTCCGGACCAGGTCGAGCTCGACGAGTTGCGCGATCCCGCGCGTCACCCCGGGCTGGCTTGCGCCGACCGCCTGAACGAGCTGGCCGATCGTCAGCGGGGCGTGTTCGAGCGCCGCGAGCAACGGCATGTGAGTCGGTTGCACCGCCAGCCCCGCGTCGGCGAGGATCCGCGCTGCGCCCGCCTGTAGCCGTTCGCCGAGCCGCTTGAGGCGGCTGCCGAGGAAGACGGGGCCTAGGTCCTGCAGAGTGTCGGGGGGCATGGCGAGCCTTTCTATGCCGCGTTATATAACATGATATGAGACCGGGCGCTCGTGTCTTTTCCCACCCCTTTGGGTGCGTGGATCTGCCTGAGCGGGTTTTTTCCGCCCGACGGGAGGTTGCAACGCCCCGGCAAAATCGCGGAACGATTGATGGCAACGGCATTCACCCCATATAAAGGGAGAACGCGCTTGAATGGCGCGGACCCGGAGTATTCATGACGCAAGCTTCTGCCCCGCATTCCTATCCCGTCCTGCCGTTGCGCGACATCGTCGTGTTTCCGAGCATGATCGTCCCGCTGTTCGTCGGGCGCGACAAGTCGGTTGCCGCGCTCGAGGCGGCGATGGCGGGCGACAAGGAGATCTTCCTCGTCGCCCAGCTCGACCCCGCGCAGGACGATCCCGCGCGCGACGACCTGTACGACATCGGCGTCACCGCGACCGTGCTCCAGCTGCTCAAGCTCCCCGACGGCACCGTCCGCGTGCTGGTCGAGGGCAAGCGCCGCGCGTCGCTGACCGAACTCGCCGAGCGCGACGGCTATCTGGCCGCGCAGGTCGAGATGCTCGAGGCCGAGGAGGAAGAGGGGTCCGAGCCGGCGACCCCCAACACCGAGGTGTCCGCGCTGATGCGCTCGGTCGTCGACCAGTTCGAGAATTACGCCAAGCTCAACCGCAAGCTCCCTGCCGAGACCGCGGTCCAGCTCGGCGAGATCGAGGACGCGAGCAAGCTCGCCGACGCGGTCGCCGCGAACATCCAGGTCAAGGTCAGCGACAAGCAGGCGTTGCTGGTCGAGCGCGATCCGGCCAAGCGGCTCGAGATGGTGTTCGCCTTCATGGAAGGCGAGCTCGGCGTCCTGCAGGTCGAGAAGAAGATCAAGTCGCGGGTCAAGCGCCAGATGGAGAAGACCCAGCGCGAATATTATCTCAACGAGCAATTGAAGGCGATCCAGCGCGAGCTTGGCAACGAGGGCGAGGAAGGCGAGGGCGACGAGATCGCCGAGCTGACCCAGAAGATCGCGTCGCTCAAGATGTCGAAGGAAGCGCGCAGCAAGGCGACGTCGGAGCTCAAGAAGCTCAAGACGATGGCGCCGATGTCGGCGGAAGCCACGGTGGTGCGCAATTACCTCGACGTGCTGCTCGGCCTGCCGTGGGGCAAGAAGTCGAAGATCCGCAAGGACATTTCGGCGGCGCAGGCGGTGCTCGACGAGGATCATTATGCGCTCGAGAAGGTCAAGGACCGGATCATCGAATATCTTGCGGTGCAAGCGCGCACCAACAAGCTGAAGGGGCCGATCCTGTGTCTCGTCGGGCCTCCCGGCGTCGGCAAGACGAGCCTCGGCAAGTCGATCGCCAAGGCGACCGGGCGCGAGTTCATCCGCCAGTCGCTGGGCGGCGTGCGGGACGAAGCCGAGATCCGCGGGCATCGGCGTACGTATATCGGCTCGCTGCCGGGCAAGATCGTCACCAACCTCAAAAAGGCCGGGACCAGCAACCCGCTGTTCCTGCTCGACGAGATCGACAAGCTTGGGCAGGATTTCCGCGGCGATCCGGCGTCGGCCTTGCTCGAGGTGCTCGACCCCGAGCAGAACGGCAAGTTCCAGGATCACTATCTCGAGATCGACGTCGACCTGTCGGACATCATGTTCGTGACGACGGCGAACTCGCTCAATCTTCCGCAGGCATTGCTCGATCGGATGGAGATCATCCGGCTCGAGGGCTATACCGAGGACGAAAAGGTCGAGATCGCCGAGCGCCACCTGATTGCCAAGCAGATCGAGGCGCATGGGCTCAAGCCGGGTGAGTTCACGCTGACCACCGAGGGACTGCGCGCGCTGATCCAGTTCTACACGCGCGAAGCCGGTGTCCGCACGCTCGAGCGCGAGATTGCCAAGCTCGCGCGCAAGGCGCTGCGCCGGATCCTTGAGAACAAGGACACCGCGATCACGATCACCGCGGACAATCTGTCCGACTTCGCGGGTGTGAAGAAATATCGCCACGGCCTGGGCGAGGAGGAGAACCAGATCGGTGCGGTGACGGGGCTCGCGTGGACCGAGGTCGGCGGCGAGCTGCTGACGATCGAGAGCGTCACCGTGCCGGGTCGCGGGGTCGCCAAGATCACCGGCAAGCTCGGCGACGTGATGAAGGAGTCGATCGAGACCGCGTTCAGCTTCATCAAGGCACGCTCGCCATCGTACGGGATCAAGCCGAGCCTGTTCGCGCGCAAGGACGTCCATATCCATCTGCCCGAGGGTGCGGTGCCCAAGGACGGCCCGTCCGCGGGGATCGGGATCGTCACCGCGATCATTTCGACGCTGACCGGAGTTCCGGTGCGGCGCGACGTCGCGATGACGGGCGAAGTCACGCTGCGCGGGCGCGTGCTGCCGATCGGCGGACTCAAGGAGAAGCTGCTCGCGGCGTTGCGTGGCGGCATCACCACGGTGCTGATCCCGCAGGAGAATGAGAAGGATCTGGCAGAAATTCCTGCCAACATCCTGAACGGCCTCAAGATCATCCCGGTGTCCCATGTCGATGAAGTGCTCCGTCTGGCACTGACGGCGCCGCTCGAGGCAATCGAATGGAGTGAAGCGGACGACCTCGCCGCGCAACCACCGGCGGGGATTCCTCCGGTTGGTGGGGAAGTCCATCACTGATGCTTTTGCGCATCTGACCGACCAGTTCGCGCGGGTTCGGGGCGGGGTTCTTGCTTTTTGTTTTGACAGCCCCCCCCGTACCCGCCTTACTGCGCCACCGGCCGGCTGGCTGGGAATCAGATTTCTATTCGTAAACGGGGGTTTAATGGCGATGAACAAGCAAGAACTGATCGCGACGGTCGCGGATACCTCGGGACTGACGAAGGGCGATGCGAGCAAGGCGGTCGAAGCCGTGTTCGACGCAGTGTCGGCAGCGCTCAAGGCAGGCGACGAAGTGCGCCTCGTCGGGTTTGGCACGTTCTCGGTCAGCAAGCGCAAGGCATCGACCGGCCGCAACCCCCGTACCGGCGAGCCGATGACGATCAAGGCATCGTCGCAGCCCAAGTTCAAGGCCGGCAAGGGCCTCAAGGACTCGGTCAACTGATTTTCACGTCTTTTCTGGATGCGCGGCGCTTGCAAAGCGGGGCGCGACCGGATTAAGGACACGGGCATAGGGCGGCGCAGCGCCGCCCGTTCCGTTTTTGCCGGACTCCCTGTCGGGGGCGTGGCAGCGGGCGCGTAGCTCAGTGGTAGAGCACACCCTTCACACGGGTGGGGTCGCAGGTTCAATCCCTGCCGCGCCCACCATCTCCCGAAGCCCGCGACATCCCCTGGTGTCGCGGGCTTCGTTGCGTCCGGGGCGGGCGGTTAGGGTGGGACTGCGGATTGTGCCTCCCCCGCGCGCCGTCATGCTGAACTTGTTTCGGCATCCACGTGTCCGCTCGGGCAGCCGGCCGTTGGTGCGCGGTGGACCCTGAAACAAGTTCAGGGTGACGCCGCCTGGTGGGGCTGGCGATCGTTACCCCCCCGACACTGCAAACATATTTCGGCCTTTATCTTCGACGCAGTACGCCATGTCACGATTTCGTAACAATACCGTCACGAAATTGACCCCCGAAACGCATCAAGTCGTCATCTAGCGCGCCTACCCGGACGGTCGAGGTCGATAAGGGGGAACCGAATCGACTGGGGGCACACCGCCCATACGCACATCGACAGTCGACTTCGGGAGTGACCAATGGCCAGCTTCAAGCGTTTCAGCACCATTCTATTGATCGGCACCGCCACCGCGGCGCTCAACGCGTGCAGCGGCGCGAATGATGTCGCCTCGCCCGGCGCAGGCACGGTCGTGATCACCCCCGCACCGACGCCGACCCCGGCGCCGACGCCGACGCCGACGCCGACCGCGGGGATTACCGCCGCGCAGTTCGCCGCGGTCACGCCGGTCAACGGCATCTCGATCACCGCGGACGAGCAGCTTGCGATCGTCAACGCCGGGACCAACAACAACGTCAACGGCACCAACATGCTCAACGGCGTGTACCCGACGACCGCGACCTCGCTGACCACCGCGCTCGACCCCTCGACGATCAACAGCTTCTTCACCAGCACCAATTATGTCGGCGCGCTCAACGGCCCGACCGATACCGCGTTCCAGGGCTGGACCTGCAGCTCGACCTCGGCTGAATTCGGCGGCGCCAGCGGGCGGTGCACCGCGGTTCCCGCAGTCGGCACCGGCGGCGCGGCAGCGGCTTGCCCGACCGACACGATCGATGACGGCCTGGTCCAGACGTTCCGTGCCTGCCGCCTGCCTTTGGTCATCAAGGGGACGCTGACCCTGCCGAAGATCGCTGGCGTGTTCTACCGGCTGCGCGGGCAGACCGAAGTCGGCGACGTCGTCAGCACCCCGAATGTCCCGGGTGTCCTGAACATCGAGGCGGGTGTCGTGATCGCGGCGGATTCGACCGAGACGACCAACGATCTGCTGCTGGTCAACCGCGGCTCGCGGATCAACGCGGTCGGCACGGTCGCCAACCCGATCATCTTCACCTCGCAGCAGAACCTCGTCGCCAACGGTGTCAGCGATGCGACGCAGGGCCAGTGGGGCGGCGTGATCCTGCTCGGTCGTGCTCCGGTCGGCGTATGCGCTGCCGGTACTGGTCCGAACAACGCGGCTGGCGACAGCGCAAGCTGCCAGCAGGCGATCGAAGGCGTTACCGGACGCTTCTACGGTGGCCCGACCGCGACCGACAGCAGCGGCAACTTCCAGTATGTCCAGATCCGTTACAGCGGCATCGCGATCACCGACGGCAACGAGCTTCAGGGCCTGACGCTCGGCGGCACCGGGTCGGGCACCGTGATCGACCACGTCCAGAGCCACAATTCGGCGGATGACGGCGTCGAGATCTTCGGCGGCACGACCAATATGAAGTATATGGTGATGACCGGCGCCGACGACGATGGCTTCGACATCGATAACGGCTTCCGCGGCTATATCCAGTTCATGATTACCGCGCAGCGGACGATCGGGGCGACCGCCGACTCCTTCTCGACCGAGATCGACTCGAACAACGCCGAAGACCTGCTGCCGCGCACCTTCGGTCGCTACGCCAACTTCACCTTCCTGCAGACCGCGCTCGCACCCGCTGCGATCCGCCTGCGCGGTGGTGCGGACATGACCTTCGTCAACGGCATCGTGAAGACCCCGGCGAGCGTCGCGTGCATCAACATCATCGCGGGCGAGCAGACCACGGGGGGCCGCACGACGATCCGTCCGGCCGACGCCGCGCTGCAGGATGTCGGGCCGCCGGTGTTCAACTCGATCTACTTCTCGTGCCAGGGCCGCTGATCCCCAGCCCCGGACCATCGCGCAGTTGATGCCGGGGCGGCCGCCTGAGCGCCGCCCCGGCATTTGCCTATGACTTATCGATCGGGAATACAGGCCATGCAGAAGCGCCTCGCCTTCGGGACACTCCTTCTTCTCACTTCCACTCTCGTCGCGCCCGCCGCGCTCGCGCAGACCGCTCCCGCCCCGGCACCCTCGACGCCGCCGCCCGCCGCCGCCCCTTCCGCGCAGAGCACCGGCGATCCGGTCGCGACGCCTGCCGCAGATCAGGCGGGGGATCCCGAGCAGCAGGTCGAAGTTTCGGCCCCGGGGATCGACACCAGCCAGGGTGCCGACATCGTCGTCGTCGGGCGCAACATTCCCAACGTCATCCGCTCGACCCCGCAGATCGTTTCGGTGCTGTCGGGCTCGGACATCGCGCGCACGGGCGAAGGCGACATCGCGGGCGCGCTGTCGCGCGTGACTGGCCTGAGCGTCGTCGGCGGCGGGTTCGTCTATGTCCGCGGGCTCGGCGATCGCTATTCGTCGTCGCTGCTCAACGGGTCCCCCTTGCCGAGCCCCGAGCCGCTGCGCCGCTCGGTTCCGCTCGACATCTTCCCGACGACGATCGTCGGGTCGGCGCTGGTGCAGAAGACCTATTCGGTCAATTACCCCGGCGAGTTCGGCGGCGGCGTCATCAACCTGACGACCAAGGCGATCCCCAAGAAGGACTTCTTGTCGTTCGGCGGGTCGATCGCGGCGGACACGGTGACGACCAGCGAGCTCGGCTATACCTATGCGGGCGGTCGCAGCGACTGGATCGGCTATGACGACGGCACGCGCAACGTCCCCGATTTCATCAGGAACGCGCCGCGCGGCACCGGGATCATCCCGAGCGACCAGGTCGCGCAGCTGACCAATGCGCGCACGACGCTGCTCCAGCGCAACAACAGCCTGCCTGCCAATTTCTCGGGCGAGATCAGCGGCGGCAAGGTGATCGACCTCGGCGCGGACCGGATCGGCGTGATCGCCTCGGTCAGCGCGAGCAACACCTTCCGCACGCGCCTGACGCAGCAGCAGGATTCGGTGTCGCCCGATGGCACGCTGCGCAACGACTTCACGACGTTGCTGACCGACAACCGGATCGTCACCAACGCGCTGGTCGGGCTCGGCTATGAGTTCGGCCCGAACACGATCCGCGCGACCGGCGTCTATATCCACGACACGCTCAAGCAGGGGCGCGGGTCGACCGCGACGGTCTACAACAACGCGAGCGGACGGCGTTTCCAGCAGAACACCAACTGGTTCGAACGCCAGCTGATCGAAGGGCAGATGGTCGGCGAGTTCAAGGTGACCGACGCGCTGCATCTCGACGTGCGCGGGGCCTATGCCAATTCCAAGCGCGATGCGCCGTATGAGCGGCAGTTCGACTATCTCTGCTCGAACGTGACGACGACCGGTCTGCCGATCCAGGTGACCGAGCAGAACGGCATCGGCGGCGCGACCTGTGATGGCGCGTATCAGGCGACGCGGCGTTTCTCGCCGTTCGCCTCGATCATCTTCAGCGAGCTCGACGAGAGCCTGTACAGCGCGCAGGGCGACCTGAGCTACAAGCTCGACCTCGGGCGGCCGGTGACCTTGTCGACGGGCTATTATTATTCGGGGACCGACCGGACCTCGACCCGCCTGCAGTTCAATTACCAGACGGCGGATGGCGGCGGCACCGCGCCCGCCTATCCGTGGAACCTGCTGCGCCCGGATTATCTGGTCGGCGCGGATTCGATCGCGGCGAACAATCTGCAGCTCCAGTTCGGTACGCCGCTCGGGGCCTATGCCTATGACGCGTCGCTCAATATCCATGCGGGCTACGGGCAGGTCGAGGCCGAGGTGCTCGACGGCGTGCGCGGTACGGTCGGCGTGCGGTACGAGACCGCGGACGAACGCGTCACCCCGATCGGGACCGCGACGACCCGGCTGAACAACGATTATTTCCTGCCCGCGCTGACGCTGACGTGGAATTTCCGCAACAACATGCAGCTTCGCGCGAGCGGCTCGCAGACGATCTCGCGCCCGCAGTTCCGCGAGTTGGCGCCGCAGCAGTTCCGCGATCCTGAATCGGATCGGCTGTTCTTCGGTAATCCGCTGCTGCGCGATTCGGAGCTGCTCAACTTCGAGGGCCGCTACGAGTGGTTCTTCGCGCGCGACCAGCGCTTCACGCTCGGCGGATTCTACAAAAGGATCAAGAACCCGGTCGAGCAGGTCGGTTTCTACACCGGCGCGGATGACCGGTTGCAGACCGGCTTTACCAATTTGCCCAAGGCGACGCTGTATGGCGCCGAGGTCGAGCTCCAGAAATATTTCCCGCTCGATTTCCTCGACAGCAGCTTCTTCACGACCAGGCGGGCGCTGTTCATCGCCAACTACACTTACTCCAAGTCCGAGATTAAAGCGGACGCGAGCTGTGTTCCCAACGTGCTGACGCAGACGCTCGGCGGGTGCCAGGCGGGCTTTGGCCCCGCCAACCTGCAGTTCCGCGATGGCGCACCGCTGACGGTGC
>Ga0160428_1002683_pt1 | contig 10384 bp, 7 predicted proteins | sample SolpanmetagenomM_FD_108198 | JGI IMG/M metagenome (GOLD analysis project Ga0160428, IMG submission 108198) | Solar panel surface microbial communities from Lawrence Berkeley National Laboratory, California, USA - M | ecosystem: Engineered > Built environment > Solar panel > Unclassified ...
CCACCGTGGAGCCCCGCGATCGGCTTGGCATCGTCGCGTCCCATCCACACGCCCGTGGTCAACCCGCTCGAGAAGCCGAGGAACCAGCCATCCTTGCTCGACGTCGTCGTGCCGGTCTTGCCGGCGACCGGACGCCCGATCTGCGCGGCGCGACCCGTGCCCGTGTTGACCGCGGTCTGGAGCAGGTCGGTCATCTGCGCGGCGACGAAGGGCGCGACGAGCACATGGCTGGTGTCGACCGTCTGCGCATAGATCGTCTCGCCCGAGGCGGTGACCTTGGTAATCCCGTACGGCGTCACCGCGACGCCCTTGTTGCCGACGCTCGCGAACGCGCGCGTCATGTCGATCAGCCGGACATCGGACGTTCCGAGCACCATCGAGGGATGCGTGTTGACTTTGGTCGTGATCCCGAAGCGCCGCGCCATGTCCGCGACGGTCGCGAAGCCGACTTCCTGCCCGAGCTTCGCCGCGATCGTGTTGAGCGAATAGGCAAAGGCAGTGCGCAGCGAGACCGCGCCCGAATTGCGGCGGCTGTCGTTGCGCGGGCTCCACCCGTCGATCGTGATCGGCTCGTCGACGATCGAGTCCTCGGGTTTGTGGCCCGCCTCGAGCGCCGCGAGATAGACGAACAGCTTGAACGCCGACCCCGGCTGGCGCTGCGCCTGCGTCGCGCGATTGTAGATCGAGGTGACGTAATCGGTCCCCCCAACCATCGCTCGGACCGCCCCGTCACGGTCGATCGCGACGAGCGCGCCCTGCGCACCGCGCGGTGCATTCGCGCGGATCGCGGCATCGGCGGCGCGCTGCATCCCGAGGTCGAGCGTCGTCCACACTTCGAGCGGGCGCTGCGTCTCGTCGATCAGCACCTCGAGCTGCGGGAGCGCCCAGTCGGTAAAATAGCGGACGCTGTTCTGCTTGGGCTCGGGGGCGAGCTTGACGTCCTGCGGGTTGGCGTCGGCGGCCTGTTCGGAGGTGATCGCACCGGTTTCCTGCATCAGCCGGATCACGACGCCAGCACGGTCGACTGCGGCCTGCGCGTCGGCGGTCGGCGAATAGACCGAGGGCGCTTTCACCAGCCCCGCGACGATCGCCGCCTCGGACAGGCTCAGCGTCTCCGCGCCATGCCCGAAGAAGCGCCGCGACGCCGCGTCGATGCCATAGGCACCGCCGCCGAAATAGACCTTGTTGAGGTACAGTTCGAGGATCTGGTCCTTGGTGAACTTCTGTTCGAGCGCGAGCGCGAGGAGCATCTCGCGGCCCTTGCGGCCGAAGGTGTATTTGTTCGACAGGAAGATCGTCCGCGCGACCTGCTGCGTGATGGTGGAGGCGCCCTGCAACCGCCGGCCATTTCCGCGATTGTCGATCGCGAAGCGGATCGACCGCGCAAGACCGACCGGATCGACGCCAAAGTGCGAGCGGAACCGGCGATCCTCGACCGAGACCATCGCCTCGCGCATCGCCAGCGGGATCTTGCCGTAGGGGAGCCATTCGCCATAGCTCGGCCCAAGCGAGACGATCACGGTGCCGTCGGCGGCATGGACCCGGATCATCTGGCCGTTGGGGGACGATTTCAGCTCGTCATAGCTCGGAAGCTGCCCTTCCGAGACGTAGACGGTGATCGCGAGCACTGCGAACGCCAGTACCACCAGCCCTGCCAGCAGCTGGAACGCGAGCACGACGCGGCGGCGCCACAAGGGCGCACGCGCAGAACGGGGGGGAGAAGCGGGAGAGCGGGCCATGCGCGGTTGCCAGCGTTAAAGCCTGCCGGACGATCCGACAAGCCATGCCCTGACGATCCCCGCCACGGCCACGCCGACGCGATCGATCAGCCGCGCGCCTCGTCGCCGTTGCCACCACGCGGCTTGAACTCGAGGCTCAGCGAATTCATGCAATAGCGCAGGCCCGTCGGCGGGGGGCCATCGGGAAAGACATGCCCGAGATGCCCGTCGCAGCGCGAGCAGCGCGCTTCGATCCGGGTCATGCCGTGGCTGGTGTCGCGGTGATCGGTGACGTTTTCCGCATCGATCGGCTGGGTGAAACTCGGCCAGCCCGATCCCGAGTCGTATTTGTCGGCGGAATCGAACAGCGGCAGCGCGCACCCGCCGCAGCGATACACGCCGTCGGCCTTGTTGTTGTTATAGCGTCCGGAAAACGCTCGCTCCGTCCCCGCCTCGCGCAATACGTGATAGGCTTCCGGGCTCAATTTCTTGCGCCATTCGGTTTCGGACAGGGTGACGTGCTCCATGAACCTAGTCTTCCTTTTGAGGGGCGGCGTGGTCAAGCGGCGAGTGGCCGATACGCGTCGCGCTTGCGATGATCTGGATGAGGCCCGGGACGTGGCCGACCAGCGGGAGCAGCGCCGCGCCGAGCCACGGACGTTCCGCCGCGTCGCGCACCAGTCCCGCCAGCCGGATCGGCCGGGCAGTGGCGGCGGCGAAATCGCGCTGAAAGCGGGGTGCCGCCGCCGCACCGCCCGCGATATAGGCATGGCCCGCGCGTATGCCACTCGCGATCGCGATTCCCATGCCCTCCCCGGCGAGTGACGGAATGACGCCAGCCTGGTCGCCGAGCCGGAACACCGCGTCCCCGGTCTGTCGCGCACGCCAGCCATACGGCACGTTGGCGATCGCATCGATCGGTTCGTCGCCGCGCCGGAACGCGAGCCGGTCGCCGAGCCGCGGACATTCGGCTGCCAGTACGTCGAGCAGCGCGGCGGGCGAGCCCGCGTCGAGCATCTTCGAGCGATGCACCGCCATGCAGATGTTGGCGCTGCCGTCCTCCTGCAGCACGATCCCGACATAGCCGCGATCGAACGGGAACAATTCGATCGCATCGCCGATTAGCCCTGTCAGGCCGGGTGCGCCGGGAATTCGGACGCGCAAGCCCAGCACCGGGTCCGCGCCGCGCGCGTCCGCCGGGCGTGCCGCACCACGCACGTCGTGCTTGCCGCTCGCGAGGAACAGCGAGTCGCCCGCGAGCGTCGCGCCGTCGTCAAGCGTCGCGGTGGTATCGGCGACGGTCCGCACCGTCACGCCGCGCTCGACCGCTGCGCCGAGCGCGGTCGCGTGGCGGAGCATCACCGTATCGAGCAACCTGCGCGAGACACCGTGTGCGGGGCGCGGGAGCGGGGCCTCGACGGTCCGGTCGCCGAGGAGGATCCTGGTGCGCAACACTCGCGCAGGACCGAGCGCCTCGGGGAGGATCCCCAGCCGCCCGAGCGACTCGAGCGTTCGCCAGCTCAGGAACCCGCCGCAGATCGCGTCCCCGGTCTCGCGGCTGCGCTCGACCAGCAGATGCTTCGCGCCAGCCCGCGCCAGCACGATCGCGGCGCTCGCGCCCGCCGGGCCGCCGCCGACGATCAGCGCAGGTGTTCGACGCATAACCGGTACGGAAAGGTGCGATAGACCCGCGCAGTGACGCCAGCCTCGGCGAGGATCGGCGGCCATTCCTCGGGCCGATACGAGCGCGCGACCGACAGCGTCCCGTCATGCCGCACGATCCTGTGCCAGCGCGCGAGCGTCGCGAGGATCGGGAAGCCGCGATGCGCGATGACGTGGCGATGGAGGTCGTTGACGAGCCAGCCGCGCGCGCTTTCCCGGTCCATGAACCGCAGGAACGAGACGAGTTGGCCGTGTGTCATGTGATGCGCGACGAGACTGCTGACGACGAAGTCCCACCCCTTGCCCGCATGATCGGCGTAATCGCCGGTGACATAGCGGATCGGCATCCCCGCGGGGGTATGCGCGGTCGCCGCGAGCGCGCTGCGCGGGTTGAGATCGACCCCGACCAGCTCCGCCTCGAGCCCGCGCCGTTCCGCCCAGCGCGCGATCCGCCGGAGCATGTCGCCGTCGCCGAAGCCGACGTCGAGCAACCGGAACCGCGTCATCCCCTTCGTTCCACGCTTGAGGAAACCGAGCGTCGGGCGTGGCGCCATCGTCACCGCGTTGACCTTGGCGAGATTCCCCACGACCGCTGCATAGGTTTCCGCGGACAAATCGTCCGCGTCCATCAATTCCTCGGCGATCGCGCGGTTTCGGAGGCTCATCCCGCGCTCCGGAAGCCGAAGCCCTCGGCGGCAAGTCCCGGGCCGAACGCAAGCGCGACGCCATTCTCGATCCGCGGCCCGTCGAGCAGCCGCGCGAGCACGAACATCAGCGTCGCCGAGGACATGTTGCCGACATCCGCAAGCACCCCGCGCGACGTCGCGAGCGCGTCGTGCGGGAGCGACAGCGCGGTCTCGACCGCATCGAGGATCGAGCGCCCGCCGGCATGGACCGCCCAGCCGTCGATCTCCTGCGGGTCGCGTCCGCCCGTCGCGGCGGTGGCAAAGACCGGATTGGCAAGCCCGGCGGCAATCCGCGCGGGGACTTCGCCCGACAGATGCATCGCGAACCCCTGGTCGGTGATGTCCCAGCGGATCAGCTCGGCCGAGTCGGGCAGCGTGGTGGCAAAGGGCTGGCCGAGCGCGAGTCCGGCGGGGTCGGCAGTGACCAAAGCGGCGGCGGCCCCGTCGCCGAACTGGAGCATCGCGAGCAACGGTTCGAGTGCGGGCGTATCCTGCAGGTGGAGCGTCGACAGCTCGACGCACACCACCAGCACGCGCGCGGCGGGATCGGACCGGACGATGTGGCGCGCGCTGCGCAACGCGGCGACCGCGGCGTAACAGCCCATGAACCCGACCAGCAGCCGCTCGACCGTCGGCGAAAGGCCAAGCCGCGCGGCGATGATCTGGTCGATCCCCGGCGCGACGAACCCGGTGCAGCTCGCCACGACGAGGTGGGTGATGCCGCCAAGCGCGACCTTCTCCCCGAGCGCCGCGATCGCCTCCAGCGCAAGCGCGGGGGCGGCGGCGGCATAGAGCTTCATTCGTTCTGCGGTGCCGGGCAGGATATCGCGCGCGTAGAAGCCGCCCGGATCGACCGGGGAGCCGCCGTCGTCGCTCACCGGCAACACCGACCAGCGGTGGTTGATCGCTGCGCGGCCCGCCATCCGGTCGAACACACGCGCACTCCGCGCCTCCGGCAGCCGCGCGCGGGCCCAGGCGATGAACGCGGCGTGGATGTCATGGCCAGGAACCGCGGTCCCGACGGCAACGATATGGGGGATGATCGACACATTACGCTTTCGGTCGGGCCGGGCAAAAAATGCAGAGCCGCAACCAGAACGCTACCCTGCCCGTTCCGATCCGACCAGCCTCTCGCGCAAGGCCGGAAGACAGGCGAACGCGGCCGGGGCCGTGCCAGCTACGGCGCTACAGGATGACAGGATGCGGTCGACAGGAATTCCGGCAATGCTGCAGACGGTTCGCCAGCGCCCCGATCGCGTGCTGCTCGCGGCATTCGGGATCGTCGCGGCGCTCGTCCTGGTGGTGCTCCACATCGCCTCCGAGGTTGGCGCGGGCGATACCAATGCGTTCGACAGCGCGATCCTGCGCGGAATCCGCGCGGCGACCGATGGTCCGGGTGCCGGGCTGCACGCGCTGCACTTCGCGATGCAGGATTTTACCGCGCTCGGCGACTCGACGACCCTGACGATCGTCGTGCTGCTGGTCGCAGGCGGATTGCTGATCGTCCGCAAGGTCGCGATGGCGGCGTTCCTCGTCGGCGCTTCGGTGACCGGCACGCTTGCGGTCGTATTGCTCAAGTCGGCGTTCGACCGCCCCCGCCCCGATGTCGTCGCGCATTGGGCGACGTTCTCGCACACGAGCTTCCCCAGCGGGCATGCGGCGGATTCCGCGATCGTCTACCTGACCCTCGCCGCACTCATCGCCCGCAGCGTCGAATCGCGCGGCCTGCGGGTCTATGTCGTGCTCGCCGCAATGCTGCTGACGCTGCTGATCGGGATGTCGCGGCTGTATCTCGGGGTACATTGGCCGACCGACGTGCTGGCGGGCTGGATTCTCGGCGCTGGCTGGGCCTTTCTCGCCGCGACGATCGCCTGGTGGTTGCAGGCGCGCCATACGCTCGAACGACCGGAAGATTGATCCGACGCGCCCCGCCCTCGGCCGAGGGCGGGGCGCGTCGGGCGATCAGCCGAGCGCGCGAGTCAGCACGCGCGCCAGACGCGCCGCGAACGCGCGCGGGTCGAGCGGCTGCTCGCCGTCGGCGATCTGCGCCTCGTCGAACAGCAGGTGGGCGGCGTCCTCGCGGAGCGTCGTGTCCCTCTCGCCGAGGGCGGCGAGCTTGACGATCAGCTCGTGCTGCGGGTTGATCTCGAGCACCGGCTTGGCCTTGGGCGGTGCCTGCCCCGCGCTCGCGAGCATCCGTTCGAGCTGACGGTCCATCCCGCTCTCGGTTGCGACGAGGCACACCGCGCTTTCGGTCAGCCGGTCGGACGTGCGCACGTCCGACACCGCCTCCGCCAGCGTCGTCTTCACGAAGGCGAGGAAATCGGTGACTTCGCCGCTCGCCTCGGTCGACGGCGGCGTGGTGCCCTCAAGCAGTGGGATCAGCGCGAGATCGGCGGAGCCTTGCGTCACCGACCGGAACGGCTTGCCCTGATAATCGACGCCCGCCGTCACCCAGAAATTGTCGATCGGGTCGGACAGCAGCAGCACCTCGACGCCGCGCGCACGGAACCCCTCGAGCTGCGGGGCGGTCGCGATCCGGTCAAGATCGGTCCCCGTCACATAATAGATCGCGGTCTGGTTCTCCTTCAGTCCCGCGGTGTAATCCGCGAGCGAGCGCCAGCCGCCGTCCGAGCTCGTCGTATGGAAGCGCGCGAGATCGAGCAGCGCGGCGCGGCGCTCGAAATCCTCGTACAGCCCTTCCTTGAGCACCGCGCCGAACGTGTCCCACAGCTTGAGATACGCCTCGGGGTCGGACGACGCGCGCTTCTCGAGTTCGGACAGGACCTTGGCGGTCACCCCCTTCTTGATCGCGGCGAGCACCGGGCTCTCCTGGATCATCTCGCGCGACATGTTGAGCGGCACGTCCGATGAATCGACCAGCCCGCGCACGAAACGCAGATAGCGCGGAAGCAGTTCGGCCTCGTCAGTGATGAAGACGCGGTTGACGTACAGCTTGATCCGCCCCGCGCGATCGGGATCGAACAGGTCGAACGGCTTGGACGACGGCACGAACGCGAGCACTGAATATTCGTGCCGCCCTTCGGCGCGATAATGGAGCGTCAGCGCGGGCTCGTCGAACTGGCCCGATACGCTGCGGTAGAAATCGGTGTAATCCGCCTCGCTGATCGCGGACTTGGGCTTGGTCCACAAGGCCGCGCCGTCGGTCAGCTCGACCGGCTCGGCATCGGGCTTCTCGCGCAGGAAGATCGGCACGGGGACATGCCCCGACTGCGCCTTGATCGTCTGCTCGACGGTGTAGCGCTGGTCATAATCCTGCGCATCCTCGAGCAGATGAAGCACGACCCGCGTTCCGCGCACGGGCGCGTCGGCGAGGTCGACCGCCGCGATCGTATAGCTCCCGAGTCCGTCCGACGACCACAGCGACGCCGCCTCGGTCCCGGCGCGGTGCGACACCACGTCGACCTTGCCGGCGACCATGAACGCCGCATAGAAACCGACCCCGAACTGGCCGATCAGTTGCGGGTCGTCCTTCCCTTGCGCGGCGGCGAGCGTGTCCATGAAGCTCTTGGTGCCCGAGCGCGCGATCGTACCGAGCGCGTCGGTCATCTCGGCGGCGCTCATGCCGATGCCATTGTCCTCGATCGTCAGCGTGTGCGCGTCGGGATCGAGCGTGACCGTGATCCGCGGGCTGGCATCGTCGCCGAGCAGCGCGGGGTTGGCGATTCCTTCGTAGCGCAGCTTCTCGCACGCATCCGCCGCGTTCGAGACGAGCTCGCGCAGGAACACGCTTTTGTCCGAATAGACCGAGTGCACCATCATGTGGAGCAGCTTGGCGACATCGGCCTCGAAGGCGTGAGTTTGTGGCGTGGTGGTTTCGGGAGCGGTGGTGGTCGTCATGATATGGTCGCAGCCCCTATGCGGTGATCGTTACGCCGGAGTTGGGTTGGGGCGGCGGCGGGGTCAAGGGCTGGTGACGGACCGGGTGCGGCGAAACACGCAAGTCCGATGGCACGAACGACCCGGTCATCCCGCGCGCGACGGTGTGGGGTCTACCGTGCCGCCCCTGCGCTCGACGGGACGTAACAGCCGCTTGCCCACAACCGCAGCGGCCCGCGCATCCCGCGATCGACGAGGCCGAGCGAGCTCGCAAGCTTCGCGACATAGCCGATGGTCGGCGCGTCCTGGCGAACCGCGATGGCACCGATCGGGATATGGTTCGCCCGGATCGCCTGCGCGTCCATCGTCGGGTGACGCAGCGTGCCGTCCGCGAGCAGCAGCAGGTTCGCGCGGAGCTTGCGTTCGGGTTGCGGCAGCGTGAACCGGTAATGCACCATGTACAGCGCGCGTACCGCAACCGGCCGGGCAGCATATTCCTTCATCGACAGCAGCACCGAATAGCGTTCGGGCAGAAGGATGCTGCAGTTGGGGTTGACCGCGCTGGAGACGTTGAGCGTATCCGCCCAGTCCACCTGATCGACCCGCAGCGTCGGACGGTGCCAGTAAATCCTCTGGAAGATGATCTCGTTATACGAAACGACGACGACGCTTGCCGCGACGATCGCGAGCGAAAGCGCGATCTGGACCTGCTCCGACCGCAGCCGGACGGCATCCAGAACCGCGACACCGAGCAGCGCGATCGACACCGGCGCGAGCAGCGACCAGAAGATCCGGAACCCGAGGTTCCCGGTCAGCTTCACGACCACGGCCCAACCGATCGGGTTCATCGTCACCAGCAGGAACAGCGGCACGTAGAGGAAGGCGGCCTTCCGGCCGAAACCCGCATGCGCCAGACCGATCCCGCTGATCAGCAGCGCGACGAGGAAGAGCCGGCCCGGAACGCCATACCAGGTGTCGAAATTGAGTTCCTTCGTCGGCGTCATGACGGTCAGCACTTCGGACGGGTACGCAAGGCCGAACACCAGGATGCACACCACCGCCACCGCCGGCCAGACGATCGTGGGGGCCAGAGCAACGAGGCGGCGCCACATCGTCGGATCGGCGGCGCGCGTCAGGACAAGCGGCAATGCGGCCATCACCGAGGCGACCGGCCCCCCGTAGATCCCGTTCGCGGTGAAACCGACCGCGCAGACATTCGCCAGCAGCAGCCCGACCAGATCGCTGCGCTCGCCGCGCTGGAACCAGCGCACCGTCATCACCGCGATCAGCGGCAGTAGTGCGGAGACGTAAAAGCCCTTCCCCTGGAACAGCCGCACGACCCCGTGCAGCCCCCAGCCCCCGATCGAACTGAGGTTGAAGAAGAGGATCGCGGTCCACAGGATCGCGGCGGGAAGCCAGCGTGGCCCGGCGGTCGGTCCGAAGGTTACCGCCAGCACCGCCACCAGGAAGGGGATGAGCATCAGCGGCAACAGGAAGTGGAAGACGTAGACCGGCTCGATCCCGCTATAGCTCGACAGGATCGCACCGAGCAGCTCGAACGTGTGGAATTTATACGTCGGCAGATGGATCAGGTTCGGACCGTCGCCGATCATCGTATCGAACTGATAGACGTATCCGGCGGTGCGCTTGGCCCCGATCGCGAGATTGACGAAATTGGCATCGTCGCCATCGGCCCGGTGGCCGAACAGATAGAGCGCGTAGATGAAGACCAGCAGCGCCACCAGCCGCCACCCGAACGTCGGGAGTGGCGGCGCAAAGGGGGCGTCGAACCCGCGCGGGACCGCGCGGTACAGCAGGAACGCGGTCAGCGCGGCGCCGAGGACGACCGCCGCGACGCTCTCGAACCGCTGGGACAATTGCGAGGTGACGAGCGCGACGACCAGCGCCGCCGCAATCCATGCCAGTTTATAGGGCTGGGCGACCAGTGCCTGCGGTACGGGCGCGCGCGACGCGACGATCGAATAGCGGTCGATGATCCCGCGGCCATAGCGCCATGCGGCTGCGGCGGTGATCAGCGTCGGCAGGACGGGCACCCACAGCAACACGGCATAATGAATGCCGGTCAGCACGAGCACGGTGCAGGCTACCGTCCATGCTGCGTACCAGCACAGGAAAATGCCAAGCAACAGCGCAAGATAGCCATAGGTTCGGATAACGCCGTCTGACGCCACAGCTTTAGACATTGCCCAACACCCTGTTTTTTTCCGGTTAACCGATCATTTCGGACAGTACAACGCACTATGTACAGGGGCCGGACAACGGCATTTCGCGGTCGGAACAGGCGTCGCCGGAGGGTCATCGCAAGGATCGGGACGGGTGACGGGGCACCGTCGTCGGTGCCCCCGGCAGGGTTATGATAGCATCCCTGTCGGAAAAATGGTGCGGCCGAGAAGACTCGAACTTCCACGGGCTTTCGCCCACAACGACCTCAACGTTGCGCGTCTACCAGTTCCGCCA
>Ga0160428_1002684_pt1 | contig 10382 bp, 11 predicted proteins | sample SolpanmetagenomM_FD_108198 | JGI IMG/M metagenome (GOLD analysis project Ga0160428, IMG submission 108198) | Solar panel surface microbial communities from Lawrence Berkeley National Laboratory, California, USA - M | ecosystem: Engineered > Built environment > Solar panel > Unclassified ...
CACGACCTTCCCGTCGGCGTGCGGCCGCGCTCGTGCGAGGCGCGCGTCGCGGGCGGTGCGTTCCTGACGCCAATCCATCATCCGATCCGCTCCCTCGTCACGGCCGTGTATACCGCCCAGCTCAATCGGCACCCAATGGAATGCCGATTACCGTTTTCATGGGCAATCAGTATTCCAAATTGCGTTCATGTCAATCGCTTGTATACTGAGGACAATCAAAAACGAATCACGGAATACACAGGAGTGACGTCCCATGCGCCAGGCCGCCCGAAGCTCATGTCCGACAACGCGCGAGGCCGCCCGATGACCATCTTCGGCGTCGCACTGCTCGCGCTCTGCACCCTGATCGGGGTCTTCCTCGGGGACCTGCTGGGCGTCGCCCTCGGGGTGAAGGCCAATGTCGGCGGGGTCGGCCTCGCCATGATCCTGCTCATCGCCGCGCGGTCCTGGCTCCTCGCGCGCGGCAAGCTCGGACACGGGGTGAAGCTCGGGGTCGCGTTCTGGTCGACCATGTACATCCCCATCGTGGTGGCGATGGCCGCGCAGCAGAACGTGGTGGCGGCCGTGCGCGGCGGCCCCATCGTGCTCATCGCCGCCACGGTCTCGCTGCTGCTCTGCTTCGCCTGCGTCGCCCTGCTCGGCCGCTTCGGTCGGCCGGAGCCGGCGGAGGACGCCCAGATCCGCCACGGCGGCGCGGTGATCGGCGGCGACCTCGACGACGACGACGCGGCGCCCGTCGCGCCGCCCCACTCCGTCGGGAAGGCGTGATCCCATGCTGCACATGATCGAACACGTCTTCGTCGAGCAGAGCCTGGTGGCCGCCTTCGCGGTGGTCGGTGCCCTGATGCTGGTCTCGAATTTCGCCAGCCGCCGCCTCACCGCCGGCCGGGTTCACGGCTCAGCCATCGCCATCGTCCTCGGGCTGGGGCTCGCCTACGTCGCCGGCCTCTACACCGGCGGCAAGAAGGGCGTCGCCGACCTGCCGGTCTTCGCCGGGATCGGCCTGATGGGCGGGGCGATGCTGCGCGACTTCGCCATCGTGGCCACCGCCTTCGAGGTCGACGTGGTGGAAGCCCGCCGCGCCGGGCTCCTGGGCGTCCTGGCCCTGGCCCTCGGCACCGTGATCCCCTTCATCGTCGGCGCCCTGACGGCGGTGGCCTTCGGCTACACCGACGCCGTCAGCATCACGACGATCGGCGCGGGGGCCGTGACCTACATCGTCGGGCCGGTGACGGGGGCGGCGCTCGGCGCGGACTCGGCCGTGATGGCGCTCTCCATCGCCACCGGGGTCACCAAGGCCGTGATGGTCATGGTCGGCACGCCCCTGGTGGCCAAGCTCATCGGCCTCGACAATCCGCGCTCGGCCATGGCGTTCGGCGGCCTGATGGGCACGGTGAGCGGCGTCGCCGGGGGCCTGGCCGCCACCGACCCGAAGCTCGTGCCCTACGGCGCCCTGACGGCGACCTTCCACACCGGAATCGGCTGTCTCGTCGGTCCCTCGCTGTTCTACCTCACGGTTCGGGCCATCGTGGGATGACGGATGGGGTCTCGCACGTCCTGGGCAGGGAGCGAGCCGGGGGAGAGCGGATGATGGACGAGGGTGCGATGGACGAACCGGTGGCGGAGCGCGGGCTCCTGTCGGACCAGATCCGCAACGCGCTCACCGACGAGATCGCGGCCGGCCGCCTCGCCGCCGGCACCGCCCTCGACGAGCAGGACCTCGCCGACCGCTTCGGCGCCTCCCGCACGCCCGTCCGCGAGGCCCTGCGCCAGCTCGCCTTCAACGGATTGGTGGAGCTGCGCCCGCGCCGGGGGGTCGTGGTCACACGCATGACGCCCGAGCGGATCATGGACATGTTCGAGACCACCGCCGAGTTCGAGGCGATGTGCGTCCGGCTCGCCACCTACCGGATGACGCCCCTGGAGCGCAGCCACCTGATGGACCTGCATGCGCGCTCCGGCGACATGGTCGCGGCCGGGGACGTCGACGCCTACGACACCCTGAACCGCAGCTTCCACGAGGCCCTCTACGGCGCCACGCATAACGGCTTCCTCAAGGAGCAGGCGCTGGCCCTGCGCACCCGCCTCTCGGGCTTCCGCCGGACGCAGCTGCGCCACGGGGACCGCATCCAGGGCTCGCGCGCGGAGCACGGGGCCATCCTGGCGGCGATCGCCGAGGGCGACGGCGAGGCCGCCGCCCGGCGCATGCGCGCCCACATGCTGAATGCGGCCAGCGCCCTGCGCCATTACATCGACGCCCACTCCGATGTGTGATGCAGCACACGCATAGGGGAGAGGGTATTTCCCGGAAGAAATGCACCGAGCGCATGCATCGCGTGTTGCAGCGCACACCGTCCCGAACGCGTGCGTCGTATATCGAGATCGTACCAAGAAGAACGGCCCCCGGACATCCTGGACGTGATCCTCGAATGTTTGACGGAGACCGGACCTGTACATCTGGATACCACGACCATGAAGACTCGTCTTGCTTCCGCCGCCGCTGCCCTGGTCCTGACCCTCAGCGCTCCCGTCTCGTCCGCCCTCGCGCAGAGCTACAACGCCCCGGCCGGCATCCCCGTCACCGCCGCGCCCGGCAGCCGCGTCGTCGGTGCCTTCGATGACGTGACCACCGGTTCGATCACCCGCCGCGCGGACGATTCGGCCAAGGCCGGCAACGCCGAGCAGAACAACAAGCCCACCGCCAATTACGGCACCACCTCGGGCGGCCCGGCCTACTGAGGCGGCCCTGGGGCCACGGCCGAGGGCCGGCGTGCACAGCGCACCGGTCCGGGGCCGAGAACCCACCGAGCGGACAACGGCGGGGCGCGAGCCCCGCCGTTGTCCTGCGTCGCGAGGTCCGGCGCACGCGGCTCAGCGCGCGAGGTAATCGGTCAGCGTCATCCCGAACAGGATCGCGACCCAGAAGAACCCGACCCCCGCGAACAGGCGCACCAGGGGCGGCTCGTGGCGGACCTCCATCGAGACCAGGATGATGATCGCCGCCATGACGGCGACCACCGCGAGCTCGACGAGCCAGACCTGCTCGAACGGTCGCGTCGCCCCGAGCGCCACGTTCACGGCGAGCAGCGCCAGGAGCGCCAGGAAGGTGCGCACCGGCGTGCGCAGGCGACGCCAAAGGAGCGCGCGGTCGGCGGGGCCGAGGCCATGGAGGGAGAGGCCACGGAGAGAGAGGGCATGCAGGGGATTGCGCAGCGCCGCCTCCTACCGGTTGACCACGTAGAGGACCGGAAAGGCGATGATCCAGATCAGGTCGATGAAGTGCCAGTACAGGCCGTAGACCTCGATCCAGTTCTGGTGCCGCTGCAGGAAGCCCGGACGCGACGCCTTCCAGGTGATGCCGAGCAGGATGGCGATGCCGGTGAACAGGTGCAGGGCGTGGAGTGCGGTCGCCACGTAGTAGAGGTTGACGAAGAGCCGCGTCGCCGGCTGCTCGGCCAGGGCGTAGGGCCGGCGGGCCAGGAAGGGCATCATGTGCTCCTCGTAGTCGGCGTAGTACTCGTAGCCCTTCAGCATCAGGAACAGCGCCCCGAGGCTCGCCGTGGCGAGCAGGCAGCCGACCATCATCCGCTGCCAGCCCAGCCGCGAGAGCTCGATGGCCGCCGACATGGTCAGGCTGGAGCAGAGCAGCACCACGGTGTTGGTGGCCCCGATCCAGAACTTGAGATGGCCGGCCGCCGCCTGCACCGCCTCCGGGTGGAGCAGGCGCAGGATCAGCGCGGTGAGGAACAGCCCGGCGAAGAGCAGCAGTTCCGTCAGCAGCCACGCCCACATGCCCAGCGTCGCGGCGTGGCGCTGCTGACCGACCGTGGCGAAGTGCTCGGCGCGCTTGACGCCGACGGGGTCGGCGGCGGGGTTCGCACCGGTGACATCGGCGCTCACGTGTGGTGGCTCCCGGTCTCGGGGGCCTGGATCGGGTAGTCGTACGGGACCTTCGGCACCTGCGGCACGCCCGCGAAGTTGTGGGGCGGGGGCGGGGAGGCGGTCTCCCATTCCAGCCCCTTGGCGTCCCAGGGGTTCGCGCTCGCCCGGCGTCCGAACCAGAGGGAATAGACGAGATAGACCATCGGGAAGAGGTAGCCGGCCGCCAGGATCGTCGAGCCCGCGGAGGACAACACGTTGAGGAGCTGGAATTCCGGCGGGTAGGTCGCGTAGCGCCGCGGCATCCCGAGGTAGCCGAGGATGAATTGCGGGAAGAAGGTGACGTTGAACCCGATGAAGATGAACAGCGCGGAGATCCGGCCCCAGGGCTCGCTGTACATCCGCCCGGTGATCTTCGGCCACCAGAAGTGCAGCCCGCCGAGGAAGGCCAGCACCGTGCCGCCGACCATGATGTAGTGGAAATGCGCCACCACGAAGTAGGTGGCGTGGATGTGCTGGTTGATGGCCAGCGTCGCGAGGTAGAGCCCCGTCAGCCCGCCGAGCACGAACAGGCCGATATACCCCATGGCGTACAGCATCGGGGTGTCGAGGCGTAGGCTGCCCTTATGGATCGTGGCGGTCCAGTTGTAGACCTTCACCGCCGAGGGCACCGCCACCGCGAAGGAGAGGGCCGAGAAGGCGAGGGAGGCCAGGTCGCTCTGCCCGTTGACGAACATGTGGTGGCCCCAGACGAAGAACGTCACGGAGGCCAGGCCGATGGCCGCGTAGGCGACGAAGCGGTAGCCGAAGAGCTTCTTCTGGGCGAAGGCCGGCACGATCTCGGAGATCACGCCCATGCCCGGCAGCACCATGATGTAGACGGCCGGGTGCGAGTAGAACCAGAACAGGTGCTGGAACAGCACCGGGTCGCCGCCATAGGCCGGGTCGAACACGCCTACGTGGAAGGCGCGCTCGGCGATGAGCAGGATCAGCGCCAGGGTGATGACGGGGGTCGCGAGCAGGAAGATCAGGCTCGTGGCGTAGTGCGTCCAGACGAAGATCGGCAGCCGGAACCAGGTCATGCCGGGCGCCCGCATCGTGTGGATGGTGACGACGAAGTTGAGCCCCGTCAGGATCGAGGAGAAGCCCACGATGGTGACGCCGATCAGGGCCGGCAGCACCCAGGTGTTCGAGAAGGCCGTGGAGAGCGGCGCGTAGAAGGTCCAGCCGGTATCGACGCCGCCCAGCACCACCGCCACCAGGGTGAACAGCGCCCCCGTCATGAAGATGTACCAGCTCGTCAGGTTGAGCTTCGGGAAGGCGAGATCCTTGGCCCCGATCATCAGCGGGATCAGGAAGTTGCCGAAGGTCGCCGGGATCGACGGGATGAGGAAGAACCACACCATCACCACCCCGTGGATGGTGAAGGCCTTGTTGTAGGTGTCGTTGGTCATGATCGCGCCGTCGGGGACGACCAGGGCGAGGCGCACGAAGCCGGCCGCCACCGCGCCGATGACGAAGAAGGCGGTGATGCTGGCGAGGTACAGGAGCGCGATGCGCTTGTGGTCGGTGGTGAGGAACCACGAGCGCAAGGTGGACTGGGCATGGAGGTAGTCGTCCGGCCGGTCGAGGGTCGGCAACGGCGTGTGGGGATCGCGCGCGGCGGCGTCGCCGTGCAGGGTGCCGGCGCTGCTCATCGGGGGGCTCCTTCCGCGACGCGGTCGTAGGCTTTCAGGTATCCGACGAGGCGGTCGAGATCGTCGGCCGGGATCACCCCGCGAAAGCTCGGCATCACCTGCTTGTAGCCGCCCTTGCCGCTGCCCTTGCCGCCACCCTGGCCGCCACCCTCGCCTTCACCGTCGCCGGCGAGCCGGTTCTCGTTGGGGTTGAGGATCTTTGCGCGGATGTAGTCCGCGTCCGCCGTGAGCGTGCGGCCGTCGGCGAGGTGGACCGGGCGGCCGTAGAGGCCGACGAGGCTGGGCGCCTTCACGCCCACGACGGCGCCGTCGTGGCAGCCGGCGCAGCCGTAGGATTCGTAGATCACCCGGCCCGCCGCCAGGTTCGATTGCTGCGCGCCCCCATGGGTCAGCCACTCCTGGTACTCGGCCTGGGTCATCAGCGTGAGGTTGCCGTCCATGACCGAGTGGTCGGTGCCGCAATATTCCGAGCAGTAGAGCCGGTAGGTTCCGGTGCGGTCGGCCTTGAACCAGATCTCCGTCGTCCGGTCGGGGAGGGCGGCGATCTGCAGGCGCAGGGCCGGCAGGTAGAGCGCGTGGATCACGTCCTGGCTGGTGATGCGGATCCGGACCGGCTGGTCGACGGGCAGGTGCAGGTCGTTGATCTCGGACTGGCCGGTGGGGTGCTGGAACTTCCACATCCACTGCCGGCCCACGGCCTCCACCACCATGGCGTCCGGCGGCGGATGCCGGGAGGCGATGAAGAGCTTCGCCCCCCAGCCGAAGAAGAACAGCGTCAGCACGTAGGGGATCAGCATCCAGCTGATCTCGATGAGGAAGCTGCGGCGCTCGTCGGTGCTGCGGTCGGCCTGCTCGCCCTGGCGGTAGCGCAGGGCGAAGTAGGTGATCGCGAGGAAGACCGGCACCGTGAGGAGCAGGGTCAGCACCGTGAAGCCGAGGATGATGTGGTCGGTCTCCACCGCCGTGGCGGAGGCCGCCGGTGGCCAGAGCGCGAGGGCGGACTGGGCCTTCATGGTGCCGTTCCCGTCCGGGGTTGAGGAGACTCCGCCGAGTCCCGGGCCGGTGCGGCGGGCTCCGGGTCGAACGGCCGGCCGGCCATGAGCGCCATGGCCCGGTCGACGGGAATGCGGGCCCGGGTGCGGTCCGCATCGAGATAGGCGTAGCCGGCGAGGCGGCCGGCCTCGTCGGCCTCCTTGGCGTCGATATCCCCGTAAGGGTCCGCCTGCAGGTTCGGCGGCGGCGGCCGGATCGCGGCGGTCTGCTGGGCCGTGAGGGGCGGCAGGGCGGCACGCTGGCGGCCGAGCACCAGGTGGTTGAGGGCGAGCACCGCCCCGATGGTGACGATCACCGCGCCGGCGAGCCCCAGCATCACCCAGGCGGTCTTGCCGGCCTCGGCGTCGCTGCGCTCGTAGTCCCAGTCGTCCCCGTGCGGATCCTGCGGCGAGGCCGCGGCGGACGGGAGCACCGCGCCCGTTCGGCGCAGGATCAGGCCGGCGAGGATCGCCGGGACGAGGGCGAGACTGGAGCGGCGCGGGGCCTCGGGCGGGCTCATGCGGCGACCTTTGCGTCCATTGGGGCGCGGCGCGCCAGGAGCGGCGCCAGCATCGGGGCGAGGCCGGCGGCGACGGCGGCGACGCCGAGCCCGGCCAGGACGTCCGGCCCGGTGACCACGAAGGCGCCGCGCGCGGCCGGCGTGACGAGCCAGGCCATCTCGCCGGCGTGGACCGCCAGGGTCAAAGCCGCCACCGCCCGCGTCGTCCACGGGCCGGGACGCAGGGTGAGGGCGGCGGCGAGCAGGGCGGCGGTCCCGCCCGCGAGGCTCAAGCCCCGCCCGAGCAGGCCGCCGCGGGCGAGGTACCACGACACTTCGGCGGGCAGGTTGGCCGACCAGACCACGAGGAACTGCACGAAGTGCAGGAAGGCCCATGTCGCCGTCAGCAGGGCCAGGGGCAGCAGCCCGGCCTCGGGCCGGCGCGTGACCAGGAGGGCGGCGGCCAGGGCCGCGCCGCTCCAGGCCACCAGCATCAGGAGCCCGATCAGGCTGGAGCCGAGGCGCGGGTCGAGGGCGGTGATCAGGTCGAAGCTCACCAGCGTCGCCAGCACGGCGTGGAGTCCGAGCACGAGGGCGGCCGGCCCCCGTCCCGCCGCGGCCCGGCGGCCGAGCCAGAGCCAGAGAGCGAGGGCCGCCACGAGGCGGGCGGCGAGGAACGGCAACGTCGTCCAGATCGCCGCCAGCGGGGTCGCGGCGGGGGTTCCCGTCGCGAAGGGATAGAGGGCCGGCACCACCGCGATCAGGGGCAGGGCCAGCAGGGCCGCCACGGGCATCAGGCGCAGGCCGCCGACCAGGGCGGGGCGCAGGATCGCGAACCGCTCCGGCGCCAGGGCGTCGAGCCCGGCGACCAGGGGGAGGGCGCCGAGGGGCAGGGCCAGGAGCGTGAGCCAGGCCGCCAGGTAGCCGGCCTGCCAGTCGCCGAGGAGGACCGCGAAGGCGAGGGCGACCAGACCGGCAGCGAGGCGGAGCAGGGGGCGGGCGGCGGTCATCGGGCCGCCCGCATCGCGCTGTCCCGCAGCCTGGCCTGGTCCTCCGCCGGCAGGCTCGCCACGTCGGCGCCCTGGCTCAGCTGCAGGACGCGGAGATAGGCGACGATGGCCCAGCGGTCGGCCGGTGCCACCTGCGCCCCCATGGGAAACATCGCCCCGTGGCCTTCCGTGATCGCGGCGTAGAGCCGGTCGGACCGCGCCGACCTCAGGCGCTCGTCCGCGAAGGACGGCGCCGCCGGAAAGCCGCGCGCCACGATCATGCCCCGGCCGTCGCCGCTGCGGCCGTGGCAGGGCGTGCAGGCGATGCCGTAGCGCTCCCGGCCCCGGTCCAGCAGGGCCGCGTCGATGACGGCGGGGCGCGGCACGAAGCGCGCCGGGTCGGTGCGGGGTACGGTGCCGGCCACGGGCGCGCGCATGGTCATGCCCTGGGGGAAGAAGCGGTTGGCGTCCCAGCTCTTGGCCTTGGCCTGGTCGTGCATGTTCGCCTCGCCGCAGCCGGCGAGCGCCAGGAGCAGCCCCAGGCCGGGCAGCAGGCCGGGGAGGCGGCGGCACCGGCGCCTCATCGCGGCACCCGCGCGATCGCGAGCGGCCGCCCGGCGCCCTCGGGCAGGGCGGCGAGCTGGCGCACGATGCGGTCGGCATCGAAATCCGGGCCGCGCGCCTCGGCGGCCAGGAAGTAGCGGTCCTGGGTGACCCGCTCGAAGCCCGGGATGTTGAAGGCCGGATGGTTGAGGCGCGGCAGGCGGTTCACGAACAGGAGCACCGCGTGCACGGCGAGCGTCCCGCTCATCATCGCGAAGGAGACGCTCGGCACCACGAAGGAGGGCCAGGAGAAGCGCGGGCGTCCGCCCACGTCGAAGACGTAGCCGTACGCGGTGGCGTAGACGCACATCCCGTAGAAGGCGGCCCCGCCGGCGAGGGCCGCGCCGAGGGCGTAGGGCAGGACCGAGCGGTTGTGGCGGCCGAGGGTCGTCAGGGCATCGGCCATCGGCACCGGGCCGAAGGCGTCGAGGCGGACGTTCCCGCCGCGGCTGGGATGGCGCCGGGCGAGCGCCCGCATCGCGGCGGCGAGCTGGTCCTGCGTCGCGAATTCCGCGCTGACCGCCCAGATCGGCGTGCCGGCATCGGGCGCGGGGGCGTCCGCCCTGGCCTGTGCCTGAGCCGGGGCGTCGCCCGGGTCCGCCTGACGGCGCAGGTCGCTGAGCGAGGCCACCGGCAGGGCGCGCAGGAACAGGAGCAGCAGGACGAGGAACATCCCCACGGACCCGGCGAAGGTGGCGAGGCCCCAGAGCCCGACCCGGTAGTCGAGGGCGGAGGAGGGCAGGAAGTCGTGCGACAGCGTCACCACCAGCACCATGACGTGGTCGGCATAGGCGCCCACCGCCACGAGGCCGCCGACGAGGGCCAGGGCCAGGGGCGAGCGCCGGAACCGCGCCCACCAGAACAGCTGGACCGGCAGCAGGGCACAGGTCAGCACCGTCCAGGCCGCCCAGGCATGCGGGCCGGTGAACCGGCGCACCAGGGTGGCGCGCGCGTAGGCGTCGCCGTGCAGGAAGCCCGAGAGGAGCTCGGCCGCGTAGCCGTAGAGGCTGGCGAGCCCGAGGCCGAGCAGGAGCCGGGCCAGGATCTCGGCATGGCGCAGGGTGACGACGGCCTCGAGGCGGTAGACCGTGCGGACCAGCATCGCCAGGGCGGCGATGACGGCGACCCCGGAGAAGACCGCGTTCACCAGGAAGGTGACGGGCAGGATGGTGTCGTGCCAGCCCGGCAGCACGGAGCCCGCCAGCATCACCGAGGCTCCGGTCTGGAGCGAGACCACGAGCAGGATGCCGAGCAGGGCGATGATGCGATAGGCCTGCGCCCAGAGCTGCCAGTGGGAGGCGGAGCCGCGCCAGCCGGCGGCGGCGATCCCGTAGGCCTGCGCCCGCAGCATCGGCCAGCGCCGCGGCCGCCCGGCGCGCTCGGACGTCGCCTGCGCCTCCGCGAAGGCCCGGTCGCGCAGGGTCGCGAGGTCCGGCAGGAGCCCGACGTACCAGAGGCTTACCGTGACCACGAGGAAGCTGACGATGTCGATGGCGTCCCAGACCAGGGGCGAGCGGAATTGCGGCCACAGGCCGAGGGTGTTGGGGTAGGGCAGGTTCCAGTAGAAGAACCACGGCCGCCCGAGATGGATGATCGGGTAGAGCCCGGCCGCGATCGTGCACAGCAGGGCATTGGCCTCGGCCAGGCGGCTGATCGCCCCGCGCCCGAACGCGGCCTCCCGTG
>Ga0160428_1002685_pt1 | contig 10379 bp, 19 predicted proteins | sample SolpanmetagenomM_FD_108198 | JGI IMG/M metagenome (GOLD analysis project Ga0160428, IMG submission 108198) | Solar panel surface microbial communities from Lawrence Berkeley National Laboratory, California, USA - M | ecosystem: Engineered > Built environment > Solar panel > Unclassified ...
ACAACTCCATGTCGATCACTCCTGAAATCCCGGCGATTGCGCCGGGGGAGGTGAAACAGACACGGGTCATTTCTCAGTGAAAACTTGGACCCTCTCCGGGTCAGATCTCAGTGCAACTCAACACACTGGCGTCAAACGGCACGGTAGCGGCGAGCAGGGCTGCGCCGAGTGCCGCGGCGAGCCAGAGTGGCCGCATCATACTGGCACTTCGAGGCTGTCTGCCAGTTCGGCCAGGCTCAGTACGGTGGCATAGGGTTCGGCGGCATTGGCGATGGTTGCCCCAGTTCCACGCTTGCCGTGGCGTCGGTTGACCCAAACAGTCGGGAGACCCAGTCGGCCGGCCGGCTCCACGTCATGATGGCGGCTCTGGGCGACGTGCAGGATGCTTTCCGAGGAATATCCTTTCTCGGCCAGGTGCTTGAGAGCAGTCTCGAAATGCGCGAGCCCGGGCTTGTAGCTATCCACGTCCTCGGCTGTGACCGTCAGCATGAAGGGCGCTTGGAGCTGGCGGAGCGAACGTGCCAGCGAGGCATTGTCGACATTTGACAGGGCGGCAAGCACGAACCGGGACGACAGGCGCTCCAGCGCGGTGATGGTATCGGGGAAAGGCGGCCAGTCCCCGCAGTTCTCCGCAAATAACCGCTCGTGATCCTCGTCGACCGGGAGGCCGAAGGTGGCCGCCATGTCGCGCCAGGTGAACCGCAGTACTTTGGGGTAAAGCGTCGCCGGCCGCGGCTGCTGGTGGCGGGCCTGGTGAAGGGCGAAGGCAGCCAATACCAGATCATCCGGAACGTCCGCCCGCCCCGCCTCCTGGAACCATGGACGCACACGGTCCAAGATCCCGGTCTCCCAATCGATCAGCGTGCCATAGCAGTCGAAGGTGAGCACCCGTTTGCCGAGAGCGGGGATCATCGCGCCGCCCCCTGGACTGGGACGTCCAGGCTGGCGTGCATCCGTTGTGCCGCGTCGCTGATCTGGCGAACGATCTCGGCGCAAGCCTGGTCTACATCCGATTGTCGGAGAGCCGCGAGGATCAGCATGTGGCTATCCACCCATCCCGGGCTGATCCCGACCCTGCTCCAGGCGGGTAACAGGCATCGGCTGAGGCTCGTATGCATAAGGGCGAGTTGATCGAGCACGCGCGGGCGCTGGGCTCGGCTATAGAGAGTGCGATGAAACTCCCAATGCAGGCGTGCCCGCTCCAGCAGGTCACTTGTTGCAGCAGCTTGGTGCAAGATGGCTTCGGCCACCGTCAGATCGTCGATCGAAAGGTCGGGTGCGGAGAGCCGTAGCGCATGCGGCTCAAGCAAGATGCGGATTTCGGTGATTTCGGTGAAGTCGGCTGTCGTCAATGCGGTAACCAGAACGCCGCGGTTGGGCCGATGCTCGGCCAGGCCTTCGGCAACGAGACGCTGAAACGCTTCGCGAACCGGCACCACGCTCACGCCGAACTGCGCTGCGACATCGTTCTGCCGGAGTGGCGCTCCTCCTGCGATGGCGCCGGTCAAGATAGCCGCGCGGAGATTCTGGGTAACGGCGTCTGGCGTCGAACGGCGTGCGTCCAGGTTCATGAAGCCTCTCATCAACGATGAGCCAATCATGATGATAGATTATAGATAGTCAATCATCGATTATAATTGTTGATAGTGGGAGAACGGGGGCTGTTGAAAATGCTGGTCGGCCAACCCCAGCCTCGCTTCTGCGACAGAACGCACAAGCGAGGCTCCTCAAAGGCCCGCTTACAAACAACTTAGATAAGTAGCTTTATGTCCGAGAAGAGGTCGGTAGCTGACGAAGGCGAGCGACCGGAAGGGTGCTCATGCGACCTGCCGATAAAATCGGATCACATAAAGAGTTGTCGTCATACACGCTCCTAGGACAAGGCCGGCCCACAGTCCCATGGCCGGCACGGCAGTGATGTGAGCCAGGCCGATGCCGACCGGAAAGCCCACGCCCCATGCGCCGACGAGGGCGATGATCAACGGCCCCCTCGCATCCCGCATCCCACTCAGCGCGCCGCCTACTGCAGATTGAACACTCTCCAGGATCAACAGAACGCCTGCGAAGGGGAGCAGCGCTGCACACGCAGCGACGGCCCTGGGGTCAGCATCGCCCAGAATAAGAGCCGCCACCGTCATGGGCGCAACAAACACGCCGACAGCCAACAGGCCGCTGATCGCCAGCGAAAGCTGCACCGCGACCAACCCGATGAACCTGGCCCGGTCGCGCGTTCCAGCACCAATCGCTGCGCCGACACGCGCATTGGCCGCATCGCTGAAACCAAAACAGCACGTGCCCAGCAGCTCGAGCATCCGGGCTGCCACGGCATGGGCTGCAATCGCGGCAGGACCGAACGGCAGCAGTGACAGGGCCGCAACCGGTATCAAGCCTTCGCGCAGAACGATACGGATGCTGAAGGGCAAGCCAAGGTGGAGTATCGCTCGGAAACGCGGACCGTGAAATCGGACTACACCCAACAAGCGCCCTCCGAAGGCACCGTCGGGCATACCACGGTCGATCATCACCAGCAGGACCCAGGCTGCCACTGCAGCAAGGGTATAGGCCAGACCGGCTCCGAATGCTCCCAGCGGCGCCAAGCCCCAGCCTCCGAACACCAGCCAGGAGGTGAGCGCGGCGTGGACCGGCACTGCACCGACCATGATGACAGTCGTGACCCTCACACGCCCGATGGCGACCGCCAGGCTGCGGACAGCGACGTAGCAGACCCAAGCTGGCAGTCCCCAGGCGGCACCCAGCAGATACTGCCCCGCTGCCCGCGCTTCGGTCCCGGCTCCGGGTTGGAACGCGAGGATGGCCCCGCCCGCCAGCATGAGGAGGGCGATCGGGATCGAGAAAGCCAAACCGACCAGGAGCCCCTGCTGCCCTATCCGGCGGGCTTCATCCTCGTCGCCACTGCCCCACGCCTGAGCGGCAAGGGGTGTCACTGCAGTGACCACACCAAGTGAGAACAGGAAGGCGAGCAGTTGAAAGCTCACGGGCAATCTACTCAGAAATATTTCTGACAAGGTTGCTGACTTGTCCTACAGCTTGTTATCTTAAATCCCCGTGAGGTTTATGAAATTTTGTGCGCTCCGCAGGTCGTACGTCTCACTGGACAAGCGAAGTGCCTATCGGTTACGTGGGCGGGAAACAGCACGGCGGAGCGCATGAGGGTCATTGTCGTCTGCTCGTCAAAAGGTGGTGTCGGGAAGTCGACGCTGACCGCGCACCTAGCCGTCCAGGCTGACAGGGAGGGTTCCCGGGTGGCGATGGCTGACTTCGACCCGCAGGCATCCTTAACAGAATGGTTCTCCGCACGTGCCGCCGAGACGCCCGTCCTGGTCAACGCGACCGGCGGTCTGGCCAAGGTCATCCAGCAACTCCGGAAGGCAGACTACGATTACCTGATCGTCGACACCCCACCGCACGCCAGCGCAGACATCGGGTACTATATCGCGGCTGCGGACCTCTGCCTCGTGCCGGTGCGGCCGTCACCCCACGACATCCGGGCCGTCGGCCGCACGGTCGGCCTTGTCAAAGATGCGAAGAAGCCGTTCCTGTTCGTGCTGTCGCAGGTCGCGGCCGGAGCGCGGATTACCGTTCAGGCATCGGGTGCCTTGAGCAAGCACGGCCCGGTCTCCGAGGTGGCAGTCGGTAGCCGTGTCGGGTTTGCCACGTCGATGACGGACGGCAGGACCGTAGTCGAACTTGAGTCCGGGTCGCGTTCGTCGATCGAGATTGCGGACCTATGGAGGGAAATCGTGGGCATGATGAAAGGCGAGGGGACATAGATGGCGAAGTCGGCACCGGCACCGTTGGACGCGGATCTCCTGGTCCCCAAGGGAGCACCACGGGTGGAGCCACCCGCAGTGGATGCGACGCCCACTTCCGAAACTCGGACGCCCCGGCCGCGTGCTGAGACACCGCAGCAGGTATCGGCCAGACGGTCGTCGCTGGCACCGAAGGCCAAGCCTGTCCGGGTGCCTATCACGGTCAAGATCAAGCCGGAGACCCTGAGGCGTCTACGCGTGGTGGCCGTGCATCTCGAGGTCGAGCAGCAGGATATCGTCGAGGAGGCCCTGTCGCATTGGCTGGATGACAATGAGGCTACATGAGCGAACGTATGCTTGGCTGACAAGGCAACAAGTCGCTCAGCTTGTTGTAACTGAGACTGGAAATCTGCAAAGGTACATTGGCCGAATAAAGGTTACCTTCACCCTGTCTCCGGCTCCGCCAACGCGATAGGATTTCGGAATGAGTGACCCCGACTCGTCACACGACCGCCGCCTTGAGCTGGAGGAGTTCGTTCGTAAATCTTCGCACAACGACCGGACGTGCAGCCCCGTTACAGTCAGCTTCGTCGCGAGGGCTCATGCCGAAGCCGTCCGCCGTGGCGACGAACAACTAGCATTCGGACTTCTCAAGACCGCATCCAACTTCATATTGGAAGCCATGTATGCGCTGGCACCTGTCGTTCGGTTGCCGGATCCCTACCACGGGCGGCTGTGGCTGCATCGGGATACGCTCCCAGATCCTGCGTATGCCGGAGATTTTGCGATACGGCAGTGGGCACCGGACTAAGCTGAGGTCGAAGGCTTGATGGCTGACTACCTCAGGCTGCCGTGGATGTCCGACGGGCATCTCGACTGATTCTTGGTCGACGCACTCACGTTCCGCGAAATCGCGGGTTACGAAGCCGCGCTTTCAGTCAGCTTCCCCAAACCGCGGACGGCTGGGTGGGTATTCCAGACCCTGTTCACGGTCTGGCTTCAATGGGTTGTCGAAGCGGGTATCGCGGTCGGGTTGGTGGCTTGGCTTTCTTCCGAGTTCTCTTCCCCGGAAGAGAAACCCTACCGATGGTGGTGGGCGATAGCTATCGGGGTCTACTACGTTTGGGTTCTAGGACGGATGCCGAGATGGTTCCGGGCACGGCGCGCCCGACGGAAGATGTTGGCCGAAATTGCCGAGCGGCTGTGGGCGATGTACGGATGCTACGCCGACCTGTCCGGCCCCGTGCTGGATCCGACACGGGTGAAGGATGCCCTGCTTGCAGCGGAGAGCCTGTGTGCCAAGTGGTCGAATGCTACGTGGCCGGTGCTCGGAGGAGCTATCGCGCGCGACCCGCACCGGTGATGACGACGCTCCAATGATGTGATTGTTGCCAGCCGCTGTGATTGTTTCCAACCTGCGGCAGGGCAGGGGTTTACGCCGCGACTGGCGGTGCCGACCGGCGCAGCAACAGTCCCCGGTCAGTCACGGTGACCTTCGCACCGGGGTAGGCAGCCAGAGCTTGGTAGAGTGGTGGCATGACCTGGGTCTTGAAGTTCTTCAGCAGCCGCACTCCGGAACCGAACTGCCCCTTCAGTCGCACCCATCCGATTTCGACATCATCCTCGATGGCATGGAGGCGGTATGCCAGCCAGAGATAGATGTCGATCGCCATCGGGCTGGATGCCAGATCCTGGATAGCGCGCTTGTCCACAAGCACGGGATGTCGGCGAAGCTCTTGGAAGAAGGGTTCGCTCAAGGCGAGGCGACGTACCAGACGCAGCGAGGCCCGGGTCCGCTTGTCGGGTTCCGCGACATACTCGTAAGCATCCACGAGCCTCTGGTTGACGACTACGCCGCGTTTGTCGGTGCCGAACGAAAAATCCATGCTGCAGGTCGCGATGCGCTCGAGTTGGGCAGCCACCTTCCCGTTTGTCGGGCCGCCGCGGGCAAGGCCAAGTCGGGCGACCAGTGCGCTTGCTGAGGTTTCTAGGTCCACTTCGCGACTGCCCTTCTCGAGTGCGGCGGACTGCAGTTCCACGAGCAGGAGGCGGGCGAAGGATCCTGACGGAACGGCCAGCGGCACCTGGGATCCATCTTCCATCAGGCGGATACCGGGCCGGACCAGGAGGCGGGCGTAGTCGCTCTCGATGAGCCACGCGTCGCCGGCGGGCAGCTCGCGGTGGGGAAGCCCGGCAAGGCACCATGCGGAGTAGGAGTATCCTGTAAGTCCGCCGCCCTCGATGTCCCGCTGAAGGGCTGCGGCGGCCGTGTCGGCGATGATGCGTCCGGTCCGTCCTGCCAAGGTTCGTTCAAGAGAAGCGGAGTCTGGCACCAAGGCAGCCATCGTTGCTGCCTTCACGGCCTCGCTGGGTCCACCCACAGCGCCCAGAACACCGTGCAAGGTGGCGCCAGGGCCGAACAGGTCTGCTTGATCCTGAGTCTTCATCGTGTCCGGACGGTGATGGTCTCTGGCTCCCTTATCAATGTGACCTTTGCAAGCCGGTGTGACCTTTGCCAGCCTAGGGCAAGAAGTAAGTTGAAGGATTCTGATTGTATTGAAGAGGGGCTGGCAGGGGTCACAGGGATAACCCCTGCAGTCCGTTGCTTCCGAACATTTCTCGGAGTTTTAGGCGGTTTGCAAGGGTCACATCGGCAGACGTCCCTGCCTTAGCCCGGCTAGCAACAATCACACCCAGGCTCCCGCCCGGACGGCTGGCAACGATCACATCCGGAAGCGACTCGGCATGGCTGGCAAGGGTCACACCAAGCTGTGCTTGTTCCTGTCTTGTTCTCCACGGCAAAAACGCCATTATCTCAGCCATGGCCGCGCTCGTATCCACCCCGGCACTTCGCAGTGCCCTCCTGCAGTGCCAGGTCTCCCACCTGGTGGAGGTAGACCTGTGGGCCTGGGCCGAGTGCTCGAGCTGCTCGGCGAACCGCGAGTTGGAGCTTCAGCTCCTGGCAGCCTTGTATCCCGGCGCGAAGCTCGGTGACTTGCTACCCCGGTTGCGGTGCTCGTCCTGCGGCGCGCGGCCGTCCAAGGTAATGGCCCTACATGTCCGCGGCCGACAAATCGGGTTGCTTGATGCTGGCGAAGATGGCGGCTTGGCACGGGGAGGGCGGATGCCTGATGTCGCTACCCTATGGGTCACGGGACATCCGTGCGAGATGCCGGACGTCGGGGTAGGTTCGGGATACGTGTAGAAAGTAGTCACAGGCGGATGGCAGCGCGGACACGCTTGGTGATCTTGCCTACGATGCTTCGGCTGGCTTGGCCTGCGATCCTTTTCTGTATGGCGCTTGTCATGCAGATGATGCCGGGAGCGAGTGGGGCAAAAGCACCTACCGGCACCGTGCGACTACGTCCGACACGGTCGAGTAGTTGGCATAGTAGAAGCACGCCATCTCCACGCTGCCCGATGCTCCTCAGCTGAATGGGTTCTTGACCTCCGTAGTGGCCTTGGGCGGCGCTACCTTGTCCGGCAGCGCGGGATCGCTTTCCAGCGCGTGCACGATCGTGTCCAGTGCCGCCTTGAGCGTGCGGGCATGGGCTAGGCCGGGCTTGTCGCGGGTCAGGTCCAGGCTGCCCCCAACTGCCACGCAGTCCCGGCCATTCTCTAAGGTGAGATCGCCGATCGTCACCGAAGCGGCATCGTCGGCGTAGAGCTTCACCATGGGCGTGGACATGGGCGTCTCCGGGCCTAGCGGTTGGGTGGCGGCCTCGGCACCGGTAACCGGCCGAGCGTCGCCTTGACGCTTTGCGACAGGCCGGGGAATGGGTCTACCCCCGTTTGCGCCGCGAGGTCCGCAACCGACAGGACGGTGCACACCGGCGTCGCCGTATTGGTGCATGACCAAGCGCCCGTGTCACCCGTGGCCGGGACGTAGATTGCCTTCCAGGTCGAGGTCGGCACCAGCACGCGCTCGCCGATCTGCTGGAGGTTGGCGCCCTGGAACGCCGGACCGGTGACGACGTATGCCTCGCCGCGGCGCTTGATCAAGGTGCGCACAGCGCTCTCGATGCGTTCCCAGATGCCGCGGTTCAGCTTCGCGGTCTGGGGCACGATATTGGACAGGGAGAAGCTCTGCTGCTGGGCCACGGGATCTGGCATGTCGCCGCTCGGCGTCATATGGCCGCGGTCGAACCCGCTGCGGGCGTAGTCGGCGAGCTCGCCCCCAGTCGGCCGGCGGAAGGCTGAGCTCGGGATGGAACAGGTTGACCCGTCGCGTCTGGCGGGCGGCGGCCAAGCCGGCTGCCGTGGGATGCTCGGCCGACCACAGCGCGCCGCGGGTGATGCCGGAGTCCATGACGGCATAGGCATGGTAGCAGAGGAACTGGGTGCGCTCGGCCAGGCGGGTGTTGAGCAGGGCGGGCGCCTGGCCAGTAGCGAACAGTGGCGTGCAGGACGCCACCGGCTCGGCGCCGACAGCTGCCGGGGAGAGCAGAAAAGCTAGGAGAGCAATGTGGCGGAGCATGCGCCGCCATATGCGATTCCGGGTCTAGGGCAACAAGCAGGAAAGAATGGGAGTGCTCGGCATGGTGCTGGACTGGAGCCTTTATCGAGGCGCTGGGGTCCAGGGTTATCAGATGCGATCAACCCCGATCTGATGACAGGCGCACTCGGCTGGCACTGACGAACTGACCCTCTGATGCGGATAGGCCATTTATGCGCTGGATGTGTCCGATGTGTCCGCTCGGGTGTGTCCGGACACATCAGACCGGACACACCGGACACATGGCGGACACACCGAGCGAAGCATGCCGGTCGGGCAGGTTCGTGATGTCAGTATCTCGCCAGGGGCTTGGAGCGGGAACCAGGGCTAACTTCAGCTCGGTCTCGTGCTTGGAAATGTCTCTGAGCCGACAGCACGGATGACCAAAATGAACGACATAGCCCGGCCCTGCTCATCAGGGCTCACCCCTGGTGACGCCGCCATCATCGAGGCCAAGGCCCAGCTCAAACTGGTGGAAGCACGGAACAGCGACACCCCTATTGCCGCCGCCACGCTGCAGGCAGAAGCCACCGGCCTGCAGACGCTGGCCAGGCAGTTACGGGACGCGCCCACCGCCGGGATGCCGGAACTGATACTGGGGTTGGGAGGAGGGCTAATGCCGCTGCCGGATCCGCGCATGCCGGTGGTTATGGAAGAGATCGCCCAAGCCGTGCATTCCCCTCCCGACCTGCTGAGTGGGGAAGCCTCCCTGAGCCGCCTGTCCTTGGCGAAGAATGCGGGGGTGCTCACCGAAGCTGTCGAAGCCGCCGAGAGCGTTGGTGCCGAGGGAGCGGTGGAACAGATGCTGGTGCACGAGATGGCTGCCGCGCACAGGGTCGGCATGCAGCTCATGGCTGCGGCCAGCACGGCTCTGGGCCTGCATGAGCGTGAGCGGATCGGGCAAGGTAGTGGTCACGCCATGCTGGAGGCGAACCGTTGCGCGTTGAGTGCCGCCAGGTTGATGGACAGCGTGACGCGTGTAGCGATGGCGCTCGATCGGCTGCGCAACGGGGGACGGCAGCAGGTGACCGTGCAGCACCTAGTGGTGGCCGATGGCGGGCAGGCCGTGGTAGCGGGCAGCATCGGGTCTGGAGGCCGCTCTGGGCTTGGCCGGGCGCGTGCGCGAGGGAGGGGGGAGCCATGAGCAAGGGACCCCATGCACCTGGTGTGTCGGGCCACTCGGATAGTTGTGTGCCCGGCCTTTGTGGTGCGCGAACGAGAAGCGGGAAGCCGTGTGCGACGCCCGGGATGCGCAACGGGCGGTGCAGGATGCACGGGGGCGCGAGCACGGGGCCACGTACGGCGGAAGGGCTGGCTCGCTGCACGGCCGCGGCAACGAAACATGGTCGACGAAACGCTAACGCGAGGGGTCATTCTGCTCTACGAGGAGAGGCACGTGCGTTGTCCGCGCTCCTTCGCGAGCTAAGGTTCGACATCATCAGTTTCACTCCTCAAGCGAGGAACTCCCCACCAATTATCAAGAAGTTTGTTTCGCACGATACACTTCCTGCGTAGGGTCGTGGGCGGTTCACCTTGCAACTCAACGCAAGGAGAATCTTTAAAAATCTCGAAATCTTCGCGGGTTAAAAACTAGTGCACTGACTCAGACGGAAGGTGCAGGCATACGGCTGAGCTTACCGAGAATGGTGTCGGCGGGTTTGGTCCAGACAAACGGCCTGGAGCTCGCGTTGTGCTCACGGATATAGCGGGCGATGGCGTGCTCGAGGTCGGCGACGGACTGGAACACGCCGCGCCTCAGACGCTGGCGGGTCAGGGTGGAGAAGAAGCCTTCGACAGCGTTGATCCAGGACGCCGAGGTCGGGGTGAAGTGAAAGATCCAGCGCGGGGGGCGCTCCAGCCAAGCACGGACCTTGGGATGCTTGTGGGTGGCGTAGTTGTCGGCGATGGCATGGATCAGCTTGCCAGCCGGGACGGCGCGCTCGACGGCGTTGAGAAAGCGGACGAACTCCTGATGGCGGTGCTGGGCCATACAGCGGCCCAGCACCGTGCCGTCCTGGACGTTAAGCGCGGCGAACAGGGTGGTGACGCCGTTGCGCTTGTAGTCGTGGGTCATAGTGCCACACTTGCCCGGCTTGAGCGGCAGTCCTGGCTGG
>Ga0160428_1002686_pt1 | contig 10378 bp, 9 predicted proteins | sample SolpanmetagenomM_FD_108198 | JGI IMG/M metagenome (GOLD analysis project Ga0160428, IMG submission 108198) | Solar panel surface microbial communities from Lawrence Berkeley National Laboratory, California, USA - M | ecosystem: Engineered > Built environment > Solar panel > Unclassified ...
CCCATCATGACCTTGTCCTTGGCTTCCTCGAACTCGGCCATCGCGACCAGTCGCTTGCCCTTGCGCGCGGCGGTCAGTGCCGCCTCGTTGACGAGGTTGGCGAGATCCGCACCCGAGAAGCCCGGGGTACCACGGGCGATGACGCGCGCGTCGACGTCAGGTGCGAGCGGCACCTTCTTCATATGGACTTCGAGGATCTTGATGCGGCCCTCGATGTCCGGTCGCGGTACGACGACCTGGCGATCGAAGCGACCCGGACGGAGCAGCGCAGGGTCGAGCACGTCCGGACGGTTGGTCGCCGCAATGATGATGATGCCTTCGTTCGCCTCGAACCCGTCCATCTCGACCAGTAGCTGGTTGAGCGTCTGCTCGCGTTCGTCATTGCCGTTGCCGAGACCGGCCCCGCGGTGACGACCGACCGCGTCGATTTCGTCGATGAAAACGATGCACGGTGCGGACTTCTTGGCTTGCTCGAACATGTCGCGGACACGGCTCGCGCCGACGCCGACGAACATTTCGACGAAGTCCGAACCCGAGATGGTGAAGAACGGCACGCCGGCCTCACCTGCAATCGCACGGGCGAGCAAGGTCTTGCCGGTACCGGGCGAGCCGACCAGCAACGCGCCCTTGGGAATCTTGCCGCCGAGACGGGCGAACTTGGTCGGGTCCTTGAGGAACTCGACGATTTCCTGAAGCTCCTCGCGCGCTTCGTCGATACCGGCGACGTCGTCGAAGGTCACGCGACCTTCCTTCTGCGTCAGCATCTTGGCGCGGCTCTTGCCGAAGCCCATCGCGCCCGAACCCGAATTCTTCTGCATCTGGCGTAGGACGAAATAGCCGAGCCCCAGGAACAGGAAGAACGGCAGCGACTGCATAAGCAGGATCTGCCAGATCGGCGCGCCCTCTTCGGGCTTGGCGCTGATCACGACGCCCTTTTCGCGCAAACGGTCGGTCAGACGCGGATCCTGCGGCGCAAAGGTGCGAAACTTCGTGTTGTCGGAATAGGTGCCGGTGACGACCTCGCCCGCGATGTTGACGTCGCGGACCGACCCGTTCTCGACCTTGTCGAGGAAGGTCGAATAAGCGATCTGGTTCGACCCCGTCGTCGCGGTCCGCGTGTCGATCAGCGTCACGAACAAGGCCAGCGCAACCAGGATGCCGACCCAGATGAGCAGCGACTTCATCCAGGGGTTCGGCCCTTCGGGCGGCTTCTCATTATCGTTCATGGGTGGATCGTACCTTTCTCGAATGCTCAAGATAAGCACAGAAGGATTAATGGCAATGGAACGCCGTCGCGGATTCGTCGATCAGATCGATCGACGCGGCGGTTCCGGCCGGAAATTCCAGATCCCGCAATGTTCTGTCACCATCACGCCACCTTTGGTGCCAGCCACGCCCGCGCGAAGCGACTCGAGCAACGGTTCGACGTTGCTTGCCGAATCGAAGGCGGGGCGCCGGATCCGGTGGTCATCGCGAACCCGCGCGATCCCGGTCCGGACCAGCATCCGCTGAAGGTCACGCGGCAAATCTCCCAGCCGGACCCCGATCCCGTCCGCATCGTCGGACAGCATTCGCTCGTGCCAGAGTGTTTGCGCGATGCCGTCGAGCGTGCGTTGCGCTTCCCCCACGAACGCAGCGGTGCGCGCCAGCCCGACCGGATCGAGCCACGGCGTATCGCGCAACAGGTGTCGGACGCGGACCCGTTCAAAGTGCGCGTCGTCGTTGCTCGGATCGTCGACAAAGGGAATTGCGCCGTCCGTCACGATCGCGCGCAATTCGCCGCGCCGCCAGCCGAGCAGCGGGCGGATGATCGTGAACCGCCCCCCGCCATCGCTGCGCGCATGCGTCCGCTGCGACCGGACGCCCGCGAGCCCCGCTGGCCCGGTTCCCCGCACCGCACGCATCAGCAGCGTCTCGGCCTGATCGTCGACGTGATGAGCGGTCGCCAGCGCAATCGCACCGGACGCGACGACCCAATGCGCCAGCGCATCGTAGCGCAATGCCCGCGCCGTCGCCTGCACGGCGGCGGTACCGATCGGCTCGCGGAGCAAGAGCGTATGATGCGGGACGCCCCGGGACGAACACCACCGCGCGACCATCGCCGCCTCGTCAGCGGCAGCGGCGCGCAAACCGTGATCGACGGTTGCCGCACGCACGCGAGCCGGGAACGCCGCGACGGAAAGCGCCAGCATCGCCATGCTATCGGGTCCACCGGACACCGCCAGCGCAAGTACGCCGTCCGCTGCCAGTGGCGCGCCCAGCGTATCCGTCACGTCCGCACGGAACCGCGCGACCTGCGCGGGATCGAGCCCCGGACCCGGGGCGGTCATGTCAGCCGCAGTTCGAGGCCGCGCGGCCCTTCGCCACCCCGGCCTTCATCTTCGGATCGGCATCGACCTTCGCGCCATAAGTACGCTGCAGCTCGGTGTAGACCTTGCACACCTGCGCGGCGGGCTTGTCGAGTTTCACCAGCGCCTGCGCGAGGTAGAACAGGCTCTCGGGCGCGCGGTCGCCATCGGGCCAGGTCTTGTAGCTGTCGTAGAAAGCGAGGCTCGCCAGCGAGGGCTTGCCATCCTCCAGATACGACCGGCCAAGCAGGTTCTGCGCATAGCTGGCGCGCTTGTGCTTGGGGTATTTGGTCGTGACGGTCTTGAACTGCGCTTCCGCCTCCGGATATTGCTTCGCCGCCCACAGCCGGTAGCCGTAGAGATAGGTATCCTCGACCGGATCCCCGGTCTGCGGTCGCTCTACCGCGGCGGTTTGCGTGGTCCGCTGGGTATCCCCGGCAACCGCAGCGGCGCGGCCCGGGTTGGCCATCGTCGGCGCGGCGGCGTCAGAGGATGGACGCGACGCGCCAGACCGCGGGCGCGCCGGCGCTGAACGGTCGCCCGCCTGATCCTCGAGCGACCGCGATTCATCCGCGCCGCCGAACGCGCCGCCAGACGTGCCGGCTGCTGGCGCGGGCTGCGTATCGGCCGCACGCGCAGCGGCGTTTGTCTCGATCGTCTTGAGGCGTCCTTCGAGCACGTCGATCCGGTGCTGGTTGGTCTCCACCTGCCCGGTCATCTGACGCAGCTGCGATTCGAGTGAATCGACCCGCGCGGTCAGATCGGCAACCGGGCTGGCGGCAGGGGTGCCGGGGATCACCGCCTGCGGCTGTGCGGCGACATTGTCGGGTTCGACATAAGCCCCGGCACCGCCCGGGAACACCTTGCGCTGGACCGCCCGCATCTCGCTCTCGAGCCGCCCGACGCGCCCCTCGACATTCGATTGCGCAAAGGCGGGTGTGGCAGCGAGCGTAGTGGCAGCAAGCAGGATCGTGACGACTGGAAACTGGCGCATCAAACACCCCCCGGTGCGAGAAATAAGGAAAACACGGCGAAGCCGACCGGCATCACGGCGTGGGGCTGCCGCTGCCCGACGGCGCGGCTGGTTCGGGCGCGATCGCGGCGGGCGCGGCGATGTTGAGCCCGGCACCGCCGGTCGCGGCGGTCCGCGAGGCTCCGGTCGCGCGCGGCGGCGTCTCCGTCGCGGCGGCGCCCTCGGTCGCGGGCTTGCCGCGCGCGATGAGGGCCGCGGGGTCGACCTTGACGTCCTTGATCGCGCGCTTGCCGTCGCCGAGCGGGGCGATCGGCTGTCCGCCGACGGTCACGCGCAGCTTGTCCGGGCGACCGACGTTGATCATCGGCCCGGACGCATCGCCCGGCACCGTATAAGCCTCTCCCGGCTTGAGCGTCCCGATGTAGAGCGTCTTGTTCGCGGCGTCATAGACCTTGAGCCACACCTCGTCGGTCGCGGTCAGCACGACCGGCCCGTTCTGCGGAGTCGGAATCGGCGCTGGCGCAGGAGCCGCGACAGGAACCGTACTCGCGACCGGCGCGGACCCGGCGGGGACGCTTTCCTCCGCGCGGAACAGGTTGGTGCCATACCAGACCCCCGCGCCGATCAGCAGGATCACCGCAGCGATCAACGCGCCGAGCGCGAGCCCGCGGGTCGGCCCGCGCGACGGCTCGACGATCTCATACGCTTCATATTCGACCCGGCGCGGCGTACTCGGCTTGTCGACTGCGCCGCGAATATCGCGACCGACCGCAACCTCATCGACGCCGACGGCGCGCGCGTAGGCCTTGGCGAACCCGACAGAATAGGTGATCGACGGAAGAGCTGCGAAATTGGACTGCTCGATCGCCTCGAGCTGGCGCACCGGGATCCGCGTGCGCGCCGCGACTTCGGCGAGCGAAAGCCCCATCGCCTCGCGCGCCTCGCGCAGCCGCTCACCAGCCGTCTTGGGGAACAGCGACGCCTCTTCAGGCGGTAACGGATCGGTCATGCAGTCCTCCGGCCGGACGGTTGCGCCCCGGGTGCGCCCGGCCCTCGACCCCGTGTCTCACAAAGCGGGCGGGACAAGTCAACGCCTTGCGCACTTGCCGCCACCCGGATCATGCCAGTTCGACGTCGTGTTGCCGGGCCCACTCGGTCAAGGCACCGCGCATGTCGCGCGGCGGGGCCTTGAGCAGCATCGCCATATGCGCGGACAAGGCCGCGCGATCGAGCGTGCGGACCATTGCCTTGATCGGGCCGACTGCGGCTGGCGTGATCGAAAGTCGTTCGATTCCAAGGCCGATCAGCGCCATTGCCTCCAACGGTCGCCCGCCCATTTCGCCGCATACCGTAAGCTGCACGTTCGCCGTGCGCGTCGGCTCCACCAGCTTGGCAAGGAACCGCAGGATCGCCGCACTCAGCCAGTCGTAGCGTTCCGCGAGCTTGGGATTGGCGCGGTCGGCCGCGAACAGGAACTGCGTCAAATCGTTGGTGCCGACCGAGAGGAACGAGACGTTGGGCAGCAGCAGGTCAAGCTGTTCCGCCAGTGCCGGAACTTCGAGCATCGCGCCGTAGCGGATCTCGGTCGGCAGTTTCTTGTTGCGCGCGGAAAGCCAGTCGCGCTGTGCCTCGAACAGCGCGCGCGCCTCGTCGAATTCCCACGGCTCGCTGACCATCGGGAACATCACGCTCAACGTCCGCCCCGCCGCCGCCTCGAGCAGCGCGCGCGCCTGGACCTTCATCAAGCCGCCGCGTTCGAGCGCCAGCCGGAGCGCGCGCCAGCCCATCGCGGGGTTTTCCTCGTCCGCATCGGTCTTGTTGAGATAGGGCAGCGCCTTGTCGCCACCGATGTCGACCGTGCGGAACACCACCGGGCGATCCCCTGCCGCCTCCAGGACGTCACGGTACAACCGCTGCTGGCGCTCGCGCGACGGGAGCGTGGCGGAGACGAGGAACTGGAATTCGGTGCGAAACAGCCCGATCCCGTCCGCCCCGGTCATGTCGAGCGCGGCGACATCGTCGCGGAGCCCGGCGTTGACCATCAGCGTCAGGCGGTGCCCGTCCCTGGTCACCGGCGCTTCGCTTTTGAGCGCGGCAAACACCGCACGCCGCTTCTGGCGCAGTTGCAGCGCGGTCTCGAACACCTCCTCCATCGCGGACGACGGGCGCGCGAAGACGTTGCCTGCGGTGACGTCGAGCAACAGCAGATCCCCCTCCCCGACCAGCCGCCGCACGTCGCGGACGCGCCCGAGCACCGGCACCCCCATCGCGCGCGCGACGATCGTGACGTGGGCTGTCAAAGAGCCCTCCTCGAGGATCACGCCCTTCAACCGGCGGCGGTCATATTCGAGCAGTTCGGCAGGCCCCAGGTTGCGCGCGATCAGGATCGTGTCCTGCCGCAGCCCCATCTGCGCCGCGGTCCCCATCTGGCCCGAAACGATCCTGAGCAACCGGTTCGACAGATCTTCGAGATCATGCATCCGGTCCGCGAGCAACGGATCGTCGATCTGCCGCATCCGCATCCGGGTCCGTTGCTGGACCCGCTCGATCGCCGCCTCGGCGGTGAGCCCGCTGTCGATCGCCTCGTTGATGCGGCGGCTCCAGCCCTCGTCATACGCGAACATCTTGTAGGTCTCGAGCACCTCCTCATGCTCGCCGCCGCCACCGAATTCGGCCTGGCTGGCGAGCCGCTCGATCTGGTCGCGCATCTTGTCGAACGCAGCGTAGACCCGGTGGCGCTCGGCCTCGGCATCCTCGGCGACGGTATGGTCGACATGGACGCGTGGCTGGTGGAACACGGCATAGCCGCTCGCCATCCCGTCGACGAGCTTGAGCCCGGCGATCCGCATCGGCGCGGTCGATTGCGGCCGCATCGTCGCCGCGCCGCTCGCGTCGACCAGCTCGGCATTGGCGATCAGTTCGCTCAGCACCATCGCGACGGTCTGGAGCGCCTCGATCTCGACATCGGCGTAGCGGCGCGATTCGACATGCTGGACGCACAACACCCCGACCGCGCGCTCGCGCCGGATGATCGGCACGCCCGCGAAACTGTGGAAGCGATCCTCGCCGGTTTCGGGGCGATAGGCGAAGTCGGGATGCGACGCGGCTTCGTCGAGGTTGAGCGTCTCGACCTGCTCGGCGATCGTCCCGACCAGCCCCTCGCCCATCGACAGCTTGGTGACGTGCACCGCCTCCTGCGCGAGCCCGCGGGTGGCGAACAGCTCGAGCACGCCTTCGCGGAGCAGGTAGATCGAGCAGACCTCGCTCACCATCGCCTCGCCGACGATCCCGACGACCGCGTTGAGCTTCGCCTGCGCGGGCGTTCGCGACGCCATCACGTCGTGGAGGCGGACGAGAATTTCGCGGGCGGAGGCGGCTGCAGATGGCATGATACGGCGCTAACAGATTGCTTCGCTGCGTTCCATCTTGCGCCGCACAACGAAATCTTGGGCGGCTGATGGGATGGGATGGTGGGACCGTCAGCTCTCGAACAGGCTTTCCTGGCTTCCGGCAGGCGGGTTGAGCCCGAGGTGCTTCCACCCCCCCGCATTCAGGCACCGCCCGCGCGCGGTGCGGGCGATCAGGCCGAGCTGGATCAGATACGGCTCGATCACTTCCTCGACCGTGTCGCGCGGTTCGCTCAGGCCCGCCGCGAGCGTTTCGACGCCGACCGGGCCGCCGCGATAGATGTCCGCGATCATCATCAGATACCGCCGGTCCATCGCGTCGAGCCCGAGCTTGTCGACCTCGAGCCGGTTGAGTGCGCGATCGGCGGCGGTGGCGTCGACGCTGTCCTCACCGGCGGCATGCGCGAAGTCGCGCACCCGGCGCAACAAGCGTCCGGCGATCCGCGGCGTCCCGCGCGAACGGCGCGCGACTTCGGTCGCCCCTTCAGGCGTGATCGCAAGCCCAAGCAAGCCCGAGGCGCGCGTCACGACGCGAGTCAGTTCCTCGACGGTGTAGAAGGACAATCGCACCGGGATGCCGAACCGGTCGCGCAGCGGCGTGGTGAGCAACCCCTGCCGCGTGGTCGCGCCGACCAGCGTGAAGCGTGGCAAATCGATCCGCACCGAACGCGCGCTCGGCCCCTCGCCGATCATCAGGTCGAGCGCGCGATCCTCCATCGCGGGGTAGAGGACTTCCTCGACCGCAGGCTGGAGGCGGTGGATCTCGTCGATGAACAGCACGTCGCCATCCTCGAGATTGGTGAGCAGCGCGGCGAGATCGCCCGACTTGGCGATCACCGGGCCCGAGGTCGCGCGGAAGCCGACCCCCATTTCGCGTGCGATGATCTGCGCAAGCGTGGTCTTGCCCAGCCCCGGCGGGCCGAAGAACAACACGTGATCCAGCGCATCGCCGCGCGACCGCGCCGCCGCGATGAAGACACGCAGATTCTCGCGCGCGGCCTTCTGCCCGACGAAATCGTCGAGCGACTTGGGCCGGAGCGCGGCATCGACGTCCTCGGGCGTGCGGGTAGCATTGAGGATGCGGTCTTCGGTCATCGTGTCGCGATAGCGCGCGGTGGCTGGGCGGGGCAAGGCGCAGCGGGTAAGGCGTGACGATGGCTGACCTTCCCGATCTGTACCTCATCGCCGACATGGCCCCCGATCTCGTCGCTGCGCTGGAGCAGCGCTTCACGGTGCATCGCAGCGATCCACCCGCCACGACACGCGCGATCTGCGGCGGCGGGAGCAGCGTGGTCGACGCCGCGCTGATCGAGCGGCTCCCCGCGCTGGAAATTATTGCGATCAATGGCGTGGGCTATGATGGGGTCGATCTGAACGCAGCGAAGGCGCGCGGGGTGCGCGTGACCAACACCCCCGACGTGCTCACCGACGACGTCGCCGATCTGGCGATCGGCCTGTGGCTTGCGGTCGAACGGCGGATCGCGGTGAACGACGCGGCGATGCGCGATGGCGGCTGGGCTGTCCCGCTGGCACGGCGCGCAAGCGGGCGGAAGATCGGCATTTTCGGGCTTGGGCGGATCGGACACGCGATCGCGAAACGGGCTGCACCGTTCGGCGGCGAGATCCTTTACACCGCGCGCAGCGAGAAGCCGGTTGCGTGGCGGTTCCTGCCCGACATCACTGCGCTGGCCGCGGCGTGCGACGTGCTGATCCTCGCCGCGCCGGGTAGCGCGGGTACGCAGGGCATTGTCGATGCAGCGGTGCTGGCGGCGCTGGGCAACGAGGGCGTGCTGGTCAACGTGGCGCGCGGCAGCCTGGTCGATCAGGCGGCGGTGGTCGCTGCGTTAGAGAAGCGCACCATCGCAGGTGCCGGACTCGATGTCTTCGCGGACGAGCCCGCCGTGCCGGATGCGCTCAAAACGATGCCGCAGGTCGTCCTGTCCCCGCATCAGGGGAGCGCCACGGTCGAGACTCGCGCGGCGATGGCAGCGCTGGTGCTCGCCAATCTCGACGCGCATCTTGGGGGCAGCCCGTTGCCAAGCGCGGTAATATAGAAATCACGTCTTCATGAAGTCGGTGAAGTCGCTCCAATGCTCGACCTTGAACGCGCGGATATCGCGCACGCAGACGGGAAACCAGACAAGGGACTTCAGCGCGTTCATGGCCAGCGTAACGTTGACCAGACTATCCCCCTGCGACACGTAGACGCTACCTTGCACCCGCATGAACCCGTAGCGGTTCAGGACCGCGCCGATGTCGGCGTAGGCCTGGCTGACGCCCTTCGGATGGGTCTCGCGCGTCTGGTTGAGCAACAGGTCGAAGCCGATCGCAAACATCAGCAGTCCGTGGGATCGGCCAGGATGTCCGCCACCGGATAGTCCGCATCCTCGTTGCTTTCGAGCAGGCGAATTTGCATACGCGCCTCGCCTCCCGGCCCGGCGGCGGCGATCGCGATGATCTCGTACGGAGGACCATAGAGCCCGAAGCGGCGCACAGATCCGATGAGTGTACCCATATCGACCACGGCGACCTCCATCCTCCAGGGGTGTATCCTACTTCGCCGCCTTGCGCAGCGCCAGCCGCACCAGTGCGTCGAGCGTCGCGCCCGTGCCGAGTTCCTCCTCCGCAGCCGCGACCGCGCTGCTGGCTTCGGCGGGGCGGAAACCGAGGTTGAGCAGCGCGGAGACGGCATCTGCCCCCGCCCCTACTGGCGCGGCCATCCCGCTGCCGCCGCTGCCGAGCGCGATGCCGCCGGTCTTGTCCTTGAGTTCGCGGACGATCCGCTCGGCGAGCTTGGGGCCGACGCCGTTGGCGCGCGCGACCATCGCCTTGTCCTGCGCGGCGATCGCGCGGACGAGGTCGGTCGGTTCGAGCGCCGACAGGATCGCGAGCGCGACCCGCGCGCCGACGCCCTGCACGCCGGTGAGCAGTCGGAACCAGTCGCGTTCAGAGGCACTTGCGAAGCCGACGAGGCGGATGAAGTCCTCGGCGACGAGCATCTCGGTGTGGAGCATCACCGGCTCGCCGACCGGGCCGATCGCAGAGAGCGTCCGCGACGACGCGCCGACGAGATAGCCGACCCCGCCGACGTCGATCACCGCATGATCGAGGTCGGTCGCGCTGAGGACGCCGCGCAAGTGCGCGATCATCGCGTCTGGGCCGCAGTGAAAGCGTCGCGGAAAGTCACACGAAAGTCCCTACATTGGTGGCGACGTTGTTCGCAGGCAGCAAGGCGCCCAACGCGCTTCTACAAGCGGCGGTACGTAAGCGGAACGCAGTCGTGTAGGAAAGCGAATTCACGGAATCCGGCGCGCGCTCGCCATGTGGTGCGCGTGGCAGATCGCGACCGCGAGCGCGTCGGCCGCATCCGCGCCGTCGATCTTAACGCCGGGTAGCAACACCGACACCATCGCATGGACTTGCGCCTTGTCCGCATTGCCGACGCCGACTACCGCTTTCTTGACCAGTCGCGCGGCATATTCGCCGACTTCGAGTCCGACGCGTGCGCCTGCGCACAGCACTACGCCGCGCGCCTGGCCGAGCTTGAGCGTGCTTTGCGGGTTGGAATTGACGAACACTTCCTCGACCGCACAGGCGTCGGGCTGGTGATCGACGATGAGCGCGGCGAGCATCGCGTCGAGATGCGCGAG
>Ga0160428_1002687_pt1 | contig 10378 bp, 7 predicted proteins | sample SolpanmetagenomM_FD_108198 | JGI IMG/M metagenome (GOLD analysis project Ga0160428, IMG submission 108198) | Solar panel surface microbial communities from Lawrence Berkeley National Laboratory, California, USA - M | ecosystem: Engineered > Built environment > Solar panel > Unclassified ...
CCCGTGCGGGCCTTCGTGCGGATCCACGACGGCTTCCGCTCGATGGGCGTCTCGGCGTTGCGCGCCTCGATGCGCAGCATGCGCCGTCCCTCGGGTGCGAGTGTCACGGCGCCAGCGTACGTCGCCGACCGGACCCCACCGCCCCGACCTCACCGCACGACCCCACCGGCCGGCCCTCACCGGCCGGGCGTCCCCCACCCCCCGGGGTGCACGCCGCCGGGCACGTCGGCGTCGGGGTCGTAGGGCGTGCGGGTCAGGCGGAAGCTCGCCAGGTCCAGGTGGCTCACGGAGCCGTCGCCCGCGCGCACGACCGTGAGCGGCTCGCCCGCGTAGTACTCGTCGAGGCCGCGCCAGCCGCCGTCGGTGCGCACGAAGCGCGACCCCCGCGCCCGGCCGCCCAGCCCCGAGAGCTCCAGGCCGTCGCCCGTGGCCCGCACGACGAGCGGCGTCGGCCCCCAGTACCAGGGGCCGACCAGCTCGAGGACGTCCGCGGCGACCTCCCGCGGCACCCACTCCGCCGGCGGCTTCGGCTCGGCCTCGGCGTAGGCCCTCAGCAGGCGCGTCGGCAGGTCGCCGAAGCCCGTCGTGGAGTTGGTCATCGCGACCACCGCGTCGGAGGTCTCGACGTCCACCCGCAGCATGGCGACGAAGCCGGGCATCGACCCGGAGTGCCCCGCGTAGCGGCGCCCGGCCTCGTTCCACAGCTGCAGGCCCAGGCCGTAGCCGCCGGCCCACGCGGCGCCCCGCGTGTCGTCGACGACCTGCGGCTGCCGCATGGCCAGCACGGTCTCCCGCTCCAGGACGTCGCTGCGCCCCGCGACGACACCGGCCCAGCGCGCGAGGTCGCCCACGGTCGACCAGATCTGACCGGCGGGCGCCATCGCCCCGCCGTCGTGCTCGGGCTCCGGCAGCACCACGTCGGCCCACGGGTGCACCGCGAGGCCGGACGCGTGCGGGCCGTCGGGGCGCAGCGTCGTGCGCGTCATCCCCAGCGGGGCGAGGAACTGCCGCGCGACGACCTCGTGCCACGTCGAGGCGCGCAGCCGCCCCAGCAGCTCGCCCAGGACGCCGAAGCCCACGTTGGAGTAGTGGAAGCGCACCCCCGCGCGGTGGCGCTGGGAGGCCGGGGAGAGCGACGCCGCGAGCTGCGGCCAGTCCCCGCCGGCGGTGCGCTCCCACCACGGGCCGTCGGTCTCGGCCTGCAGGCCCGAGGCCTGACCCAGCAGCTGCCCGACCGTGAGGTGGCCGATCGACGCGCCCAGCTCGGGCAGGTGCTCGTCGACGCGGTCGTCCAGGCCCACGAGGCCGTCCTCGCGCGCCTTCAGCACCCCGGCCGCGACGAAGGTCTTGGTGATGCTGCCGATGCGGTACTGGGTCTCGGGCCGCGGGCGCTCGCCCTCGACGCGGCCCCCGGCGCCGGACCACACGAGCTCGCCGTCGCGCACGACGCCGGCCACCACCGAGGGCAGCCGGGAGGACACCTGCGCCGAGGCCAGCAGGCCGTCCAGCGTGCGCGCGGTCGCGGGGGCCACCGCGGTGGGGTTCCCGGGGGAGTGCTCAGCCATGCGCCAACCCTTCCAGACCCGGCCGGGCGCCGGGCGGCGGCGTCCGGGAGGATCCGGGCATGGATCTGCGCATCTTCACCGAACCCCAGCAGGGCGCGAGCTACGAGGACCTGCGGCGCGTCGCCGTCGCCACCGAGGACGCGGGCTACGCGGGGTTCTTCCGCTCCGACCACTACCTGACGATGGGCGGCAGCGGCCTGCCCGGTCCCACCGACGCGTGGACGACCCTGGCGGCGCTGGCGCGCGACACCTCCCGCGTGCGCCTGGGCACGCTCGTCACCTCGGCGACCTTCCGCCACCCCGGGGTCCTCGCGATCCAGGTCGCCCAGGTCGACGAGATGTCCGGTGGCCGCGTCGAGCTCGGGCTCGGCACCGGCTGGTACGCCGAGGAGCACGCCGCCTACGGCATCCCCTTCCCGCCGCTGGGGGAGCGCTTCGACCGCTTCGAGGAGCAGCTGCAGGTCATCACCGGGCTGTGGTCGACCCCGGTCGGCGAGACGTTCGACTTCACCGGCACCCACTACCAGCTGAGCGACTCCCCGGCGCTGCCCAAGCCCGTCCAGTCGCCCGTCCCGCTCATCGTCGGCGGCGGCGGGAAGAAGCGGACCCCGGCGCTCGCGGCCCGCTACGCGCACGAGTTCAACGTCCCCTTCACCCCCGTCGCCCAGACGCAGGAGCTCATCGGGCGCGTCGCGCAGGCCTGTCGCGACATCGACCGCGACCCGGCGAGCATCACCTTCTCCACGGCGATCATCGTCTGCGTCGGCCGCGACGACGCGGAGGTCGCCCGCCGGGCCGCCGCGATCGGCCGCGACGTCGACGAGCTGCGCGAGAACGGCCTCACGGGCACGCCCGGCGAGGTGGTGGAGAAGGTGCAGGCCTACCGCGAGGCCGGCGTCGAGCGCCTGTACCTGCAGGTCATGGACCTCTCCGACCTCGAGCACGTGGACCTCATCGCCGCCGAGGTCGCGCCGCAGCTCTGACGGCGCCCGGGCCGTCCCGCCGCTGCACCGCCGCGCGTCCGGCGGTGGGGCGTCGGCGGGGCGGCGGGGGGGTGGTCAGCCCGGCAGGTCCGCGGCGGGCAGCAGCTCCTCGACGACGGCCGCCGCGTCCAGGACGCCCACCCGCCGGCCCGCCTCGGCGGTCAGGGACGTCACACCCGCGTCGGTGAGCCCGCACGGGACGATCGTGGCGAAGCCCTGCAGGTCGGTGTCGCAGTTGAGGGCGAAGCCGTGCATCGTCACGCCCCGCGCGACCCGCACCCCGATCGCGGCGACCTTGCGCTCGGCCGGGCCCCCGGGCACGGACGGCTCCGCGCACGCCACCCAGACGCCCGTGCGGTCGGGCACCCGGTGACCCGCGACGTCGAAGCGCGCGGCCACGTCGAGCAGCAGCTGCTCGAGCCGGCGGACGTAGCCGACGACGTCGAGGCCCCTGCGCAGCCGCACCAGCGGGTAGCCGACGAGCTGACCGGGACCGTGCCAGGTGATGCGCCCGCCGCGGTCGACGTCGACGACGGGCGTGCCGTCGACCGGCCGCTCCCAGGAGTTGGTGCGCCGGCCCGCCGTGTAGACGGGGGAGTGCTCCAGCAGGAGCACGGTGTCGGGGCGCGAGCCGTCGGCCACCTCGTCGTGCAGGCGCCGCTGTAGGTCCCACGCCTCGCGGTAGTCCACGAGCCCGCTGCCCAGGCCGACGCGCTGCACCAGGACCTCGACGCTCGTCGTCACGCCCGCCAGCCTACGTCGGGCGTCAGCGGCTGCCGGGCAGCAGCCGGGGCTCGATCCGCTCCTCGGTGACCCCGTCGCCCGAGGCGTTGCGGCGCACCACGTACGCGCCCTTGCCGGCGACCTCCGCGACGGCCTCGACGACGTCCGTGCCCGCGTAGACGAGGCCCACGCCGTCGTCGGTGCAGTGGCTCTCGCCGAGGGTGCCGTCGGCGACCATGCCGTGCAGCAGCGGCCGGCGCTGGGCCTCGCTGTCGTAGTGGACGCCGTTGCCGTAGGGCAGGAAGCCCAGGGCGTCGGTGACCGGGCGCAGCGTCGGGCCGTAGGAGTCGGTCGGCCCGCCCTGGTACCAGCAGATGGAGCCGGCGCTCACGCCCGCGAGGACGACGCCGGCCTGCCAGGCGGCGTGCAGGGCGTCCTGGAGGTGGTGCGCGCGCCACACCGCGAGGAGGTTCACGACGGACCCGCCGTTGACCCAGACGACGTCCTGCGCCAGCAGGTGCGCGGCGACGTCGTCGAACGACGGCATGGGGAAGAGGTCCAGGACGCTCGTCTCGAAGCCTGCCCGGTGCCCCGCGGCGTAGACGTCGGCCGTGGCCGAGAGTTGGTCGCCCAGTGCGGTCCCGACGTGGCACACCCGGGGGCGGCGGCCGTCGGGGACGCGGGCCAGGGCGACCGAGTGGTGGGCCAGCGGCGCCCAGTCGCGCCCGTGCGGCCCCCAGCGCCAGCCCCCGGACGTCGCGAGGATGGTGGGCTGCGGGGCGCTCACGCGGTCAGCGCGGCCGGGCGGCGGCCGTGGCCGAGGCCGGTGAGGACCGCGTCGGCGGCGCGGCGGCCCGAGACGAGCGCGCCCTGCAGGGAGGCGTTCTCGCGGTGGTCGCCGGCCACGAAGACGCCCTCGCCGAGGTCGACGGGCTGGGGGCCCTCGAACGGCGGCGCGACGACGGGCAGCGCCCGCGGCACGGAGTGGGCCGCCACGAGCGTCCACTGCCGCGCGTCGGCGCCGTAGACGCGGCCGAGCTGGGTGCGGACCGCGGCCTCGACGTCGGAGCCGACGTCCGCGCCCAGCACCTGCGCGGAGACCAGGGCGCGGTGGTCGGAGGGGGCGATCACGTAGCTGGGGGCGACCGCGGACACGACGGCGGTGTTGACGACGGGGCCGGAGCGGTCGCCGTCCAGGTGCAGCAGCTTCTCCCGGCTCGCCGGAGCCGGGCAGGAGGCGGCCGCGAACCAGAAGGTGCCGAGGTCGTGGGCCTCGGGCTCGGGCAGCCCGGTCAGGTGGGCCGCGGCCGCACCGCCGGTGGCCACCACGATCGCGGTCGTGTTCACGCCGCCCTCCGGCGTCTCCACGAGCAGCTGGCGCGGCCCGTGCCCGACGTGCGCGACCTCGACGCCGGTCACGACGCTGCCCGGGGGCAGGGACGCGGCGAGCTGGTCGGGCACGGCCTGCATGCCGCCCGCGGGCAGGCCCGGGGTGCCGCGCAGGAACGTGCGGACCAGCAGGTCCACGAAGCGGCGCGACGTCGTCCCCGCGGCCTCGCCGAGGACGCCGGCCAGGAAGGGCTCGACGACGCTGTGCCGCAGCTCGCCGTGGACGTCGGCCGCGTCCAGGGCCTCGGCCCACGTGGAGTCCTCGCGGCGCAGGTCGGCGGCGGACAGCGACGCCAGGGCCCAGCGCACCAGCGCAGCCTTCTCGCCCAGGGTGCCGAGGGGGAAGCGCAGCGCGCCGAGGAGGCCCGCGGGGTGGCGGCGGGGGTCGCGCACGGCCGAGACGACCCCGCCGCGGGCCACGGCCACGCCCGCGTCGAAGGTCTGCAGCTGCAGCGCCCGGACGTCGAGGACCTTGGCGACCTCGGGGTAGGCGGGGTTCAGCAGCTGGAAGCCGCGGTCGACGCGGAAGCTGCCGACGACGTCGCTGCGCACGCGCCCGCCCACGCCGTCGGAGGCCTCGACGACGACCACCTCGACCCCCGCGGCGGCGAGGTGCTTGGCGCAGGCCAGGCCCGCTACTCCGGCTCCGACCACGACGACGTCGGCGGACGTGGGCAGGGACGCTGCGGCACTGTCGATCACGCGGGCGAGCCTACCGAGGACCGCGGGGACGGGCCTGCCCGGACGGCGGCGCGCCGTGATGAGCCTGTGGACGACGCCCGCGCGGCCCGCCGGCCGTGCGGTTGGCTGCTCGCGTGAACCTCGACAGGGCCGCCCCCGACGCCGCCGCCGTGCCCGGTCCCGCCGACCGCGGCGCGCCGGCGGGGCCCGCCGGGCGCCACCGCGGGGAGCTCGCGGCGGAGGGTCGCGGGGCCGGGTCCCCGGTCCCGTCGGGCGGCGTGCTGCACCGCACGGAGCGCGCGCGGCTGCTGGCCGACGAGCTCGGCCCGCGGGTGCCCGTCGTGGACGGCTACGCGGTGGGCGAGGAGCTGGGCTCCGGCGGCAGCGGGCAGGTCTGGGCCGGCACCGGCCCCGACGGGCAGCGCCGCGCGCTGAAGGTGCTGCACCCGGGCGGGGCCGGGCCGGAGGACCTGCTGCGCGAGCTGGCCCTGCTGCGCCGCGTGCGCCACCCGCGCGTGGTCGCCGTGCACGACATCTCCCGCGACGCCGAGGGCCGGCCCGTCCTCGTGCTCGACCTGGCCGCGGGCGGCAGCCTGGCCGGCCTGCTGCGCACCCGCCGCCGGCTGGGCGCGGCCGAGGTCGTCGGCCTGCTCAGCGCGCTCGGCCCGGCGCTGGAGGAGCTGCACGCCGCGGGGGTCGTGCACGGCGACCTCAGCCCCGGCAACGTCCTGCTGGACGCCCGCGGCGAACCGCTGCTGGCCGACCTGGGCCTCGCCCGCGCCCTGGGCCGGCGGCCGGGCAGCGTCCTGGGCACGCCGGGCTTCGCGGACCCCGCGGCGCTCGCGGGCGACCCGGGCGCGGCCGGCGACGTGTACGGCCTCGCGGCGGTCTGCTGGTGCGCGCTGACGGGTGCCCCGCCACCGGCGGGCCGCCGCCGTCCCGGGCGGCGCGCCGCGGGCCAGCTGCCGCCGGGCACCTCGCAGGACCTGCTCGCCGTGCTGCGCTCGGGCCTGCACCCCCGGCCCTCGCGCCGGCCGACGCCGGGGGAGCTCGCCGAGGCGGCCGCGGCCTGCGCGCGCCCGCGTCCCCTGCGCCTGCCCCCGCCGGTGGCACCGGCCCCGGCCGGACGCGGGGGCCCGGGGACGGCGGGCGCCCCCGGGGCCGACGGGCTCGTACCGCGGGGGGTGCCCGCGTCGTCGGCGACGTCCGCCGGGTCGCACCGCCTCGCGGCGCCGCTGCCCGGGCCGCGCCCCGCGGCGCACCCCGACCTCGACGTCCACGCGGTCACCCGCGAGCTCCGGGCCGCCGCGGGGGCCGCGTCGGCCACAGGTTCCGCGGCGGGGGCGGCGGACGGTCCAGCGCCCGCGGTCGGTCCGGCACCGCCCGGGAGGCGTGCGGCGCGGGTGAGCGCCGGCGGGCCCGCCGCCCCGGCGACCGGAGCGTCGCGTCGGCGGGCCGCCCGTCCACCCGCGGCGGCCGGGGCGCGACGGCGCAGGCGCGTCCTGCTCGTCGGCGTGCCCGTCCTGGTCCTGGCCCTGGCCGGGGGCGTCCTGCTCCGGCACGAGGGCGGGACGGAGCCGGCGGCGACCGGCGGCGGGCAGCCCCTCGACGGCCGCGACGTCGAGGCGGCGCCGGCCGCGGACCCGACGGCCTCCGCCTCGGCGTCGGCGGGCGTGCCGAGCCCCGGGTCGGCCACGTCCGGGTCGGGGACGCCCGGGGCGGCTGCGACCGCGCCGCGGACCTCGGGACCGGTCGACCCCGGCGCAGCGGGGGCGGACGCCGACGCGCCGGGTGGTGCCGCCACGGACGACGTGGGCGCCGGGGTGCTGGCCGGCGACGACGTGCCGGCGGCCGTGCGCGAGCTCGCCGCCCGGCGCGCCGCGGCGCTGGCCGGCGGGGACCCCGGGGGCCTGCTGGCCGTCGACGCCGACGGGTCGGCCGCGCTGGCGGCGGACACGGCGGTGCTGGCGCAGCTGCGCACGGCCGGCCTGCGCTGGTCCGGGCTGTCCTTCGACGTCGGGGACGTGCGCGTCGCGGAGGCCTCGGCGACGCGGGCCGTGGTCCTCGCCGACGTCGTCACGGGCGCCCACGAGGTGGTCGGGGGGGACGGGAGCAGCACGCCCGTCGCGGCGGCCGCGCCCCGGACGTCGCGGCTGACGCTGCTGCGCGTGGCGGGTCAGTGGCGCGTCGAGGCGGTCGGCTGAGCGCCCTGCCCCCGCCCACCCGAGGCGGCGCGGGTGGCCGGGGCCGGATGAGCGGGGACGGAGCGCGGGCGAGCGCTCAGGCGCCGGCGAGCCAGTCGACGATCGTCGTGGCGTCGGGGTGGCGGAAGGTGAAGCCGGCGTCGAGCAGGCGCTGGGGGACGACCCGCTGGCTCATGAGGATCGAGCCCGCGAACTCGCCGAGCACGGTCTTCAGCGCGAAGCCCGGCACCGGCACGATCGCCGGGCGGTGCAGCGAGGAGCCCAGCGCCCGGGTGACCACCGCGTTGTGCGCGGGCACGGGTGCGGTGAGGTTGACCGGCCCGGCGACGGGGTTCTCGAGCAGGAAGGTGAGGGCGCGGACCTCGTCGGGCATCGAGATCAGGCTCCACCACTGGCGTCCGCTGCCGAGGCGGCCGCCCACGCCGAGGTGGAAGAGGGTCAGCAGACGGCCGAAGGCGCCGCCCGCGGGGCTCGCGAGCAGACCCGTGCGGGCCGTCGCGACCCGGATGCCGGCGTCGGCCGCGGGTTGGGTCGCGGCCTCCCACTCGCGCACCACGCCGGCGAGGAAGTCGTCGCCGAAGGGGGAGTCCTCGGTGAGGACGGCGTCGCCGCCCTCGCCGTAGGCCCCGATCGCCGAGGCGTTGACCAGGACGGTTGGGCGCCGCTCCTGGGCGAGCATCGCCGTGACCAGGGTCGACGTCGTCTGCACGCGGGAGCTGAGGATCTCCCGCTTGTACTCCGGGGTCCACCGGTGGTCGCCCACCCCGACCCCGGACAGGTTGACGACGGCGTCGGCGCCCGCCAGGGCCGCCGGGTCCAGGGAGCCCGAGGCCGGGTCCCACCGGAACTCCTCGGGGCTGCGCGGGGGCCGGCGCACGAGCACGAGCACGTCGTGCCCGCCCGTGCGCAGGGACGGCACCAGGTGCCGGCCGATCAGGCCGCTGGCACCACTCACGACGACGCGCACGGAGGGGTCCTCCTCGGATCACAGGGGCCGGGCACCGGCTGGCGCCCGGGCGTGCGAGGGGCCCCGCCCCCGGAGGGGACGGGGCCCGCCGCGGGACGTCAGAGCCCGAGGTCGCCCTCGAACGCGCCGTCCTCGATGCGCTTCTTGATCGTCTGCAGGAACCGCGCCGCGTCGGCACCGTCGACGATGCGGTGGTCGTAGGACAGCGCCAGGTACGCCATCGAGCGGATCGCGATGGAGTCCTGCCCGTCGGCGTCCGGGACCACCACGGGGCGCTTGACGATCGCCCCGGTGCCGAGGATGGCGACCTGCGGCTGGTTGATGATCGGCGTGTCGAAGAGCGCGCCGATGCTGCCCGTGTTGGTGATGGTGAAGGTGCCGCCGGCGAGGTCGTCGGGGGTGATCTTGTTGGCCCGCGTGCGGGCCGCCAGGTCGGCGACCTTGCGGGCGATCCCGCCCAGGTTCAGGTCCCCGGCGTCCTTGATGACGGGGACGATGAGGCCCTTGGGCGTGTCGACGGCCATCGAGATGTTCTCGCTGGCGTGGTAGACGACCGAGTCGCCGTCGATGCTCGAGTTCAGCGAGGGGTGCTGCTTGAGCGCCTCGACGGTGGCCTTGATGAAGAACGGCAGGAAGGTGAGCTTCGCGCCCTCGGTGGCCTGGAAGCTGTTCTTGGCCTGCGCGCGCAGCCGGGCCACGCGGGTCACGTCGACCTCGATGACCGTCGTGAGCTGCGCCGACGTCTGCAGCGACTCGACCATGCGCTGCGCGATGATCTTGCGCAGCCGCGACATCTTCTCGGTCGTGCCGCGCTTGGCGGAGGCCTCGACGACCGGCGCCGACGGCTTCGCGGCCGGGGCGGCGGAGGGGGCCGGGGCGGCCTGCTGGGCCTTCGCGTCCTCGGCGGCCTTCGCGGCGGCGGCCTTCGCCTCCTCGGCGGCGGCCGTGACGTCCTGCTTGCGGACGCGCCCGCCCACGCCGGTGCCCGTCAGCGAGGACAGGTCCACGCCGAGGTCCTTGGCGAGCTTGCGCACGAGCGGCGTGACGTAGGTCGAGCCGCCGGTCGCCGGCGCGGGCGCGTCCTGCGCCGCGGGCGTCGAGGGGGCAGCGGCGGCGGTGCGCTCCTGCTCCTTCGTCTGCTCGGGCTGGGCGGACGGCTGGGTCGCCTGCTCGGCCTGCTCGCGGGCGGTCTCGCGCACCGCGACCTCGTCGGCCAGCGTCTCCTCCCCGGACGGCTCGTCCTGCGCCTCGGGGGCCGGGACCGCCGCGGGCGCGGACTGCTGGGGTGCCGACTCCTGCGGGGCCGACTGCTGGGGCGCGGACTGCTGGGGCGCGGACGGCTGGGCCGAGCCGTCGCCGATGCGGGCCAGGTCGGTGCCGACCTCGACGGTCTCGTCCTCGCCGACGAGGATCTCCTGCAGCGTCCCGGCCACGGGGGACGGGATCTCGGTGTCGACCTTGTCGGTGGACACCTCCAGCAGGGGCTCGTCGACCTCGACGGCGTCCCCGACGGCCTTCAGCCAGCGGGTGACGGTGCCCTCGGTGACGCTCTCGCCCAGGGCGGGCATCTGCACGGCCGTGCCGCCGCCGGAGCTCGGGGCCGCGGCGGCCGCGGGCGGCTCCTCGGGCGAGGGCTCCTGCTCGGTCTCGGGCGCCTGCTGGGCGTCCTGGGTCGTGGGCGGCTCGGGGGCCGCGGCGGGCTCGGGCGCGGAGGGGGCGGAGGCCTCGGGAGCGGCACCGTCGCCGATGCGCGCGAGGTCGGCGCCGACCTCGACGGTCTCGTCCTCCTCGACGAGGATCTCCTGGAGGGTGCCCGCGAACGGCGAGGGGATCTCGGTGTCGACCTTGTCGGTGGACACCTCCAGC
>Ga0160428_1002688_pt1 | contig 10377 bp, 12 predicted proteins | sample SolpanmetagenomM_FD_108198 | JGI IMG/M metagenome (GOLD analysis project Ga0160428, IMG submission 108198) | Solar panel surface microbial communities from Lawrence Berkeley National Laboratory, California, USA - M | ecosystem: Engineered > Built environment > Solar panel > Unclassified ...
CTCCACGAGATCGGCATCGTCCTCGTCGATCAGGTCGCCCGCCCAGGCGTTGATCTCGGATACCCCGGAGGCGGCCCGCACGCTCTCGCGCCAGTCGTTGGCCGGGAACAGGGACGGATCGAACTGGCCGAACAGGAAGGGATAGGGATAGTCGAGCCAATCCCGGGGCTTGGTGATCTGCCGCAACTGCGCGGGCCGGACCGCGAAGCGCCGCGACCACGCGATGGTTCGTTCGTGGGACGGTCCGCGCGTTTCGGAGACGGTCAGATCTGGCGCCAGAAAGATCCCGCTGCGCTCGTGAGCGACCAGGAAACCCTCGTCGATGAGTTGCTGGTACGCGTTCACCACGGTGTTGCGGGCGACGCCGAGCAGGGCCGCCAACTGGCGCGTCGAAGGCAGCCGGGCCTCCGCGGTGAACAGCCCCCGTTCGATGGCCGTCACGATCGCCCGACGGATCTGCAGGTGTAGCGCCAAGCCACTCCGGTCAAGCTCGCCAAACAGCTGCGTCCAGGCGAGGGCATGATCTGTGATAGCCATGGCATCCGGCTCCGGCTCAGCGACACGTCACCCGAGGCAAGGATGGCGCCAGCGGTCCAGGATCGGCGCCTCACCTCGCGGAGTCCGCTCTGGAGACGGCGTTACGGCGCTCTCAGCCTCCGATATGGGCGCTTTGCGGAACGTCCGCTCATCGGCGCCGCGTTTGACTCCAGTGCTTGCGCTGTCATGAGCGAAGGGCCTCGCAATCCGGTAGCACTATCGGGTCGAATGCTGTGACCCGAGGGGAGGTCGGGCTGCTGAATACAGCTGCCCGACGCCCGCTTTGAACTTACTTTCTCATCGGATCTTTGGCCATGCTGTCCTTGGCCATATGATCCTTGGCCATATGATCCTTGCCCATGGGGTCCTTGCCCATGTGATCCTTGGCCATCGCATCCGTCTTGCCCATGGAGTCCTTCGCCATGGAGTCCTTGGCCATCGTATCCTTGCCCATCGCTTCGGCGGCGATCACTGGACTCGCTGCAACCGAGGCAGCAAGGAAAGCGGCGGAGGCGAGGCGGAACAGATTGGTCATGTCGGTGCTCCTGCAGTGCGATGCCAAGTCGTGGCACTGAGCTGAGTTCGACGTCGCCTCCGACGGGTTACATCAGTTTCTCGACGATTTTCTCGGTTCTCGATCCTGACCTTGGAAGCGACTTCTTCCAGCTGTCTCCGCGGCTGTTGCGACGCGCCGCCTGCGCAACCGTTTCCCGTAAAACGACATGCGGAACGGCCGATGAGCATGAATATGGGTGCGGTCGGCACTGAGACGGCGTCCGCTTTCCGCAGGTAGAACCCCTCACGAAACCGGTTGCGGCGCGTTGACAGGAGACGGCGGGCCCGGTGCTGCGTGATACGTCCCGATAGACCCGCGGGCTGAGATCGCACCGCTGCTGCTGAGGCGGCCAAGCCGACGAGCGGCCGCGCGGCCGTTGGCGGGCATCCCGTTCGTGCCGCCCTCGGGCACGCCCCGGCAGCTGCTTCCGCGCGGGACCGGCTGCAGCTCGGGCAGGACGCGCTGGCGGCGCTTGCGCGACGCGCGAAGGGGCGCGCGGACTGAATCCTGCCGTGCCATCATGCGGGCGGACGGCCTGACGAACGCAACGGAAACTAATCTGAGGTAGCCGGTCCCACGTCAATCCAGCTGAAGATTCCAGCGCCATCAGGCTGTTTACCACCGTGATCGACGAGACCCTTCTGGGCGACATCTACGAGGCCGCGCACATCCCGGAGGCCTGGCCAGCGCTCCTCGATCGGCTGTCGCGGATGACGGGCGCCTGGGGGGGGATGCTCTTCACGGCCACCCCTGAAGCGACGCGCTGGACCGCCTCGGAGGCGACGACCCCCTTCTTCGATGCGTTTCTGGCCGCGGGGTGGATGGCCCAAAACCCCCTGGTCGAACGGGGGGTCCGGCGGGATCATGCCGGGTTCCTGACCGATCTCGATCTCTTCACCGATGAGGAACTCGACCGAGAGCCGATGTACGCCGACATGCGACGCCTCGGTGGCGGATGGCATCTCGGCACCGCCATAGCGGTTCCAAACGGCGATACGCTGGTGGTCAACATCGAGCGCCGCCACGGCCAAGGCCCATTCTCACGAGCCCAAGCCGAGCATCTCGACCAGTATCGCCCGCACCTCGCGCGCGCAGCGCTTCTGGCGGCCCGGTACAGCCAGCTTCGGTTCGAGGCCACGGTCGGCGATCTGGAGGCGCTCGGGCTGGCGGCCGCGGCCCTGTCGTTCAGCGGCAGGGTCCTCGCGGCCAACGACCGGTTCGTGAGCCATATGCCGGCGCTGTTTCAGGACGGGCCATCCGGGTTGGCCATCACGCACCCGCCCGCCGAGGCCAGCCTGCGCACCGTTCTGGAGAGTGGGCGCGCCGCGCCGAACACGATGCAGGGGGCCTCGATACCGCTTCCAGCCGGGATCGACGGTCGAGCGGCGATCCTGCATCTCGTTCCCGTCCTCGGCAACGCGCGCGACGTCTTCGCGCGGACCGCCTGCCTGGCCGTGGTCACGTCCCTCGATGCGGATCGCGTCCCGGATGCGCAGCTCGTCCAAGGGCTCTTCGATCTGACGCCGGCCGAAGCTCGCATCGCTCGCGACGTCGCCCGGGGCCTCAACGTCCCGACCCTGGCCGAGCAGACAGGCTTGTCCATCCACACGGTGCGCTCGCAGCTCAAGGCCGTCTTCGCCAAGACGGGGACGGGGCGCCAGTCGGAACTGGCCGCGCTGCTCAATGGGATCGTCCTGCTATCCGGAGCAGGCTGATCGAGCCTGAGGGGCGGCCCGGCTGGGATCGGGACACGGCACGGCGGGGGCCACGGGCCGGATCCGGTCCCGAGCCGCCGCGTTGTTCGGCGTCGCGCCGGACAGGGCGATCGAATGACCGGCCTTCCGATCCCCGTCAGCACGGAACCCTCATGCACTCGACAGCATCGCGGCTCGGGCTGCTCGTCGGACTCGTGCTGCCCGGCATGGCTCTCGCGGAGACCGCGCCCCTGAACGTACCGATCCTGATGCACGGCGCGATCGGCGACGATGCCTGTCCTGAGAAGGGCCGCGTCGTCGAGGTCGGATCGCAGCCCGAGAGCTTCCTGCCGGTACAGAGCGGGCCGGGGGAGGCGCCCTTCCGCGAGATCGGGCGCCTGAACGACGGCGACAGGGTTGTGGTCTGTGAGAAGCTCGGGCCGTGGCTGGGCGTCGTCTACGGGGCAGCCCTGCTCGGCTGCCGGACGACGATCCTCGTGCCTGTCGAGCAGACGTATACCGGTCCTTGCGATCATGGCTGGGTCATGAGCCGCAACGTGGGTCTCGACCCGAAGTGACAGCGGCTCAGCCGAGCGGCCAGATCCGGGTCGTGGCCCCCATCATGACCAGGGGCTGGCGAGGTGAGCGCGGCACCGCCCTCGCGGTTCTGCAGGGGGAGGGGGCGGGCGTCAGCGGATATCGCGACGACCGGAGACGACCATCGATCCGGTCAGGCCGGCGGCCGAACCTCGGCCGTTCGCGGGCTTCCGCACGCCCAGCGCGCAGGAAGCCGGACCTGTCGCGAAGGGGTCTCACGCTCGCGCGCGGGCAGCCTGAGGCTACCTGCTGCGCGCGTTCGGCGCGCTTACGGCGCCCGCTGCGGCAGCGGTCAGCGCCGCGCTGATCGCGAACAAAAGGCCGGTCGAGATCATGGATCAGGCTCCCAGGAACGAAGAGACCCAGCATCCTGGGTGGTTAACGGCGCGTTAACCGTCCTCAAATCGGGGCAACATGCGACGATCGATGCAATCTACGTATACGCCGGAGCATCGGCCGTGGCGACCGTCGCGCCGGCCGATCAACAGCGACATGCGTCCCTGTCCTGGGCTGTAGGACCCGCCGAACAGAACACCGTGCGCCGGACCGGCATGTGCCCGCGTCGTCGCTGGTGCTCCGGCCGATGGTGGATTCTGTGGCACCGCCGGCGGAAGCCCGCGCGGTTGGCACCGGCCGCGTTCGCGGTGTCGTGGTCCCGCAGGGCTGCGGCCAGACCGACGCGGGTCCGGCGGGCGCGGCCGAGGGCTGCGCGCCTTCGACGGGGTGGAAGACGCGGTGCTCGGGCCGGACCGGCCTGGTGGCGCCCCGTGCCGTCATGCCTGGACGAAGCATCATCCGGCGCGGCGCTGAGAGGGGGCCACAGGCCGGCTCGGCCGCCCGCAGCACGGCATCCTAATGGAAGCGGTCGCTCGGATCCGCCGAGTTCATGCTGTGCGCCAGCAGCCTGCCCGCAGTCATCAGGGCCTGCCGCAGCACCGGCAGCATCTCCTTGGCGCCATCCTGCTCGATGAGCCCGTGCGCGATCAGCAGGTGATCGGCGACCAGTTCCAGCGCCGATCCCGGCATCGTCGCCGGGTGGAGGGGCGGTGGAACGAAGCGCGCGAGGGTACCGTAGGCGGTCAACGGCTCGGAGCCGCTCGGGGTGATCTCCGTGACTGAGCCGAGATAGCCGAGGAAGCTGCGATCGGGTGGGCCGTAGGACGGTACGGCGCCGATTATGACCCAGCAGTAGCTCTCGTCAGGCCGCCGAAGCCGGAGCCGGAGGCTGTACTCACTCTGCTGATCACGCGCTTTGGTCAGGAACGCGAAGGACGTTTCGCGATCCTCAGGGTGCACGCAGGCGAACCAGCCGTGCTCGACGGCTTCGTCTACGGCTTGCCCGGTGAAGGCCCTCCATTCCGGGCTGACGTAACTCACGCCGCCGTCCGCCTTCGTAACGAAAATCATGCCGGGCAGCCCCAAGAACAAAATCCACGACGAACATATGATAGTTCAGTCACATCTCAAAAACATCTTATTTTCAAATGACGGCGTGAATAGTGATTGACGAGCGTCGCCTGAAATCGGACACAATATCTTGTGGCGGGGAATGCGTTTGTACACCCAAGATCTCAGAACGTGATCATGTCGGACTCAGATGCCCCCGCTTGGTAGTCCTGCGCCGGATCGCGGACACGCTCGGCGTTCCCCTGGAACGTTTTCTCACAGATAGACCCCCCGCGGGCGTAGTCGCGAGCGCAGACGAATGCCTGCGCTTGTGGTCGAATATCGCGACGGACGAGGGGCGGAGGCAGGCGCTGCAAGCGCTGTGGGTGATTGCAGAGATGGAGCCGCGATAGCTGCCGAGAGGAACGCCGTCGCGGCGCGGCACCGGCACCGCTGCACGCGCAAGCGTGGCGGCGGCGTTCGGGCCTGGATAAGCGATCGCTCCTCGCTCTCGCGACCGGCCTCGCGCGACCGCCCAGGGCCTGTCGATGGAGACCGCTGTCGACGCCGGCCATCGGCACGCCCGCCTCGAGGCGGACCGGGGCGAGCGGGATGCGGGGCGGGAGGATGCTCGTGCCGCCCGCGGGCCGTCGGACGAATTCGGCAGCCGCAGGCCTGCAGGATTGAGATGGGCCGCTCCGCGGGTCAGCGGTCGCTGCCGGGCCGCAGACCGAGCACATTCATGATCCGATCCTGAGCCGACACATCTCTGATCGCCGCGCCGTTCTCCAACCCTCTGACCACGTCGGGATCGACCTGCGCCAGCGCCGCCAACGTCTCGATCGAGAAGGCGCCGCGGAGGCGGGCCGCACGGATCTGTGCAGCCAACGATGCGGCGGGCGGTGTGGGGGAGGGCGGTGTGGACTCGTCATGGTGATCGCTCATGAGCGGGCGGTACGGACCAAGTGAGCTCGGAGTTTCGCTCCAATTCGATTCTGCAGCCCCGAGCTCAAAATCTCCGCGCCGAGCGCGACGCAGGACCAGCGTGCTTGAGCGCCGGACCGATCGGGGGTTCCGCTGCCTCGGAATGCGGAGCTGCCGGCACGGCGACGGCCCCGGAGGCCGCAGAACCCGCTCGGTCCATCGCCGGGAAACCGAAGCGCGCCGGTCGGTCGCGGAAGGTGTCGCTGAGGCGTCCTGGCAGACGCGATAAGGATCTTTCCGCGGCCCATCCCCCTTACCCTGTATCGCGGCGGTCGAGTGCCCTCACACTCCCGCGCGCGAGCGCGCCGGTTGCCGTGTCCTCCCCGTTCGCGTGTAGCCGGCGCGTCCCCGGAGGTGCCGGTCGCGCCGAATGGAGCGTCGGAGACCCTCTCGAAGATGCCGGCCGCAACAGCGCAGCGTGTGGTCGGAGAATGCCGAACGTGTCAGCCAGATTTTCCTGAATTCAAATTTGTAGTTGTGATGGAGCCGAAGTTAGCGTACAAGTCACGGATCGATCTTTGGCCGGATATTCGGCCGTATCGCCTCAACAAGGCGAACGTTCTGCATCTTCCCCATTTTCGACGACCCGCGACCGGGCGCGTGCCAGCATGCGCCCGGCCCATTTTTTCGACTCTGTAGATATGGAATACTTATGAGCATCGGCACCGTGAAATGGTTTAACGACACTAAGGGCTTCGGCTTCATTCAGCCGGATGACGGCGGTAAGGACGTGTTCGTGCACATCTCCGCCGTCGAGCGCGCAGGCATGAACAACTTGATCGAAGGCCAGAAGGTCTCCTACGAGATGGAGGCCGATCGCCGCTCCGGTAAGCAGTCCGCGGGCCAGCTTCAGGCTGCTTGAGCCTTCTCATCTGCCTGTGACGACTTTCGAAGCCGTTCCATTCGGAACGGCTTCATTTATTTTTTGCCACCTTGGCTGAGCCTCGGTGCACATAAGGAATGTACGTGGGCCAATTCAACGCAGACCAGCTCGCCGACCGCCTCGAGGCGACGGCCAAAGCGCGGCAGGCCACACTCGCCCGCTTCCGGGCACGCCCGGCCGCCGATGATCCGGCCGTTCTCGCGCGGCAGGCCGAGCGGCAAGCCCTCGTTGAGGCCCGGGACCAACGATCCAGCGAGCGCGAGGCGGTTCGTCTCGCCGTCGAGGCTGAGCGCGAGGCGGAAGCTCTCGCAGCACGGGAGCGCGCCGCTGCGGAACTCGTCCGCCAAGCGGCCGAGAAGGCGGAACGGCAGGTCGCACTGGCGGCCGAGCAGAAGGCCGCGCGCGATGCACGCTTTGCCGCCCGCAAAGCCAAGGCCCGCAGGTAGGTCGTCGGCCTACAACGCGCTAGCACCCTGGAGGACGGGAATGTCTCATAAGTTCAAGCTCGGTCAGAACGTCCGGCAGCTCGGGATCACCTATGCCGGCAACAAGAGCAGCGTCGTCGATGGTCTCTTTGAGGTGGTCCGGCTGATGCCGGATGACCGGTCCGGTGAGCCCTGCTACCGGATCAAGTCGACGAGCTGCGAGCGAGCTGCCCGGGAGGGCGAACTCGTGCTCGCCTCCTGACCGGCTTCGGCAGACAAACGCCGGCCCGCCGGATGCGGCCGGCCAGCGTTTGCGGATCTCAAGAATCCGCCTGATCCAGCTCCGCGCGAAATCCGTGCGAAATCCGCGTGGGGCTGCAGGGCCAGCACCGCGGCGTCCGACGGCCGCGCATGCAGATCGCGCCCGGTCGCCGCCACACAGGCGTGTCCGAGCGTGGCTTGCGCGCGGCGGGCCGGGGCGCCGCGATCGAGGCGTGTGCGTGCCGGAGCCCGTGCGCCGAAACCCCGCCCGAGACCTTGCCCGGGCCGCGGCGGCCTTCACGGCTCGCTGGACGGCACTCGGATCGCGCGCTCCGCCCTTCCGCGAGAGGAACGGGGGCTCACCGGCCGCCCCTGTCGCCAGCTTGGCGACCTGATCCCCGCGCAGCGCCCCCAGCACTGTCCATGGGGAGGCTGACAGCCGTCCCCTTTCCACGGAGCCGGCTCCCGCCGGATCATCGGCCGCGCGTCGGTCTCCGCCATGATGCGCTGGGCCAGGGTGTTGTTGATCGGCGGCACCTTCACGGCCACGCCGATGTCGAACCGCAGGAGCCCGATCTCCTACGCGACGGCGAAGAGGCGTTGAGCGAGGCGGCGGCGAGCGCCTTCGTCGAGGCTCCGGATCGGGCGGCGATGTCGTCCCGCAGGTCGTCCAGCCGGACCGCGCCGAGCGGCTTGCCGACATGCGCCCTGACTTGGCAGACCCGTCGCTCGTAGCTTCGGGCCCTGTGCGGGCTGCCGGACCGGGCGAGCCACAACCGGATCGCCTGCGCGTCGACGGCCGGCGCGGGCGGCGGCATCGGCACCTGCTGCACAACGAGCTCGATGATCGCGGGACGTGCGCTCACGACGCTCAATCCCAATCCTGGCTGTCGAGCGTGCACTCGCCGTGCATGTGCTTGGCGATAGCCGTCATCGCCTGATCGAGCGTAGGGTGCGTTCGCGGGACGCTCGTCAGGCCGCCGGCAGAGGGCGTGATCTGGAAGAGCTCCTCCTGATCCTGATCGATTGCCCCGAGCTGGCGGCCGAGCCGATCCTTGAGGCTCCACGACGTCCCGTCTGATCCGGTCGGCGTGACGACGACATCCATGGCGAGCCCTCGATGCAAGATGACGGTTTTTTCTTGCGTTCAGATTGATCGTACGCCGGCAGAACCGCGGCGAGCGATGCCGCTACGGTACTCGCACGCTGCGAGAATGTAGCCGCACGGACGCAGCGCGCCACTCCGCTGCATGGGCCTGTCACCGCCTATCCACGCCGCTATCGGCCGCGGTCGCCGTCGGCGGGGGCACGAGACCGCGCGAGCCGTGATGATCTGGCCGCCCAGCCACCACGAGAGGGGCACCCCGTTCGGAGCAAAGCGGTGGGTTCGCGCGTCTGTGCTGCGACGCATGTCAGCCATTGCAGGCCGGATGATCGATGAGACCAGAAGTAAACAGTGACCGGCGGCGGACCGTCGTCGTGACGGGGGCCAGCGCTGGGGTCGGGCGCGCCATCGCCCATGAGTTCGCCCGTCACCGCTGGAATGTCGCGGTCTTGGCCCGAGGCGAAGCCGGGCTGAAGGGGACCGTGCGGGACATCGAACGGGCCGGCGGCCGCGCACTCGCCCATCAGGTCGACGTCGCGGACGCCGATGCCGTCATGCGGGCGGCGGACGAGACCGCAAAAGAGTTCGGCGGCATCGACGTCTGGATCAATGTTGCCATGGTGACGATCTACGCCCCCGTGCAGCAGACCTCGCCGGAGGAGTACAGGCGGGCAACCGAGGTGACCTACCTCGGACAGGTCCATGGCACGCTCGCCGCGCTCAAGCATATGCAGCCTCGCAACGCGGGCGCCATCGTCTGCATCGGCTCGGCCCTCGCCTACCGTTCGATCCCGCTGCAATCGAGCTACTGCGCGGCCAAGGCCGCCGTGCGCGGCTTCATCGACAGCCTGCGCAGCGAGCTACTGCACGATGGCAGTCAGGTCCGATTGACGATGGTGCAGCTGCCGGCGGTCAACACGCCTCAGTTCGACTGGGCCCGTACGCGCATGCCCCGCCGGCTGGAGCCGGTACCGCCGATTTACCAGCCCGAGGCCATCGCACGGCACGTCTATCGGGCGGCTCACACCGCACCGCGCGAGCTGTGGATCGGCTTCCCGACCTGGAAGGCCATCATCGGCAATATGCTCGTGCCCGGCTGGATCGACGGTTACCTCGCGCGGCACGGCTACCGCGGAGAGATGACGAACCAGGCAGCGATCGAAGGGCGGCCGGACAACCTTTACGACCCCGTCGACACCGATCCCGGCGCCCATGGTCGCTTCGACGATCGATCGGTCGATACGGTCTCGGCGACCGATCCCAAATGGCTCAAGTTCGGCCTTGCTGGCGCGTTGGGCGTGTTCGCAGCCACCGCCCTTTTGGCGGTCGAGGCGCAGGGTCGGGCTCACGGCCGGCGCCGGGTTGCGAAGCGGTAGCCCAGCGCAAACCGACGGCGCCGGGAGAGAGGGGCCGGGGCGCCGCGCTCGCTCTCCGGCATGGCCCGAGCGATCCCCGGCGTCGGCGAGCCGCGCCGCAGGGCCGAGGTGGCGGACGCTGTCGCTGCTGCGGCCATAGATCTGTGCGATCGGCGGCGCCGTCAGGATGGTCAATTTCTGAGTCTTGAGTTGACTTCGGCTCGTGAGGTCCACATTCCGTAGGTCCTCATGCATCCAGGATCAAGCGAAGTAGCCGTGAAAACCTTAGATTATACGTCAAATTTTACTGAGCTTACCGGCGAGATCGTCGCTGCTTACGTCTCCAACAACCCGGTTCCGGTCGCTGAGCTTCCGAAGCTGATCCACACCGTGCATGGCGCCCTATCCGGGTTGGCGTCGGGGGGTGCAAGCGCGGCGTCCGCTTCGGCGGCCGCGGTCGAGACTCCGACGGCGGCCCAGATCCGCAAGTCGGTCCGCCCCGACGGCATCGTCAGCTTCATCGACGGCAAGACCTACAAGACGCTCAAGCGCCACCTCACCAGCCACGGCCTCGACCCGAAGAGCTACCGCGAC
>Ga0160428_1002689_pt1 | contig 10376 bp, 7 predicted proteins | sample SolpanmetagenomM_FD_108198 | JGI IMG/M metagenome (GOLD analysis project Ga0160428, IMG submission 108198) | Solar panel surface microbial communities from Lawrence Berkeley National Laboratory, California, USA - M | ecosystem: Engineered > Built environment > Solar panel > Unclassified ...
ATATCACGATCTCGTGGGATAGGTCGCTTCCGATTCAGGATTGAGGATTGCGGAATTGGTGCCAATGTTGAAGGTTTCGCACCAGACCTCGAAGCAGTGGCTTGTGCAGCAGCGACCTCTCGCATGGTTGGGTTTGACCTTACCTCAGACAGACGTGAGTGGGGCCATGTGCCTGAGGAAGATAGTGTGCTCTCAGGTGTGCCTGGTGGTCGGTCTACTGCTCCTTTGGCTGCCCAGTTCCAACGCGTGACAGACTTAGGACTGTTGTGTTCCTTCTTCTGTACAATGCTGGGTAAAGTCTCAATATGGATTTCTGGATTTCCAGTAGAAGCTGATCGCCAAGTACGAATTTCTGGCACTGCTAGACCTTGATTACCCAATTTGTGTGCTTGCAACCGTGCGACCAGGTCTGGGGTCTCAATTGTGCGGTCACTTGCGTCAGGTTCTGTTGACGTCAAGCTCTCTACTCGTCGAGGATGAAAGTAGCCACTTTTTTCGGGGCTTATTTTGGTGACAGCAGGTGTTTGTGTATCAGTAATTGGTGTTAGTTGCTCTGTAATGCCACTCGCACCTCTCCACGGCTCTCTCAAGGCTGGTGCGGCTGGCTTCGAAATATTTGTTTGCATTGTTCGTTCACCGAGTGGCACTCTTGATGCTCTTACTGCTGTACTGATTTCCGGTGCAGAGTCGTACTCTGAGATTGGTCGCTCACTAATACCCAAACCTATAGGTGCCTCTGGGAAAGTGGATGCAAGTGTCTCGAATGTCTGTGATAACCTCTGTGGAAGAGGTTTACCAGCGAACAAAGGTAGTGGCGCGTCCTTTGCGCCTCTGAAAGAATACTGAACTTCTGGCTGAGTGTGCGCGACTGTTCGCGTCTTCGATGGCGAATCTGACGAGACTCGAGGCTTCTCTTGCTTTTCGCTATCTCAAAGATTAGCTCCTTGCATGAGCAAAACACATTCCTGAGAACTGTACTTACAAAGGGAAAGGGCTCATTACAGGTGCGTCTTTGGAATATGAGATCTTCCTTGCTTCGTCGACAGTAGGCAAAGTATTTAGTCTGCTCTCATCGTATGTCGTCTCAATGAGCTTTGGGCGACTGATTTGATTCTCCTTATCTTCTGTGGGAGTGCGAAACTTGTCCCACATTGCGAGTACCTTGAGTGTGTCAAGTTTTGATCGCCTAGAGCTTTGGTTAGAACTGATCATGACCCAGCTTATGTGCTGTTGCAATTGTGGCGCAAGGTAACCTCGAGAGGTGATCTCGAAATCGATCTCACCAACATTCAACGAATGCTACGAGGCACATCTAACACTAACGCAAACAAAAGACGTTCAAACACAGTCACGTTGATCCTTACCTGTTGTATCAAGGTACAATATAGATAGCTCTCAAAAACGAAGTCCGGCCGGCGCAATGTAGAGCGTGGAGCAAGTTTTCGTGACTGCGACGAATATATGGCGAAAGATGTCGTGAAGTCGCCCAAGGATAGATACAAATGAGTGTGGTGGTAGTAGAGAACGTAATGGGCTGGTCTGAAGCAAAGATAAGGTACAGGACAAAATTAAGAACGTCGAGGACTCGAGCGGTGTTTCAGATGTTTTTCAATGTCGCGTAAACAAGGAGTGGAGACACGCGATCGTGGGGCAAAAGACGAACGGCTGCCAACATGCTAATTTCGGGATGCCACTTCAGACTTGTGAGCTCGTGCAAACCTCAGAGCTCAGCCTGTCCTGTTCATGCAGGCTTTGCGGTGACAGAAGAGGCTAGTTGGGTATGCACGACTAACAGACAGCTTTGAAAACACACGCCATGCTTTGAGCATGTACAGACTAGTCCAAAGAAAATAGATTCGTCATTTTTTGCTAATGCCTCTGATCGGGGAATGCCATGTATACATATTGCTCACCCTGCAGAGGGGCCCTATCGTAAGCGTATGTCTTTATGCATAGCACGGTGACCACAGCGCGGCTTTGAGGCTCCAGCGAACCAGGTCCCACAGGAACATTGCGCTCCGTTCAAGCCTGCAATGGGCAGATCAGCACTTCATCTTGTAGCATGTTTCTATGCGATTTTTACTCACGTTGTAGATCAGCCTGAAGATGTCGTTGAACACAAAGTAACTCCCTTGTCCATCCGGCAGCAACTGAAAAGTTTGTGCGTAGTTCATAGGTCGTTGCTCCTCGTCCACCAAGAGTGCACCTGTTACCTGCACGAGAATGGCGCCTTCACCACTAGAGGGTTGTGCGTCGAGTGTTGAAACTTGGTGTTGGATCTTGCTAAATGGAAGGCTCTATTGTTGTAAACAATCAGCTTCTTATCCCTTTCCGCAGATATGCCCGCCGATGCTTTGCGCAGCTCCGTGGAGATAGATTGCTCTTACTGAAAGTTTCTCGATAATGCCGACAGTTCCTTGAATGGCAGCGGTTTCGAATGTGAGCATGGATTGTTCGCGCTGGAAAGCAGATGGGTGTCAGTGCATGCTATTGAAGCTCGAGAGCATAGGTCCCAGTAATAATTGGGTTTGCGATTGGAGGGAACTCATACGTAGAGAGCAGACAATGCTGAGCGGTTTGTGTCGAATGTGTTGTAGTAGAAATCGGTGAAGGCCTCTGACAGTAGTATTAGTCGATGCTGCGATGGAGTACAACGACGCCACCATGTGATCTGGCGCAAGCATAGTGCAGCTGCCTTGACAAGTTGTACGTACTGGCAATTCCGTTGAAGTCTGTATACCTTATTAGCACCATTTCGAAGCTGGTTCACGGCGCAAAAGCCAGGAAACACCCACCACCCATCTTGATTGATCTTGTAGTGTTGCTGAAGTAGTCTTGAATGATTGAACAGCTCAGAACAAAGGTATAAACAACATCGGCGCCTGAAGATGTGAAACAAGACACATGTCATTAGGGTTAATATCGAAATGACTCGAGCATTTCATACAACTTTCCAAACTTTTTTGACTTAGATTCTTCCTTCGAAGCCAACTTCTTTCTGTAGCAATATTCTCCTCTGCTCTCGTGTACATTGTCTTACTAGGGTCGCTATGCGAGATACGGGCAAGCTGGTATGTCTTTATTTTCTCCTTCTTGCATCCTCCGAATGATGAACCTTTCACTTCAAACTAGATCTTCTGAAAATTCATGAAGCATCAATCAATATTCAAGCTCAACAGGCTGACACCACCTCAATCGTCCCCACTATAATCACTGATCATGGTGGCTCGAAGCTAATTGCGCAAAGAGACAGGACTATCAAAGAATTAGAGCAGGATCGAATAATGACCATTAATATATACATAGAATAGCGATATATGCATCACATCAACCTCAGTCCTCACAAAACAGCTGCCAAATACATTGTAACCTATTTTCCTTCTCTGGTATACCATATCGTAAAATTCATCAGTGATTGAGCTTGTGGCTTGCATACTCCAACCTTTCCGCCACAACCTCCACCATTTCCTGTGCCTGGCTAATGTTCTTATACTCAAACAACGCATCGCGGATATGCGGGAAGTATGCTTCATCGTAACCACTCCACAACTGAGGGCCATAGACAACGTGCTTGAATTGCGTTCGCCCTGGCACGCCACCTTCTCTACCTTTGTTCGAGGTAGGTAGGTCGAGAAGATGTGTATCGAAGTTGCTCATGCGCACATTGCGGGTGATTCTTTCGATAGCAGTAAGACGAGACTCGAGGAGAGGATTGTACTCATCAACACCAAGCAAGCGTCTTGTCCAATCTTTTTGCCAGTCCATGAACTCGTAAGCACTGTCAACGAAACTTTTCGCGGCTGTTTCCAACGAAGTTAGATCAATATTCGGTTGCCCTGCTGGAAAAACTCCAGACACGAATTGTACTGTAGCATCGTCCTTGAGCTGATTGACGTAATCGCTTACTGCTCGAGCGTAGGCGTTGAAGTCAAACTGTATCATAGGCGCATCAGCAAGTTCATACACCATCAAGCTCATGATCTCGGCCAATGTAGCGACGTAAAGGTAATCTGGGTCGACAAATCTCTCAAAGTAATCAAGCGTTTCCTGACAGCTGTGGTAAGGGAAGCCTGCTTCCTCGCCCTCGAACCCAATGTCAAAGGAGGCAGTACCTGCTAGATCTTGGAATGCAACATAATCTGAGCCAGCTCCCAAACCTTCCAGTTTCTTGCCAGTATTGTGCCAGTTATCAGCGGCTGACTCGTTGGTGTATGGTAAGGTCACTCGACTGAGCACTGTGAGCAGGACTTCTTCAAGCAGTGGATTTCCTGCTGCCCGAAGATTATGCCCTGCAACACCTGTGTCGATATTGAGATATGCGACGCCGTCCTATGAAGATTAGTGAATGCTGGTGACCAAAGGCAAAGAATATACGTACTTTGCGTAGTGAAGCGATGCCTTCCTCGACGTGCTCAGTCGATCCGATCAAGTTGTATTCCTCACCGTCCCAAGAGGCGAACACAATCGATCTTCGTGGTCGCCAACCACGCTCCAATAAAGTACCGAAGATACGAACGACCTCGAGCAGAACAGCCGTTCCTGTACCAGGATCAACAGCACCGAAACACCATGCATCTCTATGATTCCCAAGGTAAATCACCTTTTCAGGCTGCTCGTAGCCTTCAATTTTGCCTATTATATTGCGGATTGGTTGTTTCTCTACCTCATCCTGCAGGTTCATCAGATGCACTATCGGTGATGATCCTGCGTCTCCAGTCCACCATTCGCTGATATCAGGCACTCCGCCCAGCCAGTTTTCTGGTACTTGCTTGCCATGACCTTTGAGCGCAGCCAATAGAGGAGCAGCATCTCGCCAGGCAAGCGGTAGACTGGGAATGTTGACCAGACCAGGATTATTTTCTACCGATAGTCGATCCGCACCACTCGTAGAAGCCCATCCAGGCGTTAAAACGTCTCCTACTACCCAGCTCATTAAACTGACTGCACCTCGCTGTAATGAGTCTGCCCTTCTCCAAGGTCCATCCGGCGCTACAGGCCCTTTCAGGAATCCGTCATCTGCGGGGTCGGAATAGATCAGACAACCAGCAGCTCCAGCCAACTCTGCTGCTTTCACCTTGAGTGCTCTATCACCTTGCGTACCATAGTACTTGACTAGTGCAATTGATCCTGTCAGGTTTACGTTCTGGCTCTTTAAGTAATCAAAGTCTTCTCGGGCGCCATAGTTTGCATATACCAATGGACCAGTAATGTTGCCAGACTTGCTGTGACCATGGAATGCGAGCGTAGGATGTCTAGGTGGGTCTTGCTTCTCGATAGCCTCCTCAAGTATCGCCTCAAATCTTAGTTCTTCTGGCTCAATTATCGCTACTCGTCGACCATCCACTCGTGGATAATTGAGATACACCTGATAGTCATCTCTGAATATACCGTCAAGTCCAGCCTCCTTGTATAAGTTCTCGACGTATTCCGCCAGGAAGAAATCTCCCTTTGTGCCAGCAATGTGATCGTCGAATGTTATCTCCTTCAGATATGTCTTTATATTTTCTGTAGATACACTCCACTGTATATGCATTCTTATAGATTCTGGCAGAAACTGTATGCCGAGCGGGCCATGCTGCCATGTCAATACGCGCATTACTACCAGTCCATACACAATACCAAGCACCAGCATTAAGGCCAAAAACCGTATAAGCAAGATCCAAGAAGGTTTCATGTACTCTGGTATTGGAGGCAAAGAGACCCCCGAGAGATGTTCGCGGAACTCTGTAAACTTTGGTAATCTTGAGAACAGCCGACTTCTTCTAGTGCTGCTAGACTCTGGTTCTTCAAGCTCCATCTGCTCAATATCATGCCGCAGTTCGCGGTCATCCTCGTCGTCTAGCTCAGGCTCTGTTACATCACTATTTCGCCGGGAATCGTCTGAAGGAGGTTGATATCCCACTGGTTGTCGTCCTGCTGGCCGGGATCCAAGTAACCCTTCTCGTTCTGCGCCCACGGCTTCATCGTACGTAGGAATTGGTGGCGACGGTCCGCCGAATGGTCGCGGCATGGCGATACTGGGAATGGCAGAAGGTGCTGCTAATCACTAGAGACTATCGACACATTTCTCGTTGGGGCTGAGGAAGTCTTGGTTAGGCTGGGCAGAAGGGGAAGAGTGCACTGTCTGCGACGTGATCAGTGTATTGGAGGATGTGTAGTGGGACGAGCGACGATCGTGCAAGGGAATCGCAGTGTCGAGAAAAACGACAAAGAGGAGAAGGAGAAGTTGCTCGCTCGTACCTTAGGGACTCGGCTTCATCGTCGCCGCTTCGCATAATCGTCATCCATGCCAAGCTATTCACGTGGAGGATCGACATACTTAAAACACGCCGATACAACCTGAAACACTGCTATGTAACCATCGACAGGAGGAGCGCAACATAACTACAAGCAGAGCAGAGGAGGTGTGGTCTAGCGGTAGTCATGGCAGACAAGAAGATTGAAGAGTTTCCTGACCTGACAAATAAACTCGCTGCACCCACCAAAAAGTCACTATTCGAACGACAGAAAGCAGAAGCAGAAGCAAAGCGTGCGCGCGACGAAGCAGAGACAGCAGCAGTGTATGAGGACTTCATCAAGTCTTTCGACGAAGGAGATGGCGAGGCACAACCGACAGCACATTATGGAGCAAGAAGAAGTGGACTTGGGTCTTTGGGGCTTCCATTGGCAGCACCATCAGGGCCAGGTCGCAGACACTTCACAAGTACCATGAAAAAGAGTGGACCAGGAAGTTTAGGACCGGCTTCAGGCTTCAAGAGAGAACATGATGGATCAAGAGCGGATATCGGGGCGCGTGATGATGATCGTGGCTTGTTCGCCTTTGATGAAGCAGGTTCAGAGCACAAAGAGAGCACTGCAGCGTTCAAGATGTCCGACGATGAGGAAGAGAAGAAAGTTGACATTGCTGCAATCCGAGCTGCCCCAAAGCCAACGTTACAGCTGTCCTTGCTACCTCCTGCAACTTCTGTAGCATTTATCAAGAGCATCCTGCCAGCCAACCTAAACGTGGAAGGCGTCCATATCGTTAGTCAAGGTCAACCATCTTCAGCATCAGAGCGAAAATCTATGGCAGCCATCGTGACTCTGGGACAGGATACACCAGCCAGTGATATCGATGCAGCTGTTAGCGCTCTTCAAGGCAAATATGTAGGCTTTGGATTCAACCTGTCACTATCTAGACATGTCTCTTCGGCTTCTTTAGTACCTATCAGCTCCGCAAACATGGCGCTGGCTTCACAACCTTTTGGAGCTCAAGCGAAGCAAAATGATGTGGGCGCATCAATGAGCCGAGCACCACCACCAGGATCCTATAATGGCGGTTTCGCGCCACCTGCATCTTACGAACAAAATACTCACAACCGTGGTGGTGCAGCCTATGAAGTACAAATTGCGCCGCCCTCGGATATCCAGGAGCTCAAGCTCATCCACAAAACCGTTGAGTCACTACTCAGTCACGGCCCAGAATTCGAGGTTCTCCTGATGTCTCGACCTGAAGTACAGCAAGAGGAGAAATGGGCGTGGCTATGGAATCCTCGAAGTCCCGGAGGCGTGTGGTACCGCTGGCGATTGTGGCAGATACTGTCAGGCACTAGCACTCAATCTAGTGGCGGGTATCACGTTGCCAGCAAAGCACATCCTGTCTTTACTACTGGAGCTTCCTGGAGGGAACCCGACAAACAACTTCCGTTCGAATTCTCAACGCAGTTGCCCGAGCTCATATCAGATTCGGACTACGATTCTTCAGATGAGGACGACTCAGAGGACGACAATCCACGAAAACGGCGGCGACAGATGATGCACGCTGGTATGGGCCCACCGCCAAAGGATAATCTCAACATTGGCAGTGACGAGCAAACCTACCTCAACCCTATGCAACGTACAAAACTCATGCATCTTCTGGCAAGATTACCGACGACAAATGCCAAGCTCCGCAAAGGCGATGTGGCACGTGTGACAGCTTTTGCCATCTCGCATGCAAGCAAAGGTGCAGCTGAGATCGTTGATATGCTGGTTCACAATGTCCTCCATCCTTTCTGCTGGAGCAAGACTGCGAACCCAGAGATGTCCACTGAAACCGATCAAGACGAAGAGATGGCAGATCCCACAAATACACAAGATCCCAAGACTCCCGACTCCGACACAACGCCCTCTACTTTGATCGCGCTTTACCTCATCTCAGACATTCTGTCCGCTTCCTCTACATCTGGTGTCCGTCATGCTTGGCGTTATCGATCTCTGTTCGAGTCCTCCTTGATCGGCTCACAGATATTCCTGCGGCTAGGTTGCCTAGAGAAAGAGCTAGGATGGGGCAGAATCAGATCTGAGAAATGGCGAAGGAGTATCACGGGATTATTAGGACTTTGGGAAGGTTGGGGCATATTCATGGGAGAGGTTCATCGTAAACTTGTAGCAGAGTTTGAGCAACCCATCAAGGAGGCGGAAGAGGAACGGCGGAAAGCCGAAGAGGAGGACACAAAGAAGAAAGCAAAGAGTGGGTGGAAAGCTGTTGAGGCAAACAAGGAGGTTGCAAGTGTTCCACCAAAGGCGTTTGCTGATGGGCAGAGACAACACGACAAACCAACCAGGACCGTGTCACAAGATGCAGCCACCACAACGCAGAGTATTGCTACCGAGCCAAGCATACCGCGAGAAGTGTTTATGGCCAGAGCTCCTGAGTCGGCACTACAGAAGGACGTCAAGGGTTTGAATCCCGAAAAGGCAATTGTGCAAGATACTAAGGAAGCTACCACAACGCCAACAATGCAGGACACAACGCAAGACAATGCAGCCATGGCGCGGTCTGCAGCTAAAAGGAGGAGACCAGTTGCTGAAGATATGTTCGCTTTGGATGGTGATGATATGGACGAAACATAGTGACGATACATACGAATGCAATATACTCCATGATCGGCTTTGTCTCGTCTTGTCTTGCCCTCTTACTGAGCTCTTGCTTCGACAGCCCTCAACGAGCACTTCTGTCCTATCATACTGTCGGATCGGCTTCCGAAACACGCCAAGCCAGAGAAAAGTTCATTAGCATGTGATCAGACTCGGGACGAATTGTTTCAGAATTGCTTCACCTTTGTTGAGCTCTTCTCCTTTCAACTTATTTTCCGCCTCATAATTCAAGGCCTCACTTCCACAAACATGGCGGCACCACTTTCAAACGCCATCTCCGATCAGCCTATGCTGAAGGCTGACGACCGCCTCGCTGGTCTGGCGCATTCAGAAGGTCCGCAGATCTGCTTGGAATAACCTTGCGCTCAAGCTGATGATCTACTTAGTCCATTACTTCAACAGCTACAACCACCATGGAATCCACGAGGAGATGTTGAAGGATGAAGTACGAACGAAATCATACCGCGACTCCATCTACCAGAACCGTCACATCTTCAAGGACAAGGTCGTGCTCGATGTTGGCTGTGGTACTGGTATTCTCAGCATGTTCGCGGCCAAGGCTGGAGCAAAGCACGTTATTGGTGTCGACATGTCGACCATCATTGACAAGGCAAAGGAGATCGTGGCTGTGAACGGACTGTCAGACAAGATTACGCTGTTACAAGGCAAGATGGAGGAAGTTGAGCTTCCGTTTCCTGAGGTCGATATCATCATTTCTGAGTGGATGGGATACTTCTTGCTGTATGAGAGTATGATGGACACTGTGTTGTACGCAAGAGACCGCTACTTGAGGAAGGGTACTGGCCTTATCTTCCCCGACAAGGCCACCCTCTTCGTTGCTGGAATCGAGGATGGCGACTACAAGGAGGAAAAGATTGGCTGTATGCTCTTTGTTTCTCACGTTGCTTGACCTAAGCATGCTGACAAATATTGCTAGTCTGGGACAACGTCTGGGGCTTCGATTACTCACCACTCAAGCACTCCGCCCTTTCCGAACCTCTTGTAGACACTGTCGAGATGAAGGCCATCGTTACTGACCCGCACCCTCTCATCACCTTCGACCTCTACACCGTCACCGTCCCAGATCTTGCTTTCATCAAGCCTTTCACTCTTACCGCACGCCGCGACGACTTTGTGCATGCCCTTATTGCCTGGTTCGACATCGAGTTCAGCGCATGCCACAAGCCCATCAAGTTTAGCACAGGTCCTCATACCAAATACACTCACTGGAAGCAGACAGTATTCTATCTGAGGGATAACCTGACGATGCAGGCTGGAGAGAGAATAACAGGACAATTGACCTGTGCACCGAATGAGAGGAATAGAAGAGATTTGGATATTGCTATTGACTGGGCTTTGGAGGCCGAGGATGGCGGAAGGTCTGCCAAGGGAAGGAGCGAGTACAGAATGTGAGTAAAGGTGACTCTCCGTCCGTTTGTTCTGTGCTAACATGTGTTTAGGGCATGATGATTTCACGA
>Ga0160428_1002690_pt1 | contig 10376 bp, 12 predicted proteins | sample SolpanmetagenomM_FD_108198 | JGI IMG/M metagenome (GOLD analysis project Ga0160428, IMG submission 108198) | Solar panel surface microbial communities from Lawrence Berkeley National Laboratory, California, USA - M | ecosystem: Engineered > Built environment > Solar panel > Unclassified ...
GGAAGGGTTGAGAAGAAACTGGAACCCCTTGTTTCCTCACCCCGCCTTGTAAGGTGAAATCATCTGATGTTTTATTGCTTCTCCAGGTTTGAGTATAACGCTATTTCTTTATGCATTTATGTTCGGCTGCCCAGTATTTGTAGCTTGTGCCCTAAACACACTCAGAATTTTGCCGGCATGGCAACCCGTTATTCATATCCGACGTTTCCACGCTGGCAAAAGTCGTAAACAGCAAGTTGCTTCGCATGTTCATGATCGGGTCTGTAGCTACCCTCTACGTCATGCTTCCAATTCATCACCCTTGATCTTCCATTTTTCTCTTTTTGTCATCGTCCGTTCGTCTGCTCTTATTTTGACGCGTTGTTTTCCACCTCCACCCTCCACCCTATTCCACCCTCCGTCCTCCAGCACCACCAACACCCCCACTCCCTTCATCAACACAAACACACACACACAGAAATGTCAACGCACCCCCTCCTCACCCCCCTTACCCGCGCCCCCCTCACCCGTCTCCTCTCATCCCGTCTCTTCTTCACTCCAGCATTCGCGCTATACGCACCAGTAGCAGGACTATTCGACCTCGGACCACCAGCAACCGCATTACAAGCAAATATCATAAACACATGGAGGCGCCATTTCGTTATAGAAGAAGAAATGCTAGAGTTGGATACAACAGTACTCACACCAGAAGCTGTACTCAAAACATCGGGACATGTCGATAAATTCACTGATCTCATGGTCAAAGGTAAAAAGCAGAGATGAATCGGAGATATAGACTCGGTCGAAGGCCGCGCGGTGATTGGAAAAAGCTCGCTGAATGTATTATACAGATCTCGTGACTGGAGAATTCTTCAGAGCTGATCACCTCGTTGAGAACGAGTTGGAAGGAAGACTGCAAGCATTCGAAGAGAGCAAAACCAAAGCTAAAGGAAAGAACAAGGAAAAACTCATAGATGAAGCTACAGCTGCAGAGTATCAGAATATATTAGCTCAGGTAAAGATGCTCCATACAACTTTTAGCTTTATCATCCTGACCATTGTTGATAATAGATTGATAATTATGACGCCGATGCACTTGCTGATTTCATCACTCGCCTCGATATCAATTCTCCAGAGAACCAAAATAAAGTTTCTAAGCCTGAGCCTTTCAACTTGATGTTCCAGACCTCGATTGGCCCCACTGGCCACGCAAAAGCATACCTACGGCCGGAAACAGCGCAAGGACAGTTCATGAACTTCAATAAACTTTTGGAATACAACAATCATGCCATGCCTTTCGCATCTGCACAGATAGGCAAATCTTTCCGTAATGAGATTTCACCACGGCAAGGAGTACTGCGAGTTCGTGAATTCACTATGGCTGAAATCGAACACTTTGTTCATCCTGACAAGAAGAGCCATCCACGATTCGAGGAAGTCAAGGACCTTGAGCTGCCTTTCCTCGACAAGCACACCCAAGAAGCAGGAGAATCCACTATCAAATTCTGGACAGTAGGCAAGGCGGTCTCATCGGTATTCTATTCGATGTCAATATAATCAATGGCTCGCTGATATCCTGCAGGGAATGGTAGACAACGAAACGCTTGGATATTTCCTAGCTCGTATATATTTATTCTTGACTACAATTGGAACATCCAAAGATAAATTACGGTTCCGACAGCATATGTCGAATGAGATGGCTCACTATGCCTCCGGTAAGCGGGACTTGCTAATATCTATCTTTGTACTGAGACCATATAGATTGCTGGGATGCTGAACTAGAGACCAGTTACGGCTGGATAGAGTGTGTAGGATGCGCAGACAGATCTGCGTACGATCTAGAAGCACATTCGGCGAAAAGCTCGGAGAAACTAACCGCACAAGAGAAGCTACCTGAGCCTCGCACGATACAGAAGACCATCATAGAGATCAACAAGAAGAAATTCGGTCCGTCTTTCAAATCAGATGGAAAGCAGCTAATTACCAAGCTGGAGAGTTTCAGTGAGGAGCAAATTGAACAAGTGAAGCAACAATTACAATCTACAGGGTAATATTGAAGTCAAATATCATCGATCCCAGCAAGAACTGAAACCCGGTTAGCGAGTACAAGCTCGATGGATTTGTGCTCACAAAGGATCATATATCGGTTCAGGTGGAGACCAAGGTCGAACACACGCAAGCATATACTCCTCACGTGATCGAGCCAAGTTTCGGTATCGGTCGAATTCTCTATTGCATGATAGAGCATGTCTTCTGGTCTCGCGAAGCTGATGAACAGCGCTGCGTGCTATCCCTCCCAGCCTTGGTTGCGCCCTACAAATGCTTATTGGTACCGCTGAGTAAGAATATGGTTTTCAAGCCATTACTGTCGGATATATGTAAGTGAGCCTTCTTTCTCAGAATCTCACTAGCTTACAATGACCAGCTCGCAAATTACGAAATGCCCATCTGGCGTGCAAGTTGGACGACTCGGCTACATCGATCGGCAAACGCTATGCTCGAAATGACGAGCTTGGTACACCTTTTGGCATCACAATTGATTTCCAGAGTGTCAAAGATAATACCGTGACATTGCGTGAGCGAGATTCCACCCAACAGATCAGGCAAACGGTATTTCGACGTATTTGTATGACCAGATCTGATGCTGACTTTACATTTAGATTGATCAAGTGGTGCATATCGTGAGCGAACTAACAAATGGAAAGATGCAATGGAGTGATGTGATCGCAGCTAACCCATTATTCGAAGGTCAACAACTAGAGGAAGCTTAGATGATGGAGCAGGATCTATGCCGTTCATGACTATGGCATAAGCATATTAAATCTCTTGATGGGTAGACGGGATATTACAATTCGACCAAACAGTGCAAACACATTCGGAGTTTTTGTATTCCCGAAACAAATGCAGCTAGTCTCAGAGCTTCGAAGCTCTGCTCATTCGACATATGATGGACACAACATAGAATATTCAAGAAGGAATGCAAGATCTCTCCTCGCGGTTGATTTATCAATACTATGGTAGTACGATTATGTATATGTTGGAATCGGCTGCTCTGGGACTTGAGTGATGCTTCATCACTTCTGATCAGGGTCCAGGGGATTTAGTCAAAGTATGAAGCGGACACAGCAAGTCATCTAATCAAGTCACAATTAAGATATCTCAGTTAAAGACGGAGAAGATACACCTGTCTCCTACTTTGGATGTTGTGTCGGTATCAGCGATTACGATCTCGCCTCTGATCACCGGCAACTCTTGTTCTCAATTCGTCTTGCTTCCAAATCATGGCTTCATTGTGTATTGATTTTGTGTACAGTACTCCTCTTGCGTTGAATCCCGTTCTAGGCAACCTTTGTCACCTTTGTCACCCTAGTTCACAACCAATCTCACACCCAATTTCCCCCCTCGCGCGCACCATCGTAACCCAACTCACCTAAAGTGTTACTCGCACATCACACAATCAAACAAGAATGCTAGGGGACTACGAGTTCCAACATTGCCATCGATGTCTTCAGAGTGGATGGCGGCTGCTAGATCCAAGAGTTCATGGACCCGAGTTTATTCTTGGCTGACAACTTGTCATCATATACCTTCGATGTCCATCAGATAGCTATAGTGTTCTTGAGATTCCTTCTGTGTTCACCTTGCGTAACATGCCCTCGGTTGGCCCTGATCATTATGTAGACATTCGACCCGTGCTAGCGGTGATGTACAGGTCGCCCTTCTCCTGCTAAGTGGGTTCCTTGAGACAATCTTTGACAATGTATGTGCACCTGTCTTAATGTTCAGCATGGCTTCTGCGTCGATGCTTCTAATCAAACAAGAGAGCTGCACCGTATCACTGGCTTGAAGCGTAAGCAGTTCCTTCTCACAGGCTCGGATCTTTAGTTTGCTTCTGTTTCAAGCGGCCTTTCAGCATATCATCCTGAGTTGGCTCTGAAACGATCTCGGCCTCGGAAATCATTTCCGGCTCCGAATTATGCTGAGGAGCATTTATCACCAGTAATTCATAGCTCTCTGCATCAAGGAAGTGTTGATAGAGTATCTTTGTAAACTTTGTTGCCGAGAGAGCCTGGTGTATGCATGAAAAAGCCGTTCGCCTGAAGCCGGCGACAAATGTAGCTTCAATCCTTGTGTACAATATCAGCTTCTATTCCCCACAAGTTATTCATAACTCACCTCTTCGAATTCAATGTTATCTAGGAGATTACCGATTTGATCTAAGTCGAGATTTGCAGTGTGATCTTGGTTTGGACCAAGGCAGAACCATTCCCCAAGAGTTCGCCATGCTGCCAGCCTTGTATGCAACCTTTGCTTATACAGAAATTTCATCTGATTGAAAGCTCGTTCTCTGAAAACAATGAGCAGAGCTGGAGATGCTGTCTGTAATGTAGCAAGCCTAATCTGGACATTGTTGGCCATGCCAATTTTGACCCACTGTGTTCCTGTCATCCTCACTACATAGATGGACCCAGGCCCGTTTGGTTGAGCTCGCTCACTTTCAGCGTCAATGTAATCTTGTTGTAATATGTCAAGTTGTACAGCATTGTGATTGACCTCAGGTTGGGGAATAATATTTCCAAGTATTTGATCTCCAGGAAGTTCATTCGCAACCATGTCTTGCATCTGGGGGAAGATCAGACGTTGATTGAGTGTTTCTCCTTGTATCAATTGTAGAGAACGCAATTGTCGATAGTTTTGCGTGTTGATCGTATCGAATGGCACTTCAATCGATTCCCATTCGAACCATGAAGTATAGTGGTTTTGTAGATGATTATATACTTCCAGTGGGATGTTATCTGGTCTTGGGAAATGATTCACAATTCTAATAATTCGACCGGTCTTCGCGAATGTGCGGTGTTGAGGTGCGCGGTGAAGAAACCACACATAAATCATCTGTCCGGCGTTTATTCTGGTTTGAAAATCTTGGTATTGATTTCCAGCGTTCGGAAAGCCCCAGAAGCGATGTCCTTCAAGAAAAGTCCAATTATTGCTCTCAGGATGTCCAGTTCGTATAATCCAGTGTGAACTTTGATCCATGACCGGGGTTGAATGCTCTGGTATAGATGTTTACGCTTTTGTTCACTGTGGCTGGGTAATGTGGGGGTAAATTAGAGAGGAGAGAAGAAGCCTTTCATATATTGTGTGTTTTGGTACAGGGAAAAGATATATATTGCACGTATACGATGAAAATCGGATGATCAGGAACATCACACCATATTGTCAGTCTTGGCGGTGAAAGTGCGTTCAGCTCCTTCGAACAATTGTTTGTCTACGGGCGAGCACCTCATGTTTTCTCGATACCATCTGACTGTAACAGGGACGCACAATCCAGCTGTATCTGCTCAGTCTCTCCTTATCGTGGATACTAGTAGTGAGTATCATGTCTTCAAAACGACTATTATTACTTCGGCTGTCCACGCTGGTAATATGATCTACGACATGTGCGTCACTTGCGCTTGATGTACCATGTTCCAGAAAGATGCAGATCGCATACTCAAGCTTTTTATAGAATCTTGTATTGAGTATTGCATGACGCCATATTGCATTCACTATCGGATAAACTTCAGATTGCAACACATGCTACACAGTGAGCACTCACGACGTAAGAAGGGAAAAAAGACAGCAGAAAGGTAACGTCACACGACGCCAGACGCACGTCGCCCGACTTAACCAAACGGCAAAAAAAAAATTCAACAACACTAGGTAGTCCGCATGTGGACGCCGCATAGAAGTTATGTCTCATTATCATTTCCGGCGTATACATACACAGTACCATTATGACTTCTAATAGATAGAGAAAGGTGCCAGTATCAAATCACATAACATCATGAGAGCAATCCTTGAAAGCGGATGTAGGAGCAGCTTTAGTGTTGCGGTGGGAATCAGATAGGCATATTACGGAACGATCACGGGATCAGTCGTATTTGAAAATGTTATTAAGATGGGTTAAGCATTCCTGACGCTTGTTTTTGGCCCCAGCAAGACTATAATGGCCTGAGTCTTGCTGACGTCGTGTTTGGCCCCAATATAGTACGCGACTTCTTGAGAGCGCAATCGGCCAATGTTTTGAGCGAAATCTCGGTTTGAGACTGACTTTGAGACCGATCCTACACTTATTTTCTTATGTTATTTACAGATTTGGGGCCCTCAAGGTCTCAATTTGACCCTATGCGGCTAATGTTTTGAATCACTAGGGAAAATTGTGGAACTTTGAAGCCTTTCACAAGAAGGAATACGTCTCTTAGAAACTAAGTGAGCATATAGGATTCTTCTAAATTGTAAAATAATGGTTTCTACAGAAGCCAAATGGAATTTGAAGGCGTATTAGCGGAGTTGATAGAGGTCAAGATTGACACATAGTAGATTGCGCTCTCAAGAAGTCGCGTACTGTATTTTGCCAATAATGAGACCGGTCTCAGCAGGTCTCACGCAGTCTGAGCATCTTTCCTTTGGATTTTGCTTCTCTCTCGTCCATGCAAATTCGTCGAACACAATATTAACATGTGACATTGTTACAGCTCAAAGGGCTAGGAACGTATTAATGTATTTGGGTTTAATAGTAAGGGCCTTGCTCGGGCCATATTTATATTTAGGCTAGCAACGGCCTGCGTGTTGCTGGGTTCGTGATGAAGTGGAGAAGTGACGTCGCGTCAATGCTCAATACAGCAGTATTCGATCCTTCCTGTTCTTATAGTGACGGATAGAGCCTCATATCGATGAAGGCGGCCGATTTAAGGCTCAGTGAAGCGAAATTAACGGGGACCCTGTGCTGACGTAAGCCGTTTTCTTTTGAACTCCCAGAAGAAGGTAGCAAGGGATCGTTAATGGTACCTTTCTACGCGTCAGCGGACCCTTTTCGTGACGTACTACCAAAAAGCTTAGAAAAATAGTATACTGTTTAATTAATTTCATCTATATACATTCGCCCAGACACCCGATTCACCACAGCACAGCACCTGCACAATGCAATTCCTCAGCCTCATTTTCCTTCTCGCCCCCTCGATGATACATGCAGATCCCAATGAGGACAGTGAGGCACGGACCAGCACAGAAGCCGAAGCACTCACATTTCATTGGTACAGACCGTGCACGCACAGATCCAGGCCCGCACGGATGAATTCTGCAAACGCACTGCTGACAGATTGGCACCTCATGGTCGCACACGAGTCTGACTCTGAAGAGCCGACGCAATTGAGAGCTGTTTATGTCAACCCACACGCGCAATGGTCCACGCCTACAGGCGACATCGCCAACGACTTATTCAACACTAACCAAGAGTGGCTCGATGAGCTTTATGAGCGAGATCCTGTATATGTTGACACACATGCACCGCTTCGTAGAGCCACTGTCCCACTCAATGAGCAAGAGTTCCACCTCATCACGGAGCTACGCATTGCTATGAATGACGACGCTTTACACCCGAAGCTTGAGCAAGCGGAGCGTTCGGCGCAGCCGTCAAGCTTCCAGGCAATCACAGCTACCGAAGCTTTCAAACAGGCGCAGGCCGAATTCGGGGATACAGGTTACGTACAGAATGCGGAGATAGCTTACGTTCTCGGACAAGGTACCTCTTCTTCCACTACGATATCACTCCGGACAGCTAAATCTCATCACAGGCATCGACACTCCCTGGGGTTTTACAAATACGTTTGAACATGGAAAAACGAATGACGTGCGCATGAATAGTGCCTTTCGATTAACAGTTGGTCAGGTGAAACCGGTAGATTACCACGTCCGAGCCAATATGAGGCCGTATCACCCTAAGATCACGGAATTTCGGCCTGCACGAGTAAATACCGCGCTGCTGATTCCAAATGAGCGCGCGTTCTCGCTGAGTTTCGCTGGTACTCTCAGTGCAGAGATTGTCTCACGGATGTTCACACTGATCAAGTCGATTCGAGAAATATATGGAGTCAAAATTGGGGGAGTCTTAGGGGTATATACTTACACTTACTCTTGAGCTTGTACTGATTCGATCTTCCTCAGGCCAACGCCGAAGCCAACTACAAAATGAGAAAGCAATTGATTGAACAGCACTATTACATGTGGTACAAGACCGAAACAGCCTCGGATTACGGAGGTCAATGGGAACACGTTCCCATCGAAAAGCAAATACAGCCACCCGACTGGGCAGACTATTTCGAAGGCAAGATGAAAAAACATGGGAAGATCCCAATCTATGAGCATGGGCAGACCTTCATTGAGAAAGGCCATAAGCCGTATATTGGCGTCTACGAGCAACGTGCTGTTTGTGATAGATCAATGAAAGCTAGACTGCGCACCTCCGCAGGAGAGTTTCATCTCATGATTTCGGCCGGGCATCAGGTCCCAGGTGAGGAAGACCCTCCAAGCGTACTCAGATGGATGTGGAGAACACTCGGGGATGTAGATGCACGCAAAACTTTCATTCGACGATTGCTCGAGCTGGAAGGCTTCCTCAATCCTTATACGGGTCGTCTTTTCCGACAGAAATCATCCGTGAGCCAGACACAGCAGTATGATGTAGAGCACAAGGTGCTCAATATGGCACAGGTCTATGATAATTTGAAACTCGACGTTCTCAGTGAGATATTGGAGGATGAAGAGGAGACAGAGCGGCTGGCGAATCAGCTGATCGCGCATAGCGATGAAATTCAAGCAGATCCTATCAACGCAGATTGGCCAGATTCACGCTGCATCGAGCTTCATTTCAATTACGACCATGAGGAAGCAGTCTTTCTAGGAGAAAAGCTAAAGGATCTGACGTTAGAAAACATGGCCGACAAAGCAGTGAGTCAACTTCACCATCGACTCCAAGGATTCGGGATTCCCAGTGGGGAAATGCGGGAAATGGACCATGGAGAGCTGTGTAAAGCGTGGTATGACAAGCTGCCTAAGGAAGAAGCGTACGCGCAACCGGAAGCATCGGAGGTAATATATAATCTTGCTCATCCGAAGGGCCCCACAAGTACTGATTATCCGCTCACAAGGTATTCAATATACGCCGTGCGCCTACGTTAGGACTACAAACTGTGATTGGTCGTCGAGAGAGACTGAAAGTGGCCTCCGCTGTTTTAGGGAAAGATATGTTCAGGATGATACAGCTCAAGATGGAATACTGGGATCCTAATGGGAATGACATTCTGATTTGGTGTATCGATCCGCAGTTACCTAAAACCGGCAAGCGTCCGACATATACCATTCTACTCAAAGTGCATCCTGGTGCGCTTCAGTATCTCGACGGATTACCCGAAATCATATTTGATCCATATGAAGATATCCCGGAGCCAGCTGAGGGGGAGGCTTTGTTCATTTCTCTCCCCGCTCCGGCTGGCAAACTTGACAAACAAGACAAAATCAGTACGATCACAGCGCGTGAACTGATACAACTCGAATATCAGGGATACAAGTTCGTTCAAGATGAAGGTTCACCACAAGACATTTACGCTCAGCCTCCAGGCTATCACACCAAAACTCCTCTAGGTATGGTGCGCGTCTATATGTCAACGAGAAAGGAAGCAGAGGATTACCACGCAAAGAACGGACTCTATGACTATTTTGGCGCAGAGGACCCTTGAGTAAGAATGAGAATGAGATCCAATATGTTCTGCTGTGCTTTGACTGCTCGACGCCTTTCTGCCCCTGGACTGATATCGAGGCGATGCCGTCGAAACAAGTGGAGTTGGGCTCATCTTTTTGCCATTCACATCACATAGAAATACTTTGAGAGCAATGAATCGTCTAAACTCCTCCATAACGATGTCTGGTGTTGTTTTATATTCTTCTGCAACAAGCTTTACGGGTTCACCCAACGGCTCTGTAGTCTCTGGGGAGAAGAGGAATTGGGTCATGTCTGTGGAAACTAAACTCGAGTATGCTTCGTTGATGATGGGTGGAATGTAAATAGAAACTGATTCAAGCTTCAGTACAGATTGCATATTGAGATGTAGGATGGTTTGGGTTGGTACTGCCGCTATAGGCAACTTCGTAAAGTTAAGATAGGAAGGGGGCGAAACCTTTTAGGCCAGGGGCGCGATATGCTGTAAAATGGAACTTGGAAAAGAGCAGAACATACTATCAGGGCTGATTGAATATTATGTATCTGAAACGAGCGCTCTGGATGACGTGCGTGTGGCTCGACACTTAACATTGTCTATATTGATCAGCTGAAGCTTTATTATTTACCATTCTGCACCTAATAATAGAGTATTCTGGCGTGACAATATCGATCAGGCATGTATGCTTCTCAAGGCTGCTTGCTACCTGGCAAGTTTGTGCGATGACTTTCAAACCCGATATGTAACCTCAAGTCTGGAGAATCAGGCATATCTCTGCTTTATGCAAATGCCAGGCATCTGACCCAAGATCACAAGGGTGAAACCATTAATCAATGGCTCCGATTGTTTCAAGACTTTGCA
>Ga0160428_1002691_pt1 | contig 10375 bp, 4 predicted proteins | sample SolpanmetagenomM_FD_108198 | JGI IMG/M metagenome (GOLD analysis project Ga0160428, IMG submission 108198) | Solar panel surface microbial communities from Lawrence Berkeley National Laboratory, California, USA - M | ecosystem: Engineered > Built environment > Solar panel > Unclassified ...
CTTGCTGTCGTCTTCCACGGGTGCGGGCTTGATGACAGGTCGAGCCTTCGAGCCTCCCCGAGTGCTTTTGACATCATGCTTCTCCTTGTGCTCGCGCTCCGCTTTCTGGGCTGCAATTTTCTCCTCCTTCGCCCTCGCTTTTTGCTTTGCTTCCTTTCTAGCCCGTTTCTCCGATATCTTCTGCGCTGCTTCCGAAGACGTGCCATCTGCGCCGGTATCAGAGTCTCCTCGAGCGGCCTCGTCATCTCTCCTGGCGCTTTGGTCACACACTTCCTTGAGCAGAGGCTGCTTGGCCTCGAGAAGGGGCACATCCTTCATTTTAAATCGCATGTAGTCGAAGGCGGTTATGACCCGCATGCCGTTCGCTAAGACTGTTGCGCGAATGTCGCCCGTTCTGACAAGCCTATGATACTCGGGAGACATTCCACGCGAACGATTGGTGTTCGTTGGTTGTCTGTCGACGACCTCGTTGGGTTTCTCGACAGAGGACTCGGTTGACAGTTGGATACGCTCGTGCTCTTGTACATCGTCGACATCCATAAGATCCGTGTGCTCCGATGGTACTGATATAACGTTCGGAGGCATAGGATCTAATTTGGTTTCTTTTCGTTTGCCCCATGACGGCATTGTTGGGTAGCGTTGGCTGAAGTGAGTCAACAAGCATAACTTGGCTTTCATCTGCGTTGCGACAACGAGAGCTTCGCCAGCAGTACTGTGCCTCTTTGCGAGCGCCTCGTCACGCATTTGGTCCTCGAAGGTTGCTTCGTGTATCAGAACATGACTCCCTACGCCGATTGTGGCGAGGTCCATATTCGGACGGCAATCACCAGAGTAACTGAACTTGAAGCCGGAACGGGTCGTCATACTTACGCCTTGGGCGCCTTTGCAATGCGCAACATACACCGTTTCGAACGATTGTAACCCAAGTTTAGGGTAAAGGTAAGACCTGGAAATTGCAGGGTCGGCGGTTGGGTGTGATTGCTGTGTACCATAAGAAAGATGAAGGGTCGTCTCGGTGCGTCGATAGCCTGACTCTGCCGGGTTTCTGCATGGCTTCGTGGCGAGGGGAATTATTCTCGAGTAACCAAAGTCCTCAACGGAAGAGTACTCCGCTAACCAATGCAGCATGGGTGCGTCCGAGATCACCGTCAACGGGATCTCCTTCTCGACCGTACCAGGGATGTCCAAAGCAAATGGATTTCTGGCTGGAACACCGTTGTGAACGGCTTGATACCAGGCTCTGATAATTGACGCCAATCCCAAATGATGATCCGCGTGTATGTGGGAAATCCATATGACTTTGAGATCCTTGAAGACTTGCACAAGCTCCTCCGGATTGAAAAGACGTTTCAGGGTACCGAGCGTGCCTTCTCCGGCGTCTAGTAGGTATGAACCATCACCCGGTACACGAACAAGCGTTCCTGAAACGTTGCGGTGAAGTGAAGGATGGGAAGAACCAGTTCCAAGTGTGAATATTTCAACATCACCATGAGGAACAGCTTCGGCCCATCTCGCAGTCTCCTCCTCGCTGCAGCCTACATTAAACTCGGGATTATCCAGCAGAGGTTTCAGTTCCTCATCAATCGCTTCATTGGTTGCAACAAGATCTAGCGGTGGCTCGACCCTTTCGTATTCCAGGCCAAGGGTAGGCTCAAGACCAATTCTTAGGCCGCGCTTAGCGGTTGTTATACCTGGCTTTTTATTGGCTTCATCTACATGAACATCAAGCGACTTTTCTGGTAAGGTTACGTTGCGTCCGTTTGAGTTTATTGGTACTGGGAACATGTCTTTGTCAACTCTATTATATCGCATGGCCGATCTAGCTGCGGAGTCTATGGCAATGGTGTCGTCGCAAGTATCAGGACTGGCCATTATATGCTCAAGGTGTTTCATTTCATCCTGAAAGGCAACCAAATCTGGATTGGTTGCGATTCCAGCTCCAAGAATCCAGATAATGGCGCCGACACCGTTCATAACCTCTTCTCTTCTCCACTCCTGCCTGGCGATTAGAGGTTTGACGTGTTCCACCGTTGGCAAGTCCACGACAGCAAAGCCTCCGCCTTCTTTGCCAGGCTGAAGGACCATGTCAGGTGTGATGATTCTACCGTCGATGTTTGTGACTGAATTGCCGACGCTTAGGCTGTTCCATAGCGATTTTGGTAGTACATTTAATGCTGTTGCTCTCTCTGGCATAAACTTGCCCCTTTGTGGATGATTGCGGATGATGTATGATACTGCGTCCTGCGAAGGCCTCGTTGGTGGAAGAAACTCGGTCAATGCCCCAGGCCAAGGTTCCCGCACGAAAACGGTTATGTCTGGCAAATCTGCCACTTCCGTATCGCCAGGGAGAGGACCCGTGTAGGGCACTGTCTGCTTGGTCACTGGATCCCGGACATACAACGCTGCAGGCATTTTTACCTGTGACAACTGCATAGGAACCAGTGCGTCGTAGCGCCAATCGGACCCAAACATTTTGTTCACGACGTTCCTCCGTACATTCGCATATTCCTCGTCTAGCTGCCCGCTACTGTTAGTGAATTCCTCGAAAGTGCGCTTCCTCGGGCTACTGGGGTGTTTTGCAGAGTCAGTGGCTTCGCTGTGAGGAGATATTGACATGGCCCAAACCCGAACATGCCGGTCTGTCCATGTCGGACTCCAGTCTTCGTTCGGCTTCGCGTCAGCTTTGTGCTCAGTGATAGCCAAAGGCATCCCAGTGCGAAATATGAATCGTCTTGCGGTTCCAATCAAGTGATCGAAGTTTGGGGCCGCATAAAAACGTAATCGTGCTTTCTCCTGAGAACTTTCCACTTTTTGCTTAGCCACTACCTGCGCTCGCATAGCCTGTGTTGGTTTCGCAGCTTGTGCCTTTTCGTGGCTAAGCAGTGCCTCGTTGGCCGCGCCTTTGACATCGGCCAGTGTTAGAATGATTCCAAGAACACCCCCGAAGCTTTCCCATCTCGTCCAGCCAGTCAATAGCACATCGGTAACCTTGCGCAAACCAATGCCTCTTTGGTTGCATGCTCTTTGTGTTCCTTCGCCAATCCTCCCTATTAGGTACCTTTGGTCATCGAAATGGAGCACGAGCAACGCTCCAGGCGTGTCAGCTGTGGGTGTAGTAACGAATTCTACATAGCTGCGCATCTTGCCGAAGCCAACTCTGGGCGTAAGCCTCAAGTGGCGCAACTGTGCCTCGCTGAGACCGCTGTTTTCAGGCTGTTTTTCGGGTTTCAAGCGCGAAATGGCTTTGAACTCGTTCCACGCCTTACGGTCGAAACCGGGGCTATCTGGTCTGGATTTTGGAGAGTGTCTGCTTGGGCGAGGAGCCTGAGAACGCAAACAAAGACTGGGTCGAAAGTTGGTGCCAGCACCAAGAAGCGATGTTGGTGTCCTGCGTAGCGCGAGACCGGGAACAAGAGGAGCCAACTTGCCGGTTTACAGAGACATGAAGAGGGATGGCCACAGGAAGTGAAGATTCGTCCTGCCTCACCATGAAACCAGCCGAACTCGAAAAAACATAAGTAAACAAGCTTTTCGGAGATAGTGCACCAGCTTTGGCGCACCCTCCGGGACCACTGAACGAAAGGACGATATACAGTATACAACCAACCAACCTTAGCAATGAAGGATTTTGACCCCCGCCTATCCTCGCCTGAGATTGCCGTTTGATGAGCTGCTTTTATGCTTGCTCATCCTGCCGGCAGCTTGTCGAAACCTCTAGTCGCTTGCAATGTCCTCGATGGGCACGCCGCGCTTCCTACGTCTCCTTGAGAGGCCGACCCTCGCCTGCGCAAGCTCCTACCTCCTTCCCTCGTGATGCGGTTCGGAATGGCAGGCACTCCCCATCAAGGCATGAGACGTCTGAGCGTTATATACCGTCTGAGTACGATCGATATGTCGAGGACGACTTTTTGGAACGTCTGTTCGAGAACAGGGACCCTGGAGACTTGGGTCCGTACTCGAAGGGTCCGCATCGAAAGAGACGGGAGGAGCGCGAGAAGGAACGCATGCGTTTGCTAGAAGCGAGACAAAAGAAGGAAAGGCATGCCAGCAAAGCTCTTCAAGCCACGTTCAAGACCTCCACAACCTCCAGATCTGCAGAGTCACATGAGTCTCGACATCTTTCCAAGCCGTCCCGAAAACCAACTGGCGTGCTCTTACAGTCGGGTCTTCGTATACCGTACTACAAGTCACAGGAGACGCCCCGCAATCTGTCCGGTTCGATCCCGGAACATAGTAATGGTCACTCTATACAAGCCACGGTCTCATCGTTTGGCAATCATTCGCTCCTGGATCTTATCGACGGAACATCGCCTCTACGCTCTACCTCGAAGTCCCCTCTCAGAACGAAGCTATTGCGCAGTCGGGTTCGCAGGGACGAACAGCGAAACGAGAGTAAAGGCAGAGACCGTCGAGTTACATTTCTCAAAACATTACAACCTTCTACGGCCGTTGAACGAAGTTTAAAGACTATTTCCCTTACGCAAGACACTGCTGTGATGAGCCATTCTCCCAGCCCGATAGCCCTTGAAGACCTCGAAGGACGTATACTCGATCCTTCACTTACTTCAGCGCAGTCGTATCAACTCTACCTTGATTTGTGTACCGGAGCAAAATTCGATCTTGTGGCTGCAAATATAGAACGCGGCTTACTCAGAAAAATCACCAAGCATTTTTGCGATGTCACTGGTCCGGCAAGAAGAAGACCGAGTCCATCGGAGGCGCTATCAAAACTGAAAAGCGAGCATCAAGCATACACTGCAATATGGCAAGAGACAATCTGGTCGCTCTTGGTCCGAACATTCCCGATACTTTCGGGAACGGAAAATCGCCCAAGCGAAAGTTATACCGAGAGACACACTCTTGAGATTGCAGAGCTTTGGAAGCAGTATCTAGTTCGCAATTCATCCATAGAAGGGACCCGGAAGAAGAGTTCATTAGGATCGAATCCGACAGGATGGGACGCCTTGTCTGCGTCCGAAATGATGGCCACTGTCAGAGGATGGTCGACGAAGGATTTTGCCACCAGATTCTTTCAGTTCTTCGATGAGAACACGCAAACGATACTCAGAGCTGTGCCTGGCGTCGATACAGCAGCTCTTGCTTCGTTCGTCGTCTTCCGCAAGCACCTACAATCAAATCTTGGGAAAGCTTCAGTCTCACCAAGAGCATGCGCACCTTTCATGCGATTTCTGTCGCAACTTATACCTTATTCAAATGTCACCGACGAGATCGCCAATCATAAGGCCATTATTGCAATGCATTGCTCGTACGATTCGGACGTGCAAAATGTGGTTTCTGAGCTGAGAAACGTAAGTTCGAATGCTGTGTCGGTGTATGCTGAAGTGGAAGCTGCGGAAGTTTTCGTTGTCCCAGAAGTGAACTCGAAAGCAGGCAACGAAACACGCCATGTGCGCGCGGACATGTTCAGGAAACGTATCGGCAGAGCGCTAGAGGATCAGAACATTCTTCGCGTAGAGGCGCTCTGGAGAGAGGCTCAAACGGCCTTTCACGATGTGGTAGCTTCCGGCACGGTCAACAACATTCCATCTATTGTCTATTCCCACTTTTTGATGACCTTCATGGCCTTGCGACGACCAAACCGAGCAATAGACGTGTGGAACGACATGGTGCAAAACAACGTGCCTCTCATTGTGGGGACTTGGGATGCTATGTTAAAAGGTTGCGGCAGGGCCAAAGACCCCAAAAGCCTCGAGGCTGTGTGGCAGAAGATGATTCAATCAGGCGTGCAACCTGACGCTCAGGTTTGGGCCACACGTATACACGGGTTAGCAACTACTGGCTACTGGGAATCGGGGATCCGGGTATTCCATTCCATGACCAAAACCTGGGTTGAAGCGGTGCAGCAGGCGCATCAGGGCGAGCGGTTGACTGAGCTGCCTTCCCTCGGTGATGTTGCTGGGGTACCTAAACCAAACACACAATGTCTTAACTCTCTTGTACTCGGACTGGCTAGAGGAAGAAAATACAGGCAACTAGCCGAAATCGTTTCTTCAGCCAAAGCTATCGGCGTCAAGGCAGATGTCTATACCTTCAACCCTCTCTTCAGGACAGCACTCCAAGACGGTGATATGGAGCTCGCTACTCGTGTACTGCGGCAGATGGGAAGCTTAGGCATCAAACCTGATATCGCCAGCTTCACCATGCTTCTAGAGTCTCTTTTCCGTGAAGACGAAGAGATAGCTGGAAATGACGGCAAGCAGAACGTTGCATCTACTGTCACCAGCCATGACTCATCTATGGATGTCAAGCATGAGGCCGCTTTGGAAATATTCAGAGACATGGAACAAGCTGGCATCGAGGCAAATGCATGGTCATTTTCGACCTTGATTAACGGTCTTCTGAAGTCAACATCAAAACCTGCGCACACTCAGACCTCGGGCGCAACAGTGAAGGCGGGTAATCTTCGAGCTGCACACACAGTCCTTGCGCACATGGCTGCGAATTCAATCCCACTCTCCTCGCAGATTTACACCACTCTCGTCACTCACCATTTCTCCGTGGATCCGCCCGACCTTGCCGCCATCGAGTCCCTGTGGAATCGAGCTAGAGCCGACCCACAAGTCTTCCTTGACGTCGTCTTCTTCGACCGTCTTATTGAAGGTTTAGCCGGCACCAACGAAATCGGTAGAATGATGACGGCCTTGGGTCAGGCAGTCAAACGCGGCAAGGTGCCTGGTTGGATCGCAATGAAAGAAGTTGTCGCCGCGTTGGGCCGAGCAGGCGATTGGGACCGGATAGAGGATATTGTATCCGGAGTTCGCCGCGAAGAACTAGAGCTTAAGGATGAGCAACGCGCAAGAAAAGGCAGAAATGAGTTCTGGGACTTGGTGGAGAGCATGGGCTTCGGAGGGCCTGGGGGCCTCCATCCAGCACTGAGCGAGCCGCTGGTGGACGAGGTGGGGGTAGATATTCAAGCTGCTGCGGTAGGATAGTAGCCTACAATCGCTAATACTATTAGTAAGTATATTAACTTGAAGTGTTGCGGATCAATAGTTGTTGCCATAATCGTTACAGATGAGGTTTCCCCCCGCATGACGTGTCAGGCGCTCACTGCTTCCACTGCACTTGGCGCAGGTTCCCAGCCCACATTGCGCAGCACCTACCTACCTACCTACCTTCAACAACAACAACAGCTTCCACTCTGACACCAGCACCGTGCCACTTCGCAATCATCTTCGGTCCTGCTCAACAGACCAACTGTATTGCCCTGGCTCAGCCGATCCGTCTGCGATAACACCGCGCTGGTCACGTACCTAGGCAGGAATGGAGGGGTAAGTCGTTTGGTTCGTGCCAGGAACGCTGCTCTAATGCGCTACAAGCTCCAAGAAGTCAAAGACGGCAATTGCGAAGTCGATGCTCCATCGAGCGAAGAGTTCCGCAGCCACCAACGTATCGGGCGATGATGGCTCACCTATCACTCCTACTACGCCCTCTTCCTCATCGCCCCTAGCGCGCCAAGCCCCTGCAACGCTCAGCTCGTCCTCTACAGCGGTATCAAGCATACAACAAAGTCGCCCCATCGCACAAGATACTGGTTCAGTGGAGCAGTCGGTGAAGAAATTTCGACTCTTCGAAGCTCTCCGAAGTGGAGACACTGCAGCTGTAAGCAAGGCACTAGGCGAAATCGCCCCGCGAGCTGGAAGCGAGGGACGTCCCAGTACATCTTCATTTGCTCCATCCCACGGAAATCTAGAAGGCACATCCATCCTGCATCTGGCTGTACAGTGTGCGGATCTGCGAATGATTGAATACGTCCTTGGCCATATGGGTACAGCCGCCAATGTGAACGAGCAAGACAAGGAGGGCAACACTCCGCTGCATATCGCATCTCAGCTGGGCAGAGGCACGGTGGTAAAGTTGCTGCTGCTGCAGAGAAATATCAACGACACCGTGCCGAATTTCCAAGGCCGTACTCCGCTGGATCTCGCGAACAACCCTGACGTATTTCAGCAACTACAGCTCTCCAGATCCATCTATGCTGATACCCAGACCAAGAAGATCCAACAACTAGTGTCGGCAAACAATTACGAGCAGCTTGAGAAAGTCTTGCTCGACACTCGTTCCCAGACTGTTGTTGATGTCAATGGGGAGCAGCTTCCTTCAGACCCGGCCACTACCGAAAGCGGAGGCACTCTGCTTCATGAGGCTGCTAGAAAAAGAGACACTAAGCTTATAGAGATACTCTTGCTGAACGGCGCAGATCCGTTTAGACGCGATCGTTCGGGTAAGCTACCGCAAGATGTAACCAAGGACGAGAAAACAAGGACTGTTTTGAAGAAGTCCCCTGCTGCTGCGGTGGCTCAGCGGGGCATACAAGAAAAGACCATTCTCGGCTCCGCAGGTCATCATGCGCCGCCTACAGGTGAGGCCCCAGGAGGAAAGGAGGGTCGCGAGATGAAGGGCTATCTAAAGAAGTGGACGAACTACACAACTGGATACAAGCTGCGTTGGTTCGTTCTCGAAGATGGAGTTCTCAGCTACTACCGTCAACAAGGTACGCACTTCACGAACCAGTTCTAATTTTGGTAGGGCAAAGACTAATTCTTCTCAAGACGATGCTGGCTCTGCTTGTCGTGGGGCCATCAACATGAGAATTGCCCAACTGCACATGGATGCTCATGATAAGTTGCGGTTCGAAATTCTTGGTAAGGCTTCGGTCAAGTATCACTTGAAAGCCAATCATGAAGTTGAAGCCAAGCGTTGGGTCTGGGCTTTGAACAACGCCATCCGCTGGGGCAAAGACGAGGCTAAAGCAGACGCGCAACGTCAAAGCCAAAACAACGAACTGCTGAAGCAGGCTAAACTTGGCCAAATTGACGAGCTGCACGTTGGGGACATTAAACATTCGAAACCACAAACCTCAAAGCTTGCAAACAAAGGTGTGGGATTTGAGGGGCTAAGTGGACTTCGGCACGCATCAACGAAGGCTACTTACGACGCTTATGACGAAGACGACGATGCGGCTACAAGTGTCGACATGAGTGCTGCGGGGGATGATGCGCTACGGCCAATGATCTCCGCTGGAAGCGAAAGACGTTTCGACGATGATGCAAACAGTATTGACATTCAACAGCCGATACAGCGGGACGCTTTCATGATCGCAGCACATTCAGCAAAGCTACAACTTGATTTGATGGCACAAATGTCTGCAGCGCTGCAACACGAGAGATCCAGGAATCCCACTACTTTGATTTCACAGCCGTCTGTAGCAGAGGCTCTGGAGTCCTTTGAGGACGCTGTGTCGAACTTAAGAGGTCTAGTTGGAGACTTGAATAAGATCGCTCGGGATCGCGAATCGTTCTGGCACAACAAGCTTGAAAGAGAAGCTAACGTTCGAAGACTTTGGGAAGACAGTATGACCCGCGTCGCTATAGAGCACGAAGACCTGGAGAATAGGATGGGCGCGTCGGAAGAGAAGCATAAGCGCACCAGACGCGCCTTAAGGGAAGCTTTAGAAGCGCCGAGTGCAGGACGAACGGACAGTCTGCGAGGCATGCAAGTCGAGGACTCCTTGCCATCCCCAACTTATGAGACGCCTAATGCAATGCAACTCGGTGCGGCGTCCACGGTTCCGCCCCCTGAGCAGAATCGTTTCCGCCGCAAATCAACCATTGCAGAAATGGCTAATCTTTCCGACGATGACGACGACGACGATGAAGAGTTCTTTGATGCTGTGGACGCTGGGGAGGTGGAAGTAGTTCGTAACATGCCGATTTCATCTGCAGTTCCATTTATGGCTGCAATGCCTCCTTCGACGGCTACCGTGCCTACTTCGACGGCTGCAATGTCACATTCGATTGCTTCTATGCCACCTTCGACTGCTGCTATGACAACGCGAGCCACCGAACCATCCATACATGACCGGCCGCTACCAGCTCAAGCAACTAGAAACGCGTCGATTAAGGCGGAAGCCGTACCTCAGGAAGAGCGCAGCGTTCCACAGGAGGAACCGGTCGCAACAAAAGACGAGTTGATGAAGCTTTCCTGGAAGGGTTATGAAGATCCTGTGAGAAAACGCCTAAAGATGGACGCTGATGATCGGCCCAAGATTTCTCTTTGGGTAAGTACCTTCCGTGTCAATATTACCCTACTAATTTCTAGTATTGAACAATCTTATATTGACTGACGATGATTAGGGCATCCTGAAATCGATGATTGGCAAGGATATGACCAAGATGACGTTACCTGTCTCGTTCAACGAGCCCACGTCACTTCTCCAGCGAGTAGCCGAAGATATGGAATACACCGAGTTACTAGACACGGCTGCCGAGCGAGCTGATTCGACTGAGCGCATGGTCTATGTTGCTACTTTTGCAGCGTCGGAATATGCGTCAACCATCGGTCGTGTAGCAAA
>Ga0160428_1002692_pt1 | contig 10372 bp, 6 predicted proteins | sample SolpanmetagenomM_FD_108198 | JGI IMG/M metagenome (GOLD analysis project Ga0160428, IMG submission 108198) | Solar panel surface microbial communities from Lawrence Berkeley National Laboratory, California, USA - M | ecosystem: Engineered > Built environment > Solar panel > Unclassified ...
ATCAAGTACTGTCGTGCCCTCAATAGCTGAAGCGATGGAGTTGAACATTGCATTGCGAACCCTCTCGCTCATTGCATGGGTTGTACTGCGTCCGGGTGCATCAATCGTACGTCCACCGTACGTTCCCGCTATAATGCGTACGTTCATTACGCAGTGCGTCCTAGCGCACGTGTGTAGGCTTCGTACCACGCCAATGTGACGGCACGAATCACTGTTGGCAGCAATGTTTTCGTAGTCTGGACAGCCAACTTTCGTGTCCAACCATCAGACTTGAATTGCTCATACATCTTCAGCGTATCGATATCTTCGATCATTGCCACATAAAGTTTTTCGAATCCCACTTCGCGTAAATGTGTAAAGTCATCTTCATTGACGAACGCACCATTAAACGCCAAAGGTTTAGCAGCGGTTGCAACGCCGCCTTCAAACAGAGTGTGTGTCGTCATGATGCCCTTTGCCCCCCAGTATTTCCAATTGTTCTCCACAAATTTTCGCCCTGACCCGTTGCCTGTCATCAGTGCTCGACTCATAAATTTACTCATCTCTTGATCGGCAGACTTGAGTGATTTAATCTGTTCATCAAACGGTTCATGATGCGCTGGGGTGAGTCCGTCAGTGACCGCGTGAGCAAGCCACGCTGCCTCGAAACCAGCACGAATCATATCGTCCGCAATAAGTGCATTGGTCAGATTTTTTATATGATCGCGAATGGCTACCAATAAATCGTCGTCTATCCTAATGTTTTTTGGGTCTACAAAGTGTCTTGGCTCATCAATGCCGGGACTTTTCATCTTAATACCGTCAGGCCCGCGAGAGCCCTCAAAGTGCAAAATCGTTTGAATATCTGGAAAATGACGTTCTGGTTGGAGGTGTGTCGCTAGATGTCGACGCGCGACGCGGTCGATTTTTTGATGCGTTCCGATGATACGCCCAGAACGCTTTTGCTTCGGTATGGGACCAAATGAATACATAGCCTCAATTTAATGTCGTTAATCGTTGATACTTTTCGACTTGTTTCTGTAACTCTGTGTATTGTAACAAATCCTCGCCTCTTTCGACGAATGCCTTAGCGGCTTTTTGAGCGCGAGCAATCAATTTTGTATCTGATAGAGTTGCAACTTGCAGATTGAGAGCACCGTGTTGAGCCCGGCCATATATCTCTCCAGGACCGCGTAGTTGTAAATCGACATCGGCTAAATGAAAACCATCGTTAGAATTTTCAACTTCACGCAACCGTTGACTTGGTTTCTTTGAGTCACTAGTTAACAAATAGCAATAACTTTGTAACTCAGATCTTCCAACCCGTCCTCTTAACTGATGCAGCTGGCTGAGGCCATACAGATCAGCATCTTCAATGATCATCACAGTAGCATTCGGCACATCTACACCAACCTCAACAACCGTCGTACTGACCAAGATATCAAGCTCATGATCTTTAAAAGCTAACATCACCGCCTCTTTCTCATTTGGTTTCATTCGACCATGCAAAAGACCGATTCGCCTATGGCCAAATATTGAATTTTTCAGTCTTCGATATTCAGTTTCGACGCTTTTTGCATCGTTTGTGAGACTCTCATCGATTAGCTTACAGATGATATATGCTTGCCGACCCTTTTCGAGTTCGTCATCAACCGCGGCATAGAGCTGACTGCGACTAGTTGGCTGCCAAATCTTCGTACTAATCGGCTTACGATTTTTGGGCTTAGCATCAATAATTGAAATATCCAATTCACCGTATACCGTCAAGGCGAGACTCCGTGGAATCGGCGTGGCAGTCATAGCTAGCAAGTGCGGCATACGCTCAGACTTTGCGAGCAGCGCCTGACGCTGTGCAACGCCAAAGCGGTGTTGTTCATCTATGACAACAAACCCAAGTTTATGAAAATTTACCGTCGGCTCGAGGAGGGCATGCGTACCAACCAAGACATCTATTGCGCCGTTTTTAAGATTTTCAAAAAGACTTTGGCGAGCTTTTGCTTTCACACTACCAGTTAGTAGCGCGACACTGACATCAAATGGGGCTAGTAATGTACTGAGCGTTTCAGCGTGTTGTGACGCAAGTATCTCCGTAGGTGCCAGGATTGCCGTCTGATAGCCATGACTTGCGACCTGCCGTGCCACAAGGCCAGCCACCACAGTTTTACCCGCTCCGACGTCACCTTGCACCAACCGGTTCATAGGAGTTGATTTTTCAATATCCTGAAGAATATCCCACGCGGCGCGTTTTTGTGCCGGAGTTAGTTCAAAGGGTAACGCGCGTACGAAACCTTGCACGGTCGGCACTTCAAATGGTATCTGCCAACTTTCTAACTTTGCGTTATCCTGTTTGTTGTACTGCGATGCAAGTAACAGTTGAAATAACTCCTCAAACGCTAAGCGTTCTTTTGCGCGAGTGATGTCAGCCAACGACTCGGGAAAGTGCATCGTACGAACCGCATCACTTCGCGAAAGAAGCTGCTCATCAGTAACAAGCCACACAGGCAATGTTTCAGGAAGCATAGTGACAAGCGGTCGTAGTTCACTAAGTAATTTTCGAACGAGCTGACTTTTTAAGCCACGCATTGAAGGATATATCGGCAAGATACGATCGGTTTGTACCGGCATGTCTTTAACGAGCTCAGCACTTGGATTTGTCAACTGGTAGCGATTGTAGATGAACTCGAAGTTGCCAGAAAAATAAAATTCAAGAGTCGAATCTTTGAGCTGTGTTGCTCGATACGCTTGATTGAACCAGACTGCTTTAAGCTTACCGCTATCATCAGCAAGTGTTGCCGTCGTGACTTGCATGCCGCGCTTCACCATACGTGTTTCAACTGATTCGCACCGTGCTTTGATAGTTTGTGCTCCGGGCTTGATGGCAGCAATAGTAATAACTTCTGAAAAATCATCGTATTTGCGCGGAAGGAACGAAATCAGATCACCAACAGTATCTAATCCGGACAAACGTAACTGCTCAGATGTTTTATCTCCGACTCCTTTTATTTGAGTAAGGCTAGTTTGTAAGTTCATCTTTCGAGTGCTATACCCTCGAGATGACGGGATATATTCTCTAGCTTTTGATCGAGCTGCTTAGATTGTACGCGTACGTTCTGTGCTTCTTGCCACCACTGTACATAAAATTTAATCTTGGGCTCTGTACCACTCGGACGTATAGTGACACGTTTACGTGTATCACCAAACTCTAATACAAGTACGTTACCAGTTATACAGTCAATGGACTCAGTAATTCCTGATACGATATTGTGACGTTTAAGCGATTGATAATCTAAAACAGCAGTAACTTCTTCATTATCTATTTTACTAGGCGGAGTTTTACGAAGCTGTTCCATAATAGTTTGCATTTGACTAAAACCTTCTGCTCCTGGACACACTACAGTATCAAGACGTTCGGCATATACGCCGTAATGTTCATATAACTCATCCAATCTATCAACTAACGTTTTACCGTCTTTTTTTAATTCAGCAGCGTATTCTGCAATAGTTAGCGCTCCAACTGCACCATCTTTATCACGAGCATAGTCGCCTTTGAGAAGACCGTAACTTTCTTCTCCCCCAATCACAAATACTTCACCAGTTTGCTCTTTTTTATGTATAAGTTCTCCGATGTATTTGAAACCAATTAACATGTTTTTGTAGATTGTCACACCGTAAGACATCGCGAGTGCATCTATCATATCGGTCGTTACGATCGTCTTTGCAACATAATGTTTGGGCGTGAGCTCCCCTCGATCGCGCAAAGAGCGTAAGGCATAGTCAGTTGCAAGAACAGCTGACTGATTTCCACTTAAGTACACAGCCTCGTCCCCAACGCGAACCATAACACCAATTCTGTCGGCGTCGGGATCATTTGTAACTGCTATGTCGGCATCTGTATCAAGCATGAGTGCTACTACCCGATCGTTTGCAGCTTTCTCTTCAGGGTTTGGTTTACCATTCTCAATTGTTGGAAAATTACCATCCGGAATCATTTGATCGGTAACTGTGACAACATTAAATCCAGCATGCTGTAAGACCGGAAGCGTATTAGTCATTCCCGCACCGTGTAAAGGAGAATAAGCAATCATCAAGTCGCGAGACTCTCCTTCTGATTGACCGAGAACTGCATTATAGTATTGGTCATCTAGCTCTTTACCCACTTTGATGATTAATCCATCGGCTACAGCTGCGTCAAAATCAACAGCGTGAACCTCTGTAATAGCATTAGCAGCATCGAGAACTCCTTTGTCATGAGGAGCTACTAGTTGACCGCCGTCATTCCAATATGCTTTAAAACCGTTATCGGCAGGAGGGTTGTGACTTGCACTGATAACTATACCTGCAGCAGCCCGTAGGATTCGCACAGCAAAACTTAATTCTGGTGTTGCACGAAAATCTTCAAATATATAGGTTTTAAATCCATTACCAGCACATACACTAGCAGCATACTTACTTAGAGCCGGAGATGTAAGGCGAGTATCGCATGCGATGACGATACCTTTACTGCGTGCATCCTCGTCGAATGACTGAGCATATTCGCACAATGCTTGAGCCGATTCGCCGATCGTGACACGATTTATACGGTTGGAGCCAACTCCAGACGTACCTCGTCTTCCGCCAGTACCAAATTCAATAACTTTGAAGAAAGCATCTTCGAGCTCTTTCCACCGCTCGTTATCTATCATTTGCTGCAGCTCGTCTTTGTATTCACGATATTTAGGTTCTCGCAGCCATTTTTCGATGTTGTCTACCGCAGAATGTGAAAGATGCTCGTGTAAGTTAGCCATAATGATTCTCCTTATGTTCGAGTTTTCATTATATCATTTTTGGAATATGACAACTTAGCGTACAAGTATAAATGTGTTCTTGCCTTTTTTTATAAGACTTGGGGGTGTTACTGATACATCATCAGAAATTTTTTGGTTATTTATCGAAATTGCATCAGAGGCTATTAAACGGCGCGCTTCACCGTTGCTTTTGACTACATTAGCTCTGATGAGGATTTCCACAATTGTGGAACCATTGACAGTTTGTATTTCCTGCGCTAGTTCATCTATATCTTCATGTGTTAAGCTCGCAAATTCATTTGCACCAAACAACACACCTGTGACCCGCTCAACTGATTCGGTTCGCTCCGCGCCATGAACTATTTTTGTTACTTCATGAGCTAATGTCTTTTGCAGGGCACGAGCACTTGGGTTTTGATTATGGTTGACGATCAAAGCCTCAATTGTTTCTTGATCTAAAAATGTATAAATCTTAATAAGATCTTTAGCGGTTTCGTCATCTATATTGAGCCAGAATTGATAAAACTTGTATGGACTCGTCTTTTGAGGATCGAGCCATACTGCGCCACCTTCAGATTTACCAAATTTTACTCCAGTTTGCTTGTTGACAACGAGTGGAGCAGTGAAAACATGCGACTCCGCGCCTTCGAGACGTCGAATCAACTGCACGCCAGCGATTGAGTTTCCCCACTGGTCAGCGCCAGCAACTTGCAACGTAGCGTTCATTTCCCGATATAAATGCAAAAAATCAAACCCCTGTATGAGAGCGTAGCTAAATTCGGCGTAGCTGATACCATCGCCACCATCACCAACGCGTGATTTTATAAATTCTCGATCAAGCATCTGTGTCATTGGCACATGCTTACCAATGTCCCGCAGAAATTCTAGATAGTTCATATTTTCGAACCAATCATAATTATCCACGATATCGAATTCTTGGCCTGCAAATATCTGCGCGTACTGCTTTGCTATCGCGGCTTTGTTACGTGCTATTTCGTCGAGTGACTTGAGATCGCGCTCTTGCTTCTTGCCGTCAGGATCACCAATCATTCCCGTCGCTCCGCCGACGAGCAGGATAGCTTTGTGACCGTGATCAATAAAATGTCGGATCATCATAGCTGGCGCGAGATTTCCGATTGTCATACTGTCGGCCGACGGATCAACACCCCAATAAAATGTGCGGGGCTCATTGACATCCTCTATAGATTTGAACGTCATCTGGTTTACAAACCCACGCCATAACAGTTCTTCAGCAAGTGTATTTTTATCTCTCATATGGCCTTAATTATAACAGACACATATTCAGACGAATATCAGTACCATGTACTTTTTAGATCATAAGGAAAATTAGCAAAATAATCGCATTAATGCTTACTTTTTGTATTGTCACGCGTGCTATAATGAAACCTAATAGTGCTTATGGGATAGGATGTACGTGGCTAAAAAACCGTCTGCGAAACGATTAAATGTATACGCGAACTTATCGCGACAACGAAAGACTAAAAAAGATGCGGTCTCGCGTAAACGAGCCGAGTATTTAGCGAGTCTCCCTAAACATCCAGTAAAGCGGTTCTTATATCGTCTTCATCCGAAGCGTGTCTATCACTACTGGTTCAGCAAAAAAGGTGCGTTTATGGCCTTGAAAATAGCTGGAGTCGGCATTTTACTTGTCGTGCTAGCGGTTGGTGGCTTATTTGCCTACTATCGCAAAGATCTTGACCAAATTCGTCCTGGAGAACTTGCTAAACGGGTTCAAACAACTGTGACTAAGTACTACGATCGAAACAACGTATTACTCTGGGAAGATAAAGGGAGCGGCAATTACAAGTTAGTGGTGGATAGTGGTGAGATTGCCCCAACAATGCGTCAAGCAACAATAGCTATAGAGGATAAGGACTTTTACCATCATGGTGGTATCAGTGTAACTGGTTTAGCGCGTGCTATGATAAACAACGCATCTTCAAGTGATAGTACTCAAGGAGGATCTACACTAACTCAACAGCTTGTTAAGCAAGTATTTTTCCCTCCCGATGAAGCGCAGAAACGTGGCCTAGATGGTATTCCTCGCAAAATTAAAGAGATCATTCTATCTATCGAAGTTGAGCGAATGTATGACAAAGACAAAATTCTCAACCTTTATCTCAATGAATCTCCCTATGGCGGCCGACGAAATGGAGTCGAATCAGCATCTGAAACCTACTTTGGTAAAAAAGCAAAAGACCTTACCTTAGCCGAATCAGCGCTACTTGCTGCTATTCCGAACCAACCCGGTCTATATAATCCGTACAACACTGCCGGTAATGACGCTTTAATAGCCCGACAGCACAAAGTACTAACGAGCATGGTGCAACAGGGCTTTGTTACTCAGGCGCAAGCTGATCAAGCCAAAAATGTGCCGATCTTTGATGAGTTGAAACCAGAGACCACACAATATACTGATATCAAAGCTCCGCATTTTGTCATGATGGTACGGAGTCAGCTAGAGACTGAACTCGGGACAGCAGTTGTCGGTAAGGGCGGCCTGACTGTTAAAACGACGCTTGATTCCCGAATTCAAGATAAACTGCAAGAACAGATGACGAGCATGTTTAGCTCTTACTACCCTGATTATGCAGGATTCAGTAACGGTGCCGGAACTATCGAAGATGCGCGTACTGGCCAGATTCTCGGTATGATGGGAAGTCGGTCATTTGACTATCCAGGCTTTGGTGAAGATAACGCAGCGACGGCATTTTTTCAACCTGGTTCATCGATAAAGCCTCTTGTGTACGCACAGCTATTCCAAGATAAAGGCGAAGGCAACCAAAACTTTGGCAGTGGCTCAATTATCCCTGATAATAAAACTGACTTCAATGGCTATATTCCTCAAAATGCGGACGGCTATTTCAAGGGTAACATCACCATACGCAACAGCTTGGCGCTATCTCGAAATATCCCGGCGATTAAAGCTATGGCTATAAATGAACAGAACAAAGATGGCAGTACGCTGCAAACTATCCGACAGATGGGTGACACATACTACTGCACCCAAGGGCTCGAAAAAGATGCCGGGCTAGGATTAGCTATTGGTGGATGTGGTACTCGTATGATTGACCACACAAACGCGATGGCATCTCTAGCGCGCATGGGTGTCTATAAACCACAGTCTTCTGTCCTAGAAGTAACTAACTCATCAGGTGAAGTGTTGAAAAAATACAAAGATAGTCAGAAACAAATTGTTGATCCGCAAGCTGCGTTCGTCGTAAATGACATTCTTGGCGATGCGCAAGCGCGAAAAGGATTGTTCGGTCGAACGATTACGCCAAATCTAGACGCAGCAGGTGTTAAAGTAGCAATTAAAACTGGTACATCTGATAAAGACCGACAGGCTAAAGACATCTGGACTATCGGCTACACACCGTCTCTCGCGATGACTGTCTGGCTCGGTAACTCGGATACACAGGTGCTAAAAAATGGAAACTCATCGATTCCAGCAATCATTCTCGACCCGGTCATGGCATACGCGTCTCAGTTATACGAAGAAGCGGGTACCGCAAAGCCAGGTGAATGGTTTACCCAACCTGCAGGTATAAAACGAATTGGCAACGAAGTATACCCGTCATATTACAATAAGAACACATCAGTTAGCTCGTTGAAAGTCACTTTTGACCAAGTATCAAAGCGAAAAGCTACAGATTGTACTCCGGATGGTGCCAAAGTAGACATTAGTGTGACACAAACGAAAGACCCATTCACCAAAAAATTTGTTACTTCAAGCCCCGATGGCTATGACATCAACAACGAGGACAACGTTCATAGCTGTAGTGATGCAAAACCTGCAGTTAGTAGCATTAATATCAGTAACAATGGCAAACGTATTACCGTACGTGTTGCGCAGGGTACATTTCCTCTCTCAAGCCTTTCCGTCCAAGTTAATGGCACCAGTGTCGGCAACTTCAATGTCAGTAGCAACGGTGACATACCTGTAGACTACAACGTGCCCAACGGCGCCACCGTTACAGCTACACTTACCGATACTGGCTTCTACACTGACACATCAACAAAAAAGTACACTAAGTAGCATTACATCTTTAAACGTTATGTACCTTCTTTGTAACGGTACGTGTCACGTGCAACTAGTGAGTGTCGATCATATTCAGTAATCGATCCTCATTAGTAACGGGTGTCTTGTTTCTACCACGCACTTTTAACTGTTGTTTCTGCTGCGGTGCTTGTTTAATTTTTTTAGCAAACAGCATCTTACCCGCTGTTGTTTGAATGCTACGAATAAATTCAATTTCAATTGTTGTACCAATATCAGCTTTTGCCTGCTCGACAACAACCATAGTTCCATCAGCTAGATATCCTACACCCTGATGCGAGTCGTTTCCTTTTTGTGCAATCAGTATACTTACTCGTTCACCAGGTAAGTAATTCATACGAAGTGTTTGCGCAAGCTCGTTGATGTTCAATACAGGTATATCTTGCGTTTCAGCGACTTTCATCAAATTAAAATCCATCGTACAGATACTACCGCCAAATTTTTTTGCAAGTTCCAGTAGTTGTTCGTCAACGCCTTGTGCGGCAGAGCCATCATCATAAATGCTGACATCACTAAGAGGTAATGCTTGTAGTTCGCTGACGAGCTCCAAACCATGTCGGGCCCTCGAGCGTTTGTCTGAATCAGAGCCATCGGCGAGAAGCTGTAGTTCACGAGTAACACTACGCGGAATGGTTATTCGCGCTGGCAAAAAACCACTGCGTGCTATCGACAATATTCTGCCGTCCATCAGTGACGATGTATCTACAAACACAACACCGCGGTGAGTACCTTTCGAACGAAACATCCCCTTTCGCCATAAGAAGTAACCTAAGAGTTCAATTTGTAATAGCACTAAAATACAGAGTGTGCTTATTTCTATCATAAAAATGTTTCCTTCTCGCACCTTACGCGAGGTAATCAATCAATGCCTGTCGAAGGTCAGTGACTGGTTGAATAAAAGTATTTTTTGCACCAGATGCGGGTGCTAAGGCTTTTGTAAAGCCAAGTTTTTTTGCTTCGGCTATGCGACGCGTCGCATGTTGAGCAGAACGTATTTCCCCACCAAGACCTACTTCTCCAAAGACGATTAGCCCATCATCGAGTTTGCGCTTTGCGGTAGCACTCGCAATCGCAATACACACAGCAAGGTCAGCGGCAGGATCAGCAAGCTTCAAACCCCCAACAACATTGATATAAATATCTTTGTCAGATAATTTCAGTTTTGTGCGGCGCTCGAGAACCGCGATTAGAAGCGTTAATCGATTTAGATCAAATCCACTTGCTGTACGCTTAGGATACCCGAAACTTGTCGGAGAGACAAGTGCTTGAATTTCGACAAGTAGAGGTCGATTGCCTTCAATGGTCGCTAATACTACAGATCCATCAGCATTTTGACGCTCTGCGAGCAAAGCTTGAGATGGATTTTTAACAATACGCAGGCCTTGCTCGTCCATTTCAAATATAGCCGCTTCAGCAGTTGAGCCATAGCGATTTTTTATTGCTCTGACGATCTTGAATCCACCGTACGTGTCACCTTCAAACTGCAGCACGACATCGACTAAGTGCTCTAGTACTTTCGGACCTGCGA
>Ga0160428_1002694_pt1 | contig 10367 bp, 5 predicted proteins | sample SolpanmetagenomM_FD_108198 | JGI IMG/M metagenome (GOLD analysis project Ga0160428, IMG submission 108198) | Solar panel surface microbial communities from Lawrence Berkeley National Laboratory, California, USA - M | ecosystem: Engineered > Built environment > Solar panel > Unclassified ...
AACTAGGTCACTATTAAGAACCGTCTAGCCCTACCTTTAATAAGCAAGACGCTAGACTAGTTAGCACGCTTAAAGGTGTTTTCTAAGATCGACCTAAAGGACGCGTACTATCGGATCTAAATCCAAAAGGGAGACAAGTAGAAGACAACCTTCTACACTCGTTATAGGCACTTTAAATACTTAGTAATACCGTTTAAGCTTACTAATGCCTTAGCTACGTTCTAGGCATATATTAACAAAGCTCTAGCAGGCTTAGTAGATGTCTTTTATGTTATCTACCTTGACGATATCCTGATCTTTAGCGAGAACAAAGTAGAGCATGACGAGCACCTAAGACGGGTGTTAGAACGACTTCGGAAGTATTCGTTATATGCGAATCCTAAGAAGTGCGATTTCTACTACACCTTTGTAGATTTCCTAAGCTTCTATATCGCTACGGACGGCATATCTATAGACCTAGAGCGCGTTATTACTATCTTAGAGTAGCTAGTACTTATAACCTTCTATAAGGTATAAGTGTTCCTAGGCTTCGCTAATTACTATCGAAGGTTTATTAAGGGATACTCGAAGATCGCCTAGTCGCTAATAGCACTTATGAAAGGGTCTGTTAAAGGTAAGAAGCTAGGGCTACTTATGTAGACGGATATCGAGTAGCGTGCTTTTAAGACGCTAAGGGACGCCTTCATAAAGGCACCTATGCTAGAGTACTATAAGCCGTAGGTAAAGCTCAAGTTAGAGACTAATACCTTAAACTTTGTAGCCTTTAGGATCTTATCGTAGTAAGACCCTAAAGAGGAATGCCTATAATAGTATCTAATTACGTTCTAGTCGTAGAAGTTTATCGAAGCTAAAAAGAACTACCCTATATACGACTAGGAGCTCCTAGTAATCGTAGAGAGCTTTAAGCACTAGAGACACTACTTTAATAGGGCGTAGTATACTATTAAGGTGTTATCTAACTATAATAATCTTAAAGGTTTTTAAGGAACTACGAAACTAAACGGCTAGTAAGCAAGGTAGGCAACATACCTTATAGCCTTCGACTTTACTATTAAGCATTAGGCTAGGACTAAGAATCCTACTAATAGGCTATTAAGACGTCTAGACTACGAAAAGGACGCGAAGATGTAGAAGATAGCTCTACATCTTCTACTTACCCTCTAGAATAAGCTTAGGCTATAAGAGGTAGAAACGAAAGACAACACGTGTCTAGTACGTAGGATTATAGTAACCGTGTCGTAAATAGGCACACGCGCCACGAGGGCTATAAGCTACAAACTAAAACGTTAATAAACTAGTAGGGGTCTAGTAAGGATTGTAGTAATAGCTATCTACTATAATAAAGAGCCTTACGAACCCTTGTTAGAAGACCTATTAGAGACTATTAAGACCTTAACTAAGTCGGATGCCTCTACATAACGCTACTTAAACTCACGTACAGGAGTAGTAACTAAGGAAATAAAGGATAGTCTCCTTTATGTTAAAGACGCTATATATATACCTAAGGACGAGGCACTAAGATTGCAAATTATCTCTATATATTATAACGATCCTATAGTAGGACATTTTAGTAAAGCCTGAACTAAGGAGCTTATTTAGCGTAAGTACGTCTAGCTAAGGTTATACCTTAACGTAAAAGAATATTATAAATCGTGTACTATCTACTAAAAGTCAAAATCAAAGAAGCATATGCCTTATAGGGAGCTTTAAGCACTACCCCTACTAGATTGCCCCTTCTAAGAAATCACGATAGATTTCGTAACGGGCTTACTACTTAGTAAGAACAGGGAAGGCATATTAAATTCCATTCTAGTAGTAGTAGACAGATTTTCTAAATTTGTTATATATATAGCATATAAGACAACGATCACGTCTAAAGGCCTACTAGACGCCTTAGTTAATAAGGTGTTCATAAGATTTAGAACCCCTAATAGCATTATGTCTAACCGCGGGTTAGTATTTACTTTAGCCTTCTAGTCTAACATCTATTACTATATAAGAATAAAGAAACAGCTATTAATAGCGTTTCACCTATAAATAGATAGCTAGACAAAGCGAGCAAACTAGACCCTAAAGTAATACTTACGTTACTACTACTTAGAGCAATAAGACTAATAGTTAAAATAACTGCCCCTAGTAGAGTTTATAGTAAATAATACTATAAATACTACTATAAGGAAGTCACCTTTTAACATAATATACGTATATAACCTAGATATTAAAGGTACTTATGTATCGACTTAAGGCGAGCCGTAAGAAGAGGATATGCTAGCTATAAAGCAAAGAATCTAAGAGATAGAGCGTAAGCGAAACGTAATGAAAGAGTGCTAGGAGAGGGCCTATGCTAGCTAGGACTCACACTATAATAAAAAGCACTTACTAAAGAGCTATAACGTACAAGACCTTATATTACTAAACGTAAAGAACATTAGGTTAAGGCAGCCTTACAAGAAGCTAACCGTAAGGTTCGCTAGCCCTTACTACATCACGGAGGTGATCGGTAAGTAAGCTTACTACTTAGCCTTACTAACGAACCTCCCGGTACATAACGTGTTCTATGTATCCTTACTAGAGCCATATTACCCTAGGAAGGGTGAAGAGATGAATCTATAAGAGCCCTTAGTTATAGATAAGGTCGTAGAATACGAAGTAAAGGAGATACTAGACATAAGGAAACAGAAGGGCAAAACGTAATATCTTGTTAAATAGACTAATTAGCTAGAGGAATACAACTAATAGATTAACGTAGAAGTAGTAAGGAACTTGTAAGAGTTAGTTAATAGGTTTAATATAAAGGCAAAACTAAAGGTAGCTAAACGCTAGGAGAAAGTAAGGTACTTAAAAAGTCAAGTTTTATTGTGTTTTAGTAATGCCTAATATGCTAATGCTAATGCTAATACTATTGTGATATGCTAACGCTAATACTATACTAATTCATTTCTTTTCTTTATTTAACTTGTCTAGACGAACCCTTTTCTTCATAGGTTACGTTCTCTATACTATCTATCTACATTACTTAATATTCCTCCTAAACGTGTCGCGACGCTCATAAGAAGCCTGTTAGCAACTAGCTTAGCGCGGAGATTGACGTGTAAGCGACGAGAACTAGCGAGAAGATAGTAGATCGTTAGATTAATTATGGCGCTAATACTAGCCTAATAGTATGAACGATTAAGTAGGGGCGCTAGTAGTAAGACGTGAGGGGATCTAGGAGGCGAAGCCTAAGAGGGCGCAAAAGAAGAGTCCGAGGATATGCTAATAAGTGTAGGAGGCATAGGGAGCAAGTTAGCATAGACAGCCTACAAGATCTACTTTATAGTTAACCTAGGAGAGGTAATAACTAGGGGTGGAACCTAGTTAGTAAGAGGCCAATCTTAAGAAGAGGTAGATCGACTATCGCGGGGACGACTAGCATTAGAAGGACTAGCAAGAGTAGTTGCTTGTCTAGTGTTCCTATTTGTTAGGAGCGTGCGTTATCGATAGTCGTTTAAGCGGAATAGAATAAGCGAGTCGTTAATAGCACTAAGGTTAGTAGTAGTAGGAGCTGAACGCTACAAATAGTTAGCTACGTAAATGCAAGTGACTAAGACGAGACTTATAGTAATAAGAGCCTCGAAGATTTATGCCTAGCGCTCTATAGTACTAGTTTAACGCTCCTAAGCGTCTAAGGCCTCCTCTGCTAGAATAATCAATTACCCCTACTAACGAAACGTTTAGTGACGTTAGGCGCGAGTAGTCTACTAACGACGAAGTAGAGGGATAAAGTCTGCTTAAGCATTATTTAAGCTTAAGAGAGTACCGGCGTATTATATAAGTTATAATTAGAGGACCTCTAAGGCAAGATGACGAGCTCTCACTAGGCGATTAAGATAGAGGAAAAGTAGTAAATAGTCTACTAAGTAGCATTCGTGCTTATTAGAAGAGGTAGAGCAAGTTGAACACTTACGAGTTATACTAAGAATGAATTAACTATCGCATAAGTCGCTTACGAATAGTTAGCTAAGTTATACCTAAAGTACTAGTGTACTTACGATTAAGGTTGTTAAAGTATTACGTATAGCGTACACAAGTGTTAACTAGAGGGAGACGATCCTCTTCGTGGATTTCGGCTATAGGCACAAACCTATAGGGAGTATAAGGAGCACTTATATTAGGCTGTTAATAGCTAAAAGTTGTAGAGGGAAAAGAATGCTAGCGGCAGCAGAAAATTGATGATATAAGAAGATGAAGAAAAGAAGAAGGAGTAACGAAGGGGAAGGGTACTACCTTTATACCTACTAGCTTCATATTCACACTCGCACTCACTCTTACATTCACGCTTACATTCACCCTTCACGCTTTCTCGTATTTCCTAATCTAGAATATCGCGAACAAAGTAGGCTATTGTTATTTACTAACGCTCACGCGTCAACAACAAAGTGAAAAGCTTTGTTCCCTAAATGCCTTACGAAATTCACAAGCTAGTCCTAAGACAAAGATACGACATAAAGAGTGAAAGTATACTTATAACTAATTATAGTCTAATGTAAGTAAATGTGTGAATGAACGCTAACAATAGACAGGCGAACGACCGCTAAAATGCGGGAAGCCGGCCTAGAAGCCTAAACCTAAATTAATGTCATGCTTCCTCCCGGCGAGGCGGAAACGCCAAGTCTATAGTTTGAATCGCGCTCGAGTAGTAAGCCTCTCAAAGTTTTTAAGTCTAAAAGCCTAAGGCCTACGAGAAACTAGAGTCGCAAAATCCTGCGACTCGCAAGGTATTCGCAAGGCTCTCGTAAGGTAAAAGTAAGCGAAGGACAAGCCTATAGCCTACCTGAAACGACTTAGGGTCAAGCTACTAGAGAGAGGAGGTAGTTGTTATAAGATAACCCTAGTAAGTACGGATAAGTATCACGTGACGCGTCTTGGCACGCGCACGCAAATATATATAGTCTGACTTCTGAGTCATCTATCGAAGTTAGCAATTAGTCTATATCTATAGCTACTATAAGCTATAGGTCCTACACGCTACTACATACTTATATAGAAGCATATATCTCTTCTATTAAACAGCTACAGATCGCCGAGTCTTAAATAGCTAGTAGAATAATGAAAAGAAGCTATTATTAGTATTAATAGTAACATCATTAGGACCACAACTACTTACCTCTCCTTCCTATGTATAGTAGGGATTATTATTAAGAAATAAGTAGAATAGATAGACAGATAACTAGCATAATACTATTAAAAGATATCTTAAGAGTTTGATAGATAAGCGTATCTATAAGCGGCAAGAACCTAGTAATAATGCTAGTAGCTCTAAGAATATTACAGAAATGAAGTAAAGGCTTAATGATTTCATTCGAAATTTTTATTTACTAGCAATTAAAGCACAATCTAGAAGAGTTATACAGGTCTAGCAAGCTAATATTAATGCTAATCTAGCTCGTGTAGACTGCTAAAGGATGATGATGACGAGGTAGAGTGCTCGTGACGGCTCGAATAATGCTCGTAAAGATCCGAATATTAGAGAAGGATTTAATGAATTTAAAGATATCGAATTAGTTAATTTGGCAGGTGATAGTAGTGAAGCTACAGCTAATAATTCAGCTAATAATAGCACTATTAACAATAATTTATTAGCACAATTATCAAATTTAACACTAGACGTCGGGACATCTTCAAGCTCTCCTACGAGAGGTAGTATTAATCGAGGGAGAGGTCGAGGAAATCGAACAATTATTAGCCGTAATAGCATAATAACACCCTCCGTTAAAGAAACAAGATTCTTCACCTCTGCTAGTATTTAGTTCGAAAATTCGAGTAATACACATTTAATAGAGCAGAATTAGCTACAAGCTATTAAGGATGGCTAAAGAATAGTAATTACTACGTTATTAAGGCTTGTAGCTTGTCTTAATAAGAATAATGGTAGATTAGTGATAAGTGATTAATATAATTAAATATTATTATTTATAACAAGTGTAATTATTGTTATATCTCTTGAATTTAAATAAAATAATAACTATTAATCTAATTACTATTAATAATTACAATTAATGAGCATTTTAAGGATACAAATAGTCGTGCATTGTTAGTAGAGTGATATTGAATCGTTTACTAGTGGCATTACTACTATTAGCACAGGTCTTAAGATTAGTGAATAGAATAGCATACCGGTAGTATACACTTATAGGTTACTAGCTAGATATAAGGCCTTTAGAGAATCTAGTATACATCTATAACATCTATATGCGGCCAAATCCATACTTAATAGCAATTCTAACACGAGCTAAATTGTTATTAAATTCTTCCTCCTTAGCTATTAATTCATAATTCGATCCTTAATACTAGCGTATAAGAGCTATAATACTATTAGCTTCGTAGTATACTACATCTCTATAGAGATATAATCTCTCGCTAGGACTACGGCGATTACGGTTAATAGCTGCTAGCTTTTCTAGTATAATTGATTCTAAGTATATCGACTAATCGTGATCCTTACTAATAGCTAGTCTAATTATTAATAATATTAAGCTATCTAGTGTGATTATCCCTTAAAATTTAGCTCCGTAGCTGTGATAATGCCCTAAATACACCTGCCGTTGATTATTCTCTAGCCTTTGAAAGCCCTTAAAGGTGCCGTCTATAAATCTAAATATCTCTAGTCGGCCCCCTGCTACTACTATTACTTAGCTAAATTATATAAGATTTTGACGATTATCTAGCCGTGGATACTAGTCTAAAATAGAAGAAAATCGTGCTTTAATATAGAGAACTATTTCTGTAAAAACTGTAGATAAATACCTATAACTCTTTCTAAATTGATCTAACAAGAACCACTAGCAAGAGGGGTAGCTAAGGCGTGTAAGCGTTATTGCTAAGGCTAGCTAAGGGGTTAGTTTAAGTCGATTTGAATAAGTTATCTATTGTAGATCTAATAAATTAACAAGCTTAAGAAAGTCAACTTTATTAAACCTATAAAAATTGAATTAAATTAGTTAACTAGCTATAGCTAATTATTAGGAGTTTGAAAATGCCTTATGATGTATCTATACTTATGATCTAACTATGTATTAACTGTCTATTCAAAAGGAGTATAAGGATATAGTTCTCGATATCGATAGGTTGATTCTCGAATTATCTAATCTTGCTGTCGATTCTGGCGTTTTTTCCGGATATAAAATGCTCCACTAATAGCTACTAAAGCTGTTGCTATATCCTCTTCCGAGGCCATAAGGAAACAGCGTGGTGGAGTTATAGAGGATGTTTTATTGAATTAGTTTCGATTCGAATAATTCATGGAGGTGAATTCGAATCGAAAGTTACCCCCCACGTGACCCCCCCACACGTGATTTTCGGGGCCAAATTCCGGGGTAAAAGTGGGGAAATTAGGCTCCGGAGGGAACGATTGTAATTGACTAACGGCGTATGTTAACACACTTGCTAAAACCCCCTACTGTACCGTAATAAGATGTGAAGCGACCGTTGTAACAACCACCTGCCAATTAACGTTGACCGACCACATGTAAGCACTCGAGCTGCACACGAATACTTGTACTGTATATGCACTCGATTGTCCAGGGCTAAATACTGCAGCTGACACATGGACATCAAACACATGTGTCAATGGTACGAGAATAATAAAAACAATATGTTTCATCCTTACATGTACATGCATAAATGCACACCACTATAATTAATACTGTAGCAATATATTATATGCATGCAGGAAAAACCCCCAAGCATATAGCGAGGTTTAATCATTCCTGCATGACACCATCAAAAGAAAAAAGAAAATTGCATTATCATAACCAGATGACGAGCATGTACATTCTGGTATTGTCGATCATCGAGCTTTGGTTCAAAGCAGTGAAACCCAGCTAGTTTTGAAGAGGTGATCGACAGAGATATATTAGGTTAGCCGTCTTACTACCCCGCGCAAACGACAGCATTCTATACGTACTAGTTTAGGATATGGCAAAAAAGGTTTTTTTAGTAGTAAAGCTTATCACGGCTGTTGAAGTTTAGAAGTTGAGATTGTTAGAGAATTGAATTCGAGACGACGCGATAGATCCTGCCTCCTACATTATTCTAGCCTTCAGTTATAATATACATACATGATGGCGAAAAATGGGTCTTCCGTGAGAACTACTCTGGTGCACGGTTAAGAACACCAGAGAGCCACTATAACTTACTTATCCGTCTCCATAATAATGATGTTTGGACGTTGTTGAGATGGCACAGAGACGATTCAGGGCTCAAGTTGTCTACCAGGCAATAACGATTCTTCAACCGAGGGGATTGGACCCAGCGCCACAGTCGTGAGACCTAATAAACCGTCATCGATTGTAAGGAAACGGTATATGAATCTTTAATTTTCACCAAACTCATTCGTTGCCCGAAAACCACGCTGCATTTTTTATTTGTTCGTTCGTTCGTTCGGACACCTTGGCAATCTTCTGTTACTACACTTTATATATAGAGTTTATTTTTCGTTAATACGGATCAAATCATCGAAAGTATTTCTTCGTCCTGATGAGGCCCGAGGCCAATTATTAACATCAGTTGGAAAAAAAAAGGAAATCTTGTTCATGCATGACAGTAGATCCACAAATTTAAATTTGACGTGATATTTAGCCAGACCTATCATTTCTACTCTAGGAGTGCATGATTCCCACTCCCTAGTGGAGTATTACCCTCCATGCTGAAGCTGCTGATAACCTACAAACGGGAATACGAATTATTATGACACGGACAATACTCCCGATGGAAGCGAAAACCCTAACTTTTCATTTCCCCGTTGTCGTTTGAGCTCTTCTTCCCTTAAACTTCAAAAGGGTGCAAGGTTTCCATTATGTCAACGGGTTTTCGGAGTTGTACAGTTCCTGCTATGGATCGTCCGTCAGTTATATCTAATTACCAGTCCCTCGTGGTTCCTGTTCTGTCAAATCGTTCTTTCAAAAGTATTTCAAATACTCTTATACATACTGACCGTCTTTCAAATTGAGCAATTGGTCAGATTTGTGTGTTATTTGGATTGCTTGCATCTCATCATTGATTGCTCCAAACGCCTATGTTGGCTCTAGATACAAGATAGTTTTACACATATTTGATTGCAATGTCGTCGCCGGGTGCATTGCCAGCAGATGCCAAGGCAGTAGAGGACAAATTGAACTTTCTATTCAATGTCGCTATTGGTGTTACTGCAGCAATGCTTGTTACAACTAGCATGGCTGTAGCTTTACGAACTTATGTTAGGACTCGAATTGTCAAGACGTTTGGGTGGGATGATATAACAATGTTGATGGCTCAAGTATGTCGACAAGTTCCAATCAGGTATATGCTTAGCTCATGCTCATTCTTTCTGTAGGTTGGTTTCATTGCGGAGTCCGTACTTACATTCGTGACTATTGAAACAATGATACCACTAGTTGCAACTGGAACACTCAAAATGTCAATGAATTCACTGGTACAGGTCATTCGATATACAAACGCTACATATTCCATGACAATGCTACTAGTCAAAATCAGTATCGCTCTCTTCTTCCTCAAACTTTTCTCGGTAGCATATCGCATCCAACGAATGCTCATCATCTTCCTTACCGTTATATGCACTTTACTCGGTATAGCTTACTTAATCTTCACAATCGCATCTTGTGGTATAATGATCCAATCTCAAAAGACAACGCCCATGCATACTGGATCTGATTGGTGTCCCGTTCAACAAACATTTGTCAACTTTAGTATTGCGTGGAGTTTCTTCAATGCCTTTACCGACATTGTCTTTGCTATTCTTGCTGTCCAAGTTCTTTGGGGCGCAAAGATGTCAAGATATACAAAATTCTCCGCATCGGCACTTCTCGTATTTGGTTGCGTTGGCGGTGTCGCGTCATGTGCGCGAATTGCTATTCAATTTCCTCTTGGAGATATTCGATTAGCAGGTGTAGAACTCGTTATTTGGTCGAATGTTGAAGCTGGTGTTTGTATAATTGTCGCTTCTCTCATTACTCTACGACCGCTGTGCCATTCTGTCATCGAACGTGCCAAATCCACCCTTGGATCACGCACAAAGTCAGTAACAGCAGGTTCTCAACCAGTCACTCTCGCTTCAGAGAAATCCAAATCGAGAGGAAAATCGCTGATGACAGACGCATCTATTATGGACACAGTTGATCTGGAGAAGTCGGACTTTGTGACAATGACGCGGTCGGTCAAGGTGGAAGCTGGTCGTAATGGCTCAGTCGACTCGACTGGGTAATACTATCAAATATTGTTGTTGTGACGTTTTCTTTTGTTTGTATTTACACACACGCTCATTGTGAAAAGCTTTCTTTGACGACGACACCGCCCGTTTACAGTAATGTATTTTATTAGAAACACCTTGT
>Ga0160428_1002695_pt1 | contig 10365 bp, 9 predicted proteins | sample SolpanmetagenomM_FD_108198 | JGI IMG/M metagenome (GOLD analysis project Ga0160428, IMG submission 108198) | Solar panel surface microbial communities from Lawrence Berkeley National Laboratory, California, USA - M | ecosystem: Engineered > Built environment > Solar panel > Unclassified ...
ATCGCGCCGGACCACAGGTTGCGCTCGGGGATCGTCGTCACCCACCAGCCCGATTGCGCGAGGATCTCCCACACCGACGCCGCGGTGCCCGATCGTGCGGAGGAGAAGGTGTAAAATTCGGACCAGTTGGCAAAGGCGAGTACGGCGACGGGGGCATTGACCAGCCCCCAGCTCACGACCGCGATGACCACCAGCACGCCCGCCGCAACGATCCGTCGCAGCGCCCCGCCACCGCCCCGCGAGAACAAGGCACCTACCCCGAGCAGCGGCAGCAGCATCACCGGGAAGAGCTTCGCCGCGCTCCCCAGCGCCGCAAACGCGGTCGCGATTTGCGGTCCGCCGCGCCGCGCCGTCAGCAGCGCCGCGACCGCGAAGGACACCGCAAGCATGTCCCAGTTATGCCCGAGATACAGTACCAAAGGAGGTGCCGCCGCCCAGGCAAATTGCCGTGCAAGATCGACCCCTGCGCGCCGTAGCATCCCGAGCACGACAAACGCGAGCGCCGCATTGACCGCCGCCACCACGAACAGGAAATGCGCGGCGGTCGCGCTCGCGCCGAACACGGTGCGCGTGACGAAGCCCTCCGCCCAGATCAGAAGCCCGGTCAGCACCGGATATTCCATCCGCGCCTCGAGATACGGAATCTGCCCCGCCGACACCCCGCGCAACCCCCAGAACGGCACCGCGTCGCTGTAGCAACCGGTGACATACTGGATCGACCCGCCCCAATAGGCCCCGCAATGCCCCTTGAACGCCCAGCCGAGCAGGCAGGTGAGCGCGAGCACCCAGCGTGGATCGATCCGCTTCGCCCAGCCGTTCATAAGCGCCCCCTTTGCGGGCAACGCCTTATACCGCCGGGATTAAACCGTCGACATGAAGCGCAAAAGAACGTAGTGAGAACATCATGGCGCAACTCGATGTCCAGCAAAAGCTCGCGATCCTTGCGGATGCGGCGAAATACGATGCTTCCTGCGCTTCCTCGGGCTCGGTCAAACGGACGTCACGCGACGGCAAGGGCGTCGGGTCGACCGATGGCGGGATGGGGATCTGCCACGCCTATGCGCCCGATGGCCGCTGTATCTCGCTGCTCAAGATCCTGCTGACCAACAGCTGCATCTTCGACTGCCATTATTGCATCAATCGCAAGAGCTCGAACGTCCGCCGCGCGCGCTTCACTGCGCAGGAAGTCGTCAACCTGACGCTGTCCTTCTACAAGCGCAATTACATCGAGGGGCTGTTCCTCTCCTCGGGGATCATCGGTTCGTCCAACTACACGATGGAGCAGATGGTCGAGGTCGCGCGGAGCTTGCGCGAGGATCATAATTTCCGCGGCTATATCCATTTGAAGACGATCCCCGACGCCGACCCCGCGCTGGTCGAGCAGGCGGGGCTCCATGCCGATCGCCTGTCGATCAATGTCGAGCTGCCGACCGTCTCGGGGCTCAAGCGACTCGCGCCCGAAAAGTCCGCGGTGCGGATCGAGGATGCGATGGCCGAGACCAAGACCTCGATCATCGATGCGACCGATGCGCGCAAGAAGTTCAAGTCCGCGCCACGTTTTGCGCCGGCGGGGCAATCGACGCAGATGATCGTCGGCGCGGATGCCGCGACCGATGGCGACATCGTGATGCGCGCCTCGTCGCTGTACGACAGCTTCGATCTGCGCCGCGTCTATTATTCGGCGTTCAGCCCGATCCCGGATGCGAGCACCGTTCTTCCGCTCCAGCGCCCGCCGCTTATGCGCGAACACCGCCTGTACCAGTCCGACTGGCTGATGCGCTTCTACGGCTATACCTCGAAGGAAGTCGTGTCGGCGGCGGACGAGACGACGGGAATGCTCCCGCTCGATATCGACCCCAAGCTCGCCTGGGCGCTCAAGCATCGCGAAATCTTCCCGGTCGACGTCAACCGCGCGCCGCGCGAGCGGTTGCTCCGCGTGCCGGGGCTGGGGGTGAAGGCAGTCACATCGATCCTCGCGGCACGACGCTGGCGTAGGCTGCATCTCGCGGACGTCGCGCGGCTGACCGTGTCGATCTCCAAGCTGCGCCCGTTTTTGATCGCGGAGGACTGGCGTCCGGTTGCGCTCAGCGACAAGGCGGAATTGCGGTCTGTCGTTGCACCCCCCCTGGTTGCACCCAAAGTCAAGCAACTGGAGTTGTTCGCCTGACGGGCAATCGCCCGACCGGGAGGATGATACGATGCACAGGGTGACGCTGGCCGAGCCGGACGATTTCGACGGCTGGCGCGAGGCTGCCCGCGGGCTGGCGGTGGCAGGGGTCGCGCCGTCGGACGTGACGTGGCAGGTCGGCGACGCGGCGGTCGACCTGTTCGGGGAGGATCTGCCGTTGCCGCACAGCGATGCGCCTGCCCTCTCGGTGTCGCGCGGCTTCGTGGATCTTGCGCGCAAGGCGCTGCTCCACAGCGACCCCGAACGCTTCGCGTTGCTCTACACGCTGCTGGTGCGGTTGCGCGACCGGCCCGGCGCGGTCGAGGACAAGGCCGATCCGCTTGTGCGCAAGCTCGAGGGCTTTGCGCGCGAGGTGCGCAAGGACATCCACAAGATGCGCGCGTTCGTACGCTTCCGCGAGGTCGAGCAGGAGGGACAGGCGCGGTTCGTCGCGTGGTTCGAGCCCGAGCATCATATCGTCCGCTACAATGCGGGGTTCTTCCTCGACCGCTTCGCGAGCATGCACTGGTCGATCCTGACGCCCGAGATCGCAATTCACTGGGACGGTGAGACGCTCGCCGAGGGGCCGGGCGCGTCGAAGGCGGATGCACCCGCGGGCGACCCGATCGAGGACGTCTGGAAGACCTATTATGCGTCGATCTTCAACCCGGCGCGCGTCAAGATCGGCGCGATGTTGAAGGAGATGCCCAAGAAATACTGGAAGAACATGCCCGAGACCGCGCTGGTCCCCGGGCTGATCGCCTCGGCACAGGCACGCGAGTCAGGCATGATCGCGAAGGCGAGGGATGAGGTAGGGGGTAACAGTGTGATCGCGTGGGATGCGTTGCGCGACGAGGCGTCCGCGTGCACGCGCTGCCCGCTTTATGGCCCCGCGACGCAGACGGTGTTCGGCGAAGGGCCGGTCGATGCGCCGCTGATGTTCGTTGGCGAGCAGCCGGGTGACCAGGAGGATCTTGCCGGGCGCCCGTTCGTCGGGCCGGCGGGGCAATTGTTCGACCGTGCGCTCGCGGCTGCGGGAGTCGACCGGAGCCGGACCTATGTCACCAATGCGGTCAAGCACTTCAAGTTCGAGCAGCGCGGCAAGCGGCGGATCCATGCCAAGCCGGGTGCGGGCGAGATCGATGCGTGCCGCTGGTGGGTCGAGCAGGAGCGAATGCTGGTCAAGCCGCAAGTGACGGTCGCACTTGGCGCGACCGCAGCGCGAAGCCTGCTCGGGCGGGTGGTGACGATCTCGAAGGAACGCGGGCGACCGATTGCGCTGGCAGACGGCGGGACGGCCTGGATCACGGTGCACCCGAGTTACTTGCTGCGCCTGCCCGATCCGGCGGCGGCGGAGGTCGAATTCGGGCGGTTCGTCGAGGACCTGCGGGTCGCGGGGGCGGGGGTCGCGGGGTTTGCCGACGGTTGATGCCCGCCGCGGGCCGGGCGTTCGGGCCAGGCGTTCGGTCCGGGACGTTTCCCGAAACGGACGCCCGGTCCGAAGTCCCGGGGGCTATGCCGCCAGCAGTCCCGCGCCGAGCAGCAACAGCAGCTTGACGTCCATCGCCAGCCCCGCCTCGCGCTTGTCCGTGACGAACCGTGCGATCCCGGCAAGCGGAACGCGGTGGACGGTGATGCCTTCGCCTTCGATGCCGCCGCCGTCACCGACCTTGTGCAGGCCCCGCGCGCGCACCAGCGTAAACCCCTCGGACACCATGCCCGGCGACGAATGGAAGAAGCCGAGCGATTCCACCATGTCCGCCCGGTAGCCGGTTTCCTCCTCGAGCTCGCGCGCGGCGGAGGTGAGCACGCTCTCCCCCGCTTGCTCGTCACCCACGAGACCCGCGGGCAGCTCGAGACAGGCGCGACCGAGCGGCACGCGATACTGCTCGACCAGCAGCACATGCCCGTCGTCGATCGCGAGGATCACCGCCGCCTCGATGCCGCGCGCGCGGGCGACATATTCCCAGGTGCCGTCCTTGATGACCTTGATGTACTTGCCCGTCCAGACGGTCTCTGCGGTCATAGTTCGATCAGCCGGTCGGGAAGTTCGTTGCGGTCCGCCTCGGTCTTGGGGAAGCTCTCGGCGAGGATCGTGCCGATCCGCTCGACCGCGGCGGCCATCCCCGCACCGGGGTTGCCGGCGCGCGTCTCATGCACCAGTGCCGCCATCGCATCGCCCCAACGCTCGGCCGGGACTGCGCGGTGGATGCCCTCGTCCGCGACGATCTCCGCCATCCGCTCGTCGCGCGACAGATACAGCAGGATGCCGACGCGCGCCTCGGTGCGCCGTTCCGCGCCGACCTTGAAATACTGGATCGCGCGCCGCCGCACGCGCCGCCGCCGGGTCGCCTTGGGCACCAGCGCAAGCCGGAGCGGGCGATACAGCAATGCCCAGCGCACCAGCAGGAAAACCACCGTCTGCACCACCAGCAACGCCGCGAGCAGCAGGCGCGGATCGGGCGCCGCGTCCCAGCCCTGCGTGAGCCCGCTCAGCCATAGCTCGATCCGCAGCGGATCGACCGAGGCGAGCGCGACCACCAGCAACATCGCGAGGATCGACACTTGCAACGCGGCATCGTCGTACGAATCGGAGCGATCGGTAACGATCGTCACGATTTCGCCATCGGTGCCGTCCTCGGCGCGCCGGACGGCATCGAGCACGCGCGCGTGGTCCTCGCGGGTCAGCCGCGGTGTCCGTGCCATCACCAATCCCCCGATGCGCCGCCGCCGCCGAACGACCCGCCGCCGCCGCCGGTAAACCCGCCGCCGCCCCAGCTGCCATCCGACCCGCCGTCGGAACCGCCGCCGCCGACGCCCCAGCCACCGCCGGATCCGCCCCCCGTGCGATTGCCCCATTCGCTCAACGCCGCGCCCCACAGGATCGCGGGCGCAATCCCGCTGCGATAGCGTTGCTCGCCCCCGCCGCTACCACCGCCGCCGCCACGCCGCCGCATCGCGGTCAGCAGGACGAAGCCGATCACCAGCCCCCAGAACACCATACCGATCGGGAACCCGCCGCCAGTGGCGCGTCGATGCGTCCTGTCGAACGCCGCCGCCGCCGCGTCGGTCTCCGCCTTGGCTTCCTCGGGCGAGGCGCGCAGCTGCTTGATCAGCGCATCGGTGCCCGCTTCCATCGCGCCGGGGATATCCCCCGATTGCGACAGTTTGGGGATCATCTGCTCGCGGATCACGCGGCCGGTGAACGCATCGGTGAGGAACGGTTCGAGTCCGTAGCCGACCTCGATTCGCGGGCCGCGGTGGCCCTTCGGTTCGTTGGGCGCGATGAACAGGATCGCACCGTTGTTGACGTCCTTCAAGCCGACGCCCCACGCGCGACCGAGGCCGACGCCATATTCCTCGAGCTCGCGCCCTTCGAGACTTGGGATCGTCGCGACGACGAGTTGCCGCTTCGTGTCCTTCTGCAACGCCTCGAGCTTGGCGTTCAGGTCCGCCTCGGTCGCTGGCGGCAGGACGTTGGCGGCATCGACCACTAGCCCGGTGAATTTGGGGTAGGTCTGCGCATCAGCGGTGGCAGTGCCGAACAGCACCGCCACCGCGACCAGAAACGATTTCAGGATGGTCATCAAACGGGCCCTCTGAGCCCCAACATCAATTGCCGTTGCCGAAATTCACCGTCGGCGCTGCCTCGGCCCCCGGCGTCGTCGCCTTGAACGGCACCAGCGGCTTCGCACCGTAGATGACTTTCGCGCCGATCGCGTCGGGGAAGGTGCGGATCGTGGTGTTGTAGCTCTGCACCGCGCCGTTGTAATCGTGGCGCGCGGTCGAGATGCGGTTCTCGGTGCCCTCGAGCTGGTCCATCAGCGTCGCGTAATTCGCCTGGCTCTTGAGCTCGGGATACGCTTCCTGGAGCCGCTGGAGCGACAGCGTGACGTTCGACTGCGCCTTCTCATACGCCGCGACCTTCGCCGGATCGTTCAGCTGGTCGGCCGAGAGCTTGACTGCGTTCGCCCCTGCGCGCGCCTGCGTGACTTCGACGAGGATGCTCTTTTCCTGCGCGCCCGCGGCCTTGACCGTTGCGACGAGGTTGGGGATCAGGTCGGCGCGGCGCTGATAGTAATTCTCGACATCGGCCCACTTCGCCTTGGCGTTTTCTTCCTGCGTGGGGACGCTGTTGAGCCCGCAGCCGGACAGCGAAGCCGACAGTGCCAGACCAGCCGATGCGACAAACAGGGTGCGGTAGTTCATTGTGGGGATCCCTCCAGATCTTGCGTCGCCATGATAGCGGGGTACGGTGGCGACGCGAAATGAAATCGGTTGGGGACGCGTGATGTTCAAGGAGTTCAAGGCTTTCATTGCCCGGGGGAACGTGCTCGATCTCGCCGTCGCGGTGATCATCGGCGCGGCGTTCGGCAAGATCGTGACCTCGCTGACCGACGACGTGATCATGCCGATGATCGGGCGGCTGACCGGCGGGCTCGATTTCTCGAGCTATTTCGTGGTGCTGGGCAAGGTCCCGCCCGCGCTGGTCGGATCGTCCGATTATGCCGCGCTCAAGAAGGCGGGCGTGCCGCTGTTCGGCTATGGCGCGTTCCTGACCGCGGCGGTCAATTTCATCATCGTCGCGTTTATCATTTTCCTGATCGTCCGCGGCGTGCATCGCCTGATGCCCAAGCCACCCGAAGTCCCAACCGAGCCGGTCGAGCCCGCCGACGTGACGCTGCTGCGCGAGATCCGGGACGAATTGAAGCGGCGGTAAGGCGCCGGGTCGCCGCGTCGTCAGGCGGCGACCAGATCCTCGGCGATCGCATCCGCAAGGCTCGTGCCGTCGAGGATCCGCGCGGTCTCGTCGCGAACGCGCATCATTGCATGCCGGATCGCGCAGGTCGCCTCGTCCTTACAATCGTTGCAGGAGCGGTACGCGGTCCGGCTGACGCACGGCACCAGCGCGAGCGGCCCTTCGATCACGCGGATGATCTCGCCGAGTGAAATCAGGTGAGTCGGACGCGACAGGCAGTAACCGCCCATCTTGCCGCGGTGGCTGTGGAGGAACCCCGCTTCGCGTAGGTCGGCAAGGATCAGTTCGAGAAACTTGCGGGGCACGTTCGCGCTCGCGGCGATGCGGTTCATCGGGATGGGCGGGCCGCCTTTGGGCGCTTCAGCCAGAAACATCATCGCGCGCAGGGCGTAGCGGGACCGTTGGGTAAGCATGATACACTACCCCATGCACCGCTTTTGTGGCGAGTCAAAGGCGCTGACCCAATTTTGTTGACTTCCCATTCGCGCCGCAGCGCCTATATCGGTTTTGCCGGGTTCGCCCGGCTATGGCGATAAAGTGCGGCGTGCAATAGATACAACGGACCCGGGGGCAGTACCCGGCGGCTCCACCACAACCGGCCCGACGGCTTTCAGCCAGGACCGGTCATGACGGGGCCGAAGCAGGATCGACGTGTTTCGAAAAGCGCTGTTTTTTCCCGGGCTGAGTAACCTGCAAAAGGCTCAAAACCACAAGTGCAAACGATAACGAAGCACTCGCGATTGCAGCGTAACCCAAGGCCTCACGGTCTAGGTTACTAAGCTAAGCGCGGTTCGGGCCGCACCGGGCAACAGAAGCGGACACCGGCGGTACGGGGAGCACCGAGCAACAGAAGCTCCCCACCTCGTCTTTCAGATAGGCTGGTAATCTAGGCCCGGTCCGGAACCCGGAGCGGCTGGGCGCGACACTGCCGTCCGGCTTGGGCGAGGCCGAGCAACCGGGCGCAGCGTCGCCATCCCGGCAATACCCGGGCAGACCCGACAGGGCACCGGGTTACCCCCACGCTCGCCGTCCAGAAGCCCTCACGGCCGGCGCAATCGCCGGACCAACGCGCTGTTTACCGAAAATTGTCAGCGTAGCTTTGCAGCTTGAGCGTCCGCTCGGGCGCCGGGACGATCGTGAACGCAAGTCCCTCGCGCTCCGCATAGGCGACCGCGGCTTCCTGCGTCGGGAAGGTCAGGCGGAGCTGGTCGCGCGTGTCGCCCGATCCGGCCCAGCCGGTCAGTGGGTCGGGCCGCTTGGGCTCGGCGGGCGCAAAATCGAGCACCCAGATCGTGGTGCGGGCACGTCCGGAGGACATGGCGTTCTTGGGGCGCTGATAGATTCGGGCGGTCGACATGGCGTCTCCTTATCGTGCTTCGCGCGCGCGCGCATCTGCGTTTTTCGTCCGGAGCGTCGCGGACGCCGCAGCGGGGTCGTCGGGCCACGGATGCCGTGGATAGCGCCCGCGCATCTCGCGCGCGACATCCGCCCAGCTCCCCGCCCAGAAGCCGGGCAGGTCGCGCGTCGTCTGGATCGGGCGCCCGGCGGGGGAGGTGAGGCTCAGCACCAGCGGCACGCGTCCGCCGCCGACCGTCGGATGCACCGCGAGCCCGAACAACGCCTGCGGGCGGAGCTCCACGCGCGGGCCACCCTCGGCGGCATAGTCGATCGCATGGCCGCTTCCGGCCGGACTGTGGAACTGCGTCGGCGCAAGCCGGTCGATCAAGGTCAGCGCGTCCCAGCCGATCACGCCACGAAGCGCATCGGTCAGCGCGCCCGAGTCGATCGCGTCGAGCCGTCGCTTGCCCTCCAGCAGCGGGACGAGCCATTCGTCCGCACGCGCGAGCAGCGACGCATCATCGAGCGCAAGCTCGGCACCGCCATGCGCGGCGGCGAAGGCGGCGCGATGGCGCAGCGCCTGCGCGGCGTCGCTCCACGGCAGGCGGTCGAGCCCGTGCGTTGCGATTCCTTCCAGCAGCGCGGCGGTGATCGCTTCGGGGTTTGCGTTCGAGTCCGGACCGCTCGACAGACGCAACGCACCGAGCCGTCTTTCGCGTTTCGCCACGACCCCGCCGGTCGCGGGATCGAACGTCACGTCGCGGTGGACCGCGATGCGGTCGCCGAACAGTGTCTCGATCGTTGGCAGGTCGATGACGGCAGCGGACAGGATGCGCGCGCCTGAGGCAAGCCCCTGCGTCTCAGCGACCGCGAGCCATTCCGTGCGGGCGAGGCTCGAGGTCGGGTCGAGCTTGAACCCGCGCCCGCCGACCGAGGCCCATGCTTCGCCCGACGAGTCGCGGCGGCGTGCGATCCGGTCGGGAAAGGCGAGCGCGATCGCGATGGCGGTTTCGCTCTCGCGGTCGGCTGCGGGCGCGGTTGCGGGGGCGGTTTTGGGGGCGGTTTCGGGGCAGTGCGCTTGCGGTGGCCCCCCTCCCCGGCCCTCTCCCCGGGGGGGAGAGGGGGAAAGGGACGTCCAGCGTCTCGCCAGCTTGCGCCCGGCTTCGGCGCGTTGGCCGCGTTCGGTGTGCCAGCGGCGCCGGCGGGTGGCGAGATCGACCTCGTTGCCGCCAAGCCCGCGTTCGCCGAGCAGCACTGCGACTTCCGCGGCGGTCGCGGCAAGACCAAGTTCGCCCGCGCGCACCAGCATATGTCCGAGGCGGGGTGCGAGCGGCAGGCGCGCGATCGCGGTGCCATGCGGGGTCGGGCGGCCATCCGCGTCCACCGCCCCCAACGCGAGCAGCCGTTCACGCGCTTCCTGCACCGCCGCCTCGGTCGGCGGATCGAGCCACGCGAGCGCACGCGGATCGGCGACCCCCCACAAGGCGCAGTCGAGCGTCAGCGCGGACAGATCCGCCTCGAGGATCTCGGGCGGGTCGAACCGCGGCAAGCCGGCGGTCGCGGCTTCCTCCCACAGGCGATAGGCGACCCCCGGCCCCTGTCGCGCGGCACGCCCGGCGCGTTGCGTCACCGCCGCCTGGCTCGCGCGTTCGGTGACGAGCCGCGTCATCCCCGCCGCGCGATCATAGCGCGGACGGCGCGCAAGCCCCGAGTCCACGACGACGCGGATGCCGTCGAGCGTCAGGCTGGTTTCGGCAATAGAGGTCGCGAGCACGACCTTGCGCGCGCCATCGCGGTCGGGCGCGATCGCGGCGCGTTGCGCGGCGGGGTCGAGGCTGCCGTGGAGCTTGTGAAGGATGATCCCCGCGCCGAGCCCGTCGAGCCGCTCGGCAGTGCGTTCGATCTCGGCGACCCCGGGCAGGAACGCGAGCACCCCGCCGCTTTCGTCGCGCAGAGCAAGCCGGATCGCGGCGGCGACCGAATCCTCGATCCGCTGTTCCCCCGCGCGCCCGAGATGGCGCAGCGTCAGCGGAAACATCCGGCCTTCGCTCTCGATGACGGGCGCGTCACCCATCAGTCCGGAGAAGCGCGACCCGTCGAG
>Ga0160428_1002696_pt1 | contig 10362 bp, 6 predicted proteins | sample SolpanmetagenomM_FD_108198 | JGI IMG/M metagenome (GOLD analysis project Ga0160428, IMG submission 108198) | Solar panel surface microbial communities from Lawrence Berkeley National Laboratory, California, USA - M | ecosystem: Engineered > Built environment > Solar panel > Unclassified ...
GTGCACAAGATTGAGTCATACTTGTATGCAGCATGGGGAGACGCGCCTTCCTTCCGCTCCTGCTTCTGCCTTCTCTTAATTCTCCACACACTATCGGATCCCATGATGCGTTACGCTCAACCCCACGACGTAGCAAGACGCTTCATAAACCAAGCCGCCATACAAAGGCGGTGCGCACGAGAGCCTCTCAGTCAGCCGTGATGGGACCAAGTGGCAACATCGTCGCTGAAGGATGTGATTCAAAAGGAAACTCTTTACCATAATCGCGCAAGCCATCTTCTTCCCACGGAAATCGGCATCAACGGGCATCTTTCAACACCAAAATCATGATTACACCCCGGGTCTCTTTCTGCGCTCCCCACCAGCCAGTGAGGGCGAGTTGCGCAATGCAAAAAATGGTTGCGTCCGTTGAGAGCCTGCAGCAAAAGCTTGTGCATGTGTCGGCTCGTGAGGCCCCGCACAAATGTAAGATACCAGTTTCCCACGCGGCACAACTTGAGCAAGGCCTCTCGGCGGTTCAGTTCAGATTGGTATCCAATGACGGAAAAGCAAAGGTATCCTACACCTGCGAGACAGAAGACTTGAGTTTCGCTTACCATTGATTAAGGTCTATCAGTACAGAACACCTTTCTATACAGAAGAATTGAAACCTACCACTTTGTGATGTTTCTCCAATTGGACACACTTGGACAATGCGATGGAACGCGGCGACCAGTACTTCATGTTTATGCTCGCTTACAGGACCACCTGCTCGGCAACGCTATACTGCGGCTCACCCAGCGCACAACTATCTCTACTGGGGACTTGATTGGAAGATGCAATACCATATCACATCGACAGCATGAGAACTTGGCGCTTACACTGGAAAAATATTACATGGACCTACCCTCTGTCATTTAACAATGTGAACGCATGGTTCAGGCGATGGATGATGATTGGCATATCACCAGCCTTCCAATCGACGCACACGACCTCCGGGCAGGCAAAGGCAAGGGTCGGTCTCGCAAAGGCCAGGAGTCTCGGCAGACTGCAAAGCGAGTTCGGATTTGAGATCAGAGACAACCACTACAGGGGTATTACATGCCAACTGAGAACTGTGGCTCAGCGAAGGATGCCATGCAGGAACCGCTCCGGAGGTTGTGGAAAGTCTCCTCTCGACCTAGCTGAGCTCTATTCGCGGTCGTGCTAAAGCCTGACCGAGCTGAAACGCGATCGCTCCGAATCCTGGCCGACTTCAAACGCGACCATTCTTATCGATACTCAGGGCCCACCTCAGATACCTTCGTTTTCCCCTTCCTCAAACCTGCGTTAAGTAGGGCCTCCATCCACGACAGCAGGCAGTTCAGAAAGAGCAGGAATACGTGGTAGTATACCAGCAGCTCCGTCGATGGTGCTGGCAATAACAGTGGATCTCCTCAACAGCTTGTCTCTTACCATAGCTTCACTATGCGCGACGTCAATCTTCCGCAGCACGTTATCAACTGCCACACCCGGCATCAGTACGGTCCCAGTGAATCGACAGCATCAGCAGTACGTCACGTCCAATCAACTGGTGTACATCAATCAACAGCTCCTCTTGGAAGACAAGGAGGCAAAGTGGAAAGTCTAGTTGGCTTCTGAGCTCCTTTTACGCTTTCCCGTCCGTGAGAGCTTACTGGCAAGGAACAAGGTTACTTCGGTTCCGGCGCCTGTCTTACCTGGAGGTTCATACAGAGCTTGCGCTTCTCATACCGGCCTGACGTTGTCCTCTGCCGTCTCTCACCAATACGAGGGCTCATCATCTCGCTCATCTTAACAGATAAGGGTCAGTGTGACTGTTCTTTCCTATGTTAAACCTTTGAGCTTCTCTTTCCGCTCCAGCTACACATTCGCTCGAGGGTGATTCGTGAACATTGGCCGGCGTTCTTGACTGATCATTCGCTTGTTTCTCAGACCAACGACGTCAATAAACATGATTCTACAAGCGCGTGGGTGCAGAAGTGGTGAAGCAGTGTGGGTTGGGAGAAGCCATGTCTCAAGGGAGATATTGGTACGAAAGAGGGTTTCCTTGGGTCAAACACAGTGTGGCTCATCTTTCACGTTAGGGAATCCTCACATCACGACAAGCCTGAATTTACCTCTCAAGGTATCGATCAAAGTCTCCGAGCAAACAGCCCCGAAAACACCAGCTTGCAAAGACAATTCGTCTCCTGCTACCCACGTTCATTGACATCGACAACCTTCTCCAACAGAGCCTCTCTTCAGACGTGACAGACTCATTCCCGAAGGAGAAGGACGCCTTAGCACAAACGTTCGCGGTACGTTGATTGGAGATCCATTTCCGCAATTCGTGTTCGTACGAGTCGCCGATTCATCAAGCTGAAAAAAACTTGGATCGCAGCACTGAGGACAGTGCTTTGCGAAGAAAAGCTGGACAGTTATCGGTTACAGTTACAGTCAAAGACAATCTGCTTAGAGTGAGGTTTCTCTTCAACAGCTTGCTCTTGGCCTAACCCATGCATGTGTCACCGACAGCCTTGACGTCATTTACAGCAATATCATCCTCCTTCAAGCTGCCCCTCTGGTAGAGCCTCCAGTATTCCGGCCAGCGGACTCAACCCGGCAGAGAAAGAGAAGGAATATGTAATCGAGTACAACAGCAACTCCATCGATAGTGCTATCAACAACGATGGATCTCCTTAACAGCTTGCTTCTCTCCACAACACCGCGGCCAGCCTCACTGTCGTCGAATCAGCGCTGTCATCCTTTTGACCCTTGTGGCTCAACGTTGTGCCGCTGAAGGCGGCGAGCAACCATTCCAGGTGTGGCAGCCTGATAGAGCTTCAAATCCGATGAGCTCCAAACCCAGTCGCTCTTAAACTCTGCCCGATCTCCAAACGCTGTCGTTCCAAGTTCCAACAAGCTCAATCCATCATCCTTTCGGTTACGATGGAGCTCCCACATCCCAAACGAGCTGAAACCCGCGTTTCAACTGCCGCATCCAGCATCCTTTCGATTCTGGTGGATTGTTGACTAAAAAGCTCCAGCCCCCAAACCTACGAACAGCCTTTCAACTTGTACCCACACTTTCCTCCCAGTCCCACACCGGTACAGCAATTCCCTTGCAGAGTCACTAGTCAGTTTGCCCTGGGAACTTTGTCTTGGACCTTGTTTCATTTCATGTTCACCTTTCACCTCCATTTACTTTCCCCTTTCTCCTAGCTCATACCAACACAGGACTCGAGGCCAACACAGACTTTGACCATACTCATGTGGTCGCACGACGTATTACTATTGACAGCGAGGGCGCTATCGCCTTTTCACATTGAGGCAATGGTTATGGAACATGATTTGCAAACTGTCCTTAAGTATCAGAACTTTTCCGTTGCGCAGGGGTAGAATATTAAGATTCAGATTACGTGGACATGTCCTTTTGTGTATCTTGTTAAAAGAAAGCCAGCTTACTCTACCCCCTTGAAACAATTAATCAACTCATACCAATACGAAACCGTACCTAATGCAAAACTCAATACAGACCAAACCAGAAGCACCGCAATACCCCTCTCCTGGCTTGCCAACTGTGAGATCCACCCCTACCGCCGAGTGCACCTGAGCGGTCTCTGGAGCAAGAAATCTCATTGAAGTAAAAGTTCGAGGAGCTGGACAAAGTGTACTATCACCTAACACGCGATGTGCTCGCCACAGCCTGCTTCATTAACTACTTCGGCGCCTTTAGAAAGTCCTACCGCCACAACATTACCCGGCAGTCAGTCAAGCAGGCCAAAGAGCGCCGGACCCCGCGCCCTGCGGCGACCGGATAAAGAACCGCATGCGGGCTATTGTAGATATGTCTTCCATCTATTCTCCTCGGTCACGGCATTATACTAGAGGAGAAACGGATCTTCCGCAGCGGCGCAAGACTTGATGAGTCGTTAACAAGTCTTTTCGAAGTAAGCGCATACATCGTACGGAAACCTCACGACAGCGCCACCACAATTGCAAGAGACCAAGAGGTTGCGATGCAGTCTGACTCTACGACAATTCCAAATCCTCTAGACCTCAGTAGTGGCCGGCCCTACTCAAGGACCTAGAAGTACATCTCGGCAAGCATGTACATTTTGCTGAAGCTCGATCAATCTATACTGTCCACAAAAGAGAACCCTCCAATCTTGCCAAGAAGGTTCAAGGTCCCTGCAAACGCCATGTGAAAGCAGTGCGGAAGTGGGCACAGCTCGAGTATGGACGAGATTTTGAGGGCGTAGCGGCGTTCAAACCGGCTTATACAAATTCCCATATTAGGAGAGAAAGAGCACGGTGTTTACAGTTGGAAAGCAATCAACCTGAAGAACAAGCGCCGTAGTAAGGGCAACGGCAAGAAAGGTGCTTGAGGTTGGGAGAGGTTGTTTGACTTTCCATCTGTATCGTTGAGACCACTGCGACAATCACTGACTAGTCAGACTGCCAACTGGTTTTCTTGACGCACGTATGTGTGTACGCCCCTTGTTCATTGTAGAACAGCATATCCATGAAGTCGCGATGCCAATGCTCCTCTTGCAATACAGTACAGGTCCAACGTACTCACCCTCTCAACTCTCCTATCTCGACTCCAGAGCGATGCTGTTCATACGCGCGGCACATTCCGATCATCACACCACCAAACTGTCCAACCTCTTCATCCACTTCTCCAGTATCTTCCTGATGTTTACAGAAATATGAGAGGATTAGATAAGCAGGAGGGTGCGCATAAATGTGTCGATAAAAATGTAGTGGAAGATCACGACGTGCCACAACGGGCTAGGCTGAAACACCTTTCCGCTCCTTTGTTTACAGTAGTTGTTATGATTTTCCACCTTTGACAAAACCTATCCTGTCGTGCGAGTGAGAATGAAACATGAAACATCGTGAAATATGAGTGCATCATCTCAAGAAAGCAACACAGATGCAAGCTCTGAGCAGCATAGTAGTTTAAGACGCGATCTGCCCGTCAGGATCCCCCTCCTGTTTGCGGCACAAGGCCTCGATGCCACCGATCTGGAATATATCGGCTGTGGGATCTTCAACTTCGTCTTTTCTTTCAAATGCACAGTTCCCAAGTCTTCGGATAATGTGCAAAAGTTCATCATCCGGGTACAAAAGTTTCCAGTGGATCTGTATATGCGGCGTCAGATGGTTAACACAGCTGCGACACTTCGATTCCTGACACCGAATCTCCCTTTAGTGCCACGCTTTTTGCGTATGGAAATCACTGGTGACAATGTCCTGGAGTGTGCATGGATGATGATGTCTTACTTGTCGGGCACGAGCCTGAATGAGGTGTTGAAGACCACCTCGCCGGCTCAAGAGATTCAAGTGTGCAAGAAAGTGGCTAAAGTTCTTCATGATTTACAGCGCATCACTTTCACCGACACAGGGCCTCTGGAAGCTGACCCTGATGACGCTTGCCTCGTGAAAGTCGGTCGGTTCGAAGATTTCGACCTAACATTACCGGTGCTTGACGAAAGTGCGCAACCACTACTTAGCTCCTGGCTCTCCTTGCTTCTTAGCTGGCGCGCTGACGCAGAGGGTGGGGTTGGGATAGTGTTCACGCATGTCACGGAGTTGCAACACATACTGTCGCAAATGATCGACTTGGAATACTTCGTGGACTACGACAGGTTGGACAGCACTGTGCTCAGTCATTCGGACCTCCACGGCGGCAACGTCTTGCTAGACCAAATGCAAGACGAGGAGTGGGACGTTACAGGCATCCTCGACTGGGAAAACGCGCGTGCGATGCCCAGAGTGCTTGCCCCTTGTTCTCTGGAGTGGATGTGGAGTGACGAGCTCTACGAAGACGGAGATCTGGCGTTCCTCTGGACTGGCGACTTGGACTTTGTGCCCCGGACGAATGCGGCTGGTATATCTCCGAAGAATCGGCAACTGAAACAAGCGATAGATGCATACATGGCAAGCACGGATTCTGCGTACTTTGATAAGGTCTACGGCCGTGGGCGATGGATCCGGCGTGTGGCAAAGTATGCCATCTCTGGATGGCATGATAATAGGGATGATACAATGACGGAGTGGTTGATCAAGGAGTGGGCTGAGCACAAACTCGAGGGCACGCAATAGGTACGAACATAATGAATATCAATTTACAGCAACGCGTATAATCCAATGCCTTGCACCATATATTGTGGCAAATGTATTATAGTACAGTCGCCGTCCGGCAAAGGCCTTAGTATCTACGCCTGATGTAAAACAAGAGAGTAAAATTCATAACCTCAGCATCGACAGTCCCAGCAGCAGAGATTTAACTGCCAATCGCAACGACAAAGACGACAATCAGAGACAACCCCTACCCGACTCACCAAAGCTGAGGGCTTGAACAAAGAGATTTGAAACACGTGTCGGCCTGATACACCACTTGCTTCCGCTCGGCGGACGTCCTGTCGGTCAAAGCAAGGAGCGACGACTTCCTGGGCGGCTGATCGAAGTCAATACCGCACATGGCTTCACCATCCGTCGGCTACTTACGGTTCATGGAGTCCTATTGTAGAGTAAGAAGGAATAGACAAGCAGCCGACGCTTCAAGACAGAGACGTTTCGAGGTTTTTACGGCCATTGATGAAATCAGTCGGCTGTTTCCTGCCCGCCATCGCAACGAGAAAAGGTTGACGTCCTAGTGGAGAGTGGACATATGGAATGACCGATAGTGCCGTTCAATCTGATCATGCGAGTTCTGCCATTTTTACAAGCTGGCCTTTGATGTTTTCCCTGCCGTGATAGCCACCGCATCGCCGATTCATTGGACCGTCTCCCTTGCGATGTTGACAAGCGGGGTATGCGGAGGAGGCGGAGTAATCTCGAGAACTTGAGTATACTTCATTGGCGATGTATGAACGCGAGGGGTATACAAGAGTTCTACTACCTTATCGTGATTCGTGGTCTCCCTAGAGCCTCGTTGCAGCCGACGGATTTCTGGTTCACTTGAAGAAGAGTATGAAGTAATGCTGTGAGGCGTCGTGTCCATCCCAAGGTGGGGTTTCCGGAGTACCTCTTACAGTTTCGTGGTCGTTTAGCGGGAATGCTCTTTGCTAGTAGTAGGGGTAGGTGTGAACAATTTACCTTGCAGGGACTACATGGTGTCAATGTTGGCAAGGTCAGTGATCGCGACGAGAAGAATCTAAATGGCGGAACGATTCGCGATCGGCGGATCTGCGTCACGTTTTTCGACAATCATTGACCCCTTGCTGATATTCCCTCCGATGAGCTTGGAGGAGAGTAGGGCACATCGGTCACCTATTCATTCTCTAGGATGTTGCCCTCGTCGTCCGAGAGGAATGATTGTATCTGATCCTTAACACCGTTCATGTTCCTTCAAAGCCAGGCGGATAAGCTGCGCTTTTGCGGCATCGAGTTTCGGTTGCCGCTTGAGCATGATGGCACCGAGCAGCCGGGTCCTCGAGGCCTTAGGCGTGATCAGATTGTTCAGCGTAACCGACCAGGTAGTGTAGGTTGCGGAGTTGTGAGGTGATTGGAAGCAAGAATAGGGTAAATGCTCGACGGTGCCTGCCGAACTTGAAGTAGAGACTGCCGCTGCTTGCACGTTTCTCATGTTTGAGGTTGACTACATTCGGCAACGACCGATTGCGAGCGCTTTGCGAAGCCTTCAAAAAGTTCAAGACGGAGATGGAGGCTTTCTTGCCCATCGCAACGAAGGAGGGTGGTACACAGAAACTAGAAGAGAACAGAAGAGATTGGCCTCCTCATCCATATCGAGTTAAAGCTTTGGACGGAACCTTGGTAGACATGTGTGCCACGAAGCGTCAGTCAGTCGGTTTTCCTGCTTATCCCCTACGCTGTGCTTGCTATCCGCAGTATAGGCTGATCCGTTCTCTGTTAGTCATGCGGAATGCTTCATCCAGCTTGAGGCGGCTGTCGAGGAGAGGCCAGAAGGAGGAGGAGACCGATGATAACCGTCCCTTCACCGACGGCGAGGGGTTGTAGACTGCTTTGTGCCTGCTTGTTCCTTGCTTGTTGCTGGTAGTTTCCAAGGAAGGGAGACACTTGGCTATCCTTCTTGTTGAACTCGGCTGACGTGCTACTGCGTGCTATTGCGTGCATAGCATCCGAGTCCGGGTCCAAGCAGCAAGCAAACAAAACGTGTAACTGAGCTTCAGAATAACCAATCGAAATCCTTAACGCGTCCCAATGCGAGCTAACACGCTTGAAGAGCCAGCTTCTCAAGTGAACCAGCACGACTAGCAGTAATAGCCGTATTTCGGTGTTTCGCAAAGCCATAGGAAGGACGAGTGTACGCCGAAGGCTTGTTTCCTTCGCAATTTTCACCTTTTTTTAAGACACGAAGAAGCCCGTCTTCGTGTCATAGCGATATTGAGTGAAAGCACTGCAACGCTGTGCAAAATCCCTACCGAGGGGCATATCTCTAGGTGCAAGCGTTGCAGAGTTCAGCAGCAAGCGGCCAACAAGCACCTGTTGATCTTGTTTGCTGAGGGAAGGCGAGCGTCGGTGGGGAAAGCGGAAGACAGCTTCTCACGCAGACTTGACCTTGTATCGTTGAAGATTGGGCTGGGCTGAGTTACATGTTAGAGAGTTTTCCCGATCCGACAGGTTTTTCGAGAGATCCCTGAACGGACTTCGGCCCAGGGAAACTTGCCTGAAGGCGATTGGAGAGATGTCAATTCAGCCTGCTGGCAGGAGGCGTGAACCAGTGAACTGAACATCTCCGGTGCTGTGTACTGTAATGTGCCACTTAGTAGCGAAGTCTGGCACTGAGCCTCGGGGAAGTTTTCGCTAACATTCTTCGTGTTGGTTTTCCACGAATCGTTTGCCGGTCTCGGCGATAGTATCCGTCAACTTCTACACGCGGAGATGCATACGGGGCAGCGTGAAGATACCGAAGCTTTGTTGGAGGGATTGAGGCAAACCACAGAGTTGACTGAAGCGGCCGTAGACGCGCTTGGGCACTGCTTCTTTTCAAGGTGAGTGCGGACACAAGCGGGAGTGTGTTCAATTTTCAAGTTCCTCTATCCAAGACAAGGACGCTGTAATGTCAGGGCACAGCGGAGAAGGTCGTGCAGCCTGCTAGACCCTTTCTCCAGAAGCGCTTGCCCTCAAGCGCAATATCCATCAATTAAAGGATTTCCAGAAACCTCCTCATCACGAAGTCGATTGTCGAAAGGAAATACAGGAGCCATTCGCGTAGACCGCAACGCTCGTCACTTCTCCGCGCCGAGTTCCAAGAATGATCGGTATTCCTGACGTTTCGCAGCCTGCTGAACAAACAGCCTCTTTCTGATGTGTGTATATAAACTGGTGAATGAGAAATGAGTTACCGGTATGGCTTTGTGTTGCTGTAATATTCTTGTTGAGTCATGCCCAAGACGTTGGTTAAAAGGTGAGGGCTTGGCGTCCGCAGCGCGTTAAGGGCGCGGTGAACTTGCTGATTGACGTGAGTTCGTTACGCTGTCGAATCGCGCATTCTGTGTACATGCTGTAACGACATCTTGTGGTGTGTATAACGTCCAAAATGAAAAGGAGAATGCAGATTGACAGCTTGCTTCTTGACAAGGCGGTGGTGTGCCAATACACAGCTTGTGGCGTTGGCAAATAGCTTCGTTGACGAGGCGGCGAGAGAGTACACGTGATAAGTAGCGTCGTCTTGACAGTGGCGTGCTGTTCCGCTGGCGTGTGCTCGCAGACCGCTTGATTGAAGTGGTGTGCTGAACCGACAGCTCGTAATGCTTCTCTCGAAAACCAAATAAACAGCATCAAGAACATCAGCGAGGCGATCAGCAAATGACGTAACGGCTGACAACAAGAGGGATGACGACATGAGGGCTTGCTGTCGAAGGTGAAGTGCTTGTTCGTGTGTAAGTGGCGCTGAGGAGGTTGCAAAACGAGTGCTCCGTGAGGTAGACTGCCTTTTTATGGACATTTTGAGGCAGACGGTGCACATCGGCCTTGGTGGAGCCGCTGCTAACTGAAATCAGTACTATAACAAGCTCAGTGGGCGGTTGGCTGAAGCATCGTACGAATTCACTCCATCTCTTCGAGCTCGTAGTTCCGATATGATGCTGATACACGAGAACTTTCCGTCAAACATGGCAGTAATCGCGTCCCCTCACTCAAGAGCCAGCCAGATTGGAAGAGTGACGGAGCCGGCAGTCCTGTGAGCTTAAAAGCCGATTGTAGGCTATCTCCCGTCATCGACAGTGAAGAATTCGTCCACGATGTCCTTCACAACGGAACCCCGGGATGAAGGTAGCAACGAGCATTTGGTCGTACTTAAGTCCAGTCGTACAGGGGCCAAGAAAATCACCCCATCCACAAGACGGTTAGGAATGGTAAGCCAGTTGGTGTTACTCCTATCCCTAACGA
>Ga0160428_1002697_pt1 | contig 10361 bp, 8 predicted proteins | sample SolpanmetagenomM_FD_108198 | JGI IMG/M metagenome (GOLD analysis project Ga0160428, IMG submission 108198) | Solar panel surface microbial communities from Lawrence Berkeley National Laboratory, California, USA - M | ecosystem: Engineered > Built environment > Solar panel > Unclassified ...
CGGCAAACGACTCAAAAAGCTGCACGGGCAGACCCCCTATGAATTTGTGTGCGCCCAATTTGCCCAAAATCCTGGTATCTTTATACGAGACCCAACCCACGACTTTCCGGGACTATACAACTAATGACCAGGAACCTATCAGCCATAAGCCTAGGCCCCCCACCGCCCAGCACACACTACCTAGCAGCCATTGCCCCAGCGTACAAGGCTTCGCCAAGGGATTACTCACGACCAGCCAGGTTTTTATAAGCCTGCTCGGCTGCGCCCGTGCGGCTCTGCCAGCCGCGCTGGGGATACGCGCGCCGAAACTCGGCTAGCCGCTGCCGGAGCTGCGCGTGGGCTTCCGCTTTGGCCAGCGGGTGGTAGTAGCCGTCGTCGCCTTCCGCCACTAGCGTGGGCACTTGGTCAATAATGGCTTGGTGCTCAGCCAGCACGGGCAGCACGCGGGGCGGCATAGCCAGCAGAAAGCCAATATCGAGGCGCGAAAAACGGGCTTGCAGGTTGTACTCGGCAATCCAGATTTCCCAGTTGCCGGCCGCTAGCAGCAGTAGCACCGCGTAGGCCGCCCACGAGTTGAGCCGCACCAGGCTAAAAGCCGAGCGCCGCTGCCAGACTTTGAGCAGCACCGTGGCTAGCCCAAACAGCGTCAGCAGCAGGAAACCATAGACGCCGATGCGCTTGTAAGCCAGGCCCGTGTGCACGATATAGTAGTAGTTGCGCAGGCCCACCGAGACGACCAGCACCGCGTTTTGCACTACCCACAGCGTGGCGCCCCAGCGGAGCAGTGGCAAGCCGGGCCGGTAAAAATTGAGGTTGCGCCGGAAAAACCACAGCATGATGCCTGCTGCCAGCAAGATGCTGAAAATCAACACGTACGTGCCCTCGTGCACAAACTGCGTGAGGTCGAAGCCCGGCGCGGGCCGGAAGCCCAACCACAGCCACTGCACGTCTACCGCGTTCACCAGCAGCAGGGCGTTGAGCAGCCCAAAGCTCACCACGGCGGCTAGCCACTCCTTGTGCAGGTCGAGCAGCCGGCGGCTGGTGTGGCCGAAGTTGGGCCGGCGCACGCCCAGCGAGGCTACTCCATCGCGCTGCCGCCGCACAAACTCCGCAAAGCGCCCTTCATAGTCGGTAAAGAAATGAATCGGCACCACCACCAGCGCTCCCGCCGCCGCTACGCTGCACAGCCCCAAAAACAGTACGTGCGGCACCGAAATGGCTTCTACTAGCCGGGCTAGCCAGTCGCCGAGCACCGCCCAAAGCTGCGCGCTCAGCGCGCCGTACCGGGGGTTGGCCACCGCAAACAGCGCCTGAAAAATAAGCAGCGCCAGCAGCGGCAGCCCCAGGATGCGCCCATAAAACCAGCCGCGCCGCAGCTGCCCGCCCAGCTCGCGCGGGGCCCGCACGCTGCCCAGCACCGTGCCCACGGCCGGCAGCACCCCGAGCACCGCCGTTAGCACCGCCGAGCCCAGCAGCCGCAGCTGCGACTGATTGACGAGCCCTACCAGCAGCAGGCCCGAGGCCAGCGCCGCCAGCACGGCGGCTCCCGAGCCGTACCAGGCCACCAGCCCGCCGCTCGCCAAGCAACCCGCCAGCACTACCCAAAACGCCACCGTGCGCCGTACCGGCCCGTGGCGCGGTAGTAGCAGCAAGTGCGCTCCCACTAGAAAAGCCATGTACGCCAGCACGTTGAGGCCCGCTAGCTGGCTCCAGAAAAGATAGTCGCCCAGCATAGTGGCGGTAGCTAGCAGGCTGGCCAGCAGCAACGAGATGCGATAAGCGGGAGCCGCCACCGGTGCAATGGGCCTGGCCCAGGAAGTGTTTAGCTGCATTTTGAAAGAACTTTGCTTTTCAAAGTAATTGAGGGTAAAAAAAGCCGTAAGGCTGTAAAAAAGGTTGGGTGTACGCTACCGCTTAGGTAGCACGCCCGGCTCACGGGCGCAGCAGTTTTTCCAGCGCCGCCAGATGCGCCTGAAACGCCAGCTTGCCTTCGGCACTGGCCGCATAAGTAGTATTAGGTTTTTTGCCAATAAACTGCTTGGTTACCAGCACATAACCTACCTTTTCGAGGGCAGCTACGTGCGAGGCCAGGTTGCCATCGGTAAGGTCGAGGCTTTCCTTTAAGTCATTGAAGCTGACGTTGTCGTTAGCGAGCAGCACGGCCATCACGCCAAGCCGCACGCGGTGGTCAAACGCTTTATTGAGGGTGTGGATGGCGTACTTCACGGGGCCGTAACTTTTGCCCGGCTAGGGCGCTCGTAGCGGTTGTACATCAGCAGGCCGTAGCCCATGTGCCCCAGCCCAAAGCCGGCGCTAAACAGCAACAGCCCGTAGGCCGGCAGTAGCAGCGCCACTAGCCCCAGCGCTATTTGCATAATCCCCAGATACTTAATCTCATCGAGCGTGTACTTACTGCCGTTGAGCAGCGCCAGGCCATAAAATACCAGCAGCCCCGGCACTACCAGCTCGGGCGCACCCGACAAAAACAGCTGCAAGCAAAACAGTCCGCCCGCCACCAACGGCAGGAGCAGCGCGCTCAATAGCCGCCGCGCCGGGGCCGTCCAGAGCGAGCGCAGGCCATCGCGCCGGGTGCGACGCAGCGTAAAAAACGCGGCCACCAAAATGGCCGCCACTATCATGGCCACCGCCAGCCCCAGTAAGAAGGGCAGCGCCGCCAGCCGCTCGCCCACCGTGGCCTGGAACAGCCGCTGGTAGCCTTGCTCGCCGTACTGCTGGTGCAGGTAGTAATGGGCGACGGCCGTGCCCGCCAGCGCTACCACGCCCGCCCCCACCCCACTCAGGCCACTGAGCGAGAGAAAGCGCGAACTACGCTCCATGATGGCGCGGATTTCGGTGAGCTGGGCTAAGGGATCCTGAGTAGCGGGCTTCATGCGATGTTGTGAAGTACTTTGTACTGCAAAGCTTCTACGTAAAAGAGTTATGCTGGTTGCGGCAACTCATTTTTTTACCACTCCTATGCTCCCGGCTTTTCGTCGTTAAACAACCGACGTCGGTAGAGAACATTTTGTCAGCTCCTAAGCTGGTACGTCTTTTGGAAGAAGCTGCGTCGAGCCAGCCAGGCACTCTCGTAGAATAAGGGTAGTTCCCACTTCACCCCTATCAGCCACCTAGCCCATTTTCTTACGTCCTTCTTTTATCATGAACAAACGTCTGCTTCTAGCATTACCTATTTTGGCTAGCTTTTCGCTCACCGCCCACGCCCAGTTCGGCCTGCCCAGCAGCATAGGGGGCTTCAAGCTGCCGACCAAAAAGACCACGACTACCACTACCTCTGCCACGACCACCGGCGTGGGCAACCTTACGAGCAGCGAGGCAGCAAGCGGCCTCAAAGAGGCGCTTATTCAGGGCATCAGTAAGGGGTCGGACCAGGCGTCGGCCACCGATGGTTTCAATCTGAACAAGCTCATCCGCATTCCCTTTCCACCCGATGCCCAGCGGATGGCCACTACCCTGCGCAGCATCGGGCTGGGCAGCCAGGTCGATAAGTTTGAGCTCTCGCTAAACCGGGGCGCCGAGGACGCGGCCAAGAGCGCCAAGCCCATCTTCCTCAACGCCATCAAGCAGCTGACTTTCACCGATGTGTGGAATATCCTTACCGGTCAGAAGGACGCCGCTACCCAGTACCTCAAGCGCACCACGACCAGCCAGCTCACCACGGCATTCAAGCCTATTATGCAGCAAAGCCTTGATAAAGTGGATGCTACCAAGTACTACACTTCCCTGACTTCGACCTACAATAAGCTGCCGCTGGTGACGCCCGTGCAAACCGACCTCAACCAGTACGCCACCGGCAAGGCTATCGACGGGTTATTCACGCTCATCGCCCAGGAGGAAGCCGACATACGGGAAAACCCCGTGGCCCGCACCACGTCGCTGCTGAAAAAGGTATTCGGCATGGGCAGCAACTAGCTTTAGTGCCATTCAGAAACAGGCTGTCAAGCGGCGTAAAAGCGGCTGGGCAGCCTGTTTTTTTGGCTAGCCTCCCTACCCTGGCTTTGGCCCGCCGTAGTAGCCCATTGTGAAGCTTCGCCTACAGTTATTTGAATTTGAGGACCAGCCGTGGTTTCCAGCCGTGCTGCGGGCGGGGCAAATGGATTATTTGCGGTTCATGATTTCGGGGCTCGGCACCTACCGCCCGGTGGCGCCCTTACTCGCCCAGGCCCTGCACCACACCCGGCAGTCGCAGCTACTGGAGCTGGGCGCCGGCGCGGGGGGCGGCACCGAAACCGTGCTGGCTGCCCTGCGCCAGCAGCCCGCCAGCCCCGCCAACCTGCACCTGCTGCTCACCGACCTCTACCCGCAGCCAGCTGCTTGGGCCGACGTGGCGCGGCGCACCCAAGGCGCCATCCGGGGTCACATCTCCCCCGTAAATGCGCTGGCCGTACCGGAAACTCTGCCGGGTTTCCGGGTCATTTTTTCGGCGTTTCACCACTTTGCACCGCCCCAGGCCGAGACGCTGCTGCACGACGCCGTGACCAATGGCGCGGGCATCGGCGTGTTTGAGGGCGCTGCCAAGAGCTGGCTCGAAATTGGGCTAGCTCTCACGGTGCTGCCCGTGGCGCAGCTGCTGCTCACGCCATTCTTCCGGCCCTTCCGGCTGAGCCGCCTGGTATTCACGTACTTACTGCCGCTTATCCCGCTCACCACCATTTGGGACGGCGTCGTGTCGATTTTCAGAATGTACCCACCCGCCGAGCTGCTAGCCTTGGCCCACCGGGCCGACCCGGCCGGGCGCTACCGCTGGCAGGCGGGGCAGCTACGCCACTGGTGGGGGCCACGCGTCACATACCTGGTGGGCTACCCGGCCTAGGGCGGGCGTCGGCGGCTGCCTACCTTCGCGCCATGCTGGCTGCTCCGTACCGCAAAGCCCTGGCGCTGCTGCGCATTCCGTTTTCGCTGTTTCTGATGCCGATATTCTGGTTTGGAATCAGCGCCTTGCGTGAGCCTTTTGGCTGGGGACGGGTGGCGTGGGCCTTCGGCGTGCTGCACCTGCTGGTGTACCCGGCCTCCAACGGCTACAACTCATACTACGACCGCGACGCGGGCAGCATCGGCGGGCTAAAGGCACCGCCCCCGGTGACGCCCGAGCTGTTCACGCTGGTGCGACTTTTCGACGCGCTGGCGCTGGCTGGGGCGCTGCTGCTGGGCTGGCCCTTTGCCACGCTGGTGGGCGTGTATCTGCTGGTTTCCAAGGCCTATAGCTACGAGGGTATTCGCCTCAAAAAATACCCTTTGCTAAGCACCGCCGTGGTAGTCGTGTTTCAGGGGGCCTTTACGTTTCTCATGGCCCAGGTGGGCGCGGGAGCCCGGGCTAGCCAGCTGGCCGAACCCACCAACCTGCTGCTAGCTACCGTGAGCAGCTTGTTTTTGTGCGGCTCCTACCCGCTCACTCAAATCTATCAGCACCAGGAAGATGCGCGGCGCGGTGACCGCACGCTGAGTTTGCGGCTGGGCATCCGGGGCACGTTTGGGTTTGCGGCGGGCGGCCTGCTGGCCGGCGCTCTCACGATGGGCCTGGCCTACTGGCTGCGCGGCGAGCTGCGCAATCTGGCCATCTTTATCGTAGCTACGGGGCCGGTAGTGGCGCTCTTCGGGCGCTGGGCCTGGCTGGCCTGGGAAGAGCCCGCGCTAGCCAACTTTGAGTGGACGATGCGCATGAACCAGGTATCGTCGGTGTGCCTGAGCACGGCGTTTGTGGCGATGCTGCTGTGGGGGCGTTAGGGCAGTTTCCTAAGATGTGGCGGGAATAAGCAGCCACCGGAACCTCGCTACTTCAGCGGCTGCATTACTATAATTGGGGCTTACGCAAAAAATAGCTGCCCCACCAGGCAAAACCTGATGGGGCAGCTAGCATCTGGGCAACTTCTGGCTGGTTAGCCGTTCATGGCGAGCAGGAACTCTTCGTTGTCCTTAGTGCCTTTCATGCGGTCTTTGAGGAATTCCATGGCCTCGGTGGCGCTCATGTCGGTCATGAATTTGCGCAGCACCCACACGCGGCTCAGCTCGTCGCGGCTCATCAGCAGGTCTTCGCGGCGGGTGCCGGAAGCCGGAATGTCAATGGCCGGGAACACGCGCTTATTGGCCAGCTTACGGTCGAGCTGGAGCTCCATATTGCCAGTGCCTTTGAATTCTTCAAAGATAACCTCGTCCATCTTCGAGCCGGTTTCGATGAGCGCCGTGGCGATAATCGTCAGCGAGCCAGCGCCTTCAATATTGCGCGCCGCGCCAAAGAAACGCTTGGGTTTTTGCAGCGCCCCAGCGTCGATACCACCCGACAGGATGCGCGACGACGACGGCTGCACCGTGTTGTAAGCGCGCGCCAGGCGGGTTATCGAGTCGAGCAGAATCACCACATCGTGGCCGCACTCTACGAGGCGGCGGGCCTTGTCGAGGGCTAGCTCCGCAATTTTGACGTGGCGGTCGGCCGTCTCGTCGAAGGTCGAGCTGAGTACCTCGGCTTTCACCGAGCGGGCCATGTCGGTTACTTCCTCAGGGCGCTCATCTATCAGTAGGATAATGAGATAAACCTCGGGATGATTTTCCGAGATGGAGTTGGCGATTTCCTGCAAGAGCACCGTTTTACCCGTCTTGGGCTGGGCTACGATGAGGCCGCGCTGCCCCTTGCCGATGGGCGCAAACAAGTCGAGCACGCGGGTGCTCACCTGCGTGGGCTTGGTGCTCAGCTTCAGCTTCTCGTCGGCAAAAAGCGGGGTTAAGTGGTTGAATGGCACGCGGTCGCGTACTTCTTCCACCGTGCGGCCGTTGATGCTATCCACCCCTACCAAGGCAAAATACTTTTCGTTTTCACGGGGTGGGCGCATGGTGCAGCTCACCGTATCGCCGGCCTTGAGGCCAAACTGCTTCACCTGCTGCGGCGACACGTAGATGTCGTCGGGCGAAGCCAGGTAGTTGTAGTAGGGCGAGCGCAGGAAGCCGTAGCCGCCGTCGGGCATCAGCTCCATGGTGCCCGAGCCAGGCACCGTCAGGTCGAGTTCGGGCACGCGGGGCGGGCGCGGAGCCTGCTGCGGCTGGCGCGGGCCCTCGTCGCGGCGCTCCTGGGCTTGGCCATTGGCAGCGGGTGGGCTAGCGGGCGTTTGCTCCTCGTTGGGCTGGGCCTGGCCGTCGGTGCCGAGGCGCTGGCGCTCCTCGCGACGCTGCTGGCGCTGGGCCTCGCGCTGGGCATAGCGCTCCTCGCGGCTGAGACGGGGCTGGTCGGTAGCCCCGGCGCCATTGACGGGGCGCGGCTCGCGGGGCTGGTCGTTGCTGCTAAAGCGGTTCTGGCCACCCTCGCGGGGCTCGCGGTTTTCGCGAAAATCACCACGGGGCTGGTCGTTGCGCCCCAGCCGCTGACCATTATCACGGGTATCGCGGTTGTCGCGCCCGTCACGGCTTTCCCGGTCAAAACGTTGCTCACGGGTTTCGCGGCGGTCGGTAGCTGGCTCGTTAGCAGCTACTTCTGTAGGCTGCTCGACTGCGGAGCTATCCGCAGTAGTTTCGGTAGCTGGGGCATCGCTGCTACCGGCCGGCTGGTTGGCATCGCGCCGGGGCAGGGGCCGGCCGGCGCGGTCTACGCGCTCGCGGCGGTGTCGGGGCGGGGTGCTTTCATCGGCCGAATGCACTTCAGCGGTCGGGTTGGATTCGGTGGGCGGCGCGGTGGCCTCTTCCGCAGCTACCGATACGGTCGCTAGGCGTTGCTCATCAGCTGCTACCTGTTCGAGGCGGGTTGGCTGGGCGGCTTCGGTGGGCGCAGGAGTTGGGTCATTCTCTGCCACTTCGGGTACTGGGGCGGGAGCCGCCACATCCGAAAAGGGCTGCTCGGCTACCGCGGCTGGGCGACGGCGGTTGGCTCCTCCCCGTGCGCCGCGGGTGGGCACGGGAGCAGCGGTATCCGGCGCCGCAGCTTGGGGCTCGGCGGCTACCGGCTCGGGCGCAGCGCTCGGCGCCTCGGCGACGGGCGCTTTTTTACCGGGGAGCTGGTCAGTCGGGAGGATAGCCTGCTGGTCCAGAATCTTATAAATCAAGTCCTGCTTACTCAGGCGCTTGAAGTTGCCGACGTTTAGCTGTTCGGCAATTTCCTTAAGGTCGGACAGCAGCCGGTCCTTCAGCTCGTTGAGGGTATACATAAATGGAGGGAGGAAGAATCAGAACGGGGCCCGCGCGGGGCGCAGTGGCCAGGGCCCAGCCGCTACAGCGCACGAAGCCAGCCCAGCCCCATGGGCCAGAAACCAACGACACGAGGCGCTAAAGCACCACACAACCAACAAAGCGGCGGGCAACGAACAGGAAATGAGTGAGGTGTAAAAAGGGCGGCCGGCAGCTCCACCAAAAGCAAACTGATTGAGCCGGCCACGCAGCGAGCCGCCCCAGTAGGCCGGCCCTACCGGCCCCCGGGGCCGGCTTGCAGCTGCAATATTAACGCATTACGGGTAAACTGCCAACTTGGGTTCCGCAGTTTATCACTTTCGTGCGGCGCGCGCCTTGGCGAATACCTTTGCTACACCATGCTGCAACTTTCCGTTCTCAAAGACCAAACGGCCCGCGTACTGGCCGGCCTAGCCAAGCGCAATTTTAAAACGGCTGAAGCCGACGTGCAGGCTATTCTGGATCTCGACCGGCGCCGCCGCGCCCTCCAGACCCAGCACGACGCTGCCCAGGCCGAAGCCAACGAGCTGGCCCGCCAGATTGGCGGCCTCATGAAGACTGGCGACAAAGCCGGTGCCGAAGCCCTTAAAGTACGCACCGCCGAGCTCAAAACCCAAATAAAAGCCCACGCCGACGAGCTGGCCACCGCCGAAACGCAGCAAACCCAGCTGCTCTACAAACTCCCCAACGTGCCGCACGAAAGCGTGCCCGCCGGCCGCTCGGCCGACGATAATGAGGTGGTGCGCGAGGGCGGCACCAAACCAACGCTGGCCCCTGGCGCGCAGCCGCACTGGGAGCTCATCAAGAAGTACGATATCATTGACTTTGAGCTAGGTATCAAGATCACGGGCGCGGGCTTTCCGGTCTACAAGGGCCAGGGAGCGCGGTTACAGCGGGCGCTCATCAACTTCTTTCTGGATGAAGCGCGCAACGCGGGCTACCAGGAGATGCAGCCGCCCATTTTAGTGAACGAGGCCAGCGGCTACGGCACCGGCCAGCTGCCCGACAAGGAGGGCCAGATGTACCACGATGCCGCCGACAATCTGTACCTGATTCCGACCTCGGAGGTGCCGATTACCAACCTCTACCGCGACGAGATTATTGCGGTCGAGCGGCTGCCCATTCGCAATACGGGCTACACGCCCTGCTTCCGCCGTGAGGCGGGCTCGTGGGGCGCCGATGTGCGCGGCCTCAACCGCCTGCACCAGTTCGACAAAGTGGAGATTGTGCAAATTACGCAGCCCGAAAACTCGTACGCCGCGCACGAAAAAATGGTAAGCCACGTCGAGCAATTACTGCAAAAGCTGGAACTGCCCTACCGCGTGCTCCGCCTTTGCGGCGGCGATATGGGCTTCACGTCGGCGCTCACCTACGACCTGGAGGTGTGGAGCGCCGCCCAGGGCCGCTGGCTCGAAGTTTCGTCGGTCAGCAACTTTGAAACCTTCCAGGCCAACCGCCTGAAGTGCCGCTATAAGGCGGAAGGCGGTAAAACCCAGCTACTCCACACCCTCAACGGCTCGGCACTGGCCCTGCCGCGCATCGTAGCGGCGCTCCTAGAAAACAACCAGACGCCCGACGGTATTCAGCTGCCGGCGGTGCTGCATTCGTACTGCGGCTTTGCCACGATAAAGTAAGCTACCGCTGGGCCGTTACATAATTTTTGCTGGATAAGGGAGAGTAGCTTCGCAAAAAGCAGCGAAGCTGCTCCCCCTTATGTAGTGCTATTTCGAAAATCAACTCCTGCTTAAAGAGATCGACTTATAGGACTGCTGTTACGCACGACCCACGTCAGCTTGCTGGAAATGACCTCCAGGAGAGCAGGAAAAGCCTGTTTTCAGCAGACTGGTTCAGGTGCTGCGTAACATCAGTTATAGGACTGACGCAAAAAGTCGTTTGTCATTGCGAGCAAAGCGCGGCAATCGCACCCGAACGAGCCGTGCGGGTATCGTTTGGGTGCGATTGCTTCGCTCGCAATGACAACCAGGTTTTGCGCAAGTCCTAAATGTGAATCAAAAAAATGGTCATGCTGGTCATGATGGCCAAATTTTATCTTTTTAATTCAGGAACAAGCCTAAGTGTATAGTCCCGGAAAGTCGTGGGTTGGGTCTCGTATAAAGATACCAGGATTTTGGGCAAATTGGGCGCACACAAATTCATAGGGGGTCTGCCCGTGCAGCTTTTTGAGTCGTTTGCCGCCA
>Ga0160428_1002698_pt1 | contig 10359 bp, 6 predicted proteins | sample SolpanmetagenomM_FD_108198 | JGI IMG/M metagenome (GOLD analysis project Ga0160428, IMG submission 108198) | Solar panel surface microbial communities from Lawrence Berkeley National Laboratory, California, USA - M | ecosystem: Engineered > Built environment > Solar panel > Unclassified ...
AGGAACGAGACGCCCGCGGCGCGGCCCAGCGTCGTCGACTGCGCGGTGCTCGGGTTGGTCCCGTTGCCGATGTTGGCGCGCAGGAACGCGCGATCGTTGTAGAGCAACCCTTCCTGCTCGTCGCGCATCGCCGACAGCGTGATGTTGCCGCGATCGCCCGCGAAGTTGAAGCCGCCTGCGATCGCCGCATTGTAGCGGAAGCCGTCGCCCTGCTCGGTCACGCCCGTGGTGAGCGACGCGCGAACGCCCTTCAGCCGCGTGTCGAGCTTGTAGTTGATCGTCCCCGCGATCGCGTCCGACCCGTAGACCGGCGCGCCCGCGGTCGGAATGATGTCGATATCGCTGACCAGCAGCGTCGGGATGACGTTGACGTCGACCTGCGTCCCGGCCGACCCCTGGTTGAAGATCGTCGTGACGTTCGACGACACGTAGCGACGCCCGTTGACCAGCGTCAGCGTGCGGTTCGACCCGAGGTTGAAGGTGTTGATGAAGTTGACGCCCTGCCCGAACGACCCCTGCGCGCCGTTGGCGGTGACGCTGCCGCGGATTCCCGGGATTTCGTTGAGCGCGTCGGCGACGTTGGTCAGCCCGCGATCCTGCAGATATTGCTGGTTGACGGTCGTGATCGGCGAGGAGCTGACCGTGTTGGGAAGCCGGATGCGCGATCCGGTAACGACGATTTCCTCGTCACCCGATTCGGTGTCCTTGGTCGGATCCGACCGGTCGTTGACGCCGATCTGCGCTGCGCCCGGTACTGCGTCTGCTGGTGTCTGCGTGGTCTGGGAATAGGCCAGCGAGGGAATGCTGCCGAAAATCGCGACCAACGCGGTCGCCCCCAGGAAAGCCGAGTTTCTCATTCTGTACGCCCCTGTTACCTCCCGGAACACAATCCGGGTTGGGGGGCATTAAAACGGTAACATTCTGACCCAACAACATTCTATTGTGAGTCTCGCCGCTTTAGCGACATTATGTGACAGAAATGTCACGTACTCGGGAATGAAGGCAGGCCGTGTTGGTAGCGGTCCCAACGGAGCGTCGCGACCGACGTTTCCTAATCCGGAAGAAAATCTCGGCCGTCGTCACGCAAGACGAACGAACTTCGGGCGTCGTCGTGAGAAATGGTTCCGTCCGATACCCCGTCGCGCGGCATTTTAGCTACGGTTCGTGACAAGTTTGTCACAACTCGTAACAATAATGTTAAGCCGAGGTTCAGCCTCGCCTCGAATCCTTGCGGGGATCGGACTTTCGGTCTTTCCTGTCGGTATGACCTGCTTGGGCGCAGGTATACAACAAGGGGAGGCCACATGGGCTTATATCGGTTCAAACTCGCAACAGCGCTGGCGACGACCATCGCGCTCGCACCAGCAGCATGGGCACAGGAAGCGCAGACGGAGTCGCCTTCGGCACCGTCGACAGCGTCCACTGATCTTCAGGCAGCCGCAACGGATCCGCAAGAGATCATCGTCACCGGTTCGCGCATCCGTCGCCCCAATCTCGAATCGCCGGTTCCGGTCACGTCGATCGGTGGCGAGGAACTGTTCCAGCAGGGGCAGAACAACATCGGCGACACGCTGAACGACCTGCCGCAGTTGCGCAGCACGTTCGGCCAGCAGAATCCCGGCACTGGCGTCGGTATCGCCGGGCTCAACCTGCTCGATCTTCGCGGTCTGGGCACTGCACGCACGCTGGTCCTGGTCAACGGTCGCCGCCACGTTGCGGCGGACATCCTGAACAACGCCTCGTCGGTCGACGTCAACACGATCTCGAACGATCTGGTCGAGCGGATCGACGTCGTGACCGGCGGCAACTCGGCCGTTTACGGGTCCGACGCCATCGCCGGCGTCGTCAACTTCGTGCTCAAGCGCGACTTCTCGGGCCTGCAGGTTCGCGGGTCGACCGGCATTTCCGAGCAGGGATACGGCGCGAACCAGTTCGCCTCGGGCATGTTCGGCAAGAACTTCGCCGACGGCCGCGGCAACATCACGGTGCAGGCGGAATACGCCAACCAGAACCGCGTGTATGCGTCCGACATTCCGGCCTTCCAGCAGGCCAACGGCTTCGTCACGATCGACGCCGATTCGACCGGCCTGCCGCAGGGCAGCGACGGCTTCCCCGACGCGATCTTCGTCCGCGACATCCGCAGTGCGACGATCAACCGGTTCGGCCTAGCGGTCGTCCCGCAGCCGCAGGCAAACGGACGCTGCGGCGCCGGTACGCTGGCCAATAACGGCCCGGCGAACACCAACGGCACCGTGTTCAACTGCAACTACGTCTTCTCGTCCGAAGGCAATCTGAACGCGCAGACCGGGACCCGCTTCGGCACTGGTCCGGCGGGCACGTTCGTCGGCGGCAACGGCCAGACGTCGCGCGAGGGCACGCAGCTTTCGATCCTGCCGTCGACGCAGCGGATCAATACCAACCTGCTCGCGCATTATCAGTTCAGCGACGCGCTCGAACTGTTCTTCGAGGGCAAGTTCGTCCAGATCGACGCGGTCGGCAACCAGGCTGGCCCGACGTTCATCAACAACACCACGGCGTCGCTCGGCAACGACGCCCGCCTCGACCCGCGGCTCGACAACCCGTATCTGAACGCTGCGGACCGGAGCACGCTGGCAACCGCCATCCTGGCGGCAAACTGCGGGTTCACGCTCGGCTCCGCGCTGACGGCGGCGACCTGCGTACCGGGTACCGCGGCAGTGCAGGCAGCCCGCACCGCTGCGGTCAACAACGGCAGCTACCGCTTCCTGTTCGCCCGCAACCTGACCGATTCGCCGGATCGCGACGAGTATTTCCGTCGTCGTACCTATCGCTTCGTCGCGGGCGCCCGCGGCACGTTCAATGGCGACTGGAACTACGAAATCTCGGGCAACTACGGGAAGTTTGAGGAACGGGCGGACCTGAAGGGCTATGTCGATCGCCAGCGCTTCCTGCTGTCGCTCGATGCCGGCCGCAACCCGGCGACCGGCGCGATCCAGTGCCGTTCGCAGTTCGACGCGGCGTCGGCGGTCGGTGCACCCGGTCTTTCGGGCAGCGCGGCAACGGCAGCCAAGCTGGCGGCGGACATCGCGGCCTGTACGCCGTACAATCCGTTCGGTGCGGGCAACAACAAGGCGGCGGTCAGCTACTTCGCGGCACCGATCGTCAATACCTCGTCGATCGAGCAGATCGACGTGAACGGCTTCGTCGGCGGCGACTCCAGCCAGCTGTTCAGCCTGCCCGGCGGTCCGATCAACTTCGTGCTCGGCGGCGAGTATCGGCGCGAGAAGGCAACCAACAACAGTGACAGCGCAGCCGACACCGGCCTCAGCAACGCGGTGTTCCTCGGCGACGTCAACGCGCGTGCGCTCGAGGTCAAGGAAGCCTTTGGCGAGTTGAACATCCCGCTGCTGAAAGACGTGCCGTTCTTCAAGAGCCTGACGGTCAACCTCGCCGGTCGTGTGTCCGACTATAACAACGCTGCAGGCACCGTGTACGCCTACAATGGCGGCGTGGTCTGGGCGCCGATCCGCGACATCAGCTTCCGCGGTGTCTACGGGCGGTCGGTGCGTGCGCCGAACGTTTCGGAGACGAGCTTCCCGGCGGTGCCGAACTTCGCGAACGGCTTCATCGATCCGTGCAACGTCAACGCGATTGCCAATGGCACCGCGGCACGCGTCACCAACTGCCAGTCGCAACTTTCCGCGGGGCAGCTCTCGAACCTGCAGCTTGGCGGTTACTCGCTCGGCGTGATCTCGGGCAGCAACCCGAACCTGCTGGCTGAAACCGCCGATTCGTACACGCTGGGGACGATCCTCCAGCCGCGGTTCATCCCGGGGTTCACCTTGTCGATCGATTACTACGACATCACCGTCAACAACGTGATCGTCTCGCTCGCCGCGCAGACGATCGTCAACGCCTGCTACGACACGCCGAACCTGCAGAGCCCGCTGTGCAACGGCTTCCGCCGCAACCTCGGCACGACGAATGGCGCGAACGGGGAACTGCCCGGGCAGATCCTCACCAATACCGTCATCCAGGGTCCGCAGAACTTCGCCCGACGTGTCCGCAAGGGCATCGACGTCGAGGCGGCCTACCGCCACACCTTCGGCCAGGACGTCGCCCTGAGCTCGCGGGTCAACTACACGCACGGTCTGCAGAACAGCAACTACGAGAACCCGACGATCCCGGACACCGAGAACGTCATCCTGAGTGAACTCGGCGATCCGGTGGACGAGTTCAAGTTCAACGCGGACCTCACTGTCAATCGCATCACGTTCGGGTACGGGATGCACTTCTACGGCCCGATGCTGACCTCGACGTTCGAGAATTTCTATCCGAACAACGCCGGCGTCACTGGTCAGACCGGGCTTCCGCTCAACGCCGATGCGATCGAGATCCGCAAGTATCCGACCGTCATCTACCAGAACGTGCGGATGAACTTCCGGATCGGCGACAAGCTGCAGGGTCGCAACGAACTCGATTTCTACGTCGGGATCGACAATCTGACCGATCGCCAGCCGCCGTTCGGCACGACCGCGACGGGTTCGGGTTCCGCGATCTACAGCGTGCGCGGGCGCAACTTCTACGCCGGGTTCAAGGCGCGCTTCTAAGCGGTCGAGCGACGTTCAATCCCTGGGGGCGGAGAGCAATCTTCGCCCCCCTTTTTATTCGGGAAACGTCTTGCGCTGTGAGGACGAACGGCGTCCGTTCCTAGAACCAGATCCGGTCGAACCGCGCGCCCAGCCCGGTCAGCAGCTCATATTGCGACATGCCCGACGCCACCGCTGCCGCTGGCAGCGCGTAATCGAGCGTCACCCAGTCACCCTCCCCCAGTGTTGGCAAGGCATCGACCGCGATCGCGGTCAGGTCCATCGATACGCGTCCAAGCACCGGCAGCACGGCGTCACCGACCCGCGCGATCCCGGCATTGGTAAAACCGCGCCAATAACCGTCGGCATAGCCGATGTTGAGGATCGCCACCTCGATCGGTTCGCGGGCGGTGTAGAGCGCGTTGTACCCGATCGATTCCCCCGCCGCGAGCGTCCGGCGCTGGAGGATCTGCGCCTGCGGGGTCGCGACCTGCCGCACCACGTCCGCCAGCTCGCCGCGGGGCACGCCGCCGTACAGCGCAAGCCCGGGGCGGGTCAGGTCGAACGCATACGCCTGCCCTAGCGCGATTCCGGCGGAATTGGCGAGGCTCAGGCGCCGCGCTCCGGTCTTGCCGCGCAATGCCTCGAGCCGGTCGCGCTGGCGCGCGTTGGCGGGTGCATCCTCATCCGCACAGGAAAGGTGGCTCATCAGCGTATCGATCGCGAGCCCGTCGATCGCGCCGTCCGCAACCTGTTCGGGCGACAGACCGAGCCGGTTCATGCCCGTATCGACCATCACGTCGCACCGCCCGCCCCCCGCGTCGCGCCAGCGCCGGATCTGTTCGAGCGTGTTGAGCACAGGACGCGAAAAGCCTTGCATCGCGAGCGGCATGTCCTCTGCGCGCACCCCGTGGAGCACCGACAGGTCGACTTTCAGCGCGGTCACGAGATCCACCAACGCCGCCGCCTCGCCCCAGCTCGCGACGAAGAAATCGCGGCAGCCCGCTTCGGCAAGCCGCTCGACCACGCCGGCCGCGCCGAGCCCGTAGCCATCCGCCTTGATCGCAGCCCCGCACGCGGCGGTGCCGCTGAGCGTATCGAGCGCGCGCCAGTTGGCGACGAGGGCGGACGTATCGAGCGAAAGGCGAAGCGGCGCGGTCATCCAAGCGCGGGTAACGCCCCGCACCGCATTCGGCTAGCCCGCCTTCGCCCGCACGCCCTTGGGCACCGCCGGGCGGATGTCCTCGAGCCACACCACCGTCACCACCAGCGCGAGCGCCACGACCGCGAAGGTGTACCACAGACCGGCATAGGGATTGCCGCTTCGCGCGACGATGAACTGGCTGATGAACGGCAGGAACCCGCCGAAATAGCCGGTCCCGACGTGATAGGGGATCGACATCGAGCTGTAGCGGATTCGCGGCGGAAACATCTCCGCAAGCAACGCCGCGACCGGGCCGTAGGTGATCCCCGACAACGCGCTCAGCGCGAGGATCGCGACGAGGATCAGCGCGATATTCCCCGGCGCGGGAACGACCCGGTCGAGGTTATAGCCGGCGTTGGTCAGTGCGGCATCGAGCCCGGCGTCGCTGAGGTCCTCGACCGGGGTACCGCCAATGATCACCAGCGTGACCGGGGTCTGCGCCTTGCGATACGGCACGCCCTTGCGCGACAAGGTGTCGAGCAATTGCCCGCAGGCATCCGCCTGCCTCGCGGCAAACGGATTATACGCGCAGTTCGGCCCCGACACGACCACCGGCGCGTGGCGCGCGGCGTCCGCCAGCGCGGGGTTGGCCGCACTCCCCATCACCCAGAAGATCGGGAACAGCAGCAACAGCGTCAGCGCATAGCCGATGATGATCGGGTTCTTGCGGCCGTAGCGATCCGACAGCCGCCCGAAGAAGACGAAGAAACCAAGCCCGCCGAGCGCGCCGACCCCGACGATCAACTGCGCAGCGGTCTCGTTGACTCGCATCGGCCCTTCGAGGAACGACAGCACGGTGAACATCGCGGTGTACCAGATCACCGTCAGCCCCGCCGCGATCCCGAACAAGGCGACGAACAGCCGCTTGAGGTTGCCGGGATAGGTGAAGCTCTCGACGAACGGGTTGTGCGCGGTCTCCCCGGCGGCCTTCATCTGCTTGAACACCGGGCTTTCGGACAGCTTGAGCCGCATGAACAGCGACACCGCGAGCAGCAGCAGCGAGAAGATGAACGGTACGCGCCAGCCCCAGGCGGTCCACGCCGCGACCCCGAGCACACCCTTGGTGATCAACACGACCGCAAGGCTCAGGATGAACCCGCCCGCGACGCTCGCCTGGATGAAGCTGGTGTAATAACCGCTTTTGCCCGGTGGGGAGTGTTCCGCGACATAGATCGCCGCGCCGCCATATTCCCCGCCGAGGGCAAGCCCCTGCAGGATCCGCAGCCCGATCACGATGAACGGCGCGGCAAGGCCGATCGACGCGGCGGACGGCACCATCCCGACCGCCGCAGTCGCCAGCCCCATCATCGCAATTGTCACGAGGAAGGTGTATTTGCGCCCGAGCCGGTCGCCGAGGAACCCGAACAGGATCGCGCCGAGCGGGCGGAACCCGAAGCCGACCGCAAACCCCGCCCAGGCGTACAGCGTCTGGAGCAATTCGCTTTGCGCGGGGAAGAAGGTGCGCCCGATGATCCCCGACGCGGCGAGCGTGCCGTAGATGAAGAAATCATACCATTCGAAGATCGTGCCGAGCGACGAGGCGGTGATGATGAGTTGGATGTCGCGGCGGCTCGGCTGGGGCACGGCCCCGGGGGGATTCCCCGGTCCAACATCGCCCGCCAGGATTGTCGCCATCGTTCACCCCTCGTCACGCGCCATTCCAGGCTTTGTGTCGACGATAAATGGTTTCGGCGCGGCGGCAAGCGTCGGCGGTGGCTATCGCGAACGTCATCGCGCGGACCCGACCGGCATTCCGATGACCTTCCCCGCAGCGCGTTCAAAAAAAACTTCGCCATCGCGTGCCGCGGCTGCGAACACGCAAGCCTGCGTCGAAAGCGCGGTAAAACGCGCACGCCTGCAATGGTTTTCCGCCGACCGCTCGGCATTTTCCAAAGCCGGCCAGGACGGTACCGGTATCAGTCCGGCTGTATCGAATACACCCGCGCGTCCGCACGCGGTTCCGGCATAACGGCACGAGAAATCGCGGTATTCGCGCAGCAAGCGCCCCTTCTGGAGCGCAAATCGTGCGTGCGGTGGTCGCCAACGCGATCGCCGACCCGCGACAGCGGTCGGTCGCCTTCCGACGATTCGGCTTCGCGCTCGCGGCGCAGCGAGCCGTCGCGGGACCGTCGTCCCGGAGCGCCAATTCTCCCGCAGTGCAATATGAACGTGCCGGAAAAGCCCGTCGGAGGTTTCTGAACAAACGCTTGTCAGGCCCGTTATTCTCATTAACCATTATGGCCCAAGACAACGCAACGGGTCGGAAAGGAGCTTAGAGGATGCGTATCGAATGGCACCAATCCGCCCCCCTCGGGCGCGCTCCTGCGAAGCGGACCATTTCGCCCGCGATCGGTATTACGATTGCGGGGTTGATTTCCCTGCTGATGTGGGCACTTATTGTGCTGGTCGCGATCGCGATCTGAAGATCGCGGGATGCGCCCGCCAAAGGGGTTCCCGCTTGCTTCCACGTCAGTTCAGCAACGGTTCAATCCGGTAGGGTAACGCAGTCGTTACCCATGCCCAATGCCGTCTTGCCCCTTCTCCTGATGCTCGCGCTCGTGCCGTCCGCTTCCGCGGACGTACCGGCGTTCGATCGAGTAGAACTGGCGCAGATGACCATCCACCAGCGAATCGTCATCCGTATCCCGCGGGTGCTCGGCGGGCATCCGATGCAGCAACCCCGCAGCGATCGCGCGATCCGGTGGAGCGAGAAGAAGGGGCCGAAATGCGTCTCGGCGGATCTGCTCGAGGGGGCGATCATCACCGGGGCGGACAGTGTCGATCTCGTGATCGCGGATGGCAGCCGACTGCGCGCCGAACTGGACGATCATTGCCCCGCGCTCGACTTCTATTCGGGGCTGTATCTCAAGCAGACCAGCGATGGCATGATCTGCGCCGACCGCGACTCGATCCGCGCACGCTCGGGCAGCGTATGCCGGATCGACGGATTCAAACGCCTGGAAGCACGCCGCTGACCGCTCCAGATGCCGTTTATCTTGACAATTGCGCCCCGATCCGCAAGCGCTTGACGCCGTTTACGGGTGCTCTCGCCCGAACGATCATTCCGGACACCGCATGACCTTTGCCGATCTCGGCCTTTCCGACGAACTCCAACGCGCCGTCAACGAGTCCGGCTATACCGAGCCGACTCCGATCCAGGCGAGCGCGGTACCGTCGATCCTGATGGGCAAGGACCTCGTCGCCGTCGCACAGACCGGAACCGGCAAGACCGCCGCGTTCGTTCTGCCGATGATCGACATCCTCGGCGAAGGCCGGTCGCGCGCACGGATGCCGCGGTCGCTGATCCTCGAGCCGACGCGCGAACTCGCCGCGCAGGTTGCGGAGAATTTCGAGAAATACGGCAAATACCACAAGCTCTCGATGGCGTTGCTGATCGGCGGCGTGTCGATGGGCGATCAGACCGCCGCGCTCGAAAAGGGCGTCGACGTGCTGATCGCGACTCCGGGCCGGTTGATGGACCTGTTCGGGCGCGGCAAGATTTTGCTGACCGGCTGTTCGATGCTGGTGATTGACGAGGCTGACCGGATGCTCGACATGGGGTTCATCCCCGACATCGAGGAAATCTGCACCAAGCTCCCCAAGACCCGGCAGACGCTGCTGTTCTCGGCGACGATGCCGCCGCCGATCAAGAAGCTCGCGGACAAGTTCCTCGACAATCCCAAGACGATCGAGGTCGCGCGCCCCGCGACCGCCAACGTCAACATCAAGCAGTGGCTCGTCCCCGTCACCGCCGCCAAGAAGCGCGACACGCTGATGAAGCTGCTGCGGTCGGAAGACGTGCAGACCGGGATCATCTTCTCGAACCGCAAGACGACCGTGCGCGAGCTCAACAAGGCGCTGCAGCGCGCCGGCTTCGCATCAAGCGAGATTCACGGCGACATGGAGCAGTCGCAGCGGATCGCCGAGCTCGACCGGTTCAAGAAGGGCGAGGTCAAGATCCTCGTCGCATCCGACGTCGCCGCGCGCGGGATCGACATCAAGGGTGTCAGCCACGTGTTCAATTTCGATGCGCCGTGGCATCCCGACGATTACGTCCATCGCATCGGCCGGACCGGCCGCGCGGGCGCGACGGGGATCGCGTTCACCTTCGCAACGCCGGACGATGCCGAGAACATCCAGAACATCGAAAAGCTGACCGGGCTCAAGATCGAGCGCTACGCGTCGGGCGATGCTGCCCCGGTCGTGGAAGAAGCGCCTGTCGAGGAAGCTACGCCGACCGCGCCCAAGAAGCGCCGGACCCGGAGCAAGGCCAAGAGCGACGCACCGGTTGTCGAGACGATCGCGGAGGAGCCTGAGTCGGCTGCGCCCGCGCCGGCAACGGTTGAGCCCGAGCCGGAGGAGATCCCGGTCGAAGTCGCGCACACGACCGCGTCGGCGAGTCGCCGCGAACGCACGCCCCGGCGCGAGCGTACCCCTGCCCGGACCGAAGCGCCCGCGCCCGTCGCCCGGCAGGAACGCCGCGAGGATGCGGTTTCGGCCGACGACAATGGCTGGAACGGCCCCGTCCCCAACTTCCTGCTGGCGCGGTTGACCTACTGAAGCCAGCGATGGGTGCGCCAGTATCCC
>Ga0160428_1002699_pt1 | contig 10358 bp, 12 predicted proteins | sample SolpanmetagenomM_FD_108198 | JGI IMG/M metagenome (GOLD analysis project Ga0160428, IMG submission 108198) | Solar panel surface microbial communities from Lawrence Berkeley National Laboratory, California, USA - M | ecosystem: Engineered > Built environment > Solar panel > Unclassified ...
AGTGCCCTGCCATCCGGACTTCCAGCTAAACCAACCAGATGCCGACACGATGGCCAACATCCTCGACACCTGGGCGGGGGAGTGGGGCCGCGACTTCGTAGTGGTCGACACCCACGGTGGAGGCTCACCATCCGGCGATGGAGCCATCGCCGCCGCCAGTAGCGTCGTAGTCCCCGTACCTCTGCGCACTAAGGACCTCAATGCCACTGAGAGCATGGTCCGAGAGATGCCGGACTTCCCACTCGTCCTGGTCCCGAGCATGGTTCCCCGGGTGCCCCCGGCCGCCGAAATCAACCGCATCCGCAGCATCATCGAAGGCACGCCCGTGACGGTGGCGAGTCCCGTTCCCTATGTCCGGGGTATTGAGACGCGCAAAAAGCGCATTGCACTGACGTCCGAAGACCCAACACCTAAGGCGTACGTCGCCTTCGCCGATGCCATGCACCAGCTTGCCAGCTTCTTGAAGGAGGACCACCTGTGAGCGTTTCCCCTGACGGGCTGGAGGCCCTGATGCAGCAGCGAAGCGCTAGCAAGCGCGCCAAGCGCGCTATGCCGCCTCCCCGTCACCCTCGACGAGCCGAGGGCACTCGCACTGTGGAGCCGGCCGAAGAGGTCAAGGAGGTCGAGGAGGTCGACAGGCCAGCAGTGCCCGAGGCGGACCGCGACACGAGTAGCGACATCGCACTTACACCGTCCACCGGGTCCCCACCCACGCCAGCCCAGCGCACTGTCTCGGCGCCTATCGCACCGACCCCTGTCGCCCCGCAGGTGGCTACCTCGGCGGCTACCGATCGTGCGTTGGAAGCACCCAGCGACACGCCAACCTCCGCCCCGAGGATCCAGGCCCGACCCGCTGGGGGAGTGAGCTCCAGCAACGCTGTCCCGGCCGTGGCCACAGTCGACACGCCCGTCGGCAAGGTCAAACCCCTGACGGTGAGCCTTGACGAGAGCGACATCGACTGGCTCGATGACCTGCGCATCATCGGCATGCAACACCGACCGAAGATCGATATCGGACGAAGCTCAGTCCTTCGCCTAGCGCTGCGACGGCTGCGAGAGCAGATGACCCCGGAACAGATTCGGGACTATCTGCAGGAGCGAGCCACGCAGGCCGTCAGCACGCCAGGACGCCGACGACTCTAATACCTCATTGTTCATAAGAAAGTTTTAACGAGGCTTTAGCCGTCCATTGGGGACTCCTCGTCGAGTAGTAAAGCTTCCAAGATCTCCCGCGGCGTTAGTGCAGCGTTCCTCCTGTCTCGCAGCGCCTCGCGGCTCAGGGGCTACAACATCACTCACCTGGACTTGCCGGATCCCATCCCTGTCCTAGGCGCTGTGAGCGCTACAGCGCCGGCGCTTTGAAGATCTGCCGCTGATGCCAGCGCAGGTGCTCCGGGGAGGGTGTTGTGTGTCCGGGGCGCTCCTGCACCAGCGTCTGCTGATGTAGGGCGTAGATGCCTCGGGCGGCGGGGGAGCGGGCGGTGAAGGCGGCCGATACCTGCACCCGCAGGTTGGTGGTGAGCCCGAGGACGCCGCGGTCGAAGAGCTTGTGATGCAAGCTGCACAGCGCCAGGCCGTTGTCGACGTCGTCGGGGCCGGAGAACTGGAACCAGCGGATGTGCGCGGCTTCCAGACCCACGGGGGTGTTGAGCAGTTGCCCGTCGTAGCCGCAGAACGCACACGCCCGGTCCCAGGCCAGCAGCACCTGGTGGCGCCAGGCCGTGCTGCGCTTGCGGTCGGTGGGGGAGCGGCGCGCGTCATCGGCCAGCAGCGTCGCTGCATCGTTCGGTGGGCCGTCGAGCAGGTCGGCGGTGGCGGTACCAGGCAGGTCCAGAGTGTCGGCGTCTAGGCCAATGGCGGCCAAGACGTCGGGGATGACGGTGGGCGCGAAGTTGGTGACGGCCAGCTCGTGCACGGCTTGCAGCGCGACGTGGGGGTGCGCCAGCAGCCACACCTGCAGCCCGGCCTCGAGCTGGCCGACGACGGCCTGCTCCTGAAGGGGGGTGACGCGGTCCATGGGTACATCGGGGATGAGGGTCCACAAGCCGTCGGAACGCAGCCGGGTGAAGGGGTAGGCCGCGGCCTGCGCCGAAGCGGTCTTGCTGCTGGGCCCGAAGGCGGTGATGAGGGCGGCCAGCTTCCGGTGCACTTCCAGCCAGGTGAGCGCGCTGGTGCCAGTGCTCAGCAGCCGGGTCAGGGCCAGCATCACCAGCAGCGGCTTGTGTGGGGCCCGTAAGCCGTTCTGCTGGTACTGACGCAGGGTCAGTAGCCGCTGCAGTGCCGCCGGTGGGGCACCCCGTCGCTCACCTGGTTGCTCCCGGTGCTGGGCGGCCGGGCGGGTGCTCACTCGCACACCGTGCCGTCGTGGTCGGCGTCGCGGTAGAAGGCGTACTCGGGGTCCTGGCCTTCGACGTAGGGGCCGTAGCCGGCGGCCTTCGCGGCTTTGCAGGTGCCCATGTCGGGGTCAGTGCCGCCGCCGGTGTCCGCCGGCACGGGTGCGGGCACCGGGTCGGAGGCTGGAGCAGCAGCAGTCACGGGCGCAGGGACAGGAGCAGGGGCAGGTGCGGGAGCCGGCGGGGGAGTGGGGGCCTTGGATGGGTTGGCCGCTGTGCTGGGCGCCTGTCCCTCGCTCTCGCTGGTTCCAGCACCGGTACTTCCGTCAGTGCCCGCGGCCGGGTCGAGGGACAAGAACTGATTCGGGCACGAGGCCAGGACGCCGGCGATGGCGTCGTGTTCGGCGACGGTGACCCACAACCCCCAGGCTGCTTTGAGTCCGACTTGGCGGGCGACGTAGGTGCAGCGGTAGGACCGGTTCGGCGGTAACCAGGTGGCGGCGTCGCCGTCGCTCTTCTGCTCGTTCAGTGGCCCGTCCACGGCCAGCAGCTCGAGCCCGTCGTTGGCGAAGGCGACCCGCTTGGCCTCATCCCACTGCTGCGCGCCCTTCTGCCAGGCATCCGAGAGCGCCACGACGTGGTCGATCTGCACCGCGGAGGAGGTGTCCTGTCCGCGGGTGAACGTGATGGCCTTCCCGTTGTAGGGGTCGATGAGGGTGCCGGTGGCCACGACGCAGTCGCGGGTGCCGGGCTTGAACGTCTTAGCGGTGAGGTCACGGGCCAGGACGTCGTTGCGGGAGTCGCAGCCGTTGTGGTCGGTGTCGACCCAGCCGTCACCGAAGCGCTCACGGGTGTAGCCGGTCTTCGGTGCCCGGCCCTTGACCACCAGCGTGGCCAGTACCGCCACCGCCGTCTGTCCCAGCGTGGCGCCCACTGGGGCTCCTGCGTCCCCACCGGCACCGGCCGCGGTGCTCGCAGGCGGTGCAGTCGGTGATGCGGGTGTGATGTCGGGGCCGGGTGTGCTCGGCGTAACGCTGACCGTTGCGGAGGCGGCGGGGCTGGCCGCGGTGGTGGGTGGGGTGCTCGGGGTACAGCCAGCAAGCACGCTCACCACCACCGCAGCGGTGGCGGTCAACCTGATCAGGCGCCCCCTGCCCCGCTGTCGCCTCACCGCCGTGTGCGTCGTCGTCACCACCCATCCACTGTGAAGGACCCGCTCGGGCGTGGACAACATGGCGGGCGTCGTCCTCGTCGCCGACGCGGTGGTGGAAGGCGGTGTCAGAACCAGCCGTTGCCGGTGCGCACGGTGGTGCTTCGTGGGCGGCGGCGTTGCTCCACGGCGCAGAAGGTCCGCGACCAGCGCACTGCGAAGGCTTCGAGTTGGTCGTCGTCACTACAGGCCGCGAGCTCGGTGTCTTCTTCCGCGCTCCACGGGGCGCTGCGCCGGTGCGCGCTCGGCTGGGTGCGGGCGTGGCGGGTGGCTTGCGATGGTCCTCGCAGCGCGCCCGCTGGTGGCTTCCGGGCGTCGGGTGGTGGCTTCATCGTGGTGTCCGCAGCTGCCAGCCGTCGGACTGGCGCCCTCCGGGTCCGTGCTCGAGCCAGCCTCGGGTGCGCAGCCAGGCGCTGCGCTTCTGCCAGACCCGGTCGCCGACGCCGGCTTCGCGGGCGAGCATCTTCGCGGTGTGATCGGCGGGGATGCGGTCTTGGTAGTCCGCGGCCGCGGCGAGCGTCCAGATGACGAGGGTGAGGGAGTCGCGGTAGGCCGGGACGATCTCCTGAGCCGGAACCGTGTCGACGTACTGCTCGACGGCCTGGGCCCAGGCCACAGCTGAGGGCACCATGTCGCGGGGGTCGGTGGGCAGCAGACGCACCGGGGCAGCTGTCACCACCAGGTCATCGACACCCAGGCCCATCCAGCTGATGCTCCACCCGGGCGTAGCGCCCCGGGCGGCGGGCGCAGCGCCTTCCGTGCGACCAGCGGCATGAGCGCGCCTTCGCGCGACCAGCGCCGTGACCGCGACAACGGCTACGTCGACCGCGTCGGCCCCTCCTGATGCGGGCCAGGAAGCCACGACATCGAGCTACCCACCTCCCTGGAAATGAGCAGGTAGGTCGACGTTGGCGCCTCGAGGCAGGACAGTAGTGCTCACACACTCAGTGTGCCCACCGGACACCGATGTCAGCGGAGCTCGGGAGATGCCCGTCTACCCCTTGGCCCTGCCCATCATGATCGCGGGCGTCGCCGCGAGCCCCGTCCTGACGGTGCACCTGATGAGGTTGGGCGGCCTAATGCCGCGGTGAGGGCGGACGCCTGGCGGGGGAGTGGCACTACCTGTCATGCGGGGAGGAGTTCACCCGGCAAGGATCCCGTCTGCCGACCTTGCACGCGCAGGCGGAGCTAAACCCGGTTCTGCCTACTTGCGATCGGCCCCGCGTCATGGCCGACGTCGTGAGTTGTTCGCCGAGTACGGCTACGGGCGGGTCACCATGGTCGACATCGTCCATCTGGCGGAGACTGCGAGGAAGGCGGTGCGCATCAGCATCGGCAGCAAGAGCCACCCTCATCCGCATTCTTCACCGCGCCTTCGGGGCTCCGCGAGCTCAACCTCTCAGAGTGCTAGGCGGGAATGACTCATCATGTACGCCATTCCCGCCTGCACCTAATACTGGGTCAGGCGAACCTTCCGACGCAGTTGCCGCCTCCATAGGTCGTCGAGAAGAGCGTCACCGGGCTTGGCGCCCACATTTTCATGCACAGGTTGTTCTTGACAGCCCGCCGAGCGGTTGCGGTGTTGGCTGCAATATTCAATCCGCACAAGACGCCCAGGACTGCGTCCGCCAAGCCAACGACACCGCAAATTGCGGCGTAGTTCCCGGCGAACTGAAGCTGATACGTCTCGTGCTTGTTGAAATATGCGGTCGGGGAGATGCCGAGGGTTACTCCCCACGTGGGGTCGGCAAGTACCGGAAACTTGGTGTCTCCCGCCGGGTAGACGGTCTGTACCAGAGCATTGCTGGTGACTGCGTAAGACGTACGCACAGACTTACCCGCGGCGTCGATCGCCCAGGGTGCTTCGACGTGACCAATTTTCACTGCAGTTCCATCTGCGGTGACCGTAGAGAGGTCCACGGATCCGTCGGCGAGCAATTGAGGGACAGCGTTACCGGTGAAGCGGTAGGTGAACTGGCGAGGACTCGCCGAACTCTTCAGCTTGGTCTGAACCGATACCTGCCCATTCTCCAGCGCAAGAACACTTGTGGTGACGGCTGACGTCTCGTACGCAAGTGCCCCCTGGCTCAGAGTGGGTGCCTGCGCACCTGCAGCCTGCTCAGGTAGGGCGATAGAGACTGAAGAGCTGCCGTCTGTCGTGCTGCTGGAAACGACCGATCCCTCGACGCGTACCCCCGCGTCCTTCGAGGAAGACGCCTTGAAACTGTTTCCTCCTGCGGGAGTCAAGGGCACCCTCGCGGTAGACGTCTTGCCCTGTACCTGATGGGAAACTGGAGACGGCGTCGCAGTCGGGGCCAGCTCTTGCGCCTGGGCGGTGGGCATCAGAGCTGTACTTCCAGCCAGGGCAAGGGCGGTGATCATCATCGATCGACGGACTCGGCGCATGAAGAACTCCTGATCTGACTGAAGGTCAAATGAGTGGTGCCACGACCACCGTGCACTGATCCCTCGTCACACACCACGACCTGCAGATCGGACACGTGATCGGATGCTTCTTGGCACTTTTCGCCCCTGAGTGAAGCCAGATGTGCTATGCGACTCTCGGAACTCTAGGACGGTTACTATGAACGGGGCGCCAGGTCGTTCATGGTCGGCTACCATCCGCGCGAGGGGGTAGAGATGGGCAGCGATCTAACCGAACAGGAGAAGTCGGCGCTTATCCTCATAGGTGAGGGGTTAACAAATGCTTGCATTGCGCGTAAGGTCCACCTATCCACGGATGGCCTTGCATCACTAATAACCAGACTGATGAAGCGCTCGGGGGCGCGCAATAGGGCCAATCTGGTAGTACGAGGAGTTCAGATGGGATGGATAACCATCACGTTAAGCGACGAGTTCCCGCTGATCGAAAATTTGACGAAAATTCCCGGCACTCTGTAGTAAGGAATGAAGTGACATACTTAGTCGCACTCATCGCGGTGGCGGTCGGTTTTGTGGGCGGGTACTTCAGTGCAACAAAGTTTCGTCGTAGCCCGCTTAGGATCTTGGCGGCCGCGATCACAGCGATCCTTTTCTGGCGGGTCTTTAAACTTTCTTCACCGGAGATAACCGTCGCTGTCATCGCATGGGTAGTGGGAGTAGCCGTCGCCATCGGTGTCGCGTTACCGATGGCGCGCCGGACTCAACGAATTCGCGAGCAGCGATCTGACAGTAATCCATTTTCATAGCGAATCGACCGACACGGTGACGTGGCGACCGACAAGGTCACATCCAGGGCCGGCTCCATCTTGGAGCGCCGCTGGCGAGCCGTCTGAGCTTCCAGGTGGGTCATTCGCTGTGCGGTCTCCGTCACGTCACGCCGCATGGTCTGGCGTGGAAAACGCTAGGCGGTTCGCTAGGCGGGTCCTACCGTCCACGGCTGTCAGCGTAGAGATCCGTGCCTAGCCGCCCGCGACCTCGCTGGGGCCTGGACGCTGCTGGACACCTCAGGCCGGCACGCCTTCCGGCACCGGCTGGGCGTCGACGACGGAATGTGGGCTCGAGGGCGGGTCGCCGACCCCGCAGGTGCCGAAGTCGATGACGGCACCTAGCCGCCCCTCGCGCAGCAGCAGGTTGCCGGCGGCGATGTCGCCGTGGAAACAGGCCGGCACGCGGTTCCACCGCGCGTTCACCGCGGTAGCCCAGACCTCGCGGGCGAGCTCTAGGTCGATGCCCACGTCGGAGCGCTCTCCCAGGGTCTCGAGCGCCTCCTGGGTCGTCGTGTCGTAAGTGCGCAGTGTGGCGCCGCGGAACCAGTTGTGCGTGCCGGGAGCTGGTCCATCGGTGGGGTCGATCCGCTGCAAGGCGGTGAGGAAGTCGGCGAGGTCGCGAGCGAAGCGGACCGGGTCGAGGGTGCCGTTAGCGATGCGGTCGGCGGTTACCGGCTCCCCGGGCAGCCACTGGTACACCGACCAGGCGAAGGGGTAGCCGCGGCCGGGTCTGCCTTGGGCCAGCGGGTTTGAGATGGGCAGTGGGAGCTGAACTGCGAGCTGGGGCAGCCAGCGGTGCTCCTTGCCCACCGCGAGGGCGTACTCGGCGGCGCTGGGTAGGCGCACGGACATGTCTGGGCCGAGGTAGAAGGTGAAGTTGTCCCACCCGCTATCGGCTACCGGGTGCACGGGGAGGTCGGCCCAGTGGGGGAACTGGTCGGAGCGGCACTCCCTACTTCCCTCAAAGTCCCTACGCCATCGACCAGCTCGCCGGCGACCCTGCGGGCCGAGTCCAGCTGATCGAAGCTGTCGTGCAGGCCCACCCCGACTTCACGACCACGATCACCCCGCCGCACTTCTACGTCAGCGACGACCGATCGGCGGACCTGAACATCGTCCTGGCTGCCGACACCGCCCACCACACCGACAAGCCGTTGCGTGCCATCCTCACGGTCAGCCGCAAGTACGCCGACAAGCACGCTCAGCGCTTGGCCAGCGGCTACGTGCAGGCCGGGATCGGGCAGCTGGAGCTACGACTGAGCCCCTTCGGCGGCGAGGACGAGAGCCTGGCCAAGATCCGTTCCGGGTTCACCGTCCTCGACACCTTCCGCGACGCAGGGATCATCACCACCCTCGGCATGTCGGGGACCATCGGGCACGCTGCTGTCGCTCTGGGCCACGCCGCGGCCTTCTCTGTCGGCATCGGGCTGGGTGAGCACGTGAACCACAAGGCGGACCTGTCTCGTCAGCAACGTCCCCCGACGCTGGATGAGAACGGCAAGAAGAAGGGCGGAGGGCCCGGCGACGGCGTGTACCTGCCGGGCATCCACCACACCCTCAGTCGAACCAACGCGGCAACGCTGCTGGGACACAGTGATGTTCGGATGCGCCTGCTGTGTCGGCTGGAGGACTGCGCCACCAGCATCGCCGGTCCCACCATCGATCCAAGGCGGCACTACCTGCACGCTCGCGCTTACGAGATGCAGGCACTGCTGCAGCGCCCGGACGCCTGGCGCGCCCAGATGGAGGTAGACCGCCTCGGAAGAGCACTGACCCTGCGACAGCTCATCAACGACCACCACCCCCACGCGGTGGGGCGGGGGTTAAAGCTTCGCACCCTGCGCAGCATCGTCGACCTCGCCGCAGGCGAGCAGGACGCCCAAAGCGCCTGACCGCTCCACGACCGACAACCGACGGTCCAGACGGGCTCAGTCGCTGCCGGTGGTGGCGCGCTGACGCTGCTCGGGGTCTGGTCCACTGCGCACACCGGTGTCCAGTGCGTCGATGGCGGCGGTCTGCACCGAGGTCAGGGTGAAGTCGAAGACGTCGAAGTTCTCCTTGACCCGCTCGGGCCGGAACGACTTCGGGATGACTGCGTCGCCGCGCTGCAGGTGCCAGCGCAGCAGCACCTGCGCCGGGCTCTTGCCGTGCTCGGTGGCGATGGCCTGCACCACGGGGTCAGCCAGGGGGCCAGGTCGCTGGCCGCCGTGGTTCCAGCTCGTCACCCCGCCGATGGGTGACCACGCCTGGGTGGTGATGCCGGCAGCGGCGTGGGCCCGGCGCAGGCCGGGTTGGGCGAAGTAGGGGTGCAGCTCGACCTGGTTGACCGCCGGGGTGATCTCCGTGCGCGCGGCCAGTGCGGCCAGGTGCTGCTCGGAGGCGTTGCAGATGCCGATGGCCCGGGTCCGACCCTCGGCCAGCAGGGTCTCAGCGGCCCGGTAGGCCTGCACCGTGGCCTCGAAGTCTCGGGGCATGGGCTGGTGCAGCAGGTACAGGTCGACGTGGTCGGTGCCCAACCGCTGCAGGCTGAGGTCGAAGGCGCGCAGGGCGGAGTCGTAGCCGTAGTCCTCGATCCACAGCTTGGTGGTCACGAAGATGTCCGCCCGTGGCACCTGCGAGCGGGTGATGCCCTCGGCGACCTCGGCCTCGTTGCCGTAGACCGAGGCGGTGTCGATGAGCCGGTACCCGGCGCGCAGCGCCGCCTCCACCGAGACGACCGCCTGACCTGGGGTGCTCTCGATCGCTCCGACGCCCAGTCCCAGGGCAGGCATCATCACCCCGTTGTTCAACGGCAGCAGGGGGCTCGTGCTCGTCATGGTCGTCGTCCTTCGGTCAGGGGCAGGCGTGTGGTGTCCGTGCGGTCAGGTCAGCCCAGCAGGTCAGCCCAGCAGGTCAGCCCAGCTGGTCGGCGGGGCGCAGCAGCACCTCGTGGATGGCCAGGTGGCGTGGGCGGGCCAGGACGAAGGCGATGACCTCGGCGACCTCCTCGGGCTTGACCTTGGCCACGTCGTACATCTGCTGCACGGCGTCTCGCGTTCCTTCGTGGGTGATGTGGGTGGGCAGCTCGGTGTCGACGACGCCGGGCTCGATGAGGGTGACCCGCACGTCGGGCAGCAGCTCTTGGCGCAGGGACTCCGACCAGCCGTTCATCGCCCACTTCGTCGCCGCGTAGACGCCGTTGCCGGCGCGGGCGGTGCGCCCGGCGACGGAGGAGATGTTGATCAGGTCCCCGCCGCCGTCCTTCAGCTGCTCGAGGAAGACCTCGGTGGCGGTGATCGCTCCGAGGAGGTTGACCTCGACCATGGCCCGGTAGTCGGCGCGCTGCTCGGAGGAGAAGGGGCCCAGCAGCATGGTGCCGGCGTTGTTGACCAGCACGTCCGCCCCGCCGAGCTCGTCCTGGACCCGGGTGGCGGCGGCCACGACGGAGTCTCGGTTCGTGACGTCGGCTTCGATGGCGATGGCCCGGGTGCCGTCGTGGCCGCCCAGCTCGGTGGCCAGGGCCTGGATGCGGTCGGCCCGTCGGGCCAGGAGGGCCACGCGGTAGCCCTCGGCGGCCAGGGCGCGGGCGGTGGCGGCACCGATGCCGGAGGAGGCGCCGGTGATGAC
>Ga0160428_1002701_pt1 | contig 10353 bp, 6 predicted proteins | sample SolpanmetagenomM_FD_108198 | JGI IMG/M metagenome (GOLD analysis project Ga0160428, IMG submission 108198) | Solar panel surface microbial communities from Lawrence Berkeley National Laboratory, California, USA - M | ecosystem: Engineered > Built environment > Solar panel > Unclassified ...
AATACTTCTTCGAGCAGCCCGCTACTACGGCTTTCGTAATATCCAAAATCTAGTTCGTAGATTGAAACCAGCTAAACAATCTCGTATGCCAGGCGCATCTAAATCTGCAGAAATGTCTACGAACAAATCGAAGCATAATGCTGTAAATGGTGCGAATCAAGGCGTAAGTCATTATGATTATGTAGAAGTCATGGCCTGTCCAGGTGGTTGTACTAACGGTGGAGGTCAAATCAAAGTCGACGACGAGGTAGTCATTTCGTCAAATAAAGGCGGAATGACGCAAAAAGAATGGTTGGGTAGAGTAGACGAGGCTTATTTTTCAGGAGATGAGGGTGAATGTCAAGACTCGAAAGTGCGGGAGAAAGTCGCGAGTTATGATAACGGCGACGAAGTAGTTGACGGGCTTAATGTTGTCCAAATCAAAAAGATTATTAAACATTGGACTGATTTCACAGGTCTTGATAAAGAAGCATTACTCTATACTACATACCGTAAAGTAGAAAGCGATGTAGGCAAAAAGTCAACTACTGATGTTGAACGAGTTGCTGGGTTAGCAAGTACTATTGGCGGCGGATGGTAGCATAATGTGACTGTATCTTGATATTTTGTTATGAGCTTACGATTGATGACCATGTATGGTAGATGGCAAATAAATAATCATGTATATATATTTCAAGCATAAAGGCATTGTTGAATGGCTGCCATGAACAAGTTGTCTGGGTGACATGATTGTGAAATTAATTACTCAATTAACTACTAGTGGTGGTTCTTTTTCACTCGTATGAAGATCATGGCATAGCAAGCCCGTGAATCATAGCGCGGAACTGCCCGTTAATTACAGGGACTAATAAAGGCGTTCTATCATGAATTAGGGCACATTTTATCTCAATCATATGTAATAACATGTAATAACATGCAGCAGTACGCTATATCCTGAGACTTGTCGATTGATGCTGAACCTCAAACCTCAAGTTGAATCGAGGCTTATGAAACTGAGCTCCTGCATAGCTACATAGGTATACATAACTATGACGCATATTTCGCTTACATATGAGGCGTACGTAGACTAAAGGGTAAAAGGGTGACTAAAGGAGAATCAAATGACGCACGGACGTACATACTAACCCATCTGCAAAGCACGTGAAATTAGGAGTCAGCACTACATGAGGATCTTATGTTTTACCAAGCGTATAGCGCTACTATACAGCTCGATATCATTACATTCTCTTGACTGTTGCTGGATGTAATAACACGTATAGATAATAGATCGATAATGTCTAAAAGTGAGGGAAAAAACGACCGTGCTTAATTAAATCCACAAACACCACAAACCACAAAAGTTCGGTGGTTTTTGTTTTTGACAGCTGCTTCTTTTTTCGTTCCCGTTGGTTTTGCTTTTTGTGGCTTGCTTTTGCCCTATGTATCTCTTTTTTTTTTTTATTCGTGGCGCTCATGTCTCATGCAGGGCTTTTTGTATCTGTTTCAGGCGGGGGGAGTTCACTTATTATTCATTTAGTTTATTCAATATATTCTAGAGGCAAAAGATATCATATTCCGTTGATAATGACTAGTAGTCTTCTGTATATAAAGTTGTAACTAAAGGTTATATTTTATTAATCGAGTAATAAAAATAAAATTGGTTGTTTGTAACCCATGTTGTTGGATTCTATTAGTGAATTGATAGTCCGAGTCAGTTTTTTCGGTTTTTGTCGACCATGGACAAAGCCCGACTCTCAAAACCATAGGTCTGTTCCTGAACTTACCGTTGAAGACGCGCCACGATTACCTCTATTTGCTACATCCCCCCTGTAATGTGCCTCCGCGCTGTGCCTCACCATGACGATCATTACCAATGTAGCCTAAAAAAAGTGAAAAATCTTAACATTGAATAGTCATGGCCGTGCGCTGAAAATGATGCGTTCCCACGTGGATTACCATGCGTGCATCAACTCAAAATTTAAAAAATTCGATATTGGCGCTTTCTATGAGGATAAGAGTTATGTTGTTTACATAACTAAAAGCGCTGTATATATGACTGATAATCAACAACATAACCTAGCGGAGGTATTAATTACTAACTGTCAAGGTTCAATCCTAACAAGCGTCCCGTACCAAGAATTTCACATGAGCCGTCTCATCCATTATTTTTTACTCTCCTTTCCAAAGAAAAACCAACCTGACTCCCTAGGGCCGAAATATTTTGCTTTTCTGTTTTTTAGTACTCCACTCCTCGCTCCCAAACTATGACATGACCCAAATATATAAAATTGAGCTTGCATAAAGGTGTCCGTGTGGTTCTTTTCACTTTATTAACTTTCCTTGCGTGCTGCTTATTAAAGATCTTGACTTTTCTCCTCGTTTTTGCATATCGTACGCAAAGTACACGTAAAGCGGACAAGACGCATAACGGGGAAGGTTGTCGCGCATCATCACTCTTTTACGCCATAAATACGCAGACAGACTTCAAGGAAAGTGGGACTTTGATCGAGAAGGGTTTCAAGACATCAAGAGGTGCAGATTTCTGCAGGAAAAAGTCGCGCAAATAGTCATCGCATCTCTTTGATGATAAGCATGGCTAGATGGTCATTACTCCACTATTGATCAAACAACCTTACTCCTCGCCTAGGCATTAGTCAAATCCCTCATATTCTCAATCATAACAAAACTAATTCCGGGCTGATTCCATGAGACGATAATAATAATATCAATCACCTTCTTCATTGATTGGTGATCGGTCCTTCCTATTGTTTCGTCATCCATACATTCATTCGTCCACATTGCGTGTCAATCTTTCGGTTTTATCATATCATTCAATCTAGAACAGAACTCATCACACACGATTGGTCAGACTTTATTGTTTCTTTTCAAGAACATTCACCCTAAAAAGCAATATCCACTTTGGGATTACCTCTTCGATTTATCGGACTTTAATCCGTTCATCATACCATTATTGCCTATACAAAGCGTTCTAAAAGATTTCAAACGTCTTTTCAGCGATAAGTCTTTTACAAATTCTGCAAGAGTTTCCACGGTCCCAAAGGGTCCCTTACCGGCCGTTAGAACGTTCGATCGCGCTCCCTTGTTAGCTTTTCTTCCGAAACTTGTCCTTCAACGGCTTTTCCTTCCATTCCCACCAGATTTATAGGCCCTAATCGAATCGCGTCTGTTTGCTAAGATCTCGTGGTTGAATTAGTCTGAGGGTGGAATCTTGTCATTTCTATTCTCCAATTCATACCTCTCGGAACTATCAACTTCTACATCTACACTAAATAACCGAAACTCATCAGTCACATCCAGCCTCTGTCGATCTTTGACCACCACACAAGACAAGAGATCAATCCAGGCCGAAACGTCGACTTGTTCGGATCTTACCGTTTCCAGGACTTCATTCAGCTTATCCTTCCCTACATTTTTGCCGTTTAGTAGTTTCACCACAACGGTTACGCCAATTCCAACGTCGTTCACTTCACGCGCTTCTTTTCTTAACAGACACCGGTCTACCTCCGATTCTATCGATAAAGGCATATCTGACTTTACTTATCGATAAGATCAACTTTTCCATTTCTTTCACTTCTTTATCCATGATTCACATATGAGAGATTGCGGATTCACGACGTATAATCATGGTTGACAGTATACATTGCAAGACTTTAGCGACTAATATGGCTTTGGAGGACAAGTATGAGGTTGTCAAAGAGATTGGAGATGGAAGCTTTGGTAGTGTCGTTCTTGGTCGAACGAGGTGGTCAGTATCATCTACTATACCACGAAATACAATGGTATGTATGAGAAAAAGTGATTGGTCGATAATAGTCATCAATTAACATCATCATACTAGGTTGCTATCAAGACAATGAAAAAGACATTTGACAATTATGCACAATGCTTGGAGCTTCGAGAAGTCATTTTTCTCAAGACCGTCCCTGCTCACATACACCTTGTCCCTGCATACGACATATTTCTCGATCCTATAACCCGCCGATTACACATATCCATGGAGCACATGGACGGTAACCTCTACCAATTGATAAAGTCTCGAGAACATAAGCCCTTGAGCGAAACGAGTCTCAAGAGCATACTATTCCAAATCTTGGCAGGACTCGAACATATACATGCGTACGACTATTTCCATCGTGATATAAAACCGGAAAACATCCTTGTCTCGGCTATGACAGGAGACAACAACACTGGATCGAGGAGGTCTTGTTCGTCAGGCGGATCAGTTGGTTACAGTATTAAACTGGCTGACTTTGGTCTGGCTCGTGAGACACATGCTCGTAATCCTTACACTACCTATGTCTCGACGCGATGGTATAGAGCTCCAGAAGTACTACTAAGAGCTGGACATTATTCATCTCCGGTCGACATTTGGGCTCTAGGTGCAATGGCCGTCGAGATTGCAACCCTTAAACCACTCTTTCCTGGTGCAAATGAAGTTGATCAGGTCTGGAGGGTTTGTGAAATCATGGGTAGTCCAGGAAATTGGGTAAACAAGTCTGGTGCAAGAGTTGGTGGTGGAGAATGGAGAGATGGTGTGAAGTTGGCACAGAAACTTGGCTTTTCTTTTCCAAAAATGGCTCCTCACTCTTTATCGACTGTGTTGCCAAGTTCACAATGGTCACCTAGTTTGACAGAGTTTATCACATGGTGTCTAATGTGGGATCCAAACGCTCGACCGACTGCTACTCAATCAATGGCACACGAGTATTTTGCAGATGCACATGATCCTCTACGATCGACTGCATCAAAGAGGCTTAGTAGAGTTCACATGTCAAGTCATGATGCTGTGGAACCTCAACAGACGGCAACCAATAAAACTACTGCTTGGTTGAGAAGATCGTTGAATGCTCGTGATTTGATTGATAATCATCGTCAACAACAACCACAACCACAACAATACCATCCACAACAACAGCAACAGCAACCGCAACAGCATCAACAACAGCATCAACACCAACAACAGCCTCATTCTCGTACAATCAGACCTGCTCCTCCAATAGGCCAAGGTCATAGTCTTGAATCTGCCATTGTTCTCAATAAACCCAGAGGAACGTCTATTAAAACATCAGCAATGGGGTCTATTCAATCAGAGCTATGCAGTAACTCACCTTCATCGTCCACGAATAATTTGGACAGTCGGACTCAATCTAAAGCTTCCACTCATCCGGAACAATCTCGGAATAGACTTGTCCGACAGTTGTCTGGTAATTCTCATGCAAATCACTATTTGGAACAACATGGTCAAGAAGCTGAAAAGATGATATCTGTCGGTACAGTCACGCCTACGACACCTTTAAATACCACAAAGGAAAGTTTCTTTTCACATCTTCGTAAGAAAGCTAGAAGGATTTCTGGAAGATATCATAGCCCACCGTCTCCTCGTGCCGTTGATGTTGATATGAATGACAGCGTGCAATGGGACGCCTCTTCTGCTGCTGCATCTCCTACTGATATTCTACCTGACCCAGATACCCCATCTAAAGATTCTGGATTTGCCGAACTTGACAAGGTACTTGAGACTGTTAGAGATGGTCTCGAGAAGCCTAGTGTCACTCCTCCAAAACAACCACACAGGACGTCGAGCTTTTCCTCTTTGTTCAGGACGAGTCCGTTTTCTAAATCAAAAGATCAAACTTCTACCGATATGAATGATAAGAATCGAAAGACTATCAGACATATCCTGGCTCAAGATAAAAGGTATGACGTTCCTGCAGAAGCCGATGAACTTCTCAATGAAGCTTTAAAGTCGGCAAATCATGTTGCTCACAAGTTGGACACACAATTGCCGGTCAAGACTCCTGAAAGATCTCAGATCTCTGTCCAGGATATGACACCAGATGCTTCCCCGACTGCAAAGCTAACATATCTGACGCCGTCGCCGTCGTACGAGAACAATGCCGTACATTTTGGAGTCGCGCAGAATGTAGCCATGTCAAAAATGATGAAGCCTTCAGTGTCTGTGATTACTTCTCATCAGCAACGATGGCCAACACCTCCAGCTGAAACAGACATGGAACACGCTTGGGCTGCTTCTGCTTCTGCGAGTATTTGTGCCGTCTCAAATGCTTGGCGGTGATTTGACTGGTCATCTCCACAATAAACGCCCCCTTTTTGGACTTTTAACATTCATCATCTAATATCATCTGCAATATATACTCACCCATAACAATTGGATTTTACATTGATCATTTGGCCCGGTTGCTTTTTTTTTGGATTTATTTTTACAACCTTTTTACTTCTTTGACATTTAAATTATTGATTCCCAATCTGGAATTATTATACAGTAATTGATTGGAGCATAGAAAGTCTCCATCATCATTTTTAATATGAAAAGAAGACCGCTCTCGTATAGTATCGAGCACCTATTCACATCTCTCCTCTTCTATGAATGAAGAATTATATCTAGTATATTAGAGGAGATGAGTTTTTGTATATATAAACATTATATTATTTATTAATAGACTAGAGATAATGTTGAGATATATTTTAATACTATCAATATGTTGATAATTATCAGTCGTTCTCTTGTGGATTTGACTCGTCGTGAAGTTTTTAATATGAAAAGAAGACCGCTCTCGTATAATATCGAGCATTCATTCACATCTCCCCTCATCCATCTAATTCGGCGGGAATCGTGGACATTACGGTACCGGAACGTGTCGAGAAGCTTGTAAAAAATGTAGGGTCTGTCGTCGGATCAAAGCAAAACATTGTCGTCGATTTCATGGGGGGAGGGTGGGACCCTGCTCGAAGAACAAAGGGGGAACACTGCTATTTCCAAGGGAGATGAGTATCTGTATATAAACCTTTTTATTTATTCACCAGTAATAGACTATAGACAATGTAGAGATACATTTTGATACCATCAATATGTTGTTAATTATCAATCTTTTCCCTCGTAGATATGATTTCTTGTCATGACGTCTTTTCTCATACTCTCCTGTATCTAGAATCGTATTAACACTTGATCCATGCTTCTAATCCGTCGGACTAGTGCTTTTCTAGATTCTAATGATTGATATTCACTCTTGGCAGTCGAATATGAATACAATTCTCCTTACTATTTGAGCCTGCTGGTCCAATTGCTACTAATGATGCAGCCTTTTTATTATAATGTCAAGATCCATTCATCAATATAATATATACTGTATATAGTAGCTTAACCTGTCCTATCTCTCGATTTCCTCTCTTTCTCTCAACCATATTCTCGTACTTTCATAAACTCCCAAATATAACCCCGTCCCAAGCATCGTCCATACAGATCTCAACAATCCGCCCCTGAATAATCCCCTGACGTAACCTTTTTCATCAACGACTTCTCTAGCGACTTGCAATACAGATTTATGACCTTTTGTGCTTTTACTTTTCGATAATATAGACTCGTCGAGCGACGTTTTGTTTCCCACACTATCCAGAATTTCTGTCGATGACTTGGGTAATGAATAGTGATCATCCCCAGCACTGAGCATTATTCTCGTCTTGACGACATCTATCGGCGTGGTGATCACCGCTACGACAGCACCGGCAATACCTCCCGCCACACCAGTGACCAGGCCCGTTTCCAAGACTGTTTCGGCGTTAGAAATGTCGTTTCGAGATAAGACAGATCCCGACGATGTCTGCAGTTTGGTTCTGTGGCGATGATCTCGGATGTGGGCTTTCAAGAACTCGTAAAAAGGAAACTGAAGCGCTGTATATGGAAGGTTCCGGCCTACGAGAGCGGTATAGCCCCTCCATAAAGCCAAGGGGTTGGAGCGGAATTTAGACAAGGTTTGGAGAGTAGCGGATACAGCGGGTTTCGAAGAGGAAGACGTGGGGATCACCATTTGGGCATTTTGTTTGATTACTTCTGCGGGAGTGAGGATTGCACAGGAACATATCTCGGCGATAGAAGATGCGGCGGAGTTGATGACGAATTGAGGAACGACGGATTGCGAGTTGTGGGATGATAGGAAGGATTTACTGGATTCGTAGGTTGTGAAGAATAAACCGGCTAGAATATGGTTAGGAATAGATATTGCTTTGATGGAAAGATACGCGTGTGAAAGGAGATTATAGAATTGTTCAAACAGATAAAGAGGTAGAATTGAGCAGTAGTAGAACAATAATGAATGTGCATAATAAGCAAAACAAGGGCGATTTTCTACGATTAACGAAAGATGGAAACAAACATGAAGGTAAAGTAGCTAGTATAACACTTCCAAGACCCTGATAGAGTCCTCTAAATAAAGCTGCCTTTTTAATAGTATTTGTTGATTCATTGATGAATAATTTATTATAGTTTGGAGATTGATATCGAGTTTTCAGCGTATCGAGTGGATAGAATAATATATCTACAGTAAATGCAGCAAATGCTCCAGCCTAATTGGATCTATCAATTCAATGTAAATGTATAAATACAGGTAGATTTACTAACGATCCAAACGTCATAATTAGCATTTCCAGACATGATACTGGATGGAATGAAAAAGAAGTCAACGAGTATAGAATAAACAAAGAGAATAGAACATGGACAAAGAAAAATATACAATTACATCACTACATATGGAAGGTTTTGAAAAATAAGAGAAGGAAAAAAAAAAAGAGGTGAAAGTGAAAAAAAACAGACATGACGTCATTGCCGTTTGCGGCCTGTTATCAACAATAATACCAGGCGCGTGTCCATTTGAACTGAGCTATATTTATCATACCGCTTTCAGTGCGTAAACTGTATAGCATTGTGGCTGTATCGGACGAGCTTTTGTGCCGGATGCATAACGTGTCGCATCTGCGTTCGATCTTTTAGTCAAAGCCAACATAATCATTGACAAACTAAACGTAACACTCTGTTGATTGGGTAATCATGTGCATAGATGTGTCATCCCCGACAAGAGGCGCTTGTGTACTCGTTTATAACAGCGTTCTCAGATGTATAGGTCATGGTAATGAATGGTGGTAATTGAGAAATCACGCAAAGCTAGACCACGTGAATTTCGCTTCATATTTCATTTGCATATTTCACTTGCATATTCCACTTGTATGATTCACTTGCACGTTTCACTTGCATATTTCACTTGCACATTTGACTTTCACATTTCACTTGCACAGTTCACCTGGATAATTCATCTAACACGCTCATTAGAAATTTCAATTTAGTGCTTTTGCTACTCAGATATCGATTGGACGAAATCGATCGGATTATCGATCATAGTTGATCAGTTGGTCAGGCGATAAGTCAGTCAATCAGTCATGCCTTTGACATATTTCGAACGCCAGAAATATGTTTCAACGTATGGAAATCAGCAAGAGAATGGCCAGTCTTCAAAGTCTGACACATTTTATATCGAACCATCAAAACATGCTCGTGTGAATAATTCATCAGTTCAGACATTATTTAAAAGTACTTCAAATGGTACATTGGTTTCTAGTCGACTTGTTAACAACTGGCGTGGGAGTCAGGCCGCCTCATCAACTTCCACCAGGAACACCGCTGAGGAAATCAAATCAGCGTTTAAACAACAGGTGCAAAATGCTGTTAGGAATGCTGATGTTGATGGCTCAATGATTACTGAATCTGTAAGTGACTTGATGATACACGTGCGCTTGATTACATTAACGATGACATTTTTGGAACAAGATTTCTGATGCTGCTGTCGCAAAGGACAAAAGTAAAGCCAGCATGCCAATCTCCAATATCTCTTCAACATCTAGATTGGCTGACGAATTAAACTCAAGCGAGGGCAAGATGTTCAGCACAAGCGAAAACGGCGGACGTATCTCATATAGCCCAGCGGAATTTGTTAATGGTGCTAACCAGTCTGGAGCACCTCCAACAGTATCGAATGCTCCAGCATCCTCTGCGGCAGTACCGGGACCCCTTCCCACTATTATTCACATTGTATCTTCACCAGGACCTGATCAGATAATGAATCTCACGAAGAGACCGGTAAATGTTATTGAGCAGATTGAACAGATTAAATTGTCTCAAGAAAGCGTTCCATCCCCAACTATTGACGCAAAGTCCAAAGAAACAAGCGGCGTAGAAGAAGTCTTGTTGAACATGGTGAAAGGTCAGGGTGCGACGTCGGTTTTAATCAAGCTTTCAACGACATTGTTGGCCATGGAGGGACGTCTGGCCCGTCTCGAAACCGAAATGCATCAGAATGATAGGCAGCTTGAAGCACAGTTTGTGTTGTGTAGAAATGACTTTCACTCATTATCACAAGAGTTTCTTGCATATGCTTGGGACAAGAATATGCAAGTAGCACGGACAGAGAACAATGACCACCGTGATCAAAAACCCAAACTTTCGAACGAAAGTGTTCCAGTTGAAAATGAATTGTCAATAAGCAAAAAGGAATATCAAAGCTCTTC
>Ga0160428_1002702_pt1 | contig 10350 bp, 8 predicted proteins | sample SolpanmetagenomM_FD_108198 | JGI IMG/M metagenome (GOLD analysis project Ga0160428, IMG submission 108198) | Solar panel surface microbial communities from Lawrence Berkeley National Laboratory, California, USA - M | ecosystem: Engineered > Built environment > Solar panel > Unclassified ...
CGTCGTCAGCGGACTTGGCTTCACGGCCGGCACGACGCGACCCGGTTTCTCGGCGAGCACGATCCTGTTCGGCGCCGATCCGCAGAACTGCCTGCCGGTGCTGGGCTCCACCATCACGTCCGGGTTTTGCTACAAGCTGACCGACACCTCGCTCGGCGGGCCGATCACGACCGGCAGCACGACCTTCACCTACGACTCGAGCTTCGACAGCACCGACCCGTCCGACTTAGCGGTCGCATACAATCTGCCGAACGGCACCGTGGGCGCCTGTTTCGGTAATACGGCCATCGGCTGCAATGCGCCGAATTCGGTCCCGGTTCCGGAGCCAGGCTCCTCGGCCATCCTCCTGTGCGCTGTGCTCACGATCGGTGGCCTCCGCACGATGACCGGGCGGCGCCTGACCGCCGCCCGACTCGCTGCCTGACGCCGACGGGGAGTTACGCAAAATGCTGACTAGGACCCTCGCACGTTGGACCCTGGCGGGTCTTCTGCTCCTCGGCGCCGCGCCGCCCGCGAGTGCCCGGCTCAACCGCATCCTGATCGACACCACCACGAACGTCGTCATCGGTGGCGTCAACTATACCCAGCAAGTCGGCCGCCTGTTCGGCGACCTCGACCCGGCCGACCCGCACAACACGGTCATCCAGGATCTCGGCCTCGCGGGCCTCGATGCCGACCGCAAGGTGCCGTACGCTGCCACCGTCACCATCCTGGCGCCTCAGGCCGGCGCGACCGGCGTCATGCTCTACCAGGTGTCGAACCGCGGCGGGCAGGGCTTGCCCAACGCCGGAACCATCGAACCCGGCGCCACCTACGTCTGGACGGGCTGGCAGGGCGATCTGCTCGCCCGCAACTGCATCACCGACTATCCCTGCAATGACCTTTATGCCGGCCCCTACCAGCCGGCCGGCGGCAACCCGGTTCACGTGCTGCAGGTGCCGGTCGCCCACAACCCGGATGGATCGCAGATCACCGGCCCGGTTTATGGCAGCGTCCTCAACACGAGCGGATCCACCGCGCAGTTGGTGATCTACACCAACCCGGTTCCCTACCGCCCGGCCACCCTCGACACCACAAAGGCCACGCTCTGGAGCGTGACCCACCAGACCATCGACGGGCAGGAGACCGGCCGCGTCGACATTCCGTCCGACCAATGGGCCTGGGCTGATTGCCGGACGACCCCCTTCCCCGGCACCCCCGATCCGACCCGGCTCTGCCTCAAGAACGGCTTCGACTCGAGCTTGCTCTATCAAATCGTCTTCAGCGCGCGCGATCCACTGGTGGTCGGCATCGGCTTCGCGGCCACGCGCGACGCCGTCAGCTTCCTGCGCGACGCCGGCACCGACGATTTCGGCCATGCCAACCCGCTGGCCGGCCGGGTCAACAAGACCATCGCCATGGGCACGTCGCAGTCCGGCAACTTCCTCCGCTCGATGGTCTATTACGGCTTCAACCAGACCGAGACGAACGGCAAGGTGTTCGACGCCATCTGGCCGCACATCGCCGGCCGGCAGATCTGGATGAACTCGCGCTTCGCGCTGCCCGACGTGATCCAGATGCTTTACATGGCCGCCGACGAGGCCCCGGTCTGGTGGGCCGACTACGCCGACACCGCCCGCGGCCGCGCCCCCGATGGATTGCTGCACAGCTGCACGGCGACGGGTACCTGCCCCAAGGTCATCGAGACCTACGGCGCGGTGGAGTTCTGGGACCTGAAGGCGTCGCCCGATCATGTCGGCGCGACGGCCACGTCGGACATCCCGCTCCCCAACGACGTCTACAGCTACTACTTCCCCGGTACGACGCATGGTGGCGGATCGGCCTCGGCCTTTGGCGGCAGCGGCACGCCCAACCCGCCGGCAACCGTGTTTCCGACGGCGGTACCGAACGTGCCGAACAGCTGCTCGCTGCCGTCGAACCCGAACCCCCAAGCAGACCAGTTCAACGCCACGCTCGACAACATCGTCAACTGGGTGGTCAACGGCGTCGCGCCACCCCCGAGCGTCTATCCGAGGCTCTCCCTCGGGCAGCTGGTCGTGGACACGCCAGCGGCGATGAACTTCCCAAACATCCCCGGCTTCTCCTTGCCTGCCAACCTGGTGAACCCGCTGCTCGGCTACGATTTCGGGCCGCTGTTCAATACCCTGACGCAGACCGGCATCATCACGGTCCAGCCGCCCCGGATCGTGGCGGCCTATCCGACCTATGTCGTCAAGACGAACACGGACGGCAACGAGGTTTCCGGTATCCCGTCGGTCAACCACCAGGCGCCGCTCGGCACCTATACCGGCTGGAACACCTGGGCCGGCGGCGGTCGGAAAGGCGAGATCTGCAACCTGAACGGCAGCTTCTATCCCTTCGCCGTCACGCAGGCCGCCCGGGTCGCGGCCGGCGATCCGCGGCCGTCGCTCGAGGAGCGCTACGGCACCCATGCCGGCTTCGTCTGTGTGGTGAAACTCGCGGCCAGGAACGCCCTTAATCAGCGCTTCTTGCGTCAAAGCGCGGCCACGGCGCTCGTGGCGGCGGCGAGCGGCAGTGCAGTGCTGAACGGCGTGACGGCGACGCAGGCCGACAATGCCCGAGCGAACTTCTACTGCGGAGCGGCGGCCAATTCCGGCCTCTGATAAGTAACGACCTCCGGGAGCGGCGGGGCCAGCCCAGCCGCTCCCGATTCCCCTGACGCGAGCTACACCGCCGTCTCGAGCGCCTCGGACGCCTCCAACCACGCCATCTCCGCCGCCTCGGTCTCCCGCCCGATCGCCGCCAGCCGCATGTTCGCCGCCGTGACGTCGGCCGCCTTGCCCGCCGCGTACATCGCCGGGTCCGCCAGCTTCGCCTCGATCCGCGCCTTTTCCGTCGCCAGCTTGGCCATCAACGTTTCCGCATCCTTGGCCTGCTTGCGCAACGGCGCCTGCTGCGCCCTGACCTCCGCCCGATCCCGCCGGTCGTCCCGCCGGCTATGCGCGTCCGACTTCCCCGGCGGCCGCCCCCGCTCGGTCAGCAGCGCCCGATACTCATCCATCGCCCCGTCGAACGCGGTCGCCGTGCCGTCCGCCACCAGCCACAGCCGGTCTGCCACCAGATCCACCAGGTGCGGATCATGCGTGATCAGCAGCACCGCCCCCTCGAACGCCGCCAGCGCCCGCACCAGTGCCTCCCGCGCATCGATGTCCAGGTGGTTGGTCGGCTCGTCCAGGATCAGCAGCTGCGGCGCGTCCCGCGTCGCCAGCGCCAGCAGCAACCGCGCCTTTTCCCCGCCCGACAGCGCCGTGATCTTGTTGCCCGCCCGGTCCGCATCCAGCCCGAACCGCGCCAGCTGGCTGCGCACCTGCGGCGGCGTCGCCTGCGGCAGCGCCCGCGCCATGTGGTCGATCGGCGTCTCGTCCATCACCAGCTTGTCCGTCTGATGCTGCGCGAAATAGCCCACCCCCAGCTTCGGCGACCGCCGCATCGACCCGGCCATCGGCTCCAGCCGCCCCGCGATCAGCTTGGCCAGCGTGCTCTTGCCGTTGCCGTTCGATCCGAGCAGCGCCACCCGATCGTCCATATCGAGGTTGAGGCTGATGTTGGACAGCACCGGCCGGTCGCCATACCCGATCGACACCCGCTCCAGCGTCAGGATCGGTGGCGACAGGTGCTTCGGTACCGGGAAGTCGAACTTGGTCGGCGCATCCTCCACCACCGACTCCAGCGCCGGCATTTTCTCCAGCGCCTTGATCCGGCTCTGCGCCTGCCGTGCCTTGGTCGCCTTGGAGCGGAACCGGTCCACGAAGGACTGCATGTGCGCCCGCTGCATGGCGATCTTCTCGGCCATCCGCGTGTGCTGCATCGCCTGCTCGGTGCGGATGCGGACGAACTCGTCGTAGCCGCCCGGCGTCAGCGTCAGCTTGCCGCGGTCCAGATGCGCGATCGCCTCCACCGCCCGGTCCAGCAATCCCCGATCATGGCTGACGATCAGCGCCGCCCCCGGAAACCGCGCCAACCACCCCTCCAGCCACAGCGTCGCTTCCAGATCCAGATGGTTGGTTGGCTCGTCCAGCAGCAGCAGGTCCGGGTTGGCGAACAGCGCCGAGGCCAGCGCCACCCGCATCCGCCAGCCGCCGGAGTAATCGCTCACCGGCCGCGCCTGCGCCGCCGCGTCGAACCCCAGCCCGGCCAGGATCGCCGCTGCCCGCGCCGGCGCGCTCTCCGCTCCGATCGCCCTGAGCCGCTCGTGCACCTCCGCCTGCCGCGTGCCCTCGGCCATTTCCGCCTCCGCCAGCAGCGCCACCCGCTCGCTATCCGTCGCCAGCACCGTTTCCACCAGGCTCTCCGGCCCCGACGGCGCCTCCTGCTTGACCTGCGCCAGCCGCGCCCGCGACGAGATGGTGATAGCCCCGCCATCCACACCCAGCTCGCCCATGATCGCCTTCAGCAGCGTCGACTTGCCCGCGCCGTTGCGCCCCACCAGTCCGATCCGCCGCCCGGGATCGACGCGCAGCGTTGCCTCGTCCAGCAGGGTCCGTCCCGCCATCCGCAGCGTCACGCCATCGATCACCAAGAGACTCATGCGCTTAGACTACAGGACCCCAGCCAGACTTGCCCACCCTTCCCGATCGGCTTAGACCGCCCCCAACCTTTGCCGAGACATCCCATGACCGAACGCACCCTCTCCATCCTCAAGCCCGACGCGACCCGGCGTAACCTCACCGGCAAGATCAACACGATCTTCGAAGACAACGGCCTCCGCATCGTCGGCCAGAAGCGCATCCAGCTCTCCACCGCCCAGGCCGAAGCCTTCTACGGCGCTCACAAGGAGCGTGGCTTCTTCCGCGACCTCGTCACCTTCATGACCTCCGGCCCGGTCGTCGTGCAGGTTCTCGAGGGCGACGACGCCATCGCCAAGAACCGCAAGCTCATGGGCGCCACCAACCCGGCCAACGCCGACGAAGGCACCATCCGCAAGCTGTTCGCCGAGAGCATCGAGGCCAACAGCGCCCATGGCTCCGACAGCAAGGAAGCCGCCGCTGAAGAGATCGCATTCTTCTTCTCGGGCACCGAAATCGTTGCCTAGCCAAAACTGGGGTAAGGGCTGGCCCGGCGCGCTTGTCGCCGGGCTGCTCCTGGCCGGCTGCTCGAGCCGGCCAGCCCCCATCGTGCTCACCCCACAGCCGGAGCCACCCCGCGGCATCGAAGGCCGCTACCGTGGCACCGCCCGCCTGATCCGCTCGGACAACCGGTACTGCCCGCGCAGCGGCCCCCGCGTCTACGAGCTCCAAAACGGCGCCGTCACCTTATCCTACCAGGGCCAGGGCCGCGCCCGCATCCCGCTGACGGCCCCGATCGGCCCCAATGGCGAGTTCGACACCTCAGACGGCCAGGGTCGCCTCCAGGGCAGCGTCACCAACGGCGCGCTCAGCATGACGATCGCCAGCTCCGCCTGCGAGCATCACTGGACGATGCGCCTCATCAACTGATCAGCCGGTCAGCTTCTGCGGGCAAACACCCGCGAGAAGCTGACGGCACAGGCTACCGCCGCAAAGCCCGCACCCAACGCCAGCGCCAATGCCGGCCCGTGGGTCGCCGAGATCCCGAAGCATAGCGCCACCAGCGCCGCCCCGGTCGATTGGCCCATGAGCCGCGACGTCGCCACGATCCCCGACGCCCCACCGCTCCGCCCCGGCGGCGCACTGGACATGATCGCCCGTAGGTTGGGCGATTGAAAGAACCCGAACCCCGCCCCGCACAGCAGCATCCGCCACGCGATCGCCGCCCCGCTCGCCCCGTCCGGCAACGTCGCCATCAGCGTCAGTCCCAGCGTCAGCAGCGCCATCCCGATCCCGCCTAGGATCGCCGGCGGGTACCGGTCCGACAGCGGCCCGGCCACCGGCGCCATCAGCGCCGTCGCCACCGGCCACGGTGTCAACAGCAACCCGGTCTCCACCGCTGTCCGCCCCATGCTCATCTGAAACAGGAACGGCAGCGATACGAACGACAGCCCCTGCGCCGCGAACGAGCACATCGCCGTCAACGACGACAGCGCGAACATCGGCCGCCGATATAGGTCAAGCGGCAACAACGGCACCGCGAGCCGCGACTGCCGCCTTACCAGCGCGGCGCCGGACACGAGTACCACGATCCCCAGCGTCACCGTCTGCACGGCCGAGGCTCGGTGCGCCGCCTCGCCGATCATGAAGATCAGCGCCGCAAAGAACACCGCATTCAGCAAGCCGCTCGGCCAGTCGAACCGATGCGTCGACAGCGGTGTATCCGGCAGCGCCCGCACTGCCAGCACCATCGCCGCGATCCCCACCGGCACGTTAACCGCGAATAGCAGCGGCCACGGCCCCACGGACAGCAGCCCGGCCGCCACGCTCGGCCCCAATGCTGTGCCGACGCCGACCACCATGGCATTGAACCCCACACCGCGCCCGAGCTGCTTGGCCGGATAGATGAACCGGATCAGCGCCGTGTTGACGCTCATCAGCCCCGCTGCGCCGAACCCCTGCAGCACCCGCGCCACCGTCAACGTCGGCAACGACCAGCTCATCGCGCACAGCAGCGACGCCACCGTAAAGATCGCCAGGCCCCACAGATAGACCCGGCGGAATCCGTAGATCTCGCCCAGGGTCGAGAGCGGCAGCAACGTCGCGACCAGCGCCAACTGATAGGCATTGACCACCCAGACCGAAGCCGCCGGGCTGGCCTGCACGTCGATGGCGATAGTTGGCAGCGCCGTGTTGGCGATCGATGTATCAAGCGATGCCATCCCGATCGCCAACACGATCGTCGCCACCGCCCATTTGCGTTGTTCCGGAGGAACACCGTCCTGCACGATCGTGCTCACTCGGCCGCGTCCTGCCCGAACTGCGCTTCGTGCAGCCGGCGATAGGCCCCGCCGCGCGCCAGCAGCGCGGCATGCGAGCCCTGCTCCAACACGCCATCCGGCGACAGCACCACGATACGGTCCGCTCGCCGAATCGTAGCCAGCCGATGCGCCACCACCAGCGTCGTGCGCCCTTCCGCCAGCTCCGCAAGCGAGCGCTGGATCGCGATTTCCGTTTCGCTGTCCAGCGCCGACGTCGCCTCATCCAGAATCAGAATTGGTGGGTTCTTCAGGAAGATGCGCGCAATGGCGATCCGCTGCCGCTGCCCGCCCGACAACCGTGCCCCGCGCTCGCCGATCTCGGTGTCCAACCCTTCCGGTAGCCCATCGACGAACTCCTCCAGCCGCGCTCGCCGGATCGCCGTCCGCACATCCACCGCCGACGCGCCGAGCCGCCCGTAGCCGACGTTGTCCCGCACCGATCCCGCGAACAGGAACACGTTCTGCTCGACGATGCCGATCTGCCGCCGCAGGGATCGCCGGGTCACGTCGCGGATGTCGACGCCGTCAACCGTAATGCGCCCGGCATCCGGGTCGTAGAACCGCGGCAACAGCGCGCACAACGTCGTCTTGCCCGCGCCGGACGGACCCACCAGCGCCACCGTCTCGCCGGCCCCGATCGACAGATCTAACCCGCGCAGCACCGGCCGATCTGCCCCGTAGCCGAACGACACACTCTCGAACCGGATATCGCCGCGGAACGGCTTCGCTTCCGGCGCCCCCGGCTTGTCCTGGACGTCCGGCACCATCGCCAGCAACTCGCGATACCGCCGGAACCCGGCGAGCCCGCGCGGATAGATCTCGATCATCGTGCCGATCTTATCCAGCGGCCGGTAGAACACGCTGACCAGCAGCAGAAACGCCACGAAGTCGCCGATCGACAGTTGCTCGCGCACGATCAACACCGTGCCGGCCAGCATGACGATGATCTGCACCAGCCGCATGCTGAGGTAGTTCAGCGTCAGGCTGGTCGCCATGATGCGATAGGCGCCGATCTTCTCAGTGCGGTAGCTCTCGTTCTCGGTGGCGAACAGCTTTTGCTCGTGCGCCTCGTTGGCGAAGGCCTGCACGACGCGCACACCGCCGACATTCTCTTCCACCCGCGCATTGAACCGCGCCACCCGGCTGAACTGCGCCCGCCAGACTTTGTCCATCCGCGACCCGTAATGCACGATCAGCCAGGTCGCGACCGGCACCACCAGCAGCGCCACCAGCGCCAATTGCCAGCTGACGAGCAGCATCAGCGCGAACGCGCCGATGAACGTCAGCACCGCGATCAGCGCGTCTTCCGGCCCGTGATGCGCCACTTCGCCGATGTCCGACAAATCCGTCGTGATCCGCCCGACCAGGTGCCCGGTCTTCTCGCCGTCGTAGAATCGCATCGATAGCGCATGCAGGTGGTCGAACGCCCGCTTGCGCAGCTCCGTCTCGATCGAGACGCCGAGCACGTGCCCCCAATACGTCACCACCGACACCAGCAGCGCGGCTGCTACATACAGCACCAGCAGCCCGGCAATCGCCCACAGGATCGGCCCCATCGCCGCCCGCGGCAGCAACTGGTCGACGAACGCCCGCACCGCCATGGGAAATCCGAGTTCCAGCACGCCGGACACCGCCGCCGCGCCAAACACCGCCAGCAACAACCGCTGATGCGGCGCATAGTAGGACCTGAAATCGCGCCACATCAGCCGTCACCCAAGAAGAACGTTATCCCGTTCTGCGCCGTTCTCGCGCTTGATGCACTGCATCAAACCGCAATGGCGTTACCCATCTGCAGGACGGGTCACGGCCGCGCCGGCAACCGCGGCTGCTTGAGCCGTTGCTCCACGAAGTCCCGCCATGGCGCATCGGCCGGTGCTGCCGCCAGCGCCCGCCGGAACAGCGCCGCGCTGCTCTCGCTCACCCCGCCTTCCGCGCGCACAGTGGCATCAGCGGCCCGCGCCGCGATCCCCGGGTCGAACTTGCCCTGCAGCGCCATCTTGAACGCCGCCGCCGCACCGGCATCGTTGCCGCGCTGTTCCTCGACCGTCCCGAGCAGCGCAAAGCCCTGCCGCGCCTTGTCGGTGTTCGGGTCCATGATCGCGAGCTGCGTGCGCAAGCCCTCGATCAGCTGCTGTTCTTCGCTCGCCCGCGCCATGTCGCCGCCGCCGGCCGCCGACGGCATCATCGGCTTGCTGTCGCTCACCGCATACAGCCCGACCGCCACCAATGGCACCAACACGGCGGTCACGATCACCGGCCAGCGCGCACCCATGCGCGGTGCCGTCTCCTCGGCCGCCGCCGCCGCCAGCAGCCGGCGCTGCACCTCGAGCTTGGCCGTCGCGTGCTCCGCCGGCATGATCCGGCCTTCGGCCAGGTCGCGGTCCAGCTCCCGCAACTGCGTCTTGTGCAGATCCACCGCCAGATCGCGTGCGCCACGGCTTTCCACCTGACCACGCAGCACGAGCAGCACCGGCACCAGCACCAGCAGCGCCAGCAAAGCAATCAGAACAAAGATCATGCCGCCGAAGGGGGTTCCGTCAGTTGGGCCAGCTTGGACCGCTCGGCGGCCGTCAACGGAACGGGCGTCGTCGGCGGCCGGCGACGCAGCACCAGCACCGCGGCCAATGCCCCCCCGACTGCGATCAAGGGCGAGCCCCACAGCGCGGCCGTGACCCAGTTCATCGGCGGACGAAGCCGCACAAAGTCGCCGTATCGCGAGACGACCCATTCGGTCGCCTGCGTGTCGGTGTCGCCGCCTGCGATGCGTTGCCGCACCAGCTTGCGCAGATCCTTCGCCAGATCCGCGTTGCTGTCCTCGATGCTCTCGTTCTGACACACCAGGCAGCGGAGCTGACGCCCGACTTCCTCGGCGCGGACTTCCTGCGCCGGGTTGGGCAGCATCTCCGCCGGATCGCTGATGGCCCAGGCCGGCGCCGCCACTAGCATGAGCACGAACAGCAGACGGATCACGCGACGCTCCGCAGCATTGGCTTCAACTGCGTCTCGAGCACGTCATCGGTGATCGGCCCCGCCTGACGCCAGCGCACGACGCCGTTGCGATCCAGCAGATACGTCTCCGGCACGCCATAGACACCCCAATCGATCGCCACCCGGCCCGGCTCGTCCATGGCAATTCGCGTATAGGGATCACCATGCCGCGCCAGGAAGGCCCGCGCTGCTACCGGCTTGTCCTTGTAGGCGATGCCCCAGATCGGGATGTTCTGCTGCTTCAGCAGCATTAGCGTCGGCGCCTCGATCACGCAGGGCACGCACCAGCTGGCGAAGAAGTTCACCAATAACGGCTGGCCCGTCCCGGTCAGCGCCGCGCTGTTGAACCCCTGCGTCGCGCCATCGAGCGCCGGCAACGCCTCGAAGGGCGGGATCAACTTGCCGATCAACTGGCTCGGCACGTCATGCGGGTCGAACGTGCCTTCCTTCATCCGCCGCAGGATGGTCCATGCACCGAACCCGCTGGCAGCCGCCACCGCCAACGGCGCGAGCAG
>Ga0160428_1002704_pt1 | contig 10350 bp, 12 predicted proteins | sample SolpanmetagenomM_FD_108198 | JGI IMG/M metagenome (GOLD analysis project Ga0160428, IMG submission 108198) | Solar panel surface microbial communities from Lawrence Berkeley National Laboratory, California, USA - M | ecosystem: Engineered > Built environment > Solar panel > Unclassified ...
AGAAAAGTTCAAGGTAGTTCTATGCCGTCTGCTAATTATCCAGTTATTGCATCAAATGACCGGTCCCAATCAGAGATAGGATGGCTAGCTTTTGGATTTGTCGGGCTGCTTGCGATTGGATACGCTATCTGGGAATGGCGCAGTGAAATAACAACTGTACTTATTCGCTTGAAGCATCAATTAACGAGGCATTCGTGAGTTGATATGAACGTTTTTCGACGAATCGATACAGTAATGTAAAGGCTAGTACATATATGCTCAGTTCTATACAGTGGCTTCCGACCGGATGCTGGATAAGCAGTACGGCACCCAAGATAAGACCGATAGTTGTTGCGACGAGATTTGCTAGACGGTAGCCACGAGGAACGACGGCACGCATCATACTGAGTCCTACGAAACTAGCGGTTGCAACGATGGATATAACGAGCAATGTGATATGGCTGAATAGAATAATAGTTGTCATAGAACTAGCATAACCTTTTTGTCTACGAATCACCACTGGGATATACTAATAAAATGAGAATTATTGGTATCGACCCTGGCACAGGAATATTAGGGTTTGGAGTGGTGGAGATTTCCGCGACAAATAAAATGACACTGATAACAGGTGGAGTGATCACGACTCCTGCGCATACACCATTAGATGTTCGTCTTGAGGACATCTATGACGGTTTGACAAGTATTATCAAAGAAACAAAACCCGAAGTCATGTCAATTGAAAAACTCTTTTTTGCTCGTAATGTGACGACAGCAATGAGCGTGTCACATGCACGAGGTGTGGCTATGCTCGCTGGACGAAAGGCTCGACTGCCTATTGCTGAATATACTCCCATGCAAATAAAACAAACGTTAACGGGGTATGGCAAAGCAGATAAAAAACAAGTACAGGAGATGGTCAAGATGCAACTTGGGTTAAAAGAAATTCCGAAGCCAGATGATGCGGCAGATGCGCTAGCCGCCGCCATCACCTATTATCTGATGTCTCCTCGGACATGATCTACTAATGTGTTAACTCAACTGATTTTCAGATACTTTGCTATAATACAGGGGTATGTATCGACAAGGAAAATATACGAAAAAAGCTGGACTCGTCGGTAAGTCTAAGGTATTCCTGAAGCGACGCTGGCAGTGGTGGCAGCAGACTAGCAAAAAGAAAAAAGCACTTATTATCGGAGCGCCAATTTTGGCATTCCTCATCATTACACCGATAGCAACCTATGCGTATTATTATAACGATATCGGAAATGTTGATCGATTGCTCAATAAAAATAACACTGGTGTTGTCTTAACAGATACAACAGGAAAAGTTTTTTTCTCCAGCGGTAGAGCAGAGCACCGCGAGCTAGTGCCGCTAACACAAATATCAGATGACACTGAACACGCGCTTATTGCCTCGGAAGACAAAGACTTTTACAACCATGGCGGTTTTTCACCAATTAGCATACTCAGGGCGATGTACACAAATGTGCTCGCACGCGGTATTGAAGGCGGTGGATCGACACTGACGCAGCAATTAGCAAAAAATACTTTGCTTTCATCGCGCCAGACAATTTTGCGTAAATACCAAGAGCTTACCGTTGCGACTGCAATTGAAGCACGCTACTCTAAAGATCAAATTTTGGATATGTATTTAAATTCGGTATTCTACGGTGAAAACTCATTTGGTATTGAGGAGGCAGCGAAAAATTATTTCAACACCACACCTGATAAGCTTGATTTAGCACAGAGCGCGATGCTAGTCGGTGTATTGCCGGCGCCAACTGCTTACTCACCAATTAGTGGTGACCCAAAGCTCGCAAAAGAACGTCAAACAACAGTTTTGACACGTATGGTAAAAAACGGGTATATCACCGACGACCAGAAAACGGCTGCACTTTCTGAGCAGCTTAACTATGCAACAGGTGGCAATGAGATCGATAATGCAGCACCACATTTTACTGAGATGGTACTCAACCAGCTCTATGATAAGTATGGTGAAGAAACAGTGAAGCGCTCTGGATACCAGGTCAAAACAACACTTGATCTGAGCTTACAAGACGTAGCAAACACTAGTGTGGCTAATGGTATGGCGCATATCAATGCCAACGGCGGCAGTAACGCAAGTCTCGTTGCTATTGATCCTAAAACAGGAAGTATTCGTGCACTAGTCGGGAGCGCAAACTACGCGAACACTTCATTTGGTAAATTCAATATGGCAACGGCACTGCGCCAGCCAGGGTCTAGTTTCAAGCCTATATACTATAGTGATGCGCTAGCTCGAGGAGTCATTACGCCAACGACAGTACTTGATGATACAGTACAAGATTTTGGTGGTTATACGCCACTTGACGCGGATCGATCGACTCGCGGTAACGTGACGGTGCGACAAGCACTAAATTGGTCACTCAATATTCCAAGTGTTGAAGTGATGCAAAAAGAATCAGTCGAAAGTGCGATCGCTGCAGCAAAGTCATACGGCATTACCACCCTCAGTGATACACAAAACTATGGCTTAGCATTCGCGCTCGGTGTTGCTGAAGTACCGCTCGATCAAATGACGAATGCATATGCTGCAATGGCTAATGGAGGCGTGCAGTATGGTCGGACTAGTATCGAGTCTATTGATAATAAATATGGAAGCACAATATTCACCGCTAAAAAAGCCTCGCATGAAGCCATCAGTCAGCAAGGAGCGTATCTAATTTCAAATATTCTGAGTGACAACCAAACAAGAAGTCGTATCTTTGGCTCTTCGCTAAACGTGATCGGTACAGACGGTAAGACAAAGAATGTAGCTGTAAAAACCGGAACGACAGAAGATTCTCGTGACGCTTGGACGATTGGGTATACTCCTGATATTGCGATTGGGGTATGGGTAGGAAATAATGACAATACGCCTATGGATAGTGGTGGTTCAGACATGGCAGGGCCTATATGGCGTAGCGCCATGAAAGCAGCTGTCGGCAACGCCACGCCATCATTTACGCAACCAGCTGGCATCGTCAAACAAACTGTATGTACAGACATTGGTCAACTAACAGATGTATTTTTGAGCACCAATGTACCCGCTGGTTGCCAGAAGCCGCAAGCACCTGCACCAAAACCTGATACCAAAACACCACCTGCTGCCGAGACAAAATGTACAGTAGCAGGCAAAGAAGATCTGGCTGCTAATGATCCGAACTGTAAAGAAGACCTATGTACAGTAGCAGGCAAAGAAGATCTGGCTGCTAATGATCCGAACTGTAAAGAAGACACTACAGCTCCGACAGATACGGACGGTGATGGCGTTCCTGACTCAGCTGATCAATGTCCAGCTACTGTCTCGGGTGCCACTGTCGATGCTGTCGGTTGCGCACCTGGCCAAACGCCGTCGGGAACTAATTCCGGTGGTAAACCGGTGCGCAACTAATCGTAAGTGTGACATACTAGAGGTATGGAATCAGAATCTGTTGTAACCTTTGTTGTCATAGTAATCATGCTTGGTATTGGTCTGATAATTCGTGGTAAAGCCTGGAAATGATTGCGCATATCAACGGTACGGTTGCAGAAAAATTTGCAGGCTCTGTCATTATCGATGTACACGGTGTTGGCTATGAGCTATCAGTGCCTGCTGGTGATTATGAGCGATGCACGCTTGATGAAACAATAAAATTTTACACATATCATCACGTTCGTGAACAGGCCGAAGAATTATTTGGTTTTTCAAGCCTTGCAGCAAAAAAACTATTCGAACTGCTCATTACGGTGCAAGGTGTTGGTCCTAAAGCAGCACTCGCCATACTGAGCCTAGGCTCAAGTGAAGACGTACGAAATGCCATCGCTAATGCCGACAGTAGCTTTGTTACAAAAGCGAGTGGTGTTGGTAAAAAGACAGCGGAGCGTGTTGTCGTTGATCTAGCCGATAAAGTTGGGGTAGCCACATATTACCAGCAAGAAATAAGTGTACAGACAGTAGTGGGCGTAGATGACGAGGCGCTTGAAGCGCTGATGGCACTCGGGTATACCTTGGCAGATGCCACCAAAGCTCTGGAGCATATTGACGTCAATCTTCCGACGGCCAGGCGAGTTACGGAAGCATTAAAAGGGTGATATTCTAATGCAAGCAATTGATTGGCGAGATATAGTGAAGGAGATTTAAGAATGGCAATTGAACGAATAGTAGATACTCTCGCACATGATGATAATACGGACGAGCAAGTGATTGAAGTCACACTGCGCCCGCAGAGTTTCGACGAGTATATTGGACAAGAGCGACTAAAAACAAATCTTAAACTCGCAATTGCTGCCGCAAAAAAGCGCAATGAGCCAATTGATCATGTGCTTTTGTATGGTCCCCCAGGACTTGGTAAAACAACAATGGCGAGTGTCATAGCCAATGAAATGGGAACAAATTTGCGAATTACCTCTGGGCCTGCTATCGAGCGAGCCGGAGACCTGGCTAGTATTCTTACGAATCTACAAGACGGTGATATTTTGTTTATTGACGAAATTCATCGACTAAATCGAGCAGTTGAGGAAGTACTGTATAGCGCGATGGAAGATTTTAAGCTCGATATTGTTATCGGCAAAGGTCCAGCCGCGCGCTCAATTCGTTTAGATTTACCAAAATTTACTGTTATTGGTGCAACGACACGCACAGGGAGTCTTGCGGCACCGCTCAGAGATCGATTCGGACATATTTACCGGCTTGAGTTTTATACACCCGATGAGATCGGGCAGATAATTACCCGTGCTGCAAAGATTTTAGAATCATCAATTGACTCTTCTTCTGCTGCGCTGCTTTCTACGCGTGCTCGTCAGACACCGCGTATTGCCAATCGGCTTCTTAAACGTGTACGTGACTATGCAGATGTGAACGGTGACGGCATCATTGATACAGTCATTACAGAAAAAGCGTTGCTTATGATGGAAATCGACGCAATCGGACTCGATCCCGCCGATCGCAATATGCTTCAAGCAATGGTCGATAACTATGACGATCGTCCAATAGGCCTAAACACGATCGCTGCACTCACAGGTGATGAGATTTCAACCATCGAAGATTATTATGAGCCATACCTTTTGCAGATTGGATTCATTGAGCGAACGCCGCGGGGTCGAATCGTAACTGTCAAGGCTCGTCAGCACCTCTCTAGCAAATAATGACATCCATCGAATAAGGCATGTATACTATCTATATATGGATCAAAACAAGAAAGTATATACTCCACCGGCTATAACCCCCAGCACTGCTGACCAACAATCGGCTTCTGATGAATGGGCAAAACAAGACATAGGGCAACGCTCATCTCATGTCACAATTAGTTATTCGGAGCGTAGTGGTCATGATTTTAATCCTCGGATTCGTAAAGAACTCGCAAACGAACCCGATGTAGTGCACACATCAAGAGATCTACATGCTGAAAAATTTGTATTGAGTGACAAAGTAAATGCTCGTCATGAAGCATCAGCACGTGAATACCCTCATCTCAACATGAGCGCAGGAGAATATCTGATACTTGATGTCAGTCGTCACCCTATTGGTATGCTTGCACCTATAGCCGTAGGTGGTTTTTTAAGCTTAATACTCCTTGTGGTGCTGATTATTTATCCTGTAGAAGCATCGCAGTACAACTTACCGTCTTTCGGCCTAGCAGCACTGATTATCGGTCTCGTCATCGCACTCATTGGCATTGGTACATGTATTGCGATATGGGTATATCGCCAAAATAGATTTTATCTTACGAATGAAAGCGTTATACAGGTTATACAAACGAGTCTATTTTCGCGCCGTGAGCAGATGGTCAGTCTAGGAAGTATAGAAGATGCAAGTTTTCACCAACACGGTATAATTCAGATGATGTTTAACTATGGTATGGTACGACTCAGCACTGAAGGTGATGAGACAACATATCGTTTTGCGTACGCCTCTGAACCTCGTTCGCAGGTGACCGTACTGAACAATGCTATTGAAGCATTCAAAAATGGCCGTCCATTTGATCCTTCAGATGATGTGAACTAGTGACGACTGGTTTTTATATAGTCGGCTTCATGCTCCATAACTGAGCGCAAGGAATAGGACTTACATTTTCCATTTGCGCAATTTGTAGGTAAGTAGGCGTAATCAGTACTACTCGTGCCTATTTTGTTACCATTCGGGTCAGTGAATAACGCTGCATCCATAGCTGTTAAGTTCTTTTCATCAATATTTTGAGGGTAATACCCATTTTTGGTGTAATACACGTCTTCCAGATTATAGTACATAGCGTTGATGGCAGTACGGCGACTGTCGTCTCGGCTCATACTTTGTGCGTTTTGAAACTGCGTCCAAAAGAGAACGGTAATTCCGATCAGCGCAACAACTGCCACAAGTAATTCAACAACAGTAAATCCACGTTCTTTCATTTCATGTAGTATAGCAAATATTCTGTAGCCGTTTCAATTGATCTTCAACTACTATTATGTTTGAACAATAGCACTTTGAGGCTAACAAATGGTATAATATAAAGATAAGAAGAGGGGAGTATATGGCTAAAAAAGCAGAAAAAGCGGCAGTTTCGGATGTTAAACCCGATCAAGAGGGCAAGCATAAAGCATTAGGCCTCGCGATGGATCAAATCACAAAGCAATTTGGCGATGGGTCAATTCGACGATTAGGTGACAAGTCAACGGTAAACGTAGAATTGATTCAATCTGGTGCACTAAGTCTCGATTTGGCGCTTGGGGGTGGCTATCCAAAGGGCCGTATTATCGAGGTCTATGGTCCAGAGAGCTCAGGAAAAACGACACTTACTCTTCACGCTGTTGCAGAAATTCAACGTGAAGGTGGAACTGCAGCCTTCATTGACGCAGAACATGCTCTCGATCCTGCGTATGCAAAACGACTTGGTGTCGATACAGATAATCTATTAGTCTCCCAACCAGACAATGGCGAACAAGCACTCGAAATAGTCGAGACACTCGTACGATCAAATGCAGTTGATCTCATCGTTGTAGACTCAGTTGCAGCGCTTGTGCCGCAAGCTGAGATCGACGGAGACATGGGTGATAGCCACATGGGATTGCAGGCGCGACTAATGAGCCAAGCCCTGCGAAAACTGACAGGTAGTATTAATAAGAGCAAAGTTACTGTCATCTTTATCAACCAGATACGTATGAAGATCGGTGTCATGTTTGGTAACCCTGAAACAACCACTGGTGGTAATGCCTTGAAATTTTATGCATCAGTACGTATGGATATCCGTCGAACAGGTCAGTTAAAAGTCGGTGAAGAAATCGTCGGAAACCGTACAAAAGTTAAAATCGTAAAAAATAAGATCGCGCCGCCATTCCGTGTTGCAGAGTTTGATATCATGTACAACGAAGGTATTTCAAAGGCTGGTGATGTGCTTGATCTCGCAGCGTTGCACGGTATAGTTGGAAAATCTGGCGCCTGGTATGACTACAAAGAAGCAAAGATTGGTCAGGGGAGAGAAGCAGTCAAGCAATACCTTAAAGAAAACCCTGATGTTATGAATGAAATTGAGCAAGAAGTCCGCAAAAAAGTCGCTGATGCCGCAGCGGTGTAGCTGACGTTCGGTACCTAGTTAGATGTCGCCTATGAAAATAACTAATATTTCTGTACAGGCAAAGAACAAAAACCGTGTTAATATTTCGGTTGACGAAAAATACAGATTTTCACTCGACGTCTATCAAATCGGTGAGCTCGGCATAAAAATCGGTAAAGAATATACCGATGCTGAGTTGACCGAACTTGAAACTGAAAGTCAATTTGGTAAGCTGTATACTCGTTCGCTCGAGTACTGTTTGATGCGTCCGCATTCTTCTCGAGAAATGCAAGATTATTTGTGGCGCAAGACGCAGACTTCAAAATATAAAACACGACAGGGAGAAATCAAAGACCGAGAAGGTGTGTCGCAGGCAGTTGCGGATCGAGTGTATACACGACTCATCAGCAAAGGATATATTGATGACGAAAAATTCACACGATTTTGGGTTGAGAATCGAAATCAAAGTAAAGGAAGCTCACGGCGTAAGTTAATTAACGAGTTGCGACTTAAAGGTGTCGATATGGCTATAATAGAACGTACTCTGAGTGAGTCAACGCGCAGCGATGAAACTGAGATCGAAAAAATTATTGCTAAAAAGCGAACAAAATATCCTGATGAGCAAAAATTTATGCGTTATTTAGCTGGTCAGGGTTTTAGCTATGATGCGATCAAACATGCAATAGAACAGAAAGATTGACGAGAAATATCGATTTATTTTGCTGCATCAGATGAGTCTGGTTGTGCACGTTGTTGACGAAATGGGTTTGTGAATGTCGTAACCGTGTGTTTTGCAGGGACTGGCTCACGCTCATCATGTCGGATGATTATCTTCTCATCACTGACGTTAACGATTTGTGTACGATCTATCAGCAGCTCGGTATCACTGAGGCTTTTAAAGAGTGGTCGTTTAACGTTGAGTTGTTTGATATAAAAACTTCCAGGCTCTACAGAATAACTTATGACCTTACCCAAATTGTGTTTTGATTCATCCTCAACTCGTATATTCATGAGCGTAAAATCAAAATCATATACTTCTTTGATCTTTATCACATCATCGATTCCAATGAACTCATCACTGCTATCAACGATGATACCGATACCACTAATCTCTCTGATATCCGCAATAGTCAAAAATGAAGGACGTCTATCAAGCTTTACTCCTTCGAGGATAAAGGCCACAATCTTGAGATTCCGAGGATCGATCAGTGCCGCTTGTGTACGGGCTAGCTCTGCACCTGTTTGAAGGCTCATTACCGGTGCATTTGTGAGAGTGCTGATAGAGAGAAGCATGTGGGTATATTATACAATCTTGACACTAGTCCGGCTAGTCGACAAAAGGATTTACACGCTGGTTAGTTGGTATATCGATAGGAGTATTCTTGTCTCGTGACTCAAGTTGATCAACTCGTTCGATAGTCTTCTGATCAAACGAAGAGCTGATAGTTTTTGATGATGCATCAGCGCGACTCGATAGATCAATTATTGAGATGATGCTAAACATGCAGTATGTTATTGCACCAGCTATAAGAATGAGAAAAAGAATTGCATGAAAGCGTCCAAAGAAGTTACTGATGGACTTGCCGATAGATGCTAAATCTAATGATTGGTTCATTTACGTAGGTATACCTCAATATTTAGTGAATTGACTGATAGCTGGGATTTTCCGTTGACATACGATCTGCTGAAGTCGATGTTAGCGATCTGCATTTTAGTAACATTTTGCTCTATACGCCTAATAAATCGAAGGATACTATTGTAATCAACAGGGTTGTTCACCGTAACTGTAATAACGGTAGGCGTAACACCCGATGGTGGTGCAGGAGCAGCAACTGTGGCGGGAGCAGTCGATGACGTGGTCTGCAGGCTAGTAAAGTTAAATGAGTTGACGACGATACCACTTTCGGAGGCATATGAGGTAAGGTCTTTGATCACTTCATCTTGATAGCGATATTGTTTACTGTCAGCGACAACTTGTGAAACGCGGTCAACCTCTGTTGTATGACTATCAAGATATTTTTTTAATTTTTCTAGTGCGGCAATATTTTCATCGCTCGCAGCTGCTTCACTATTGAGTGTTTGAGTTTGCTGCGCTGATTCTTTTAACACTTTATTTGCGTATATGAAACCTGCAGCCCCAAGTCCAATAACGAGAAGCAGGATAGCGGCAAGAATAACTCTAAATAATCGCGCATTTAATTTCATCTTAGATTTCATTCTAATGCCCCTGGCGCGATGATGAAACTCATCTCGATGCTGATTGGATGCTGAGGATCAACCGGTAACTGTTCAAAAGTCACTGTACTGAGCTGTACGTCGGTAAATAAGGTTGGTTGGCTCTCGAGTTGTGTTTTTAGCGCTAGTACTGCATCACTCGTTGTGGCATGAGCTGTTATATTTGTCGGCTTACCAATTGATTTTTGATCAGCCGTTATGCCATCGAGTACTACACCAGACGGCACATATTTTGCGATATTTAGTAATAATGCTGAGTACGCAACTTGTTTATCAAGGATCTGTTTAGCTACCGATAAATTTGTACGAAAATTTGCAGCATCGGTACTCGTTTTGCTATAGCCTAGTACTTTTTTTGAATTTTCATCAACACGAGTTTGCGCGTTTGCACGTGTTACCATCAAGCTAATGTAGGCAAATATTACTATTCCAGCAACAAGTGCAAGCGCTATGAGTGATAATACGACATAGTTGCCTAGTGTAACATTCAAGCGCCCAGCTCGGATTTCTGACTTTTGTTCGTAAGGCAATAGATTGATCATTTCCAGATCTTCTCCGGTTCGACGATCCCGAGGCCCGCTACGGTAATATAACGCGAACGAAACTG
>Ga0160428_1002705_pt1 | contig 10349 bp, 12 predicted proteins | sample SolpanmetagenomM_FD_108198 | JGI IMG/M metagenome (GOLD analysis project Ga0160428, IMG submission 108198) | Solar panel surface microbial communities from Lawrence Berkeley National Laboratory, California, USA - M | ecosystem: Engineered > Built environment > Solar panel > Unclassified ...
CTGCCACCGATGGAAGGCACCGTGCCGCTGATCGGCACCGGTGGCGAGCGCGAAGCGCCGCTGGTCCGGCTGGAGGGCGTGACGCTCGGCGGCGTGCCGGTGAACCCGGCGGCGACGCCGGTGACGACGTTGCCGGTGGTGCCGCACGTATCGCCCTTGCTGGCCGGATTGCTTGGAGCCCCGTTGTTGGAGCAGTTCGACCTGGATCTGGACGTGCAGGCCGGTCGGCTCGGCCTGTTCCCGGCCGGTGGCTGCGGCGGCGCGCTACCGGAACTCGCGGCGCGGCAAACCGTGATCCCGCTCGCCATTACACCGGACCGGCAGGCGCTGCTGGACGTCACGATCAACGGCCAGGGCGTCATCGCCCTGCTCGACACGGGATCGCGGGCCACGCTGCTGTCGCAGACGGCGGCCGCCACGCTTGGGCTACGGGCGCCGGCCTCGGCCAACACCTCCCGCGGCGTCGATGGCGAGAGCCTGCCAGTGGGGCACACGACGGTGCGCGAGATGACGGTCGGCAACGACGTGATCCGCAACATGCCGATCAGCATCGCCCCGGTACAACTGGGCCGGGCCGACATGCTGCTCGGGTTCGATTACCTGCGGCAGCGACGGGCCTACATCTCCTATGTCACGCAGCGGCTGGTGATCGTCTTGCCTGGCCCTGCCGCATCAGGGCGATAATGGTGCGAGCGGCGTTGGCCGGGTCGGGGGCGCCGGTGATGGGACGGCCGACGACGAGGTAGTCGGCACCGCGCTCGACCGCCGCATCGGGCGTGGCGGCGCGCTTCTGGTCGTGATGGTCGGCGCCGGCGAGGCGGATGCCTGGCGTGCCTACCAGCAGATCGGCACGGCCGGAGCGGGCGCGGATCGCATCGGGATCGTCGGCGGCCGAGGCGATCACGCCGTCGCAGCCGGCCTCGGCCGCCGCGCGCACGCGAAGGTCGATGATCTCCTGCAATGGCCGGTCGTAGCCCATGGCCCGCAGCGCCGCATCGTCCTGGCTGGTCAGCACGGAGATGGCGAACACCTTCAACCTGCTGTCGCCACGTCCATCGACCGCAGCGCGCAGCATGTCGGGATCGCCGTGCACCGTGACGATCGCGACGCCTCGCGCCGCCGCCGCCGCGACGCCGCGTCGGACGGTCTCGCCGATGTCGTACATCTTGTAGTCGAGGAACACCTGCTTGCCGGCTGCGGTCAGCTCGTCGATCAGGCTGTCCACGCCACGCTGGAAGAACAGCCACATGCCGATTTTATAGAACGACACGCTGTCGCCCAACCGGGTCACCAGCAGCCGCGCCTCATCGAGCGTCGGCACGTCGAGGGCGACGATCAGCCGCTCCGAAACATCGCTCACGCCATTCCCCTGAACCAATTGCATCACTCTGACCTCAAGCGCCGATCCCACACGGCGCGATGTCGCGCAAGAGCCGGCCAGTCGCAAATGGTCGACAGCCATGCCGCCAGGGGTTTCACCCCTGACAGAATGGTTGCAAGCTTCTTTCGATCTCAGCTAAAATATGATCATGCCAAGCTTCACAAAGCTGGTACCGGAAGGCGATAATCGTCCGCGTGACGTGTGTGACACGTGCGGCTACGTCGCATACGACAATCCCAAGATCGTCGTCGGTGCCGTTATCGCCGTTGGGGACAGCGTTCTGCTGTGCCGCCGCGCCATCGAGCCGCGCCTTGGGTTCTGGACGGTCCCGGCCGGCTATCTGGAGCATGGTGAGACCGTGGCCGAAGGGGCCGCGCGCGAGGCATTTGAGGAAGCCGGCGCGACGATCCGGGTGGACGGCATCCTGGCCCTCTACAGCATCAGCCGGATCGGTCAGGTGCAGGTGATGTTTCGCGCCGGGTTCGACGGACCGGTGAAGTTTGAGCCGGGCATCGAGAGCCTGGACGTGCGCCTGTTCTCCTGGGACGAGATCCCGTGGGACGAGTTGGCGTTTCCTTCCGTTCGCTGGGCACTGGATGCCTGGCGACATGCGGGCGATGGCCCGCTCGGACCGCCGGCGGGCAATCCCGCCAGCGATGAACGCGGCACCAGCCGCATGATGACCGAGGTGACCGTATGAAGTCCATTTGGTTGAGCGTATTGGCGTTTCCGCTCATCGCCGCTGCACCGATGCAGCCGCCGCTGACCCTGTCCGTGCCAGCCAATGGCGGCTTCTCGCTCGGTGCTCCGGCGTTGCCGAAAGGGGTGCCGTCGTTCCAACCGGCGCCGATGGCGAACCGCGATCTGTCCACGCCGCAAGGCGCGCGCGCCAGCAACGAGCCAACGGTTTCGCCCACCCTGTTCACCACCCGGACCCAGTTCCGCGGCGATGGCTTCTCACAGGGTTCGACGGCGCAGAGCGAGCAGGAGCACAAGCTCAAGCCCGGTGCCGGGATCAGCCTTCACATGCCGTTTGCTCCGCAATAACGGCCTCTTGGCAAGGGACCCGGCGCACGCCACCTTCAGTGGTAACACGAGGGGTTCGGCATGCGCGGGCATCAACGAGTTAGACGGCAGCAAGTAGCGGCACAGGCCAAGGCCATAGATACGGCGTCGATCGCCATCACGGCCGGTCTTGGCCTCATGGGTTTGATCGCCGGGCTCGCCGCCCTCCTTCACTAGGGCGAGTCTGCACCCACCAATCCGCGGGCGAAATCCATTGCGTCGAACGGGCGTAGATCATCTGCCCGCTCTCCGACGCCGACGGCATGAATCGGTAGGGCGAATGCCTGCGACAAGGCCACGACGATGCCGCCTCGTGCGCTGCCGTCCAGCTTCGTCACCACCAGGCCGGTGACGTCGACGATCTCCTTGAATACGCGGACCTGCTCCATCGCGTTCTGACCGGTGGTCGCGTCCAGCACGAGCAGTGTCGAGTGCGGCGCGGATGGATCCTGCTTCTGGATCACGCGAATGATCTTGGCCAACTCCTCCATCAGCGCACCCTTGTTGTGCAACCGTCCTGCGGTGTCGACCAGCAGCACGTCGATCCCCTCGGCCTTGGCCCGCTTCAGGCCATCGAACGCCAACCCGGCCGCGTCCGCACCGGGAGTACCGGCAATCACCGGCGCCCCGGTTCGCTCACCCCATATCTGAAGCTGTTCAACCGCGGCAGCGCGGAAGGTGTCGCCGGCGACCAGCATCGGACGGATCCCGGCGTTGCGGTAGGCCTGCGCCAACTTGCCGATCGTCGTGGTCTTGCCAGTACCATTGACGCCGACCACGAGCACCACATGCGGCTTCAGGTTGCGGTCGATCTCGAGCGGCACCGCGATGGGCCCCAGCATGGTGGCGATCTCCTGGCTCAACGCCAGCTTGATTTCCTCGTCGGTGACGCTCTGGCCGAACCGGGTCCGACGGAATTCGGCGATGATCTGCCCGGCCGCCGCCGGACCGAGATCGGCGGTGATGAGCGTCTCCTCCAGCGCGGCGAGCGCCTCGTCATCGAGCCGCTTCTTGGTGAGCGCCGCGGTGATGCCGCCGGTCAGCTTCTGCGTGCTGCGGCTCAGGCCTTCCTTGAGTCGCGAGAAAAATCCTAATGCCATCAGCCCGCCTCTACCCCGTCCGCCGACGCTGCCGATACCGTCAAGGCGACCAACGCGCCGACGTCGTAGTCGCCGCGGATCTTCGCCTTGGTGAAATGCTCGCTATGCCCGACGCCGCCCCGCTCGACCACGACGCGGATGGGGCGACCGACCTGTTGGGCATGGAACGCCGCCGCCGCCGCCCTGCCCTGCTGCCGCAACGCCTCCGCCCGTGCCCGCCGCACCGGCACCGGCACCATCGGCATCCGCGCCGCCGGCGTTCCGGGCCGGTCGCTATAGGGAAAGACATGCAGATACGGAATCGCCGCCTCGCAGATCGCGTCCAGCGTCTCCTGCTGATGCGCCTCCGTCTCGGTCGGGAACCCGGCAATCAGGTCCGCGCCGATCGCGATCCCGGGCCTGAGCCGGCGCGCGCGCTCGATGACGCTCAACGCATCCGCGCGCGAGTGTCGCCGCCGCATGCGCTTGAGGATGAGATCCGCGCCGGCCTGCAACGACAGATGGAGATGCGGCATCAACCGCGGTTCTTCGGCCAAGGCGTGCCACAGCACCGGGTCGATGGCGGCCGGGTCGAGCGAGGAAAGCCGCAGCCGCGGCAGCGTCGGCACCTCGCGCAAGATCGTCCGGACCAGGTCGCCCAGCCCGGCGTCACCGCTACGGTAGCTCGCCAGGTCCACTCCGGTCAGCACCACCTCGTTGATGCCGGCCTCGACCAATGTCTGCACCTGCGCGGCGGCGTCGAGCAACGGCACCGAGCGGCTGGCCCCACGGCCTTGCGGGATGATGCAGAACGTACACGCGTGATCACAGCCCTGCTGCACGTCAAGGTAGGCTCGCGCGCGCCCGGCAATGCCGCCGATCGCCTGCACGGCATGGGTCCGCCGCGCCTGGATGTCGCCGACGATGCTGGGCGCGCCGGGCACCCAGCTTGCCGGCTCCAGCTTTTCCGCATTGCCCAATACCCGATGGACACCCGGCAGCCCTGCCCAGCGTCCCGGCTCGATCTGTGCGGCGCATCCGGTGACGACAATTGCCGCTCCGGGCCGCTCGCGGTGTACGCGCGCAATCGCCTTGCGACACTGCCGCTCCGCCTCGGCGGTGACCGCACAGGTGTTGACGACCACCGTGTCGCTCAGCGCCGCCGCGTGCCCACGGATGACCTCGCTCTCGAACGCGTTCAGCCGACACCCGAAGGTGAGGATCTCGAGCGTCAAAACCCGATCTCGCCCGGTATTTCGCCCCAGATCTCGCCATTGAAGCTGGTCGCGACCGGGCCGGTCATCAGCACCCGACCGGCCTCGGTGAAGTCGATCTCCAGCGTGCCGCCATCCATCTCGATGGCGACGTGGCGGTCGACCAGGCCACGGCGATGGGCGTTGACGGCCGCCGCGCAGGCCCCGGAACCGCAGGCGAGCGTCATGCCGGCCCCACGCTCCCACACGCGAAGCCGCATGTGCCCACGATCGCGAACATGCGCGTAGCCGACGTTGACCCGGTCGGGAAACAACGGGTGCCGCTCCAGCGCCTCGCCGTCCTGCTCGACGCGATCGGGGTCGGTCACGAAAAAGGTGGCGTGCGGGTTGCCGACCGAGCACGCGGCCGGGTCGCCTGCGATCGGAAGGTGCAAGGTGTCGGCATCGTGGGCCAGCGGCACTTCCGCCCAGCCGGTCCGAGGAACCCCCATGTCGACGCGGACGCGACCGTCAGCCAACCGCTCGGCCGGGAGGTCGCCGGCCACGGTCCGGATCACCTGGTAAGGTCGGCCGTTCTGCTCGAACAACAACTCGGCGACGCAGCGCGTGGCGTTGCCGCAGGCGCCGGCCTCCGAGCCATCCGGGTTGCGGATTCGCATCAGCAGGTCGGCATCGGTCCGCGGCGGCGGTGGGTGTAGCGTGATGAATTGGTCGCAGCCGATCCCGCGCCGACGATCGGCCAGGTGGCGGACCTGTTCGGGCGAGAAATCCACCGGGACGGCGCGCTCGTCGATGATGACGAAATCGTTGCCGGCCCCGTGCATCTTGGTAAATTGGATCGGCATGATGGGCGTCATATAAGCGATCGGGTGCGCCATGCACCACAGCCGTCACCAGTGTTTTCGCGGCTGAAACTTTATCGCCCACTCCTCCGTAGCTTGACAGCAACTTGTTAAGCTGAGGAAAACAAAATGTTTACCGATCAACGAGCTGACGACGCTTTGCCGAACAACATCGTCGAGAGCGCCAATCTCGGCCGCGATCTATCGGTGCTGGCATCCGCCGTGCATGCGGCCGAACTGGCCGATACCCTCGCTAGTCCGGGGCCGTTCACCGTCTTCGCCCCGAGCGACGCCGCGTTCGCCAAGCTGTCGCAGACCGAGATGGACCATCTATTCAAACCGGAGAACAAGCGACGGCTGACGTCGCTGATGGCGCACCACATCCTCGCCGGACAGCTCACGACGTCCGAACTCCGCGACCGTGCGCGCGCCGCCAACGGCCAGCTCACCCTACGGACCGTCGACGGCGACACGATCGAGGTCAAGGATTGCGACGATCAGCTGCACATCGCCGATCAGCATGGTGGCCAGGCAATTGTCACGGTATCCGACTTATTGCAGTCGAACGGTGTCATACATGTGATGGACTCCGTTCTTGCGCCTCGTGCCTGGTGATGGTCGACCTGCTCGGCCTGACCACCTCGCACGGCGACAGGTGTGAGGTAGGGCCGTGGGGAAACCAGAGTGTCAACGACTTCGCTAGAAAATGCGGCCGGAGATGCAAGCGATCTGGCGGCACTGATCCTACGCGTCAGTGCCGGCGACGAGGCAGCGTTTCAGCAGATCTACGAGCGCACCTCGGCCAAGCTGTTCGGGGTGGTGTTGCGGATCGTCAAAGGCCGAGAGTTGGCCGATGAGGTGTTGCAGGACAGCTACCTGAGGATCTGGCAGAACGCCTCGCGCTACGCACCCGACTCCGGGCGGCCGATGACCTGGATGATCGCCATCGCCCGATATGCAGCGATCGACGTGGTTCGCAAACGCGCCCACGACGCGGGCTACACGCCGGTTGACCCACCGGAGCCAGCCGCGGATCCCGAGCGTCAGATTGTGGTGCAGGACATGCTGGGGCGCTGTCTCGGCCGCCTGGCCGCGCCGCAACTCGAATGCGTAGTATTGGCGTACTGCAACGGTTACTCGCGTGAAGAACTGGCGCGGCATTTCAGTGCTCAGGTCCCAACCATCAAAACGTGGCTCCATCGGGCATTGAGTGCACTCCGAGCATGTCTGGAGGCCACATGAGCGACGCCGACCGGTCGTTGGACAGCGCCGAATATGTGCTGGGCACACTCGGAGCGACCGAGCGCGCCGAGTTCGAGCGAGCGATGGAGCGCGAGCCAAGACTCGGTGACGAGGTCCGGCAATGGGAGGACTGGCTGGCCGGGCTGAACGACGTCATCCCGGCGGTGACGCCGCCGTCGCAAAGCTGGGCAAACATCGTGCGCCGGGTCCGGCCCGCTGCCGCGCCCAGCGACCGGCCGGCGGGCATCACCGAGTTGTCGTCGTATCGGCGCTCGCGGGCGCGGTGGCGCGTGGCGTCGCTGGCGCTGGGCAGCCTGGCGGCGGGTCTGGCGCTGTTCATCGCTTCCGAACACCTGCGTCCGCAGGCGCCGTCCTACCTCGCGGTCGTCAATCGAGGCGGTGACTTGCCGGCCTTGATCGTCGAGGTCGACATGGCGAGCAACACCGTGTCAATCCGGTCAGTGGCAGCGGAAACGCCGGCCGACAAGGTGCTGCAGCTCTGGTACATCGCTGGCGGGCAGGCGCCGCGTTCGGTGGGCTTGCTCGACCGGCCGGAGACCCGGGCGGCATTGCCGGCCTCCCGCACCGACCAGCTCGCCGGGGCCACCTTCGCCGTTAGCGTCGAGCCCGTTGGCGGATCGACCACCGGCGCACCGACGGGGCCAGTGGTGTATTCCGGCAAACTGTTCCGCGACCGGTAGTGGTGCTTGCCGTCCGGGAGCAGGTCGGCTAGACCCCGCCACTCGCTAGCGCGCCGGGCCTGTATGGGCATGCCCGGCCGCAGCGTCCGTGCGTTCGCGATCCGGCGGGCCACGGTCAGACCAGGAGATGCAAATGCCCAAGCTGAAGACGAAATCGTCGGTCAAGAAGCGGTTCAAGATCACCGCGACCGGCAAGGTAATGGCCGGCCCCGGCAAGAAGCGCCACAATTTGATGGCCCGTTCGCAGGACCGTAAGCGGCAGAACCGCGGTTCCCAGGTGTTGACCCATGCTGACGCGCTGACCGTCAAGCAGTGGGCCCCCTACGGTATTGCGTAAGGGAGGATAGCACATGGCACGCGTCAAACGGGGTGTAACGACCCACGCTCGTCACAAGAAGGTTCTCAAGCAGTCAAAGGGCTTCGTCGGCCGCTCGTCGACGAACTACCGGATCGCGCTCGAACGGCTCGAGAAGTCGCTCCAGTATGCGTATCGCGACCGCCGCCAGAAGAAGCGCGATTTCCGCGGGCTCTGGATCCAGCGCATCAACGCCGCCGTGCGCGAGCATGGCATCACCTACAGCCGGTTCATCGCCGGGCTGAAGGCGGCGCAGATCGACCTGGACCGTAAGATCCTCGCCGCCATCGCGTTTGACGACCCGGCGTCCTTCGCCACCATCGTCGAGCAGGTTAAGACCGTGATGCATGCGGCCGCCGAAGACGCCACCGTGGCGAAGCTCGCGGCGCTGACTGACCATCCGGAAGCCCCCGCGGCAGCCTAGCCGATCGCCCGACCCTCTCCCTCACCGGGGAGAGGGTCGGGCACGCTTCCGTTGACGATGCCGACGCACCCCGGCCCTCTCCCGAGGGGAGAGGGAGCAGAAGGCTGTTCCCCATGACCGACGACCTCGCCGCCCTCCGCGCGGAAACCGAAACGGCCCTCGCCGGCGCCGAAGACCTGCGTGCGTGGGACGCCATCCGCGTCGGAACGCTGGGCAAGCAGGGCAAGCTGACCCTGATGCTGAAATCGCTCGGCAGCGCGACGCCAGAAGAGCGGCGCGAGCGCGGGGCGGAGCTGAACCGCCTCAAGGGCGAGCTCACCACCCTGATCGAGACCCGGCGCGGCATCCTCGAGCGCGCCGAGATCGACGCCAAGCTCGCCGCCGAGCGCATCGACGTCAGCCTGCCGCCACCGCCCAAGCCGCAGGGGCTTATCCACCCGATCAGCCGCACGATCGAGGAGATGGTCGCCATCTTCGGTGCCATGGGGTTCAGCGTCGGCGAGGGCTTCGACGTCGAGACCGATTGGTTCAACTTCGGCGCGCTCAATATTCCCGCGCACCACCCTGCCCGCGCCGATCACGACACGTTCTACATGCCTGGTGAGCGCGACGGCCGTCCGTTGCTGCTGCGGACCCAGACCAGCGACGTTCAGATCATCTCCATGCTCAAGCAGCCGCCACCGATCCGTGTGATCGCGCCGGGTCGCACCTACCGCGCCGATTACGACGCCACGCACTCGCCGATGTTCCACCAGTGCGAAGGCATCGTCATCGACCGCGACATCACCCTGGCGCACCTCAAGGGCTGCCTGATCGACTTCCTCCGCACCTTCTTCGGTATATCGACGCTGCCGGTCCGCTTCCGGTCCTCGTATTTCCCGTTCACCGAGCCCTCAATGGAGGTCGATATCGGTTGGAACAGGAAGACCGGCGAATTGGGCGGCGGCGGGGACTGGCTGGAGATCCTCGGCAGCGGCATGGTCCATCCGCGTGTGCTGGCCAATTGCGGGCTCGATCCGCGGGAGTGGCAGGGCTTCGCATTCGGGATGGGCATCGAGCGCGTCACCATGCTGAAATACGGCATCCCCGACCTTCGCCTGTTCTACGAGAGCGACCTGCGCTGGCTGCGACATTACGGCTTTAATGCGCTGTCACCGGCACTGCTGCACGAGGGTGTCGGCGCATGAAGTTCACGCTCTCCTGGCTGCGCACCCACCTCGACACCGATGCCACGCTCGAGCAGATCACCGACCGGCTGACCGGCATCGGCCTGGAACTCGAGGGTGTCACCGACCCCGGACAGGCACTACGTCCGTTCCGCGTCGCCCACATCATCGAGGCGGTGCAGCACCCAAACGCCGACCGACTACGCGCCTGCACGGTCGATGCCGGCGACGGCCCGGTCTCCGTCGTCTGCGGCGCGCCTAATGCCCGCACCGGCCTCAAGGTCGTATTCGCCCCGCCCGGCAGCGTCATCCCGGGCTCCGGCGTCACACTTAAGGTCGGCGAGATCCGCGGCGTCATCAGCGCCGGCATGCTGCTGTCCCGTCGCGAAATGGGCCTCGGCGAGGACCATGACGGCATCGTCGAGTTGCCCGAGGACGCTCCGATCGGCGTCTCCTACCCCGATTACGCCGGGCTCGACGATCCCGTCATCGACATCTCCATCACCCCCAACCGTGGCGACGCCCTCTCCGTCCGTGGTGTCGCGCGCGATCTGGCCGCCGCCGGGCTGGGCCGGCTCAAGCCATGGGCTCCCCTCCCCGTCACCGGACGCTTCGATAGCCCGGTGCGCTGGGCCATCGAAGACGCCGAGGCATGTCCGTGGATTGTGGGCCGTACCGTGCGCGGCCTGGTCAACGGCCCAAGCCCGGCCTGGCTGCAGGCGCGGCTGCTCAGCATCGGCCTGCGCCCGATCAACTCCCTGGTCGACGTCACCAATTTCTTCACGATCGACCTCGGCCGCCCGCTGCACGTGTTCGACGCCGACCGCGTTCAAGGCGGCGTGCTCACCCTGCGCCACGGTGCCGGCGAGAGCTTCCGCGC
>Ga0160428_1002707_pt1 | contig 10348 bp, 10 predicted proteins | sample SolpanmetagenomM_FD_108198 | JGI IMG/M metagenome (GOLD analysis project Ga0160428, IMG submission 108198) | Solar panel surface microbial communities from Lawrence Berkeley National Laboratory, California, USA - M | ecosystem: Engineered > Built environment > Solar panel > Unclassified ...
AGCGGCCCGAATGGAACCCTTATTATTACCACCGCGCGACCCGCGACGCGATCGGGATCGAGCGTGGGCCGAAGGGCAACGCCGCGACCGCGCAATATGCGCCCGCGCTCGCGCGGATGCTCGCCGACCCGAAGACGACGCCCGAGCGCGACCTCTTGTGGTTCCACCGCGTGCCGTGGACGTACCGGCTCAAGTCGGGCGAGACGGTGTGGCAGGGGATGGTCGGCGATTACGATCGCGGAGTGGGCTATGTCGCGGGGATGCGCGCGGACTGGGCGGCGCTCCGGCCGCGGATCGACGCCGAACGCTTCGCCAAGACCGCGAGCTTCCTCGACGTCCAGCAACGCGAGGCGCAGTGGTGGCGCGATGCGAGCCTGTCCTACTGGATGTCGGTCAACGCGCTGCCGCTACCGGCGGGGGTGCGACCGCCCGCGCATGATCTGGACTGGTACAAGGCGCAGCGGTTTCCTTACGCGCCCGGAAACCCCTGACTTGCCGAAAGCGTAAGGTTCGGCCCATAGTCCCGGGGACGAAAGGATCCGAATGACGGAAACACGACCCTCGCGGCGGCAGCATAACGTGCCGACGATCACCGATGTCGCGCGCAAGGCCGGGGTCTCGCCGATGACCGTGTCGCGCGTCATCAACGCCAAGGACACGGTCCGCGCGCAGACGCGCGAGCGGGTCGAGGCGGCGATCGCCGAGCTCAATTATGCGCCCAATGCCGCCGCGCGGACGCTTGCCGGGGGCGAGGAGATCCGGATCGGGCTGCTCCATTCCAACCCGAGCTTCGCCTATCTGAGCGCCTTCCTCGTCGGCAGCCTCGACCAGGCGAGCCGGAGCAACGTCCAGCTCGTGGTCGAGAAATGCGACGAGCCCGGGCAGGAAGCCGCGGCGGTCGCGCATCTGCTCAACGGGCGGGTCGACGGGATCGTGCTGCCGCCGCCGCTGAGCGATTCTCCCGACGTGCTGGCCGCTCTGGAGGCAGCGGGCGTGCCGATCGTCGCGGTCGCGACCGGGCGTGCGCCGCCCTGGGCGTTGTCGGTGAGCATCGACGATCGCCAGGCGGCGTATGACATGACGCGGCATCTGGGTACGCTCGGGCATCGCCGGATCGGGTTCATCACCGGCAACCCCAACCAGACCGCGAGCGCGGAACGGCTCGACGGCTATCGCGCGGCGCTCGCCGAGCTTGGCCTGCCCGATGATCCCGCTTTGGTCGAGGAAGGGCTGTTCACCTATCGCTCGGGGCTCGACGCGGCGGACCGGCTGCTCGAGCTCGCCGATCCGCCGTCGGCGATCTTCGCGTCGAACGACGACATGGCGGCGGCGACCGTCGCAATCGCGCATCGTCGCGGGCTCGACGTGCCGAGCGACCTGACGGTGTGCGGGTTCGACGATACCGCGCTGGCGACGACGATCTGGCCCGAGCTGACGACGATCCGCCAGCCGGTGGTCGAGATGTCGCGGATGGCGGTGGAACTGCTCGTCCATGCGATCCGGATGGGCAAGGCCGGGCGACCCGAGGATGTCGGCGAACCGCATGTGCTGGCGGACTATACGTTGATCCGGCGCCAGTCGGATGCGGCGCCGCGCGATCGCGGCTAGACGCCGCGCGCCCCAGACCGCTTACGAAAAAGGCGTCGCTCCGATCGGAACGACGCCTTTTTTGTGACCGCTGAAGGGGTGGCTTACCCCTCCATGTCCTCGAGCTCGCGCCCGCGGGTTTCGTTGACCATCGCCTTCACGAAGAAGAACGAGATCGCGGCGAACACCGCATAGCCGGTGTAGGTGACCGCGAGGCCCGGCGACACCACCAGCGCGGGGAAGCTGACCGAGATCGCCGCGTTGGCGATCCACTGCGCGAAGCCTGCGACCGCAAGCCCCGACCCGCGGATCTGGTTGGGGAACATCTCGCCGAGCATGACCCACATGATCGGGCCCCAGCTGAAGTTGAAGAAGATGACGTAGAGGTTCGCCGCGACCAGCGCGATCACGCCGTTGTTGCCCGGCAGCGATACCGCGCCGTCTGCGCCGGTGATCGCGGTCGAGAAGGCGTAGGCGACCGTCGCGAGCGTCACCGCCATGCCGGCCGAGCCGACCAGCAGCAGCGGCTTGCGGCCGATCTTGTCGACGAACGCGATCGTGAAGAGGCACGCGCCGATCGACAGGACGCCCGACAGGATGTTGGTCTGGAGCGCGTAATTCTCGGAAAAGCCGACCGCTTCCCACAGCGTCGCGCCGTAATAGAAGACGACGTTGATGCCGACGAGCTGCTGGAACACCGCAAGCCCGATGCCCGCCCACAGGATCGGGCGGATCTTGCCGGTCGTCTTGTCGCGCAGGTCGGACAGGCGCGGCTTGTGGTGATCGGCGGCGAAGCTGGCGCGGATCTCGGTGACCTTGCGATCCGCCTCGTCCTGACCGAACAGGCGGGCGAGGACGGTGCGGGCGCGCTCGTCATGCCCCTTGGACATCAGGTAGCGCGGGCTTTCCGGGATGATCAGCAGCGCGAGGAAATAGATCGCGGCGGGGATCGCCTGGAGCCAGAACATCCAGCGCCATGCGGGTTCGCCGAGCCAGAGGATCGCGGTCGAACCGCCGGCGTAACGCGCGAGCACGTAATTGGCGACGAACGCGCCGGTCAGCCCGGTGATGATCATCACCTGCTGGACGCTCGACAGCCGTCCGCGGATCGAGGCGGGGGTGACTTCGGAGATATAGACCGGCGAGATCACGCTCGCCGCGCCGACGCCGAGGCCGCCGATGATGCGCGCGATGATGAAGACAATCGAGGAGCCTGCGGCCCCCGCCGCGAGCGCGCTGACGAGGAACAGCGCGGCGGCGAGCATCATCACGCTGCGCCGCCCGATCCGGTCCGCGAGCCGGCCCGCGGTGAACGCACCGATCGACGAGCCGACGAGGATCGCGCCGACGTTGATCCCGATCCCGAGCTTGCCGAGATCGAACGCCGCCTCGAGCCCCTTCTGGGTGCCGTTGATGACGCCCGAATCATAGCCGAACATGAACCCGCCGATCGTCGCCACCGCGACGATCGCGGCAATGAAGCCGAAATTCACCTTGCTCATGTCCGGGCCCACCCCCGGCAGCGATACCGTCGCCATAGTCCGTTCCTTCTCCGTCTTTTATAGTTTTGCCGGCGTCACGGGGAGACCCGCGACGCCCGGATCGAATGCGAAAAGATTGCCCGCCTCGGGCTGCTCCGCCAGCGCGGCGGGGTCGAGCCCCTTGCGCGCGGTCGTCGCATAGGCGGTGCGCAGGTCGGGGCCGCCGAAGGCGATCTTGGTGATGTTGCCGACCGGAAAGCGTACCGACCGGAGCAACGCGCCCGCCGGATCGTAGCGCCGTACCGCCCAGCCGCCAAACAGCCCGGTCCACAGGCAATTCTCGGAATCGATCACGCAGCCATCGGGATGCCCCGCGCCGTCCTCGATCTCGATGTGCAGCTCGGGCGCGCCGAGCGACCCGTCGTCGTTGATCGCGGCGCGCCAGATCCGCTTGCCGAGCGTGTCGGTGTGATACAGCATCGTCCCGTCCGCGCTGATCGCCGGGCCGTTGGTAATCGCGACCGGCGGGAGGCCGCTGTCCTGCGTCACGCCGTCGGCGTGGCGGTGGAGCCGTCCGGTCAGGCTCGCCTCGGCGTCATCCATCGTGCCGAACCAGATCCGGCCCTTCGCATCGGTCGCCGCATCGTTGAGGCGGTTGCCCGGATGGTCGGGTTCGGGATCGTGGAGCAGCGTGAAGACGCCGGTCGCGGGATCGAAGCGGTGGAGCCCGGTCTTGACCCCGGCGACCAGGTCGCCCGCCTCGGTCGGGAGGACCCAGCCGATCTGGTCGGGCGCGGTCCAGTCCTGCGCGGTGCCGGTGGCGGGGTCGAAGCGATACAAACGGTGCGCCTTGATATCGACGAACCACAGCGCGTCGCCGATCCAGATCGGCCCCTCCCCGAGCGTCGCACCGACCGCGAAAACCGACTGGACCATTGCCCTTATCCCCTCAACGCCAGCCGGCATCGACGAAATAGTCGTGCCCCGTACACATGCGGGCATCGTCCGATGCGAGGAACAGCGCAAGCGCCGCGACGTCGAAGGGCTGGATCCGGCCATCGAGACATTGCGCGGAGACGATCTCGGCCTCGCCCTCGGGGGTGTACCATTTCTCCTGCCGCGGGGTCTGGACGTTGCCCGGCACGATCGTCGTCACGCGGATGTTGTCGCGCCCGAGATCGCGCGCGAGGCTGCGGGTCATCCCCTCGATCGCGGCCTTGGCGGTCTGGTAGAGGACGAGGTCGGGTAAGCCGAGATGCCAGCTGATCGACCCGAAGTTGACGATCGCGCCGCCGCCCGCGCGCTGCATGTGCGGCACTGCCGCTTGTGCCGCGAAGAACAGGTGGCGCAGGTTGACCGCCATCCGGTCGTCCCAATAGTCGGGCGTCACTTCGGCGATGCCGTGGCGGTCGTCGTTGGCGGCGTTGTTGATCAAGACGTCGATCCCGCCAAGCCGCTCGGCAACCGTCGCAATCGTGCTCTTGAGCGCATCGATATCGCGCAGGTCGCAGCGGTAGAAGCCGCCGGGCGCGAACTTTTCCGCCACGGCGTCGCCCGCGGTCTGGTCGATGTCGACGAAACAGATCTTCGCGCGCTGTGCGGCGAACGCCTCGACCAGCCCCGCGCCGATCCCGGTCGCGCCCCCGGTGATGAGCACGCGCTTGCCCGCGAGGCTCGGATAGATCGCCCGCGTCGTCATCGTGGCGTCGGTCGGCATGGCCGTCACTGTTTCGTCTCCAGCAGGCCGCGTTGGGCCAGATTGGTCATCAGCGCGCCGATCCCGGTCTTCCAGGGCGCGGCATCGCGCGAGGTGACGACGCGGTTGACGAGGCGCCCGAGCTTGGCGCTTTCGATCGACACCGTGTCGCCGACCTTGTGGGTAAAGCCGCGGCCGGGTTCGTCGCGGTCCTGCACCGGCGCGAACAGCGTGCCGAGGAACAGCGCGAAGCCGTCGGGATATTGATGCTCGCTCAGCGTCTGGCGGACGAGCTCGAGCGGATCGCGGCTGATCTCGGCCATGTTGCTTGCGCCTTCCAGCACATAGCCGTCCTCGCCTTCGATCCGGAGCGCGACCTCGGCCGAGCGGACATCGTCGATCCCGAAACTGTCGTCGAACAGCCGCACCAGCGGGCCGAGCGAACAGGACGCATTATTGTCCTTCGCCTTGCCGAGCAAAAGCGCCGACCGCCCCTCGAAATCGCGCAGATTGACGTCGTTGCCGAGCATCGCGCCGACCGCGGTGCCGTTACTGTCGACCAGCAAGGCGATCTCGGGCTCGGGGTTGTTCCAGGTCGAATCCGAGCGAATCCCGATCTCGGCATCCGCACCGACCGTCGCGAGAACGGGGGCCTTGGTGAACACCTCGGCATCCGGGCCGATCGCGACTTCGAGATATTGCGACCACAGGCCATCGTCGATCAATGCCTGCTTGAGCGCCGCCGCCTCGGGCGTGCCCGGAACAACACCGCGGATCGACCCGCCGACGCGCGCCTCGAGGCGTTCGCGGATCGCGCTCGCCGCGGCGGGATCACCGCGCCCGCGTTCCTCGATCACGCGTTCGAGCGCGGAGACCGCGAAGGTGACACCGGCGGCCTTGATACATTGCAGGTCGAGCGGGCTGAGCAAGGCAACCGTGTCGATGGAGAAGGCGGGGAGCGGCGTGCCGCCCGCGCCGCTGAAATTGCCGCGATCGATCAGCGCGGAAACGGTCGGCGCGACGCGTGCCATGTCGAATGCCTGCCCGCGTACCAGCAGGATCGGCGACGGCCCGTCCTCAGTCTGGATACGGCCGATGAAAGTCCCCGCACCCCAGTCCCCCGGTAGCGCAGACGCCATTCCGCCTAGTTCCCCCCGCATATCCGCTCCACTCGACATTTTATTTTGATAGCGCTAACAACACCAGCGTCGGCGCGCTGTCAAGGCCGGGACAGTCACAAGATAGTGGCGTGGAGAGGAAACGGGATGAAAACGATCCGAACGATCGGGCTGGCCACTTTGGGGGTGCTGTTGCTGGGTGCTGCGTCGCCGCAGCCGACGCGCTGGGTCGGAAGCTGGGCAACCTCGCAGCAAATCCCCGAACCTCGCAACGCGCTGGCCGACACGCTGCTTTCAGATGCAACGCTGCGGCAGGTCGTCCGGCTGTCGGCGGGTGGCAAACACCTCCGTATCCAACTGAGCAATGCATTCGGGACCGAGCCGCTGCGCGTCCAGGCGGCGCATCTCGGGCTTGCGGGCACGGGCGCTTCGCTGATCGCGGGAAGCGACCGCGCGCTGACCTTCGATGGCGCAGCGGACGTGCTGATCCCGGCGGGGGCAAGCTACTGGTCCGATCCGGTGGCGCTGGATGCGCCCGCCTTGGCGTCGGTCGCGGTGTCGGTCTATCTTCCGGTCGCACCCAAGGGCCAGACGAGTCATCCCGGATCGCGCGCGACGAGCTACCTCGTTCACGGCAATCACGTCGCCGATCCCGCGCTGGCCGACGCGCAGACGACCGAGCACTGGTTCCAGCTTGCCGGGGTTGCGGTCGAGGCGGCTGCGCGCGTTCCGCGGGCGGTGGTGACGCTCGGGGATTCGATCACCGACGGACATGGCGCGACTACCAACGGCAACGACCGCTGGCCCGACCTGCTGGCGGAGCGGTTGCAGGCGGACCCTGCGACGCGCGGCGTCGGGGTGCTCAACCACGGGATCGGCGGCAACCGGCTGCTCGCGGACGGGCTCGGGCCGAACGCGCTCGCGCGGTTCGACCGCGACGTGCTTGCGCAACCGGGGGTGCGCTATCTGATCGTGCTCGAGGGGATCAACGATCTCGGCACGCTGACGCGCGAGGCGCCCGTCTCGCGCGAGGCACATGCGGCGCTGGTGGCGCGGATGATCGGCACGTACCGGCAGATCGTCGCGCGCGCGCATGCCGCGGGGATCAAGGTCTATGGCGCGACCATCCTGCCTGATGGCGGATCGGGCTATTATCACCCCGACGCGCAGAACGAGGCGGATCGCGCGGCGGTCAACGCATGGATCCGCGCGGCGGGGCATTTCGACGCGGTGATCGATTTCGATGCGGTGATGCGCGATCCGGCTGCGCCGACGAAGCTGCGCAAGGATTATGATTCGGGGGATGGGTTGCATCCGTCGCCGGTCGGGTATCGGGCGATGGCGCGGGCGGTTTCGTTGGGGTTGTTTCGGTAGGTAGGTGGTGTGCGCTCGGGTGTCTGCTTACGCCCAGTTGCCGCCATCGCGATAGTGCGTGGTAGGATACGTTGTCTTTTTTAGGAGATCGATCGATGGACAACACGCCTGGGTTCAAGCGCTACCAACGCATTCAATTATGGGGAGTTTTGCTTGTCGCCACGGTCGTAATTATAGACGTGGCGCTCGGCTGGCTTAAAATCTGATCCAGCTAACCTATGTCCGCTTCCCACCAATCTTTGCCGTTCAGCCTGATAAGTCGCGTCTGATTTTCCTGGGGTCACGCCCGCCCCTTTCGTCATCCCCGCGACGGCGGGGATCCATACTGGCTGACCGCGCAGGACTGGACGGACGGTGGCAATGACCCGTCGGACGCAATGCAGTCACGCACCCCCATCTCCCCGGCGCGACAGCCCCGCCGCGCGTGCTTGCGCGAACAGCCGCCCGAAATCGGTCTCGTCGATCGCGCCCATCACCAGCATCGGCCCGGCGAGATAGCCCGGGGTCCCGGTCAGCCCGATCGCATACGCCTCCTGCCCGTTCGCGCGCAGGCGCGCCGCGACGCGATCCGCGTGCCCGGCAAGCCACGTGGTCACGCGCGCCCAGTCGCCGCCCGCCTGTACGACGACATCGCGGAGCATGGCGTCATCGATTGCGCGACTGTCGGTCATCAGCCGGCGGTGGACGGCGGGGTAGATCCCCTGCTCGGCGGTCGCGAGCGCGATACTTGCGGCGCGTTCGGAGGGCGGCCCGAAGATCGGCCAGTCCTTGTAGATCATCCGCACCTTGCCGTCGCGCCGCACCGCTGCCTCGAGCGCCGGAAACGCCTGGCGACAGGCGGGGCATCGATAGTCGCTGAACACCGCGAACCGCACCGTCGCATCGGCTGGGCCGGCCTCGGGCGCGCCGCCGCCATCGAGGATCGCAGCCGCGCTTGCGCCGATGTCGCGTCCGACCGGTTCGGTGTGCCGCAGAGCCTGGCTGACCGCCCAGCCGCCAACGATGACGGCGCCGAGTTGCACGGCCTGCCGCCGGTTGAGCGGTGCCGGCATGGTCAGTGCGCTCCCGGTTCGGTGCGTGGCGTCGGGACGCGGTGACGCGGCGCTGGCAGATCATCCATAGCGTCTCCTACCGTGCCAGCGGGACGACCGCTATCGGGCGATTCCGGTTCTTCGCCTCGTGGGAGCAGCAACCCCGCCGAAACGAAAACTGACAATATAGCAATGTTCTGGAACAGTTGCGGTCCCGAAACGTAGGAGCGGGGACTTCGAGGGATTGCAGGCTATGGCGCAACGAGACGTACACGCGGTCGGGACGGTGATGCCCGCGCATCCGATCCATACTCTGCTCGCGGCGTTTCCCCTCGCCTTCTTCACCACCGCCTTCCTGACCGACCTCACGTACGTCAACACCGCCGAGATGCAGTGGGCGAACTTCTCGGTCTGGTTGATCACCGGCGGGTTGATCATGACGGTGCTTGCGGCGATCGCGGGGATCGTCGATTACGCGCGCAACCGCCACGCGCGCCGCGCGCCGCGACCTTGGTTCCATAGCCTGCTCAATCTGGCAGTGCTGGTGCTGGGGACGATCAACGCGTTCGTCCACAGCCGCGACGCCTGGACTTCGGTGATGCCGACCGGGATCCTGCTGTCTGCGATCGTCGCGGTGCTGGTGATCGCGGCGAGCTGGACCGGTGTCTCGGTCGCCCATCGTACTACTGCAGGAGTCGCCTGATGCGCCGTCTTACTCCGCTCGTCCTTGGTGTCGCGCTGGCGTCGTGCAGCGGCGCGGGCGGCTCGACCGAGAAGCAGATCGGCGCGAACCCGCTGCTCCCCGCGATCAACCAGTATCTCGTCCCGCCGATGCATGTCGCGCCGGTCTCGACCTGGAAGGCGGGCGAGGCCCCGATTGTCGCGCCCGGGCTGCAGGTGACCGCGCTTGCGACCGGGCTCGCGCATCCGCGCCAGCCGTTCGTGCTGCCCAACGGCGACGTGCTCGTGGTCGAGGCGAACGGCCCGGGGAGCGAGCCGGCGAAACGGCCCAAGGAAATCATCATGGGGCTGGTGCAGGGCTATGCCGGCGCGGGCGCAAAGGGCGGCAACCGGATCACGCTGCTGCGCGACACCAATGGCGACGGCAAACCCGATGTGCGCAGCGTGTTCCTCGACCATCTCCACTCGCCGTTCGGGATCGCCTTGGTCGGGGGCAACCTGTACGTCGCCAATACCGATGCGATCGTGCGCTTTCCCTATGTCACCGGACAGACGAAGATCACCGCGCCGGGGGTGAAGCTGACCGATTTGCCGGGCGGGCCGATCGACCATCACTGGACCAAGAGCCTCGTCGCGAGCCCCGATGGCAGCAAGCTGTATGTCGGGGTCGGATCGAACAGCAACATCACCGAGAACGGGATGGAAGCCGAGAAGAACCGCGCGGCGGTGTGGGAGGTCGATCCGAAGAACGGCGCGTCGCGACTGTTCGCGACGGGCTTGCGCAACCCCAACGGGCTGACCTTCAACCCGGCGAGCGGGCAATTATGGGCGGTGGTCAACGAGCGCGACGAGATCGGGCCGGATCTGGTTCCGGATTACATGACCTCGGTAAAGGACGGCGCTTTCTACGGCTGGCCGTACAGTTACTGGGGGCAGCACGTCGATCCGCGCGTGATGCCGCAGCGGCCCGACCTCGTGAAGAAGGCGATCCTGCCGGATTACGGGTTGAGCTCGCACGTCGCGCCGCTCGGGCTGGTTTTCTATGCCGGCACGAGCCTGCCTGCAGCTTATCAGGGCGGCGCGTTCGTTGCCGAGCATGGCAGCTGGGATCGTGGGATTCTCAACGGTTACAAGGTGGTCTATGTGCCGTTCGCGGGCGGCAAGCCGAGCGGCAAGGCGCAGGACGTTGTGACCGGGTTTGTCGGCGGCAACGGCAAGGCGCGCGGGCGTCCGGTCGGGCTGGCGGTCGACACGTCGGGCGCCTTGCTGATCGCGGACGATTTGGGGAATACGGTGTGGCGCGTGACCGCCAAGACCCCGCCGATGGCGACGGCTTCGCTGCGATAAGCCGATACCGCTTCCCCGGCGAAGGCCGGGGCC
>Ga0160428_1002708_pt1 | contig 10347 bp, 5 predicted proteins | sample SolpanmetagenomM_FD_108198 | JGI IMG/M metagenome (GOLD analysis project Ga0160428, IMG submission 108198) | Solar panel surface microbial communities from Lawrence Berkeley National Laboratory, California, USA - M | ecosystem: Engineered > Built environment > Solar panel > Unclassified ...
CCCCCCGTTCGTTTCGAGCTATGCCTTACACCCCCCGTTCGTCCTGAGCTTGTCGAAGGACATGCCCGGAACACGTCCTTCGACAGGCTCAGGACGAACGGTGCAGGATACGGGCGAAGCGTGTCACCCCTTGACCGGCGGTTCCCACAATTCGATCGCATTTCCCTCGGGGTCGTGGATGCGGGCGAATTGCCCGGTCGCCGGGTCGTTCCATTCCGGTTTGGTGATCACCGCCACCCCGGCCGCGTTCAGCTGTTCCAGCAGTGAATCCAGATCGCGGACGCGCAGGTTGAGCATGAACTGCTTGTCGGCGGCGAAATAGTCGCTGTCGGCCTTGAACGGCGCGAACACCACCGGCCCGCCTTCCGCCGCCCAGGACCATTCGTCCGCCGTCGCGCCCTCGGCCGAGACGCACCCCGCGCCGATGCCGAGATGCTCGCGATACCAGGCCGACAAGGCATCCGGGTCCTCCGCGCGGAAGAACAGCCCACCAATTCCAAGTACCGGCATCGTCGCTCTCCTGTCAGGCGGGTTCCATCGTATCGACCCCGGCGGCCGCGTCGAGCAGCCGTCGTTCCAGCGTCTTCAACCGGCTTCCGCTCGAGATCTTGTCGCCGGTCAGGTCGGTCAGGTAGAATGTGTCGACCGCGCGCTCGCCATAGGTCGCGACGTGCGAGGAATGGATCGTCACCTTCGACTGGAACAAGGTATGCGCCAGCTGGTGCAGCAGCGCCGGGCGGTCGCGCGCATTCACCTCGACCACGGTGAAGCGGTTCGAGGCCTTGTTGTCGATCAGCACGTTGGGCACGATCTGGAACGCCTCGGCGCGCGGCCGCGGCAGCGGCTTCGCCTTCAGCCGGTCGCTCAGCCGGCCGCGATTGGCCAGCGCATCCTCGATTCCCGTCTTCAGCCGGGCCAATTGCCCTTCGTCGTCGAACGGCCGGCCGAACGGATCCTGGACGAGGAAATTGTCCAGCGCCATGCCGTCGCGCGTGGTGTGGATGCGCGCGTCGATGATGTTGCCCCCCGCGGCGTGGATCGCCCCGGCGATGCGGTAGAACAGCCCGGGATGATCCGCGGCATAGACCGTGACCAGGGTCGCCCCGCGCTCGGGATAGACCTGCGCCGTGATCGACAGCTGCGCGCCCTTCTCGCTGGCGCCCGCCGCCGCGACGAACTGCGCATTGCGCACCAGCACGTCCTCCGGCTCCGCCACCCAATAGGGTTCGGGCAGGCGCCGGACGAACGCCGCGAAGGTCGCATCGTCCCAGCCGAGCGTCGCCTTGAGCGCCTCCTGCTTCGCCGCGACGCGCTCGCCGCGTCCCTTCTGCTTGTGGCCGAGCCGCAGCACTTCCTCCGCGCCTTCGTACAGATCGGCGAGCAATTGCCGCTTCCAGCCGTTCCACACCCCGGGGCCGACCGCACGGATGTCGACCACGGTCAGCGCGAGCAACAGCCGCAGCCGTTCCGGGCTCTGCACGATCTCGCAGAAATCCAGAATCGTCTTGAAATCCGACAGGTCGCGCTTGAACGCGGTCGCCGACATCAGCAGATGGTGCCGCACCAGCCACGTCACCGTCTCGGTCTCGGCCGGGGTGCAGCCGAACCGCGGGCACAGCCGCCTGGCGACCTCGGCGCCGAGGATCGAATGATCCCCGCCGCGCCCCTTGGCGATATCGTGCAGCAGCACCGCGACGTACAAGGCGCGGCGCGACACGATCTGCGGCAGGATCGCGGTGACCAGGGGATGATCGTCCGGCAGCGTCCCGTGTTCGATCTTGCTGAGCAATCCGATCGCGCGGATCGTATGCTCGTCGACGGTATAATGGTGGTACATGTCGAACTGCATCTGCGCCACGACGCGTCCGAAATCGGGCACGAACCGCCCGAACACCCCGGCCTCGTTCATCCAGCGCAACACCGTCTCCGGGTCGCGCGGCGAGGTCAGCACGTCGAGGAACAGCGCGTTCGCCTCCGGGTCGCGGCGCAGATCGTCCGCCAGCTTGGCATCGCGCGCGGCCGCCCGCATCGCCAGCGGGTGGATCTCCAGCCCATGCTTGTCGGCCAAAGCGAACATCTCGATCAGCCGCACCGGCTTCTGGATCAGGAAGTCGTCCGACGGCAGCGCCAGCCGCCCGCGGTCCAGCCGGAAGCCGTGCAGCCGGCTCGGGCTGCGGCGCAACGTCGGCAGCCCGAAGCGCCGCCCGCGCGCGGCGAACTTCTCGTCCAGATGCGCGAGGAACACACCCGTCAGATTGCCGACCGTCTTCGCCTGCAGGAAGTAATATTGCATGAAGCGCTCGACGCTCGACTTGCCCGGCCGGTCGGCGAAGCGCATCCGTTCGGCGATGTCGCGCTGCAGGTCGAAGGTCAGCCGGTCCTCCGCACGGTGCGCGATGCTGTGCAGGTGGCAGCGCACCGCCCACAGGAAATTGTCCGCGCGGTGGAACTGGCGATATTCGTCCGGGCTGAGCAGACCCGCCTCGACCAGCTGCGCCGCGCGCTGCACGTTGTGCGCGTATTTGCCGATCCAGAACAGCGTGTGCAGGTCGCGCAGCCCGCCTTTGCCTTCCTTGACGTTGGGTTCGACGACGTAGCGCGTGTCGCCCATCTTGCGGTGGCGCACGTCGCGCTCGATCAGCTTGTCGGCGACGAAGCCACGCGTGTCGGTCTGCACCTCGGCCTTGAAGCGCCGCGACGCCTCCTCGTACAGCGCGTCGTCGCCCCATACGTAGCGCGCCTCCAGCAAGGCGGTGCGGATCGTGATGTCGCTTTTCGCCTGGCGCACCATCTCGTCGATCGAACGGCTGCTATGCCCGACCTTCAGCCCGAGGTCCCACAGCGTGTAGAGCATCGTCTCGATCACCTGCTCGGCCCAGCCGGTCTGCTTCCACGGCGTCAGGAACCCGATATCGAGATCGGAATAGGGCGCCATCTCGCCGCGGCCATAGCCACCCACCGCGATCAGCGTCAGCCGCTCGCCCGCGGTCGCATTGCCGACCGGGTACAGCCGCTGGACGATGAAATCGTAGCTCAGCCGCAGCAACTGGTCGGTCAGGAACGCCTGCGACGCCGCCGATTCCAGCCCGCGCGACGGATGTTCGATCAGCCGCCGCTCGATCTCGATCCGCCCCGTTTCCAGCGCCGCCTTCAGCACCGGCACCGATTTGCGCCGCAGGTCGACCTTGTCGCTGCCCTCGATCGCGGCGAGCGCGTCGGCGACCGCGCGCCGATCGATGATCGCGCGGCGGTTGGGCAGGGCATCGAAACGTCCGGACATGTCCGCGTGATACGCCGCCCCGCCGCGTCCGTCACCTGCGCAAAAAGCGTCCGCGGTCGCCCGGGAAATGCAGCAACCGTTCAGCCTTCCCGGCGCAGGAAGCCCCTGCGCGAAGGACCGCAGGAACGAACCTTGCGGCACTGCCGTTATCCTATCGTAACGAACCGGGAGAGATTTCGATGAACCGCCTGATGATCGCCGCCACCGCGCTCGGCGCGAGCCTGCTCGCCGCCGCACCGTCCACCGCGCAGACCGCGCAGGAAACCGCGCGCTTCACAGCCGCGCAGGATCGGCTCGCCAACGAGTTGCAGCTGTTCCGCGCCGAATCCGATCGCTATCGCGCCGCCGTCGCGCGTCGCCCGGGCGGCTACCAGCCGCAATATAACGATCCGCGCTACGACGATTCCCGCTATGACGACCGCGCCTATGACAATGGCGGATATCGCCGCGCCGACGACATCTATTATGATCCGTCGCCGGATTATCGCAGCGGCAACTATCAGGAACGCGTGCTCGCCGCCGATGAGCGCGTCTATCGCGGCACCGACGGACGCTATTACTGCAAGCGCAACGACGGCACGACCGGGCTGATCGTCGGCGCGGCGGGCGGCGCGCTGCTCGGCAACGTCATCGACGGCGGCCGCTCGCGCATCGTCGGCACGCTGCTGGGCGGCGCCGCCGGCGCGCTGGCGGGCAAGTCGATCGACCAGAACAGCGGCAACCAGGTCCGCTGCCGCTGATCGACCCCGACCGATTGCGACCTACCCATTCCGTTCGTTTCGAGCGACGTCGAGAAACCGGCGCGGCCCTTCCCCCGCCCCTCATTTTGCTCGAAGCGAACGGCATTTACCCCTCCGCCCGGCTCACCCGTCGCCCCCCGGCTCACCCGTCGCGGGCAAGCGCCTTCAGCCGGTACAGCACGTCCAGCGCCTCGCGCGGGGTCAGCGCGTCGACATCGATCGCTTCCACCTCGGCGCGGATCGCGTCGCATTGCTCCTCGACCGCTTCGGCCAGCGCCGCGAACAGCGGCAGATCGTCCAGCCCCGCGGCCAGCCCGCCGGTCTTCGCGCGCCCCGCCTCCAGCTTGGCCAGCACCGATTTCGCGCGCGCGATCGTCACCGGCGGCAGTCCGGCGAGCCGCGCCACCGCCAGCCCGTAGCTGCGATCCGCCGGCCCCTCCGACACTTCGTGCAGCAGCACCAGCTCGCCCTTCCACTCGCGCGCGCGGACATGATGCAGCGTCAGCGCCTCGCAGCGTTCCGCCAGCCGGGTCAGTTCATGATAGTGCGTCGCGAACAGGCAGCGGCAGCGATTGTCCTCGTGGATCGCCTCAACCACCGCCCAGGCGATCGCCAAGCCGTCATAGGTCGAGGTGCCGCGCCCCACTTCGTCGAGGATGACGAACGATCGGGGCGTCGCCTGCGCGAGGATCGCGGCGGTCTCGACCATCTCGACCATGAAGGTCGACCGCCCGCGCGCGAGATTGTCCGACGCGCCGACCCGGCTGAACAACCGGTCGACCAGCCCCAGCGTCGCCGCCGTCGCGGGGACGTAGCTGCCCGCCTGCGCCAGCACCGCGATCAATGCATTCTGCCGCAGGAAGGTGGATTTGCCGCCCATGTTCGGCCCCGTCACCAGCCACAGGCGCGAGTCTTCGGACAGCCGGCAGTCGTTCGCCACGAAGCGCTCGCCGCGCCTGGCCAGCGCATCCTCGACCACCGGATGCCGCCCGCCTGAAATGTCGAAACAGGCATGGTCGACCAGCGCCGGGCGCGCCCATCCGCCCTCGACCGCCCGTTCCGCCAGCCCCGCGGCGACATCCAGCCGGGCCAGCGCATCCGCGGTCGCGGCGATCGTCTCGCGCGCGTCCAGAGCGGCGCCGGTCAGGTCCTCGAGATGCGCCGCCTCCGCCGCCAGCGCATGCGCCCCGGCCTGCGTCACCTTCAGCGCGACCTCGTGCAGCTCCGGCGCATTGAAGCGTACCGCGCCCGCCATCGTCTGGCGGTGGGTGAAGCCGCTGTCCGGCCGCATCAGCGCATCGGCATTCTTCGCCGCGACCTCGATATGATAGCCGAGCACGCCGTTATGCTTGATCTTCAGCGCGGCGATCCCGGTGCGCGCGCGATAGTCCGCCTCCAGCGCGGCGATCGCGCGCCGCCCGCCCGCGCCCGAATTGCGCAGGTCGTCCAGCGCCGCGTCATACCCCTCGGCGATATACCCGCCCTGCGCCGCGTCGATCGGCGGCGATGGCACCAGCGCGCGGGTCAGCAGGTCGATCAGCGCGCCATGCCCGCGCAGTTGCGGCGCGAGCGCGGCGAGCAATTCGGGCGGCGCGTCGATCCGGTCGAGCCGCTCGCTCAGCCGCCACGCACCGTCCAGCCCGTCGCGCAGCTGGCCCAGGTCGCGCGGACTGCCCCGCCCCGCCGCCAGCCGCCCCAGCGCGCGGCCGATATCCGCCAGGCCGCGCAGCGTGCCGCGCAACGCATCGCGCAGCGGCGCATCCTCGGCGAACAGTTGCACCAGGTCCAGCCGCGCCTCGATCGCCGGCCGCGCCATCAGCGGCGCGCCGATGTCCGCCGCCAGCAGCCGCGCGCCGCCGCCGGTCACCGTGCGGTCGATCGCGTCGAGCAGGCTGCCCTTGCGCGCGCCGGTCGCGGTCTGCGTCAGTTCCAGGCTTTCGCGCGTCGCCGCATCGATCGCCATCGCCTGCGTCGCCTGCGCGATCCGCGGCGGGCGCAGGAACGGCAGCGCCCCCTTCGCGGTATGCTGCAGATACGCGATCAGCCCGCCCGCCGCCGCCAGCCCGGCGCGGCTGAACTGGCCGAACCCGTCCAGCGTCGCGACGCCGTAGACCTGCTTGATGCGGCCCTCGGCGGCGTCGCTGTCGAACTCGCCTTTCGGCCGCAGCATCGTCGCCAGCTCGGCGAACCCGCTCGCATCGGAGGCGATCGTCTCGGCCGGCGCCAGCCGCGCCAGTTCCGCGCCCAGCCCGCTCGCAGTGCATTCGATCACCTCGAACCGCCCGGTCGAGACATCCGCCGCGGCGATCGCCACGCCGCCCCCCGCTCCGCCGCCCCCCGCTCGACCACGCGTCTCGCCGATCGCGACGCACCAGTTCGCCGTGCGCGCATCGAGCAGCGCCTCCTCGGTCAGCGTTCCCGCCGTCACGACGCGGATGATCGCGCGCCCGACCAGAGTCTTGCCGCCGCGCTTCTTCGCCTCGGCCGGGCTTTCGATCTGCTCGGCGATCGCCACGCGGTGCCCGGCCTTGATCAGCCGCGCGAGATAGCCCTCGGCGGCATGGACCGGCACGCCGCACATCGGGATCGGCACGCCGTCATGCTCGCCGCGCGCGGTCAGCGCGATGTCGAGGCACGCCGCGGCGATCTTCGCGTCCTCGAAGAACATCTCGAAGAAATCGCCCATGCGGTAGAATAACAGGCAATCCTCCGCCTCCGCCTTCAACGACAGATATTGCGCCATCATCGGGGTCGGTGCCGCAGGAATCGGGGTGGAGGCCATGGCTCCGGTTACGGCGCGCAACCGTATCCGGCAATGCCCCCGCCCAGGTCGCGCCGGGTCCCACCAGACGGGAGGGCGGGCCGCGCCGAACGGGAAGGCGGTTCCATTATCGGATGCGCAAACCTAAAGAGGGGCCGAGCCGGGAAGGAAGCGAATGTCCGACGAAACGAACCTGCAATTCTCCGAGCGCGAGGCGCTGCTGTTCCATTCGGAGGGTCGTCCCGGCAAGATCGAGATCATCGCCTCCAAGCCGATGGCGACGCAGCGCGATCTCGCTCTGGCCTATTCGCCGGGCGTCGCCGTGCCGGTCCAGGCGATCGCCGACGACCCCGCCTGCGCCTATGATTACACCGCCAAGGGCAATCTCGTCGCGGTGATCTCCAACGGCACCGCGATCCTCGGCATGGGCAATCTCGGCGCGCTCGCCTCCAAGCCGGTGATGGAAGGCAAGGCAGTGCTGTTCAAGCGCTTCGCCGACGTCGATTCGATCGATATCGAGCTGAAGAGCGAAGACGTGAACCGGCTGATCGACGCGATCGAACTGATGGAACCGACCTTCGGCGGCATCAACCTCGAGGATATCAAGGCGCCGGAATGCTTCATCATCGAGCAGGCGCTGCGCGAACGCATGAACATCCCGGTGTTCCATGACGACCAGCACGGCACCGCGATCATCACCGCCGCCGGCCTGATCAACGCCTGCCTGCTCACCGGGCGCGAACTGAAGGACATCAAGGTCGCGGTGAACGGCGCGGGCGCGGCGGCGATCGCCTGTACCGAACTGATGAAGGCGATGGGGGTCCAACAGGACAACGTCATCATGTGCGATCGCACCGGCGTGATCTATCAGGGCCGCGAGGACGTCAACCAGTGGCAGTCGGCGCACGCCGCCAGGACCGACCGGCGCACGCTGGAAGAAGCTTTGGACGGCGCCGACGTGTTCCTCGGCCTGTCCGCCGCCGGTGCGCTCAAGCCCGAGATGGTCAGGCACATGGCCCCCGCGCCGATCATCTTCGCGATGGCCAATCCCGAGCCGGAAATCCGCCCGGAACTGGCCAAGGCGGCGCGCCCGGATGCGATCGTCGCCACCGGACGCTCGGATTATCCCAACCAGGTCAACAACGTCCTGTGCTTCCCGTTCATGTTCCGCGGCGCGCTGGATGTCCGCGCGACGCAGATCAACGATGCGATGAAGATCGCCGCCGCCGACGCCATCGCCGCCCTGGCGCGCGAACAGGTGCCCGAGGAAGTCGCCGTCGCCTACGGCGTACGCCACCAGTTCGGCCCGGATTACATCATCCCCGCGCCGTTCGATCCGCGCCTGATGGAGATCGTGCCCAGCGCGGTGGCGCAGGCGGCGATGGATTCCGGCATGGCGACCAAGCCGATCCTCGACATGGACGCCTATCGCACCGCGCTGCGCGCGCGCATGAACCCGACCACCTCGGTGCTCAGCCTGGCCTATGAAGGCGCACGCGCGCACCCCAAGCGCGTATTGTTCGCGGAGGGCGAGGAGGAAGTCGTGCTGCGCGCCGCGATCGCGTTCAAGGATGGCGGCTACGGCACCCCGGTGCTGGTCGGCCGCGACGACGTGCCGGAACGGCTCAAGGCGCTCGGCGTGTCGGACCCGAGCCAGTACGAACTGCACAACAGCCGCAACTCGCCGCTCGTCCCGCAGATGGTCGACTTCCTGTACAAGCGCCTGCAACGTCGCGGCTATCTGCGCCGCGACTGCGAGCGGATGATCAACCAGGATCGCAACATCTTCGGCGCGGTGCTGCTCCAGCTCGGCCATGCCGACGCGATGATCACCGGCATCACCCGCACCTATGCGCACACCATGCGCGAGGTGCGCCGCGTGATCGATCCGGAGGCCGAGCGGATCCCGTTCGGCATCCACCTGATGGTCGGCCAGACGCACACCGTGTTCATGGCCGACACGACGATCAACGAACGCCCGAGCGCCGAGGAACTGGCCGACATCGCCGAACAGACCGCCGCCGTCGCGCGCCGCATGGGCCACGAACCGCGCGTCGCCTTCCTCAGCTATTCGACCTTCGGCAACCCCGAAGGCCATTGGCTGGAGAATATCCGCGCCGCCGTCGCGGTGCTCGACGCGCGGCAGGTCGGCTTCGAATATGAAGGCGAAATGGCGCCCGACGTCGCGCTCAACCCCAAGCAACTGGCCAATTACCCCTTCGCCCGCCTGTCCGGCCCGGCCAACGTGCTGATCATGCCGGGCCTGCAAAGCGCGAACATCTCGGCCAAGCTGCTGCGCGAACTGGGCGGCGACGCGATGATCGGCCCGATGCTGATCGGCATGGAAAAACCCGTCCAGATCGCCCCGATGACCTCGACCGCGAGCGAACTGGTCACGCTGGCGGTGCTGGCGGCAGGCGGCATCGCGCGGTAGCGCCGGAGGCATCGCGCCGTAGCGCCGGAGGCCGAACCGCGCACCCGCCCCGCCTCCCGCGCCCCGGTCTCAGCACCCAGCCCCCGAACTGGTCCACCCCCTGGCCCGTTCCTTTCGAGCGAAGTCGAGAAACCCCATCGGCCCGCCCACGCGGCCTGTTTCTCGACTATGCTCGAAACGAACGGATCAGGGCGGGCAGGATCGGGGGCGGGCAGGATCAGGGCGGGCAGGATCAGGGCGGGTCAGGTCTGGCCGGATGGCCGGGCGGCAGCACGGGGCGGACTGAGTCTGAATTCGGGGCCAAACCCCACCCCCCGAAACCACCCCACCCCGTTCGTCCTGAGCTTGTCGAAGGACCTGCGCCAAGGACAGGTGCTTCGACAGGCTCAGCACGAACGGTCGAAGTAAGGTCACCGTGATCCAGATAAGAGCCGAACCGAAGCCGAAGATCCGCCACCACCCCGATACCGGGACCCTAATACCGGGACCCCGACACCCAGAACCCGACCCCCGGACCCCGAATCCGAAACCCCGACACCCGTCCCACCCCCCACCCCGTTCGTTTCGAGCGAAGTCGAGAAACCCCATCGGCCCGTCCACGCGGCCTGTTTCTCGACTATGCTCGAAACGAACGGATCACAGCGGGACAGCAGGAGAACGGAAGGGAACTGGCCCACAAGGTCCAAGGGCAAACGCCACCCCTAGACCCCCCGTTCGTTTCGAGCGAAGTCGAGAAACCGGCCCGGAACTCCCCCGCCACTTCCAACCCGCCCGGGCGGACATATATACAGCGCGTGACCGATATCGCCTCCACCATCGCCAGCGGCGCCGTGCCCGCTTATGTCATCGTCGGTGCGGTGGTGATGCTGATGGTCGCCGGGCGCCGCGTCCGCATCATCGGCACGCTGCTGACGATCGCGCTGGCCGGCGTCGCGCTGGCGATCCTGATCCCAGTGGTCAGGGAACGCGCGCAGTTCGATCCGCGGTTCGCGCGTCTGGGCGACCTGTTCGGGCGCGATACGCGCGCGCAGCAGGCGGTCGGCGGCGAATTGCGCGTGCCGATGGCGCGGGACGGGCATTTCTGGGTCAATGTCACGATCGGCGACACGCGCCAGCGCATGCTGATCGACAG
>Ga0160428_1002709_pt1 | contig 10343 bp, 10 predicted proteins | sample SolpanmetagenomM_FD_108198 | JGI IMG/M metagenome (GOLD analysis project Ga0160428, IMG submission 108198) | Solar panel surface microbial communities from Lawrence Berkeley National Laboratory, California, USA - M | ecosystem: Engineered > Built environment > Solar panel > Unclassified ...
CGCCCGGGTTGGTTCGCGGCGCCTTGCCCGGCCCGGCGGCCCGCAGGATCGGCGGGGTCTCGCTCGCCGACGCCGCCGAGACCGGTTTCGGGGACATCGCTCGGATCGATCCGTTCACGATCATGGGCTTGAACTTCCTTGCGCGAAGCCGCGTACGCAGTCCCCTCCCCCCAAACGGGCGGAGGGTTCGCGGGCGTCCTACTCGGCCGCCGCGCGCTGGACGCCCATCCGGCCCCAGATCGTGCTCAGCGCGCCGACGAGGTGGTCGATATCCGCGTCGGAATGCAGGGGCGACGGCGTGATCCGCAGGCGCTCGGTGCCGCGCGGGACGGTGGGGTAGTTGATCGGCTGGACGTAGATGCCGAACTCGTCGAGCAGGGTGTCGCTGATCGCCTTGCACAGCACGGGATCGCAGACCATCACGGGCACGATGTGGCTGTCGTTCGCCAGATAGGGGATGCCGGCGGCGTCGAGGCGGGCGCGGACCGCGGCGACCCGCTCCTGGTGCCGGGCCCGCTCGGCCCCGCTCGCCTTGAGGTGGCGGATGCTGGCCGCGGCCCCCGCCGCCACGGCGGGCGGCAGGGAGGTGGTGAAGATGAAGCCGGAGGCGAAGCTGCGCACGAAGTCGCAGAGCTTGGCCGAGCCGGTGATGTAGCCGCCATGGACCGCGAAGGCCTTGCCGAGCGTGCCCTCGATCACGTCGAGGCGGTGGGCGAGGCCGTCGCGCTCCGAGATGCCGCCGCCCCGCGCGCCGTAGAGACCGACGGCATGGACTTCGTCGAGATAGGTCAGCGCGCCGTGCGCCTCGGCCACGTCGCAGATCTCCGCGATCGGGGCGATGTCGCCGTCCATCGAGTAGACCGATTCGAAGGCCACGATCTTCGGCCGGGCCGGGTCGACCAGGCGCAGCTTGCGGTCGAGATCCTCGGGGTCGTTGTGACGGAAGATGTGGCGCTCGGCGCGGCTCGCCTTGATGCCCTCGATCATCGAGGCGTGGTTGCCGGCATCCGAGAAGATCGCACAGCCGGGGAGCTGGCTCCCGAGGGTGCCGAGGGCCGCCCAGTTCGAGACGTAGCCGGAGGTGAAGAGCAGCGCGGCCTCCTTGGCGTGGAGGTCCGCGAGCTCGCGCTCCAGCAGCACGTGGTAGTGGTTGGTGCCCGAGATGTTGCGGGTGCCCCCGGCCCCGGCCCCGCAGCGGTCCAGGGCCTCGTGCATGGCGTCGAGAACGGCCGGGTTCTGGCCCATGCCGAGGTAGTCGTTGGAGCACCAGACGGTGACCGGCCGCGTGCCGGACGGCGTGTGGTGGGTGGCGTGCGGGAAGCGCCCCGCCTGCCGCTCGAGGTCGGTGAAGACGCGGTAGCGTCCCTCGCGATGCAGGCCGGCCAAAGCAGAGCCGAAGATCTCTTCGTAGTTCATGCCCGTCCCCTTCCCTCGTTGCACGGCGGGTTCTGGCCCGCTCGCCTCTCCTGCCGCCGCGGCGGCATCGATCGCGCCGGTCCGCCGGAGCGGACCGGAAAACGTTCAGCGTCCCTCGGCCTCGGCGAGGCAGGGCTCGCCGCCGCGGGCGCCCTCCCCGCGCGCGGCCGGGACCGGCGACGGCACCGGTCCGCGCCGGTCCAGCTTCGGCAGGCTCCATTGCCAGAGCGCGGCCGAGGGCAGCGGCAGCATCAGGAAGCCGTGCTCCAGGGTGGCGAGCGCCATCAGGGTCGCCAGGATGCTGAGTCCGGCGACCTCGTGGGCGCTGACGCCCTCGGCCAGGGCCGCCAGCACCAGGGCGGCGGTGGCGAGGCCGGCCGCCGTGACCGAGACCGGGAACAGCGGGTTCATGGCGCGCACCCGCAGGTAGCTGCCGAGATAGGCGAGGTGCTCGGGCAGGAACTCGGCGTTGAGGTTGCGCACCCCGAGGAACAGGTTCAGCCGGGCGGAGAGGTTCATTCCCCACAGGACGAGGTAGGTCCACAGGGCGAAGAGGTTCGCCTGGCGCCAGGTCAGGGCCAGGATCGCGAGGCCGCCGGCGACGATGGCCGCCTCGTGCCAGAGACTAGTGGCCGCCGCCGCCCGGAAGCGCCGGAAGCCCCGCGCATCGGGCGGGCAGCCCTCCGCCCGGGGGCCGGAGACGAAGCCCATGTAGTAGCTCATCTCCTGCCAGCCCCAGACCACCAGGGCCGCCGTGAAGGCGACGTACGCGCTTCCCGCGCTGGCATCCCCGGCCGAGGCGCCGATGGCCCAGAGGGCCAGGGCGAGCACGCCGGTGCCCGCCGCCATGCTGACCCCGTGCGTCGCGCGCGGGCGGTGGTCGAGGAGCAGGATCAGGCCGGTGGAGAACCACCAGACCAGCACCGCATAGAGGGCGGGAAGCGCGTAGGCGGCCATCCTACCAGACCGGCTCGAGGCGGATCTCCGCCGGCATCGGGTTGTCGCGGGTCGGCAGGGCGTAGAGCCGGGCGAAGTTCAGCGCCGAGGCGGCGACCCACGCGCCCTGCTTGAGCCGGCCGAGCAGGCCGCCCTGCGCCTTGGCATCGGCGATGCCCACCGAGCAGGCGAGCAGCCGGTCGAGGGCCTGCTTGAAGCGCGGATTTTCGAGATCCAGCGTCAGCGGGAAGGTCTGCTTCGAGATCTCCGAGGTGATCCGGAAGACCTGGAAGTCGTAATCGGTCGGATCGACGCCGAGGGCCTCGTGGAAGGCCGGCCGGCAATGGTCGCGGACATACATCGTCGCGAAGACCGCCAGGAGGAAGAACTTGATCCAGTAGCGGTTGAGGCCCGAGGTCAGCTTCGGGTTGGCGCGCATGAGCAGGGCGAAGGCCTCGCCATGGCGGAACTCGTCGTTGCACCACTTCTCGAACCACTTGAAGATCGGGTGGAAGCGGCGCTCCGGCTTGCGCTCCAGTTCCCGGAAGATGGTGATGTAGCGGGCGTAGCCGATCTTCTCCGACAGGTAGGTGGCGTAGAAGATGAACTTCGGCCGGAAGAAGGTGTACTTCTTCGAACGCGTCAGGAAGCCCAGATCGACGCCGATGCCGAAATCCTTCAGCACGTCGTTGATGAAGCCGGCATGGCGCGCCTCGTCCCGGCTCATGAAGCCGAACAGCTCGCGGATGTCGGGGTTCTTCGCCCGCTTGCGCATCTCGGCGTAGAGCACGCAGCCCGAGAACTCGGCGGTGATCGACGACACCAGGAAGTCCATGAACTCCTTGCGCAGGGCCGGGTCGAGCCCGGACATGTCGCAGTCGAAATCCGCGTTGCGCGTGAAGTGGCGCTTGTTCGGGTCGGCGCGCAGTTCCGCGATGAGCTTGGTCCACTCCGCCCGGACGGGCTCGACGTCGGTGCGGTCGAGCTCCTCGAAGTCGGTGGTGTAGAAGCGCGGGGACAGGAACGTCGTCTCCTGCGCGGCCTTGGTGGCCTCGTTGAGGGGCAGTTTCGGCGCGGGAGCCTTGAGAACGGACTGCTGGATGGCTGCGGTCACAGGCGCCTCCTCTCGGAAAAGCTGACTTCGTAGAGTTCGGCGAGTTCGAGGTGGCCCGCGAGTTTGGTCCAGAGCCGCTCGAGGCGGCCGGCGCGGGTCACGGTGGCGGTCCGGCGCACGACGAGGCGTTCGCCGTAGGGCACCGAGGTGGGTGCGTCGTGCACCTGCACGGCGTCGCCGGGCTCGATCTCGAAGCCGGCGTCGAGGACCACGTGGGCGTGCAGGCTCTCGGGGGTCTGCTCGATCTCGACGGTGCAGGGGACGTCGACGGTGCGGCGTCCGTTCAGCCAGGCCATCATCGTGCGGCTCCGTCTCGAGGCATCAGGCGGGCGAAGGCGGCGAAGTTCGAGGGCCCGAAGGCGCCGAAATCGACGCTGCGGCCGGTGAGCGCGTCGTCGAGCCGGAGCGAGCCGTCATCGAAGCGCGTCAGGCGGAAGGGGACGTCGCGCGGCAGGCCGGCCCGGAGCCGCCCCTGCGCGAAGCCCCGCAGGGTGGCGCGGATGAAGTTGTCCTCACCGGGCCGGACGGTGGCGACGAGGTCGCCGTGCTCGGCCTCCCGCAGGGTGATCGCGCCGTCCGCCGCGTCGTCGACCCGGAGGGCGAGGCTCTGGACGGGGCGCGCCGGCGCCATCCGGGTCAGGCCGATGCTCTCGACCCGGCCGACGGTGACGGCCGCGACGACGAAGCCGAGGAGGAGGCCGACGCCGAGGACGAGGCCCCGCGAGGTGCGGCCGGCGGTGCGTGCGAGGGGATGCGGGTTCGCTGGAGTCATGGGATCAACTCGCGGTGGCGAGGCGTGGGACGGGGGCCGCGCGCGGCCTCAGGATGACCGGGCCGGCGGCCTCCTCCGGCGCCGCGCGATGGGCCGCCAGCGCGCGGGCCAGGATTGCGGCCACCTCGGCCCCCTGCGCCACGGTGCGGAGCATCGGCGCGGGCCGGTTCACCTGCCAGGGCCGGGCATGGGGCCAGAGGTGGAGGTAGGCGACGCGGTTGCCCGGGCGCAGACGCAGGGGCAGATCGGCGCTGCCGTCGCGGTAGAGGTGGCAGCCCGCCTCCTCCACCAGGGCGAAGGGCAGGTTCAGGGTCATCGGCAGGGCGATGCCGATCCGCATCACCACCCGGCGGTTGGTGATGGTGTAGGTGGTGGTGCGGGCCGAGAGCCAGCCGAGGACGCCCAGGAGCAGCACCGCGCCGGTGCCGATCGCCAGGGTCGGCAGGGCGAGGGAGGCGGCCTCCCGCCCCTGTCCGGCCAGGGCCGCCGGGAGCGCCGCCCAGAGGGCCAGCCCGGCGAACCAGAGGCCGACGAGGCGCAGATGCAGCGCCCGGAAGGCGATGCCGAAACCGCAGGGGCGGCCCTGCCAGAGGATGTGCTCGCCGGCCGGCAGCGGCGCCGGCAGTCCGGGCGGCGCGTCGAAGGCGTTGGCGGGCAGGTGCGGCGCGGCCCGCGTCTTCGGGTTGTGCGGCGTGGGCCGCAGGCTGGACCGGCTCACAGGATGGCCTCCTGCCGGGTGGGCGTCGCGTAGAGGGTGCCGCCGCCGTAGAACGCCATGATGCGCTCCTCCTCGTTGAGGGTGACCGAATCCGGGTCCTTCGTGGTCGGGACGTCGGCGAACTGGTGCGCCAGCAGGGCTTCGCAGGTCACGCGCTGCGAGAACCGGCCGGTCCGGCAGAAGGTGGCGGGCATCAGCACCCGTCGGCCGCCGGCGCCGAGCTCGACCTCGTAGTAGCGCACCATGGATTCCCCGCGATCGACCCAGAGATCGCTCACGGTTCCGGCCACCTGCCGGTCGGCCCCGAACACCGACATGCCGATGGGGTTCGGCCCGAGTTCGTGGACCATGAAGTGCTCGGCGACCCGCAGGGGCACGATGCGCTTCTCGCGATCCCAGGTCTCGTCGTGGCTGTCTTCGCGGTTGGCGTAGGAGCCGGGACCGATGGCGTCGTGCAGGCCGTCCGTATCGGGCTCGAGCGGCGCGCCCGGCCAGACCTCGTGCTTGTGGCCGCGATAGTTCCAGGGGGTGCGCTCGCCGGTCTGGGGCGCGTGCTTCACGTGGCCGTTGGAGAGGAGGAATTCCTTCGGCGAGGGGATCAGGAACGGGTCCGGCGGCATCGCCCGGCCGCGGGCGGCCTCGGATTCGAGCGGGTAGCCCTCGCGGCGATCCTCGCGGCGCAGGTAGAAGACGAGACCGGCGAAGAAGATCCAGAACGCGTAGAGGACCACCTGCGCGACGTCGACGTAGCCCGTGATTTCACCTCTCGGCATGGCCGGTCTCCTTCAGGCTGAGCGGGGCAGGGATCGGGGGAGAGGCGCGCGGCTCTCGGCGCGGACGAGCGGCCCGATGGCCAGCAGCGTCGCGAACAGCAGCGCGATCTCCAGGTGGTAGACGATGAGGTAGCCGGTGGAGGGCAGGTTCAGCGCCTCGCCGAGCCGGCCGGATTCGGCGAGATGCGCCCCGAGATCGCGCAGGATGCCGCTCGCCGCGATGGCGAGGCCGGCGGCACTCGCCTGGACCGCGCCCCAGGCCCCGAGGGCGAGGCCCGTATCCTCGGGGCCGGCCTTGGCCATGGAGGCCGTCAGCGTCCCGTGGGCGAAGAGGCCGCCGCCGAGGCCGATTAAGGCGACGCCCACGGCGAACAGCCGGGCGGAATCGAGGGGGGCGGCGAAGACCACCGCGGAGAAGGCCGCGATGCCCACCCCCGCGCCGGAGGCCGCGACCCGGAAGGCGTCGCCGCCCCGGTCGAGCCAGCGGGCCGCGACGAGGAGGCCGAGGCCGCCGCCGGCGGCCAGCAGCGCGGTCAGCGCCGTGGTGGCGGCCACCGGCAGGTGCAGGATCTGCCCGCCATAGGGCTCGAGCAGGATGTCCTGCATCGAGAAGGCGGCGGTGCCGAGCCCGGTGGCGACGAGGCGGCGGCGCGCCCGGCCCTTGCCGGCATACAGCGCCCAGGATTGCGCGAAGGCCGGGCGCGGCAGGTCGCGCGCCGTGCGGGCGGGCGACCGAGGCTCCTGCTTCCAGAGCGCGATGCCGTTGAGCACGACGGTCAGCAGGGCCGCTCCCTGGATCACCTTGATCAGGCGTAGGGCCGAGAAATCCGCCAGCAGCAGCCCGAAGGCGACGGCGCTGACCACCATGCCGGCCAGCAGCATGACGCAGAGGAGCGCCACCACGCGGGGCCGCGCATGGGCCGGGGCGAGATCGGTGGCCAGCGCCAGGCCCACGGTCTGGGTGGTGTGGAGGCCGGCGCCGACCATGACGAAGGCGAGCGCGGCGGCCACGTGACCGGGCCAGGCCGGGCCGGTGGTGTCGCCCGACAGGATCAGCAGGGCGAAGGGCATGATGGCCAGCCCGCCGAACTGCAGCAGGGTGCCAAACCAGATGTAGGGCACCCGGCGCCAGCCCAGCACCGAACGGTGGGTGTCCGAGCGGAACCCGACGAGGGCGCGGAAGGGCGCGAAGATCAGCGGCAGGGACAGCATCACGGCGACGATCCAGGCCGGGACCGCCAGCTCGACGATCATCACCCGGTTGAGCGTACCGATGAGCAGCACCGCGGCCATGCCGACCGTGACCTGGAACAGGGCGAGCCGCAGCAGACGCCCCATCGGCAGTTCCGCCGTCGCCGCGTCGGCGAAGGGCAGGAAGCCGGGGCCGACGCGCTGGATCGCGCGGGCCATGGACGCGCCGAGGCGGGTCACGGTGCCCGCCGGAGTTCGAAGGCCTGGGACAGGTAGAACCCGCTGTTGACCCGGTGCGCGCGCGCGATCCGGACATCGGCCAGGGCCGGCTCGGCGGCCAGGCGGCGGCGCAGGTCCGCCTCGCCGACGGGCACGATGGCGGGCGCCCGATCGGCGCGCGGAAAGGCGCGGCCCGCCATGTGCATCAGGGTGAGGAGGGGCGTGCGCGGCGCCACGGTGAACAGGATCCCGGCCTCGGTCCGGGCCGCCAGCGCCGCCAGCGCCTGCACGATGTCGGGCGTGGCGTAGTGGATCAGCGAATCCATCGCGACCACGACGTCGAACCGGCCCAGCGCCGGGTCGAGCATGTCGCCGACCCGGAAGTCGATCCGCCCCGGCCCCGACAGGATGGTGCGCTCCCGCGCCAGGCCGATCAGCGTCGGCGAGACATCGATGGCGACGACCTCGGCGCCCCGGCGGGCGGCTTCCAGGCTCAGGGCCCCGGTGCCGCAGCCGGCATCGAGCAGGCGCCGGCCGGTGAGGTCGGCGGGCAGCCAGGACAGGAGGTTGGCCCGCATGGCATCGCGCCCGGCCCGCACCGTGGCGCGGATCTTCGAGACCGGCGCGTCCGAGGTCAGCCGGGCCCAGGCCTCGACGGCGGTCCGGTCGAAGTAGGTGGTGAGCTGAGAGCGCCGGGCGGCGTAGCTGTGCGAGGTCATGGTGGGGCGCCCGCTCAATCGAAGCCGAGGAATTCGAACAGGTCGCGGTCCTTCATGGGGAGCGCGTTCAGCGGCTTGCCGCCGGCCCAGAGATGGGCGGCGAGGCGCATGTACTCGGTGGTGACGGCTTCGAGCTCCGGCGTCGGCTCCATCTCGAACAGGGTCGACTTCTTCAGGCGCGAGCGCCGGACCACGTCGAGGTCGGGGAAGTGGGCGATGCGCTCCAGGCCGGTCGCGGCGTTGAAGCGGTCGATCTCGTCGGTCTTGGCCGAGCGGTTGGCGATGACCCCGCCGAGCCGCACCGGATAGTTCTTGGCCTTGGCGTGGATCGCCGCGACGATCCGGTTCATCGCGAAGATCGAGTCGAAGTCGTTGGCGGTGACGATCAGCGCCTGGTCGGCATGCTGGAGCGGCGAGGCGAAGCCCCCGCAGACCACGTCGCCGAGCACGTCGAAGATCACCACGTCGGTGTCCTCGAGGAGGTGGTGCTCCTTCAGGAGCTTCACGGTCTGGCCGACGACGTAGCCGCCGCAGCCGGTGCCGGCGGGGGGTCCACCGGCCTCCACGCACATGACGCCGTTGTAGCCCTCGGCGACGAAGTCCTCGATGCGCAGCTCCTCGGAGTGGAACTGCACCGCCTCCAGGGCATCGATCACGGTGGGGGCCAGGCGCTTGGTCAGCGTGAAGGTCGAGTCGTGCTTGGGATCGCAGCCGATCTGCAGCACGCGCTTGCCGAGCTTCGAGAAGGCCACCGACAGGTTCGACGAGGTGGTCGACTTGCCGATGCCGCCCTTGCCGTAGACCGCGAACACCTTGGCGGTGCCGATCTTGAGGTTCGGGTCGAGCTCGACCTGGACGCTGCCCTCGGGCTGGCGCGCCGTGACCGGATTGCGGATGGCGATGTTCATGCGGCGACCCCTGCGGTGATGCCTTCGACGCGGTCCTCGAGCTCCTCCTCGGCGCGGTCGAGCGCGTCGCGCGTCTCCGCATCGGGGGTCCAGAAGCCGCGCTGGTGCGCCTCGATCAGCCGGTGAGCCACCTTGGCCGAAGCGGTCGGGTTGAGAGCCGCCATACGCGCACGCATCGCGGGGTCGAGGACGTAGGTCTCGGTGATGCGCTGGTAGACCCAGGGGGCGACGCCGTTGGTGGTGGCCGACCAGCCCAGGGTGTTGGTGAGGTGCGCCTCGATCTGGCGCACGCCCTCGTAGCCGTGGCCGAGCATGCCCTCGGTCCATTTCGGGTTGAGCATCCGGGTGCGGGTCTCCAGGGAGACCTGCTCCGTCAGGGTCCGCACCACGCCCTCGCCGCGGGTCTGGTCGCTGATGAAGATCGGCACCGCCGCACCGCGGGCCTCGGCGACGGCGCGGCCCATGCCGCCGAGCCCGTCGAAGTAGTGGTCCACCGAGGTCACGCCGACCTCGACCGAGTCGAGGTTCTGGTAGGCGAGGTCGACGGTGGCGAGCACCGCCCCCATCAGGGCGCGCTGGGCGCTGGGAACGCCGGTGCGGCCGTACGCGAAGGATTTGCGCCGGGCGAAGGTCTCGGAGATCTCGTCCGCCTCCTCCCAGCGGCCGGATTCCACCAGCGCGTTGACGTTGGCGCCGTAGGTGCCCTCCGCGTTGGAGAAGACCCGGAGCGCCGCGGTCTCGAGGTCGATGCCGTGCGCGGCCTGGAGCGCCAGGGCATGCTTGCGCACGAAGTTCCGCTCCACCGGCTCGTCGGCCGTGGCGGCGAGGTAGGAGGCTTCCGCGAGGAGCCGGGTCTGCAGGGGCAGCAGATCGCGGAAGATCCCCGACAGGGTGACGACGACGTCGATCCGCGGCCGTCCGAGGGTGTCCAGGGGGATCAGGGTGGCGCCGCAGAGGCGGCCGTAGCCGTCGAAGCGGGGAGCCGCGCCGATCAGCGCCAGGGCCTGCGCGATGGGGCCGCCCTCGCTCTTCAGGTTGTCGGTGCCCCAGAGCACCAGGGCGATGCTCTCGGGCAGCGCCGCCCCTTCGTCGCGGAAGCGCGCCAGCAGGCGGGCCGCCTGGCGGGCCCCGTCGGCGAGGGCGAAGGCGGAGGGCAGCCGGTAGGGATCGAAGCCGTGGAGGTTGCGCCCCGTGGGCAGGATGTCCGGGTTGCGCAGGAGATCGCCGCCGGCCACGGGGGCGATGAAGCGGCCGTCGAGGGCGGCGAGCAGGCCCCGGATCTCGTGATCCTGTGACAACAGGCGATCGGTCTCGCGCAAGGCCGCGAAGGCGGCGCGGTTCGCGTCGGTGAGGCCGAGGCCGCCCTGCGCCAGGGCGATGTCGATCTCGCTCCCGGCGACGAGGGCCTGGAGCCCGGCGCGAACCGGCACGAGGCCGTGGCTGGCTTCCGCGAGGGCGAGGAGGATGTCGGCCCGCTCCTCCGGCGGGGTGGCGGCGCCCGTGACGTGCAGGCCGTGCGGGATCAGGGTGTGTTCCAGTTCGTGGAGCGCCGCGCCGAGGCGATGGACTTGGCCGGC
>Ga0160428_1002711_pt1 | contig 10333 bp, 9 predicted proteins | sample SolpanmetagenomM_FD_108198 | JGI IMG/M metagenome (GOLD analysis project Ga0160428, IMG submission 108198) | Solar panel surface microbial communities from Lawrence Berkeley National Laboratory, California, USA - M | ecosystem: Engineered > Built environment > Solar panel > Unclassified ...
AACGCCGCGACTTCGTCCATGTCGGCGATGCCGCGCGCGCCTTTGCCGATGCGCTGACGGTACCGCAGGCGGCGGGCGGCACGTTCAACATCGGTTCCGGGCAGGATCGGTCGGTGCGCGAGATCGCAACCGAGCTTGCCCGTGCGATGGGCAAGAACGATCTGGCACCCCAGATCGTCGGCAAGGCGCGGATCGGCGATATCCGGCACTGTTTCTGCGATACGAGACTGGCTTCGGAACGGCTCGGTTTCGAGGCACGGCAGGATTTCGGCCGGGGTCTGGCGGACCTGGCCGAATGGGTCGCGCAGCAGACCGCGACCGACCGGGTCGAGCAGATGCGCGCCGAACTGGATGCGCGGGGGCTGGTGGCATGAGCCTGCCGCCAGATGACCGTCCGATCCTGATCACCGGCGGGGCCGGGTTCATCGGTTCGAACCTCGCCGATCGTCTGGCCGGCGAGGGGCACCGCGTGCGCGTCTACGACGCACTTGCGCGCGCCGGGGTCGAGGACAATCTCACGTGGTTGCGGCAGCGGCATGGCGACCGGATCGAGGTGATCGTCGCCGATATCCGCGATCGTCCGGTGCTGGCGGATGCGGCGGGCGATGCCAAGGCGGTCTTTCACCTGGCGGCGCAGGTCGCGGTGACCACCAGCATGATCGACCCGCGCGACGATTTCGAGATCAACATCCTCGGCACGGTGAATTTGCTGGAGGCGCTGCGCCGCCGTGGCGAGGCGACCCCGTTGATCTTCGCGTCGACCAACAAGGTCTATGGCGACCTCGCCGACCTGGAATTTGTCGTCGGGGCGCATGGCTATGTGCCGCGGGACGCGGATGTGCGGGCGCACGGTATCGGCGAAGCCCGGCGGCTGGATTTCCACACGCCCTATGGCTGTTCGAAGGGCGCGGCCGACCAATATGTGCTGGATTACGCACGCAGCTTCGGGGTGCCGACCGCGGTGCTGCGGATGAGTTGCATCTACGGCCGGCGCCAGATGGGCACCGAGGATCAGGGCTGGGTCGCGCACTTCCTGATCCGGGCGCTGGAGGGGCGGGCGATCACGCTGTATGGCGACGGGCAGCAGGTCCGCGATATCCTCGACGTATCGGATGCGGTGGCGGCCTATCTTGCGGTGTGGCGGCGGATCGACCGGATTGCCGGGCGCGCCTTCAACCTGGGCGGTGGGCCGGATAATGCCGTCAGCTTGCGCGATCTGATCGGGTTCATCGGCACGCTGATCGGGCGCGAGGTCGCGATCGACTCCGGTGACTGGCGCGCGGGCGACCAGCGCTATTTCGTCGCCGATACGCGCGCGGCGGAGACGGCGTTGGGGCTGGCTCCGCGACGGGAATGGCGCGCAGGCGTTACGGCGCTGGCGCACTGGCTCTCGGAAGTGCGCGGGATCGCGCTGCCGCATCCGCCGGCGCTCGCCGCCGAGCGCGCGGCATGAGTGTCCGGCGCATCCTGCTCACCGCCGATACCGTCGGTGGAGTGTGGACCTATGCCGTCGATCTTGCACAGGCACTCGGCGAGATCGGGATCGAGACGATGCTGGTCACGACCGGCCCTCCACCCGGCGCCACCCAACGCGCTGTCGTAGAGGCGATCGACGGGGTCGAGCTGATCGAGATCGATGCGGCGCTGGATTGGCTCGCGCCGGACGCCGCGGCGATCGCGGACGCCGGGCGGCGGATCTCCGACATCGCCGCCCGCTACGATGTCGACGTGGTGCAACTGAACGCGCCCGCGCTGGCGGCGGATGTGCGGTTCGGACGGCCCGTCGTGGCGGTGACGCATTCGTGTCTGGCGACGTGGTGGGATGCGGTCGAGCGCGGGGAACTGCCCGAGGACTTTCGCTGGCGGGCCGCGCTGACCCATAAAGGAATGCTTGCCGCCGACGCGGTCGTCGCGCCGAGCCACGCCTTCGCCGCCGCGACGCAGCGCGTTCACCGGCTGCCGGTTGCGCCGCTGGTGGTGGCCAATGGCCGGGCGCTGCCCGCCGTCGCCGCAAAGCGCACGGTACGTTCGGGCCATGCGTTCACCGCCGGACGGTTGTGGGACCGCGGCAAGAATATCGCGACGCTTGACGCCGCGGCGGCGCTGGGTGCGCCGATCCTTGCCGCCGGGCCGCTGGCCGGGCCCGGCGGTGACGGCGTTACGGTCGAGTATCTCGATTGCCTCGGAACTTTGGACGCGGCCGCGGTCGGCACGCGGCTTGCCGCTAGGCCAATCGTCGTGTCGGCGGCGTTGTACGAACCGTTCGGGCTGGCGATGCTGGAGGCAGCACAGGCCGGATGCGCGCTGGTGCTTTCGGATATTCCCACGTTTCGCGAGATCTGGGAGGATGCGGCGGTATTCGTGCCGCCACGCGACGCCACAGGTTTCGCGCAGGCGATCACCGGGCTGCTCGCCGACCCGGCGGAGCGTGCGCGCTACGGGGCGGCAGCGGTACAGGTGGCGGAACGCTACACCGTCGCGGCGATGCGCGACGGCATGGCGGCGGTATACGCTGCGGTGGCACGTCGGCCGGCGGTGCGGGTGGCCGGGGCGCGGGCAGCGGGCGCGCGGGTGGCGGCATGAAGATCGCCTATTTCACGCACTCGCTGCAATCCTGCTGGAACCACGGCAATGCGCATTTCCTGCGCGGGATATTGCGCGAACTGATCGCGCGGGGCCATTCGGTCGCGACATTCGAACCGGCGGGAAACTGGAGCCTGGCCAACCTGCTCGCGGACGCGGGCGAGGCGGGGCTGTCGCCTTTCCGCACCGCTTATCCCGAACTGTCGCCGACCGTCTACGACACCGCGCGCCCGATCGGCGAAAGCGCCGGCGACATGATCGACGGTGCCGATCTGGTGATCGTGCACGAATGGAACGACCCTGCCCTGGTCGCGGCGGTCGGGCGACTGCGCGCGTCCGGCGCGCGTTTCCGTCTACTGTTTCACGACACGCACCACCGCGGGGTCAGCGATCCGGACGCGATCCGCGCGTTTGACCTGTCCGGCTATGACGGCGTCCTGGCGTTCGGCGAAGCGCTGTCGGACGTGTATCGGCGCTGGGGCTGGGCCGGCCGGGTATGGACCTGGCACGAGGCCGCCGACACGCGCCTGTTCCACCCACCGGAGACGGAGCAACAGCGCGAGGGCCTGGTGTGGATCGGCAATTGGGGCGACGGCGAACGCGTCGCCGAGCTGGAGAACTTCCTGCTCGCGCCCGCAGCGGAGGCGGGCCTGCCGCTCGATATCTACGGCGTGCGCTATCCGGACGCGGCGCGCGCGTTGCTGGACCGATACGGGGCGCATTATCATGGCTGGGCGCCGAACGCCGGCGCGCCCGATCTGTTTGCCCGGCATCTCGCGACGGTGCACGTGCCGCGCAACTATTACGCGACGATCCTGCCCGGCATCCCGACGATCCGGGTGTTCGAGGCGCTGGCGTGCGGCATCCCGCTGATCTCCGCCCCGTGGAACGACATCGAACACTTGTTCCGGCCTGGCGAAGATTACCTTGTCGCGCACGACCGCGCCGGGATGGTCGCCGCGATGCGCCTGCTCGACGACGATCCCGAACGCCGCGCCGCATTGGTCGCATCCGGCCTGGAAACAATCCGCGCCCGCCATACCTGCGCGCACCGCGTCGACGAACTGCTCGCGATCGCCGCCGCGCTCGACGTCACCCCCCGGAGGACCGCCGCATGAAGATCGCCTTCTATGGATCCAGCCTGGTCTCGTCCTATTGGAACGGGGCGGCGACCTATTATCGCGGCATCCTGCGCGATCTCGCCGGGCGTGGCTATGACATCGCATTTTACGAACCCGATGCGTTCGGCCGCCAACAGCACCGCGACATCGACCCGCCTCCTTATGCCCGATCGGTCGTGTATCCGGCGACCGAGGCGGCGATGCGCGGGGTGCTGGCCGAGGCCGCGACGGCGGATATCGTCGTCAAGGCGAACGGCGTGGGGATCTTCGATGCGGAATTGATCGACGGGATCATAGCGCACGCCGCGCCGCATGCGATCAAGGTCTTCTGGGATGTCGATGCCGCCGCGACCCTGGACGAGATGCGGGGCGATCCGTCGCATCCCGTGCTGCGCGCGCTTCCCGATCTCGACATGGTGCTGACCTATGGCGGGGGCGCCCCGGTGGTCGATGCCTATCGCGAATTCGGCGCGGCGATGTGCGTGCCAATCTATAACGCGCTCGACCCGGAGACGCATTTCCCGGTCGCGCCCGACGCGCGGTTCGATGCGGATCTGGCCTTTCTCGGCAATCGCCTGCCCGACCGGGAGGCGCGGGTCGAGGAGTTCTTCCTCCGCCCCGCGGCCGCGCTGCCAGAGCGTTCGTTCCTGATCGGCGGCAATGGCTGGGACAGCAAGACGATGCCGCGCAATGTCCGGCACCGCGGGCACGTCTACACCGCCGAACACAATGCCTTCAATTGCACGCCGAAAGCGGTGCTGAACGTCGCGCGGGATTCGATGGCGCATATCGGTTTTTCGCCGGCCACCCGCGTGTTCGAGGCGGCGGGGGCGGCGGCGTGCCTGATCACCGATGCCTGGGACGGGATCGAGCTGTTCCTGAAGCCCGATGTCGAAGTGCTCGTCGCGCGCGACGGGCAGGACGTGATCGAACATCTCGCCGCGCTGACGCCCGAGCGCGCGCGTGCGATCGGACAGGCGGCGCTGCGCCGCGTGCGTGCCGAGCACAGCTACGCATTGCGCGGTGCGCAGGTCGACGCCCTGTTCCGCCGCCACGCCGCCGGCCAGCGAGAAGCGGCATGAAGCTCGTCGTGCTCGGGCTCAGCCTGTCGTCGTCCTGGGGCAACGGTCACGCCACCACCTACCGTGCGGTGCTGGAAGCCTTCGTCCGGCGCGGCCACGACGTCCTGTTCCTCGAACGCGACGTGCCCTGGTACGCCGGGCAACGCGACCTGCCGGACCCGGGCTGGTGCCGGCTCGAATTCTACCGCGATCTTGACGATCTGCAGCGCTTCGACCGGGCGATCGTCGATGCCGATGCCGTGATTGTCGGATCGTACGTCCCGGAAGGCGTTGCGGTGGGCAATCGGGTGCAGGAACTCGCGCGCGGCATCGTCGCCTTCTACGACATCGATACGCCCGTGACTCTGGCCAAGCTGGAGCGCGGCGATTTCGAGTATCTCGACCCGGCGGCGATCCCCGGATACGATCTGTACCTGTCGTTCACCGGCGGTCCGACGCTGGACTTCCTCGAAACGCACTATGCGTCGCCCGCCGCACGCGCGCTATATTGTTCGGTCGATCCGAGCCGCTATTTCCCGACCGGGGCGAAAAAGCGCTGGGACCTGTCATACCTCGGCACCTATAGCCCCGACCGGCAGCCGACGTTGGAACGGCTGTTGCTGGAGCCCGCGCGTGCGTTGCCCGAGCGGCGCTTCGTTGTCGCCGGTCCGCTCTATCCCGACGACATCGCCTGGCCCGACAATGTCGAGCGTATCGAGCATCTGCCCCCGGCGGAGCACGCCGCCTTCTATTCGGCATCCCGCGCGACGCTGAACGTCACGCGGGCGGACATGATCGCCGCCGGCTGGGCGCCCTCGGTCCGGCTGTTCGAGGCCGCCGCCTGTGCCACGCCGATCGTGTCGGACGTGTGGGACGGGCTCGACCAAGTATTCGTCCCGGACCGCGAAATCCTGCTGGCCGGTACCGCCGCGGACGTGATCGCGGCACTGTGCCGCGACGACCTCGCGGCGATCGGCAGCCGCGGGCAGCGCCGCGTGCTGGCCGAGCATAGCGCCGCCCACCGGGCCGCGGAACTCGAACGCTTGCTGCTCGAAACGAGCTGCGTCGCGGTGCCCTCCGCGGTCGCAGGCTGAACGACATGACAAAGGATTTTGCGATGGGCGCGGACATTTCTCCCCTGATCCTGGTGGCCGGCGGCGCGGGCTTTATCGGTTCCAATCTCTGCGCCCGATTGCTCGACGACGGGCATGCGGTGCTGTGCGTCGACAATCTACAGACCGCGCGGCCTTCCAATCTGCGACTGCTGGAGGGGCGGCCGGGGTTCCGCTTCGTCGAGGCCGATATCGTCAATCCGCTGCCCCCTGCGGTGCTGGATCAGGCGCATCGGATCAAGCGGATCTACAATCTCGCCTGCGCCGCCTCGCCGCCGCAATACCAGGCCGATCCCGAACACACGATGCTGACCAATGTCGTCGGTACCAATCAGTTGCTGCGTCTGGCCGAACGCGTCGGCGCGCGTGTGCTTCTCACCTCGACTAGCGAAGTGTATGGCGATCCGGAAATGCATCCGCAGCGCGAGGAGTATCGCGGCAACGTCAATTGCACCGGGCCGCGGGCCTGTTACGACGAGGGCAAGCGCGCGGCGGAAGCGCTGGCATTCGACTATGTCCGCATGCACCGCGCACAGGTCCGCGTCGCGCGGATCTTCAACACCTATGGACCGCAAATGCATCCCGACGATGGCCGCGTCGTCTCGAACCTGATCTGCCAGGCCTTGTCCGACCGGGACATCACGATCTTCGGCGACGGCAGCCAGACGCGCAGTTTCTGCTACGTCACGGACATGGTCGATGCGCTGATCCGGTTGATGGAAGCGGAGATCGACGGCAGCGAGCCGATCAACCTCGGCAACCCGACCGAACTGACCGTTGGCGAACTCGCCGATCGCGTCGTCGCGTTGACCGGCACCACCAACCGCGTGGTCTATCGCCCGCTACCGCAGGACGACCCGACCCGCCGCCGCCCCGACATATCCCGCGCCCGCGACATACTCGGCTGGGCCCCGCGCGTCGCGCTGGAAGACGGCCTTACACGGACCTGCGCCTGGTTCGCCGAGGAACTGGGCGTCCGGCGTCCGACCGTGACGGCGGGTGCGGCGACGCAGGTGTAAGATACGAGGCCAGAATTCTCGGAAGTGCCAAGATTCTACCAAGTGTAAAATTGTGAACAAATTTTAACGGAGTAATATATTCTGCTAAGCCATTTAGGTCGCCGACGATATTGAGACGAATATAAGCGTCATACTTCGGTCTGTTTGACTAGTTGGAAAGTGCTGGTCAGATGTTCCCGCCTCCTTTCGAAGGTGAGGCGGAATGATCGAAATTTCGGAGTACGAGCGGCGGCGGGCGTTCTCTGGCTGGCTGCGAACGGGAAGGCTTCCGTCCGTTCGTGCCAATGACGGTCGAGAACTTAAGTTCAATCCGTGGCACGATCCTAAAGACGGTCGATTTACATTCGCGGCTACGGGCGTTCGCGGCAGTGGAAACTCTTCAGAGGCATCGAGGCGATCACCCGAAGGAAACGGGCGACCGTCCGCGCAAACGCCCCGTCCTGTCAACGGGGCCTCCGCTCCGAATTCCTCGTCGTCCGAAAGACATAAGCAATCCCCCAAGAAGGGTTGGGCCGGTGGTGGATTTACCGGCGGTGGTGGCGGCGGATTTGGTGGCGGCGGCGCTACCGGAACGTGGGGCGCGCCGGCGACGGTCCGAAAGTCTCCAGATTCGCCCTCGGAAGTTTCTGGCAGAGTTCTCCCGGCGGTCCAAAAGCCGGTCAAGAAAGCTGTTCCTACCCCAGTTGCGAAGCCTCCACCTGAGAAATTCGAAACGATCGTTCGTAACGGATATACATACAAGATCGACGCGAAGGGTCGGGACCCGCTATGTTGAAGGCACATTAACGGTTGCCGAAAAGCCGCGCCGATCACTAAAATCCCAGTCCGAAGCGGGCGGGGCTGATCGAAAGATAACAGACGATGGTGGTCATTATATCGCCGCTCGTTTCAATGGCCCGACGTACGATTTCAATCACTTCGCACAGGATGCAAAATTCAATCGCGGAAAATACCGTCTATTGGAGGCTGAATGGGGACGGGCCAAACGAGAGTGAAAGGATGTCTGGGTTAGAATAACGCCTTCCTACGAGGGTAATTCTAAGCGACCGGTACGTTTCAGTGTCAGTTTCACCGTTGACGGTGAAAAAAGAAGTGTGAATTTCAAAAATTGACGATTGGAGGCATCTATGTCGCTCGAAGAATCTGACCGCATACTTTCCGAGATCGTACAGGTGTTAAAGAAAAGCCGGAGGGGAAGCTCCAGCCCGATGTTACTATTCGCTACGGTTGATACGAATATGGTGTCTCCGTCAGTGTTTCGGGATCTGGGGGGCGTATCCTCTATGTTGATCCCGACGAGCGGTTTTACGACCTTTTAGGCGACTTGTGGCAAGCGCAGAAGGGTGAACATCGTTGGAGCGAAATGGAATATGTCCTGCGCGACCAGACGTTCGCGGTGACCTATACTTATCCTGATCAGCTTGAGGCGGACCGAGACTGGATGCAGTATCGTTCGGAGATCGTGAAACGGCATTTTGGCGCCAAACCAGTGGTTTACCTGCCCTGGCCGCGGCAGGCAAGCTGACGGGATCCATTCCGCACGGCGTACGGAAGCGGGATGCGATCGCTGTAAAAGATGGGTGGTGGAGGCGGGCCAATTGCCGCAAGGACGGCGGATGGGTGAAATCGAGCGGCTCGTCCCGTCGGGACTGGTAGAACAATGGGCTATGCATCTGCGGCGGCAGCGGTCGCGCGCGATGGATGCGATCTGGCTGATCGACAGTGGCTTCACGATTCATGATGGGCGGGGCGGGGTGCCGACCGAGGATGCCACCGCCCGCTTCCGCGCCGAACAGGTCGAGGTGATCGAGGAGGTCACGCGGTTGATCGAGCAATATGACGCGCTGAACTTGCGCGCGTCGAGCTATACCGAGAGCTAGCCGTCACGGACCTGCCGGCGATTTCAAGTCGGTGGCGCTAGCTCAGGTCGCAAGTCCGGCGTCTCGGAGGCCGGACGCGGGACGCGGGACGGTATTTTGGCGCATCACGTTTCGACACGATCGCGCTCGCCCGGTGCCGACGGAGCGGCGACGGACGTTTCTGGCAAAATGTTCAATGGCATCAAATGAGTGCCGCCGTCCCGCGACCACATTCCGTCTTCCAACCGACGGTTGACACCGGTTACCGCTGCTGGAATATAGCGTCCCTATCCGGCGGCGATCGGAGCTGGGAGGATAAGCGATCGAGACTGCTTCTACTCCCGGCGAATTTTGGTGACGGCCCCGGCGGGCCAGCCGCCGCACACGTCAAACTGGCCGATAACAGGTCGGCGAAGGGGAGAGAGAATGATCGGTCTTACAGTATCGCACGCCCGGCGGACCGCGCTTTTGAAGAGCGCTTCGACCGGCGCGCTCATCATCGCGTTGGCATTGCCGGCCGCGGCATTCGCGCAAGCCGCGACGACGCCGAACCAGACTCCGGAGCAGGTAACGACCGCCACCGATCCCGCCACCGGCGTGGATACGGCCGCGCAGGACCCCTCGGTTCAGCAGGACGTTACCGCCGATATCGTGGTGACCGGTTACCGCGCGTCGTTGAACGCCGCGATCAATGCCAAGCGCGAGGCGACGGGGATCGTCGATGTGATCAAGGCCGAGGATATCGCCGATTTCCCCGACAACAACCTCGCGGAATCGATCCAGCGCATTCCGGGCGTCGCGATCAACCGCGACCAGGGCGAAGGCCGCAACATCACCGTGCGCGGTCTCGGGCCGACCTTCACGCGGGTGCGGATCAACGGGATCGAGGGGCTTTCGACCACCGGCGGTGCCGATTCCTCGGGCGGCGCCAATCGCGGGCGCGGGTTCGATTTCAACGTCTTCGCATCGGAACTGTTCAACTCGATCACGGTGCGGAAATCGGCCTCGGCGGATGTCGAGGAAGGCTCGCTGGGCGCGACGGTCGATCTCGTCACCGCCCGCCCGCTCGATTACAAGGACGACTTCACGCTCGCCGGAGCGGCGCAGGTCGGGCTGAACGACCTGTCGAACCAGGTCGATCCGAAGTTCGCCGGGCTGGTATCCAAGAAGTTCGCCGACGGTACGCTCGGCATCCTGCTTTCCGCCGCATATTCCGAACGCGGCATTCGCGAGGAAGGCCCGTCGACCGTGCGGTGGGAGCGCGGCACGGACAATGGCGGGTTCGCCCCGACCTCGGCGGTCCCGCAGGGTGCACAGCAGGGCTTCGGGTTCTTCCACCCGCGCATCCCGCGCTACGACAGCTACCAGTACAAGACCGAGCGTCTTGGCCTGACCGGATCGGTGCAGTGGCAGCCGAGCGACAGCACCTTGCTGACGGTCGATGCTCTGTATGCGAAGTTCAAGAGCCAGCGTTCGGAGCAATATCTCGAAGCGATCTCGTTCAGCCGCTCGGGCACGGGGAAGCCGCAGACGGTGATCCTGCCGGGCGCGGTCGTCGATGCCAACAACAGCCTGGTC
>Ga0160428_1002714_pt1 | contig 10319 bp, 15 predicted proteins | sample SolpanmetagenomM_FD_108198 | JGI IMG/M metagenome (GOLD analysis project Ga0160428, IMG submission 108198) | Solar panel surface microbial communities from Lawrence Berkeley National Laboratory, California, USA - M | ecosystem: Engineered > Built environment > Solar panel > Unclassified ...
CGACGGTTCGGTGAAATCGAGTTCGAGAGCTGCGGCTGAGGTGCGCATCGAGGGCCTCCGTTATGTCGCCCGGTGCTCATCACCGGATCAACAAGCCGAAGGCCTCCTCTCCTCTATGGCTTAGCCGTGCCCGTGATGCCGGGCAGGTTCCTTCGAAACGGGCTCCTCGCTGACCGGCTGGCCGATGTGCGAGTAGCTATATCTCTCTGGCACGATGAATTGTCCGATCCCGAAGAGGATCAGAATGGCGCCGGAAAAGCGGATCAGCCCCTCGAAAAACCGGCGCCCGCGCATATGTCCGTAGGACGTAAACTCCTCGACGCCGTACTGATTGGTGCGGTTGAAGCGGGACCGCGCTGGGAAGCGCCACATGAACAGACCGATGACGATCACGACTATGGGTACGATCTTGGTCATAGCCGTTCCTCCGCTGCAACCGTTCTATGCCGATCTGACAGTGGGTTTCCACAGGCCATATATCTGCTCATAGCCTAGACGTGCAAGAACACGGTGCGTTGGTAAATTTGCGGGAGGCAGCCTGGGCGTGACGATAAAGCTGTCCTCCTTACAAGCGGGTACGCTTGGCGAGTTACTGGCCGTGGCCAAGCTCAACACGCTCGGATTGGCGGCTTACATCAGTCCGGAGGGTGCGCCCGGGCATGACATCATGATCGTGGTCGGCGGTCAGCCTAAATCAGTCGAAGTGAAGACGAGGCAATTTGTAGATCGACCCGGCGAGATAAGTCGTTGGCCGGTCGATCTGGACGCTAAGGGCGATGCTGACTTTTTCGTCTTCATCGAACTGGATCTGCGGAGCATGGCGCCGACTTTCTACCTGTTGACGAACGCGCAGGCGCGCGAGACCCATAAATATTACCCAAGCGGGGGTAACTGCGTCCCGGCTCATGTCAGGCGTCTGGTGAGCCCCAATGATTTCAGGGCGCTGGGTCCGGGAAAAGTCAAGGCGGCACACCCATGAAGCTAGTGCGCTTTCTAGCCAAAGATGACTCAAGAGATGGGATGATCGAGTTTGCGATGAACCCTAATCCGAAAGCCGCGCGGCGAATTTCGGATTATCAACTTCATGAGGCAATTCGGGAAGCCGACCGCGGCCAGTATCACGTTCAAGCGATAGCGGAAGCCGAACTTCGACGCCGTGAAGTCTGGCGCGCGCCTGCAGGATGGGCATTTTGGACTTCTATTGCTTCGGCCGCGATTGCGCTCGGAGCATTAGCAGTTGCGATCTTAAAATAAGGCAGGGCTGCTTGTGGAACGACCGCCTACCGCTTTTCCGCGATCGTTTCTTAAGGCAACACCGTGTCGAAAATAACAGTAAACCAGCACCATGTCTGGCAATACCATTTGAAGGCTTGGGCCAACAAAAAAGATCAAGTTTGGTGCCTTCAGCAAGGCAAGCCGGAGCCATATTCGTCGCATACTCGGAATATTGCCAGTGAACGCTTCTTCTATGAATTTCAGGAGCTTACTGAGGCGGACGAACGTGCACTTGAATGGGTGATCAACCAGTCAAAAGATGAGGGCCTTCGCGAGGTCAACCGCGGGTGGGTCGAGACGCTCCAGACTTCGTTCAAGCTCAGGCGAAAACTCGCTAACCTCCCTTTAAATGATAAGGGAAAGGTGGAAGTCGAGCGCGCCCTTGTGGAGATGGATAAAACATTAGGAGAGGGTTTCCACACAGGAATGGAGGAACGGGGAAAGCCGTCTATCGACGCCCTCCGCAGTGGAGATACCGACTTTTACATCACAGACGACGATCAAACGATGAGCTTCATCCAATTCGTCTGCCTACAGTATTTTCGTACGGCCAAGATGCGCGATGCCATGATAGCCATCCCTCTTGATGTGCAACATGATATGGAGCGCACGTGGCCGATAGAAGCGTTCATATACGCCACAAACCTAGGGACCAGCCTGTATGCTGATAGGCGGAAATACCGCATCGTAATCCTCGATAACACCTCTCAAACGCCGTTTATCACAGGTGACCAGCCAGTCATCAACATTCTGACCAAAGACCATAAGGACATCGAACTCTACTATCCCCTCACGCCGACCAGAGCGTTCCTATTCACTGCCGACAATGATCGCTTTCCGTCCAATCAGCGCAATGTCGGGCTGTTGGAGGTGGAGAATTACAACTACCAAATATACCAGCGATCGGGTAAGCAAATATATGGAAACGAAAAGAGCTACCTAGCTTCGTTCCTAACCCTCCCAAAGAGCGAACTCACTTAGCCTACCAGACACGGATGCAGAGATAGGGGTCGTTCTTACACAACACGCCTTTCCCGATAGTCTTTATTCAACGCTTATGTCGCGTCTGAGGTAGCTCAGCCCTCCACGCATCGTTCCAGTCGTCGTGATGCTCGGGCACTCGGCTGACGAGCTCGCGACCGTTTGCGGTGAGATAGTCGCGTGCCTTGGCGAGCAGCCGATCAGCAGCACGTCCGCGATCGGCATAGACGATGACGCGGCGTACTTTCTCGGGGATGGCGACGAAGGCCAGCCGCTCGACACCGCCCAAGGCCCAGGTCGGCGTGCCAAACCATTCCATGGCGGACAGGGCATCCTCAATGCCCTCGGCGAGACCAAGCTCGTCCGTGGCGGGCGCGAGCCGAATGGCCGCGGTGCCGAGCAAGCCGAGCGAGACCTTGGGTTTGGGAATTGGTTTGTGCAGCACGTGACCGGGATCGAGGAAGGTGCGCTGCACGGCGACCAGGCCGATGTCGTTTTCGACGGCCGCAATCATAGCGGGCATAGCCCGCTTGGTCGGGCCGGAGCCGAGGATGGTTGACGGGTTGAAGCGCAGGGCCTTGGGGTAGGGGCCGGACATGCCGCGCGCGAGAAGGTACTCTTCGGCGAGCGTGCCGGCGACGGGCACGCTCGCTTTCCAAAGCCGGAGCGCAAGCGCCCCCATGTCGCGCTTGGGCTTGGTCTCAGGCATCGACATCGGGCCCCTGTCGTGGAGCTTGCGGCGCTGGAGCGCTTTGAGGACCTCGATGGTGGTGCATCCGGCGAAGCAATGAAACAGGATGGCGGTATCGCCGAGGCGGACGCTCAGGCTTGGCGAGCCGTCATCGTGGGCGGGACAGCGGCATTCGCCGCGTGTACCGCGCCAGACCCCGCCGAGCTGCTCGACGATGGTCTTGGCGCGGATCTCAGCGTCGAGCGGGAGGTGTGCCATCGGACGTGTCCTGTGGGTTTGGTGGATTTCGGTCATCGGTGCCTCCGGAAAACTTGAACCGAAAGGCAGTCAGCATCCTCTCCTCTGGGAGGGCCGCAGCGCGAAGACGAGGAGACCGAACGTCAGCCGTTGAATCGGACCCGCCCCGCGTCATCCGCGGGGGTGCGGTGATTAGTTGTAGCGACCCGAGAAGGTCGCCGAGCGCGCGCACCCGGAAGGCGTTCCACCAGCGACGCCGGCGATGCTCGGCCGCGTCGTGGATCATGTGGCAGCGCTGGCAGAGCGCTGCGAGATTGCGCCAGCGCGGCCCGCTGCAGGTCGGGTCGTGATTGAGGTGCGCCGTCGCCAGATAGACGGGCTTGCGCGTCATGCGGATCACCTCGAGCGGTACGACGTCGGGTGCGTAGCGGAGCCGACGGCCGCGGCCGTCCCGCCAGGCATGGATTTCGACGTCCCACCAGACGCCATCGGTGCCGGCGAGGAAGGTGACATACCGACCGTGCGGGCGGCGACAATGCTCGCATCGTCCGCCCGCGCGCGTGAAGCGCACGATGTTGCTGATCTCCGGCCAGTCGATCGGATAGAGCCAGCGATGTTCCGGACGGATCGGCATGGGCATGATTCTGAATCATGCCGGACCAGAACGAAAGAAGAAAATCACCGCGCATCACGCACTCTGCCTCTCGGCGCCCTGCGGCGAGTTGGCGACTATAGCAATCCCAGGCTGGAGGGGCCGAAGCCGCGCGGCGATGTCCGCGTGCTCCACTCGACCAGCAGGAAGACGTATCGTGCGATAGCCAGCTGAGGCGGTCATCGCGTCGCGGGCGCGATCTCGGCTATTGTCATGGCTGTGATCGTCCAACTCGACGAGCGCCAGGACCGCGCCGGACGTGCGATCCTCGATCACGAAATCGACGATCTTTTGAGAGAACCTATTGCGCACGCGCAGGGTCTCGCTGCGGTTGAAGCCGCGTTCGGTTTGAAGGAGCGCGCCCATTGAGACCTGCACATGGACGCGAGCGTGGGGGAGGACCCGCTCGATGATGGCACGCGCCGCGCGTTCGCGTTCGGTAAGTAGCGGCTTTGCTCGTACCCGCGGGGTGCGCGGAGCCAGCCTGGCGATCCCGACAAGGACGAAAACAACGACAAAAAATCCGACGATTATGTAGCCGGAGATCGGCGCGAGATGGCTGGCCGTAGTACTCATCTGGCTGCCTCACGCGGGAGGGTAGGGCCGCAGCCCCGCCCTCCCGGCCAGGCGAGGATCGTTACCCGGCAGGGCCGAAACCGCGTTTGCGGGTTCGGTCGCGGCGTTGCCGCGATAGAGCCGTGCCGCAGGCCGCCCCCGCGCTTCATCAGCTATCCTCGTTTTCGGTCTTCGCGAGCACCGAGAAGGTGTCAGCGATCAGCTCCGTCCGGTAGGATGTGTCGTTCGCCTCGCCATGCTGGCTCTCGCGCACGCGGCCCGTGATATGGACGAGATCGCCTTTAGCAGCATTATCGACCTGGGAGGCGACATTCGAGAAGCATACCACGCTGTTCCAATGCGTGTCGGTCTTCCATTCGTCTCCGTCACGCCGATTATAATTGGCCGCCACACTGACGTATTTCACTTTCTCACGCGACGTGATCTTGCCGATCCGACCGATGATCCGGAACTCCGCGATATTCTGGGGCATCATACTCTCCTTGGCTGAAGTGAAGTGCTGAAATCCGGGCAAGCGAGACGGGTTAGTCGCGCTGCTCCTCGGCGTGCTGGAAGTGGTATTTCGCGATGTTCTCAGGCGTCGCGTGGATCTGATAAGCCCGCGTCCAGTCGTGGCTGATGTCGCGCTGGGCAGTCGCGAGCGGTATCTGGTGGGTGCAGACCAAGCGCCACAGCACATAGGCGAGGACGTTCTTGTCACCGGCGTTGGCTATGCCTTGCCGCGGCTGAAGCCACAGGTCGTGCATGTCGAGCGGCGCGCCCCCGATCGAGATCGGGATAAGATGGTCCAACTCGTAGTCCGCCATGGGCTCGCGCGGATGTTGCGCGTTCATCATGCGGCGCTTTAGCGGGCCGGTGATCGCATAGTCGGGACAGGCGGCCCGGGCGTAGCCCGGACGGCAGATCGTCTCTTCGATGTTGTCCTGCGTGACGGCGGAGTCGATCGCACCCGGTGTTTCGGGCGGCGGAAGAAGTGCTGCTTGGCTAGCAGACAGCAAAGGCGAGTGGATCGCCCGGGAGATGCCGGCAACGGCATCACACACCGAGCCGTCATTTGTCGCAGTGCAGCCGAGAACGTTAAGGCGCGCAGCGCTTTGGTCTAACGAGGGGCGGTGCCAGGCGATAACCGCTGCGATGATCGCAGCGCCGCCCAGGATTGCGCGCGCTCTCACCGCAGAATTGCTCTCGTGAGAGGCGCAATGCACCGGCGCTTTTCAGGCGTTACGGGATCGTCCTGATTAAGAGACCGGGCCGGCATACGGTCATTATTGCGATATCGGACAAAAATGACAGCCTTATTTTATTGCGTTGGTAGCTGCCCGATTTGCAAGTCCGCCATTGAGGACGGGCAGACTGGAAAAACAGGGCAGCTAGCGCGACTACGGCTGTTTGAATGCAACAGAAAATACCCGCGAGCCCCGGGTCCACCGCGATGCGACGGGTAGCTGGGTGCATCGTCTAGGACCTTTCGCCGACCGTTTACAAAGGGCGGGTTAGGGATCGTGCTTTCGCCGGCTGTTCGGAGCGGAGCGGTGGCACCGGTCGCGGTTAGCGGACTTCTTGGAGATCAAGGCGTCGTCCAGTAAGGTACCACAAAATGGACACGGACTCGTGGCCGTGATCGCGCCGGCACGAGACCTTTGAATGACGACAAGACTCCATCTGGATGAGATTATCCAGCCTGCGGCGCTTGCCTTCGGTGCGCGCGTCAAGGCGCGACGGAAGGCGCTCGGGTTTACCCAGACCGACATCTACAAGCGTACGGAGATCGGGATCGGTTACCTGTCATCGATCGAGAGGGGCCGTGCGAACCCAACGCTGGACATGATGTTGAAGCTCTCGGCGGCGCTGGGCATGGATATCTGGGATTTACTGCGTCCATCCGACGAGCAGGTAGATTGAGGCTGCCGGTTGTGACAAGGTTATCCTGACAAGGCTTCGGAGCAACGACTGCCAGGCCGGGATTGGAGAAGGTGAAGGAGCAGCTTCGCGCCGGGGATACGCCGGCGGTCTGGCGGCTCGAACGGCTCGGCCGGTCGCTGCGCGATCTGATCGCATGGATGACCTATCTCGAAGAGGAAAAGGTTGGACTGTTGAGTCTTCACGAGGCGATCGATACGGCTACGACATCGGGCAAGCCGACCTTCCACTTGTTCGGCGCGCTCGCCGAGTTCGAGCGCAACCTGATCCGCGAGCGTACCCAGGCTGGACTAACTGCAGCACGGTCACGCGGCAAAAAGGGTGGCCGTCCAACCGCATTCAGCAAGGACAAGCGCGACTTGGCGGTCAAACTCTACCACGATAGCGACGTGGCGATTGCCAAAATCTGCACCATGCTCGGCATCTCCAAGCCGACCCTCTACGCCTATATCCGAGCAGCCGAAGCTGCTGAGAAGGCCGCGTAGCACTGACCGCTATCGACCAAACCACGACGTTCACTGGCGTTTTGCGAATGTCCTGATCTGACAGAAGCGGCCGCCCGAGCTTCACAAAACTGTGCGCCGACAATTGCCGAATCCCAATCGTCACCGCCAAAATCTAAAAGTCCTCAAAGCTGGGTTCTAACATGCGGTTCTGATACCCACGAACAGCCGGAAACCGCGCTCCGGACTGAGGTATCGAAGCCGACCGGTCGTGACACCTGCGCCGCATACACGCCAGCGCACCTTTAACTCTGCAGATTGTCATCTTTCTCGGCGCATGAATATCCAGACACCGCCGCTCGCCGCCGACTGGACGCGCACGGTAAGTTCGCGGTCACGATCCTCGAAGTCACCGATATGGGTGAATTCCAGATTGAGCTTTCCGCTTTTGCGAGCCGCCTCGATGCGTCCGCGATAGGCGTCGTTGTCCATGCACGGCGCAATTTCCGTAAAGAATTTGCCGCCAAGCCTTTCCAACTCGCCGGACCCGGACAGGCGTCGTTCGGCCGCGCTGTAGTATTGGACAATGCCCTCGTCATCGAGCCGGATTGCGCCGAACGGTAGCCGGTCGACGGCTTCAGACGACAGCGCTTCCACTCTTTTCGCCAGGGCCGGATCGTCATAGTCGGGAAGGGCCTCGCTATCACTCGTCATTGCCGACCTCCCCTTGGCTTTCGCTTGCGATTACAACGGCACCAACGATGCGATCTACCGTTCTCCCGTCTGTGGAATAAGGCAAAAGCAGCCTCTCAAACGTCTCGATCTGCCCGACGTCCAAGTCCATCCTTGCATATTCGAACGACGGCCGACCGGTCAGGGCACAGCGCCGGTAGGCGGCTTCGCGGGCTGCCAGATTATCGTTTCCTGCTACCGATATTTCGGTCGCCAGCGTCGATCCGCCAGCAGCCTCGCGCAAAGTGTCACCGGCCACAGCAATGCTGAACTCGATCGGCACCTTGCTAAGATCAACCTCGGCCACGACGATCCGATGCGGTTCGACGCAGCTTTCAAGATCGAACGAGGCAAAATCCGGCACGCTGCCAATGACATTGGCGTCGCGCCACTGCTTGAACAGCGAGCGGGAGCAGTCCGATCGTAGCCGCTGTTCAAGGCGGTTCAGTCGTGCCTGCCGCGCTATCCGGTTGTCCTGGGCGAGCAACAATCGCGCCACCGCCTCAGCCAGGGCAGTGGGCGTGAACGGCTTTTCGAGGACCTACTTCATCCTCGAGCCGCCTAGGGTCGTTCTGTGCTGTGATGAAGAGGCATGGCATGTCCGGCCTTGCGGCACGAATCTGACGCACCAAGGCTATGCCATCGACATCGGACATGTTGATGTCGGTCACGACCGCATCGATGGCGCGGCTGTCGATCAACTTCAATGCCGCTTCCGCATCGGAGGCTTCATGCGCCAGGTAACCCCGGTCACGCAGCCCTTCTGCAATGACGCCCCGCAAGCTGATGTCATCATCAACGACCATGATCGATCGGAACGCAGGCGTCGGCGGTCGATCCTCGAAATTTTCGGTGTCCGCAATCGACAACGGGGTGGCTTCTCCCGCACGCGGTAGAAAGAGCGTGAAGGTCGTTCCCTCACCAGGGCGGCTTGCGATGCGAAGCGCGCCACCGGATTGCTGGATAAAGCCGTGCACCATGGCAAGGCCGAGGCCGGTTCCTTTGCCCAGTCCCTTGGTGGTGAAGAAGGGTTCCATCACGCGTTGCAGCACGTCCGGCGTCATGCCCGCACCCGTGTCCGCGACGATGATCGCAACGGCATCAATGCCGGCCATCTCCAGAGGGTGATCGGGCCGCGCAGCGGGCCGGTTTTCAGCATGAATGCTGATCTTTCCCCCCTCGGGCATTGCGTCGCGTGCGTTGACGGCAAGATTGAGCAGCGCCGATTGCAACTGCGTCGAGTCAGCCTGTGGCTGCCAAATGTCCGCCGATGCCTTAACGCGTAACTTGATGTTGCCGCCGATCGCGTGAGCGATCAACGCTTTCGCCTCGCGGAACATCACTGGCAGGTCGATGGACTGTGGGGTCAACACCTGCTGGCGGGCAAAAGCCATGAGCTGCTTGACCAGCGCGGCGCCGCGATTTGCTGCATCCTGCCCGAGCTGAGATATTTTGGTGATGCTTGGATCAGTCGTGCGTCCTTCGATCAGCGAGAATGCACCCAGCATCGCCCCGATCACATTATTGAAGTCGTGCGCCACCCCCGACGTAAGCTGGCCAAGCGCTTCGAGCTTTTGACTCTGAATGAGAGCGGCCTGTGCTTCCTCCCTTCGTTCGATTTCCGCGGCTAGCCGTTCGGTAGCAGCGGTCAGCGCCGAGGTGCGTTCACGGACACGCGTTTCGAGTTCGGCCGAGAGCCCGCGCAACCTAGCTTCGCTCTCGGCGAGCGCTCTGGCCCACGCCTCTCGCTCGGTCAGGTCGTAGAAATAGCAGACCACTCCGTAGCGATTGTCGGGCAGTTGTATCCGATCGAGCCGCCAGTCGTAGGCCTCGCTCGCGCCGATATCGGCGCGCCGTTCGACCGTGCTTGGCGCGACGAACTGGGTTCCTGTTTCCAGCGTGTTTCGGAAATGCCCAATGGCTTCGGAGGCGAACGGCTCGGGCCAGATCAAGCGCAAGACATCCTCAAAATCGCGGCCGATGAGGGGACGAACATTTTCAAAGACTTTTTGCGCACCACGGCTGACCTGACGCAGCTTGAAATCAGCATCGACGATGTAAACGCCGAACGGATCGTTCTCGATCAAGCCATGGAATGTTTCGGCCTCGCGCTTGAGCCTTGCCTGCTCGGCGTTCTCGCTCGTGACATTGCGCATAACCGATGCGAAACCCGACGTGGTTCCATCTCCGTCCAGCAATGCGAATGTCGAACGGGCGACATCGATGATTTGAGCCGTGCGCCTATGCACAAGCTGCATCGGCCCTTGCCAGACACCACTGTTCCGGGCGACAGGCACGACAACCTCGTCAACGAAAACCATCTGATGGGGGGCAACATAGTCCGTCAGTCTAAGCGGGAAAATGTCTGACCCGTTGACGCCGATCAGCGCCCGCCCCGCCGGATTCAAATAGAGAAGTTTGCCGTTCAGATCGCACAGCGCAATGAGGTCGGAGGTATAATGCGCGAGTTGGACAAACGGGTCTGAACGCGCGGCGGTCGTGCTGCTTTGGTCGAGTTCGCTAAAGCTGCGTTCTCGACCTACAGCCTCATCGTCGTTGATCGAGTCATCATCGGTCACGTTTACCCCCCGGCGATCCGCCGTCGAAGTCGTAACCCAAAAGAACCGTCTTGGCCATATGCACGCCTTGCCAACGCGCTAGGACCGCGCGCTTGTCCCAATTAAAGCCTTACAAATGACGGTCCTATGTGAGCTGAAAGGCGCACTAAGCTGCCGGTGTCACAGCCGATCGAGACTGTTCAAAAAGTAGCGCTTGCGGCCTTTGGCGCAGGGTGATTCACTCGGTCCAGGCA
>Ga0160428_1002715_pt1 | contig 10314 bp, 16 predicted proteins | sample SolpanmetagenomM_FD_108198 | JGI IMG/M metagenome (GOLD analysis project Ga0160428, IMG submission 108198) | Solar panel surface microbial communities from Lawrence Berkeley National Laboratory, California, USA - M | ecosystem: Engineered > Built environment > Solar panel > Unclassified ...
CGTGTATCCGGACTATATCGTGAACCTACAGGGAGAAAGTACGCTGTGGGAACAGCCATCTTTCCAGCCTCTGGAACCTTACTCACTACTCATGACCTTGCATGATCACAAAGCTGCCGTCAATGCCATATCCATTGTCGGTAACCAGATAGTGTCTGCCTCTGGAGATAGAAAGATCAAACTTTGGGACATCCCAACAGGAAGCTTGATCAGGACTTACTCAGGGCATACTAAAGGCATTGCTTGCGTTCAGTACGACGGTCGTCGCATCATCAGCGGTAGCAGCGACATGACGATCCGCGTCTTTGACGCCGTCACCAGCGCTCAGGTGGCCTTCTTGGAGGGGCACAGGGATTTGGTCCGCACACTGCAAGCTGAGTTTGGGGACACCAATGACCCAGACGCCGGGGAAACACTGAGACTGGAAGCACTAAGGCATACGCGAATGGTGCGGCAAAGCGGGTTTCAAGGCGACCCCCGGCAGTTCGTCACCGGCGCGCGCATCCCACCAGGAGGTGGCGGTACACGGTGGAGCAGGATCGTGTCTGGGTCGTACGACGAAACAGTCAAGATATGGAAGAAAGACCGAATGGGCAGGTGGCAAGTGGCCCGGGAGCTCCGGCAAGACGACGCGTTGATCCGGGCGGGCACCGAATCCGGAGGATCCCTGGTGCCGTACTCGTGGACGTCGGAGCGCACGAACGCACAGCTAGACCAGGGCTTTCCCGCACGGCCAGGCCGGCCGCAAGAGGGCCAAGAGGCCGGGCATCGCTCGCACGACGAGCAACGACCGAACCTGCCATCTGCTCACCTTGCCGTGCTCAATCCAGGCCAAGGAGCCAGCGCCCAAGCAGCTCAACCCGCCCTGCACCGACAGCCCCCGCAAAACCCACTACACTCCGTCCAAGGTCCGCCGGGCGTCAACGCCCCTCTGCCCGGTCCACCGGCTCGTCCTGCGCGCGCCGAGGCGCCGCTCGAATACAACAACGCGCGGCTCTTCAAGCTGCAGTTCGACGCTCGACGCATCATCTGCTGCAGCCAGCAGTCGATCATCGTCGGGTGGGACTTTGCAAACAACGACGAGGCGTTGATGGACGCGAGCTATTTCTTCGGCAAGCCGAGTATGACTGGCTGCTGAGCTGGGTCTTCGCAACATCAGACGGGAGGTGGGGTGGGTCAGCTGCTTCTGTCGCAGATATGTCGGACTGTGGGGCGTTGCGTGGGGAGGGCGGACGTGTTCAGTCTTTGCTGGACGCGTTCTAGTTTGCTACCGGGTTGCTTTCGGTCATGATACGCGTTGCTCCCCGCGTTTTAAGCCTGGTCTTTGTATACCTTGCAAATTTACCACGGCTTGTCTAAAATCCGTAGTCCTGGATGATGGTTATGTGAAGGACGGGAGAAAGTACTTCCAGATTGTAAAGGGGGCATTTGGTCCTCTGACCTCCGTCAATTTCGTCACATCGCGAAGAACGACAAAACCCGTAGCCTTTCTTCCGCCTCCGTTTCTCCTCCTCTCTCAGTATTGTGGCAAGACGATGTTCATCAAAGTTTGTTATAAACCTTTTGGTTTCCGCAGCTTTGAAGTCTCGGATTTCTTCCTCAGACGTCTCTCCCCCTGTTGTCTCGACGAGAGCCTCTGCCCCCTTCCCCTTTCCCTAGAGATATTTCAACTTCAATGTATATTTATACAAAAGTTCATACAAAAAAGGAGAGCTGTCGGCTTGCATGCCGGCTTCAAACCCAAAAGAGACAATCCGTGACCCATTGATCCCCAGCGACACAAAAAAAAGAAAACTCCGCGCTTGACCGTACATCGAAACAAAAGATAATGAAGAAAGAGCGCTCACAAAAGAAGTATCATATCGCTGTCCTCCCTTGCCCATGCTTTGCAATCGTACGGTCGTTTGCGTCCCCGCTGGTCATGCGTGCTCGCACGCCACTGCTAGCTCAAAGGCTTGGTTACGTACAAGTCCCCTCGGCAGGTCTCTTCCATATGTATTTGTATGTTTGTGTGTGTGCAGTAGCAGCAGCAGTAGCAGCAGTGGGCGGTGTGTAATGGATTGTGCTTGTGTCTCTGCAGTCGCCTGGTAGAGGGTTAGGAGAGGTTGCTTCCGGCTAAGAAAGAATTCAAGACATGGGTGAAAGCCGAGACTCAGATTTGCAGGTACTAAAAGGAACAAAGTAGAACTTACTGCATTTCTCGTCCATGCGGTGCTGTCTATGCCAACGAGATAGGTTAGCCAACGCGCCAGAGCGGCTCAAAAATGGCTGAGAAGGTGGTGGCCCATCGTACCACACTAGCGTAGAGCAAGCCCAGAAGGAGCAACCAGCTAGCATGAACACCTGGCGAAAGGAAGCAAAGAAAGAAGGAACAAAGAAAAACAACGTACATGGCCACGACCTTCAGCGGGCATCGCTTCTGCGTGTCGCAGTATTTGCTGCACCAGGCGCGGACTGTGTAGCGGCGGTGCCCGCATGTATATTGGACTTGTGTGAAGTCACACATGGTGACGTGCGTGTGTGTTGAATCTCTGTAGTAAAAGGTACGAGGACGAGGAGGAGAACAAAGAGGGGGAGGAGGAGGTTGGCGTGGCAGTATGGTTTTGCAGAGCTGAGGGCTTGCTGGCCGAGAGTTGTATGTATTCGTCCTCAAGTGTCTTTTGGATCAAGACCAAGTGCTTTGGAAGGATTGCTATCTCGGTCCTCGGACTTGGTACAGTAGGATGAGGAATAGTCGTTGTATGTATCGTACAAGGATGGACAGATGGTATGGTGGTATATATAGAGAGAGATATGGGCAACGCAAGCTCCAAAGGGTGAAACGCAAGAGGCTTTGTTTTGCAGAGAGAAGAGACAAGAGGAACGAGCAAGAGCGAGCTGGTGGATGAAGTAGAGGTCACTAGCAGTCAAGGGAAGAAGAGCAAGAGACCCAACGCAGAACCCGGGCAAGCTCATACAGGGCGTTGATATTTTGGCGTCCAGAAGCGCAGGAAAAAGAGGCTGCAAGTCAAATGGTGAGTAGGCAGGTGCCAACAAGACATGGTGGCCAGCCTTCATACATCATGATCATCAATAACACGAACGAAACGAAACTTACCTATCGCTACCACCACCGTTACCACCACCAGCCCTCTTGGTCCTGACTTGCAGCTTGACGCATCGCAAACAAACGCTGATGCCATAGCGTCGGGGCTCGGCCGGTGGTTCCATGTCGTCCTATTCAGGCTACCCGAGGGATGGATATGGACTAGGCTTGCCGGGCAAGGCGCGACAAGAGCATTTGGCTTTGGGTGGCTTCTTTAAGATGCGAGATTGCGTGTGTGTGTGGTGGGTGTGCACGACGATGGTATGGCAAAAGAGGGCGAGACGTCGGCCAGATCAGGAAGAGAGAGAGCAAAAAAGCAGGGCGGATAGGAGTAGTTGGAGAAGAATCAGAGCCCATAGGTAGGTAGGTAGTAGATCAGGAGCAGGAGAATGACGAAGGCAGATGAGATTCAGGTGGTCTGTCCCAAACCTGCGGGCCCGGGAACCTAATCTGGCGGTGGTGGTGTGTGGTCCTGGTTCCCCGATACAGTACGGCAACGCCTTGAATCCCCATCTCCTCTTGCTCGCTTTCCACGGCGTCGGGACGAAGCGCGGTCGATTTGGGACAGAGGTGGATGTCGGCGCTCGATCGAGTGATAGGAGGAACTCTACTATGCATCCTGCACTACCTCCGTTGGCCTTTCACCACACACATTGAAACACACACGCACTCATGAACCCGGGAATTAGAACATACCTACCGTCAGTTGGCGACATTGAGGACAAAGGCAAAACAAGGTGTGATTCACAAGATCGATAGACGTGATAGGCTAGCGACCATCACGAAGGTCGTGAATAATACATATTGCACCAACAACAACATCAACGACGACGACGACGAGCGGATGCAGTCACACGCCTTTCTCACCTGATGCCGCTGACACCATTTACGCCTTTTGCGCAAAGGCCCACACAACCGGATATACCGCTCACAGCCGCATACACATACCTTTAGAGGCAGCGCTGTTTCTCCTATTGGGGAGTTGAAACCAGTTTCAGAATGGTGGCGCATGTATGGTGGACCCTTGGCGTTTGGAGATTTGAGTGCAGACGCTCTCGCTCGAGTATAATGACGCCTACTAAGAGCCTATGACTGATGCAAGAGCCAATCCCGAACACCATCTTCTTCCTGTTCGTCGCGGATGTTTGCAGGTTGGGTCCTAGCCGTCAAAGTGGGATAAGATTGCGCACGGACGACGCATCTGTTGACGTATCTCTTGGTTTCCACCCGTACAAGGACAAGATGCGAGATATATCCGGGCCCAGGGCCAATCTGGCACTCAGCGTCCAGTCCGCTTTCGGCCAAGTCCAAGGCCAAAAGCAGTCATGCCTCAAGCCCGACTCATAAAAGTCCTAACGGGCCACGGCCGTTCCCTGGGTGCCAAAAGGAAAAAACCCCAATGTGCCTTGCTGAACCCAACGGTAAAAGTATGGTAATTACGTACTTCCCCTCCGCCATTCCTACTTCAGTGCTTGTCCAAGGGGGGGAAAACTTGGACAGAACGTAACTTTCCACCACGTCAGGGGACGGACGGATATTAACTCTGCTCGTAGAGAAAGTGGTGCATCCATCGCTTGCGTGCACAACGCGCAGTATGGCCCGCTCGTCCGTCTCGAACTCACCGGAAATGAAATCTGAGAGAGAGAGAGTAGTGTGAGACGGGTACAGTATACACCACACCATATCTCAGCCGAGTAGCCCGAGGCAGCGCTCGGGCGGAGTAACCTACAGTTACTAAAGTAGAGGAGACAGAGTGATGATGCTGATGATGATATGCCTCCGGGCTGGGGTGTCGACGGCCTGCTTCACCCCACTTCATCTATATACAATTGGGGATTCCCGAGGGAAACGCGCCGCGCCGCCCCGTGTTCCCGGATACTCTACGCACGTCGATAGACGAATGCAGCATTGACGCTATATTCTCAGAGCGCGCGAAGAGTTACACAAAGCGTACTTTCAACAGGCGGAAATGGGTGATTCGAAACGTCCGTTGTCATGCGCCGTCTAGGCTACGGCAACGGACCACAGACTTATCTTGTGACCTCATCAAGCTTGATGCCCTGCAATTAAGCACCCCGATCGAGCATAAAATCGTCAGGCGTTTCGTGTGTACTCGCTGCTAGCACTCCAGAGTTGTTTCATGCAATGCTGAAACGTTGTCGCACTCCTCAGCGCCTGGGCTTTTACTGCAACTAGAAGACAGCACAGAATGCTTCGAGCGGCAACGGTTCAGATATCAGGCCACTTCACCTCCTCGAAACGGCACGCACAGTGTTAGTCGAGCTCTAGCCGCTTCAAGACATGAGTAAGAGCCCAATTCGCCATTGGAAACTTCGTTTCAAAGATCCGTGGAAACCCCCTTCCACGTTATAGTCGGTACAGCTTGAGACCCACGAGGCTTAGTTGATGCAGACAAAGCTGTCTTTGGGTGACATTCGTCAAGCCATACGAGTCTGATCTTACCATCGATGGATAACAAGTTCATCTAAGCTGTGCGCGAACAAATGTGAGCTTAGAGAGACTCGATGCGTTCAAAAGTTTCTACAATGACTGCCGCATTGCGTATTGCATGGGAACACTACTATCACATGTTGAGTTGCTGCTTCGATATATATTGTCACATTAAAAGAGTGAAACGGAAAAGGCACCAAGCCAGACAAAATCCAATTAACCGCTAGGCATGGGGGATATACCACGCTACATAATGCTACGCTATGCTGTCATGCAAAAAAAAAGATACCCGAAAAAGAAAGAAAACAACCCTCTTAAGCACCAAGGCAGAGGTTGACGGTCAAGTCCGCATTCTGATCACACCACTGGACATCCCCAGGGCAGCTGTCAGCGCCCTTTGGGCAAACGACCGTGGCGCAAGGCGCCGAAGGGACGACCTCGAACCCGTCGTCCCTGAAGGGGGCGCCGTTGGAGCCCAGGTTCCAGTAGAGACCACCGTAGTCGCCCTCAGCGCGGGAGTAGTCAAGCTCGTTCTCCTACAACAACAATAACAACAACAGGTCAGCCAGGCTTGTCTTGTCTACTGGGAAGATAAAGGTGAACTCGGGATACTTACGTTGCCGCCGTAGACGTCGCCGTCGCGGGTCAGCTTGATTGAGACGCCGCTGCCGCTGATGGGCTCGATGTACTGGCCGCCGTTGGACCCGATGGCGACGCCGGCGCTCTGGCCGTTGCCGTCGACGTGTGAGACGACGATGTCGTAGCTGCAGTAGTTGTTGACTGTTGCGACGCCGGCGGAGGCGAGAGAGGCGCTGGATGCGAGGAGTGCGGCGAGTATGGTGAAGGTGTACATTCTGAGGACGATCGGCAGGAAGTTGCTACTGTTGGCCGTGGTTGTGATTGGAGTTGTATGAAGAAGAAGATGATGAGGGATGATGGAGTTTGAAGCCAGGGCGGACGCAAGCAGGCTTATGTAGCGAGAGGTCAGCAAGGGCGACACGACATTGCTCTCAGACGTATTCGTGTCCGTCTCAGCTCAGAAGCCGAAGCCGAACACGAACACGTCGTATCTCGTATATTTTCCCAAGCACGAAACCGATCGTCCTCTCTCTCTCTCTCTCTCTCGTATGTGCTGCCTTTTGTCTGATACTTCGACCGCAGCATCCGTCCGTCTGTGCAGCCTAAAAATAGCAGAACCGTTGTAAATGTGGGGTCATTGCCGCGAGGCTTAAATAACTTATCTGACCGGCGTTTTCCCGCACGGAGCACCGCCGAGCCACGCACTGCACTGCACTGCGCTGCATGGCAACACCTTGGCGAACTGCTGGGACGATAATAGTTGGCTCTTGCAGTTGTCCAGGACTCAGCCAGGGAGTTCATTCCGAGGTGACATTGTCAACTTCCTTACCATCAACTTCATGTGGGCTCGTAGCTTTGGAAGTCAGTTGGGCAGAGTAGTGAGAGAGAACGTGGGACCCGAAGCTGTCGATATCCGAGATGCTACTTGTACTGCTCTCGCTGACAGCCAGTGGGGTTGTGTGATACGTCTTCTTCGTCGGGCTCAGGTAGTCAGTTCAGCAAGATAAAGCAGCCTGAGCCTATGGATTTTGGCCTTGTGATTACAAGGCTCGTCCTGCTCAGATTGTCATTGTCGCAAGACGTGCAGACGCTATATAGAATTTCGAAGGTGCAAGATCATCAGACCGGAGAGTTCAAGCAAGTCGCAGATTGCTGTCAAGTGATACATCGCTACAGTCATTCACATTTCATTGGCATCAAAATGATCTTGGCGAAAGTTGCAAGAAACCCGAAACGTTGGGGGCATCCATCGGGCTTTGCTACTTTCTTAGCAACCGCGTCGTCCTTCAGTATAATCCCTACGAGCGGATTGCAAGTCCACAACATTTCATTCCATCTGGATGTTCATGCTATGTCTTACGTTGAAGCGACGCGAGCCATGAACGCGGCTTCCTTCGCAACTTCCCTCCGTTCATACTCTCGCAGACATCCAAAGCCGCCTGCTGTCAAATCTACCACATCAAGGTCAACTGATTAAGTTCCAACATTATCGTTCCATTGAAGTGTACTCGCATTATTAGAAGGATCAGTATTACTATCCATGCATCAACTCGAAACTTCTCTATCGAACTCGCAACTAAAGCCGATTCAAGCATAACTTAAACCAGGAAACTTTCTACAACCCGGTGATGAACGATACGACGGTCTTTTACGTCGACGAAGAAATTCCTGTCGATTGGTAAGTGACTCTGGTCACCCACAGATAGTAATGCTTAAATGCCATCAGTCGGAAACATAGATCAGGCCATCGACCATGTGACCGCCTTTGCTTTGATGAGGATGTCGACTTCTGCCAAGGACCATGGCGAGGCAGACCAAACAAAGCACGCCCATGCAGCCATAAGGTCGATGATGCCTATAGGTACCAGCCGTCAGGAAATAGCGATGGCACGGTCATGGGTTGCCGACGCACCATTGCATCATGTCCATGGAGCCACGACGACCAAGGCCAGTTCATTCCAAAAGAGGTTTTGAAGGTCTTCAGGCCAATCCGGAAAATCGGCATAGAAGATATTCGGCGGCTGCGAGACGACCGTACCGTAGGATTTGGTCTCGATTCTCGAGACCCCAAAGTGGCCATTGTATTCGCAGCTTACCGCTGGGGAGAAGTTCCGCTCCGTGAAACACGCGGGTCAAATCACGAAATACAGCCGACGTTCGAGACCTGAAGATGCGTCTTCATCGCTTAGTGTGCGGTGTATCTTAGTCAACGCCGATTCTAGCGCAGTAGAGGAGTATCTAAAGCGTGCGTTGATGGCGTTGCTCTTAGGTGTATGAAGGCAAGAGGTTGAATGATGATAGGGAAAGAAGAACAGTGACCCGGCCCCGCCAAGCCCAGCCCAGCGGCGCCGTCCGTTCGGAGTATTAATGAAGCCCCTTATTTCTCGACCCTGGACAACCACCACCACCAACCCACAGAACACGCTTTCAACGTCCGTCACGTCACGTCCCTGACGAAAACAAGGAAAAACACAAGATACAAGATACAAGACACAAGGAGACTCTCCGGGCCTGCCGAACCGCGTGTCGATTCTTTCGCGTATATGTCTGCCCGTTGGAAGAGTTCCACTACAAGTCTACAACACGCTTTTCCGAGAGCGCGATCATTGGCCCCCCGCGGTCGGAGCTTTTCTTCTCTACGCTCTTGTGGGGCCTTGCGCTCGGGTACCTGACCGAGGCTGCTTAGTATTATTGCATGTCAGCATTTCAAAGAAACACCCCCACTTGCTGTAACGGCATCTCGAACAACAACAACGCGTGGAAGATGTGCATTTGTGTGTGCGTGTGTGCTTCGAAGCTCCCGGCACAATCCCCAATTGGCTCCGCTCCATTCATCCCACCCCGTCGCCACTACTATCCACTACAGTTAGCCTCTCCTGCTTGGAAGCCCGGAGCCCCTTCCCCCTTCCAAAGCCCCCGCCTCAACGTCCGTCCGGCTGTACTCAACCGCGCCCCGCCCACGCACCATTGCATTATTGGCAAAAACCTTACGGAAGAGAGAAAAAGACCGATTGGACGCGTCGTTGGCTTTTCCCATGTGGGATTTCTATTTTTTTTTCTCCGAAAGACTGCTAATAAGCTTCTTTTATTTTTGTTGGACGTTTGAGGATAGGATGGATGGATGGAGAAGAATCCATTGGTTGGCCGGTCGGTCAGTCGGGCGTCGGCTTGTCTTTTGTCCGGCCTGGGCATTATTTATTTATTTATTTCTTTGTTTCTTTTTTTCTTTCGTGAGCCCTGTCACGGGTTAGGGAGGGAAAGTCATGGGGTATAGAAGGGAGACGGGACAAGGCAATGATGGCCGAGGGCTTATAGAACGCGGCGGAGACAGGGTGTTGTATTTCTGAAAGCCCAAGTCTTGTGGTATGTGACGATGCAACATGTAGACTTCGGGCTGTCTTGTGGTTGATGATGATGATAAGTGAACACATCTACAGAGCCGCAAGTTCACGCACGTACAGTACGCGTCTAAGAAGTATCTACGATAGCCGCGCGCTTACAGTTTACCACTCAACACCATAGACTCGCAGGAAGCCAACAAACAAAACAAACCTCCTTTTTGGCCGCAGACACCGCACCTCCGTCACCTCCCAACCACGACCTTGATGGCGCAAGCACCCCAAGTCCCCTCGCCATCCCTGTACCCCGGAAACCCGCGATACAGCTCTACGGCGCCGTCCAGATCGCCCGCCTCCCACGCCGGTAGAAACGCCGCCACCCCGTACGCCTCCAGCATGTCGCGGAACGTCGCGTGCAGCGTGACGCTCTCGACGACCACGTCCACCGGAGCCGCGTCGACGTCGGCGTCTGCGTCGCTGTAGAATCTCAACGTTTGACCCGCCGTGATGCTCCGGTATGCAGGGCGCGCTAGACGGCCCTCGACTGTCTTCTGCCCGGCGCGCACGAACGACAGGTATTCGGGGCGGAGCGCGATGCGTTGGGGTTCCTCGGCCATATGGCCTGTTAATGCAAGGTTGACTGGGGAGAGGGGAAGGGGGTTTTATGGTTATCTTTGGGCAGGCTTTGGTTGGAGAAAAAGCGGTTGAGTCACTCTTTTCGTTTTTGTTTTCTTTTTTCTTCTTCTTTTCTTTGCTGCGCGCGATGATAACCCCTCCCTTTGCGTCTCTTGATTGGGCGGCGCGCCGGAGTAAGGAAGCAAGTGACACGCGGGTGTGAATGAACACGACGCGAGGCGTAAA
>Ga0160428_1002716_pt1 | contig 10304 bp, 9 predicted proteins | sample SolpanmetagenomM_FD_108198 | JGI IMG/M metagenome (GOLD analysis project Ga0160428, IMG submission 108198) | Solar panel surface microbial communities from Lawrence Berkeley National Laboratory, California, USA - M | ecosystem: Engineered > Built environment > Solar panel > Unclassified ...
CCAGACAGGCCGCTTACGGCCAGATTCGGTCATTCGCGGCAGCGGAATTGGACTGCCCGGAAGTGGACGATCCGAAGGTCTGCTCAGGGTCGGTCGCTGACGTCGGCTCTACGCCCAGGAGCGGACATTCCGGCGCCGACCCAACATGGTCTTCCGCGGAACGATGGACCGGCTGAAAGCCGACGCCCTACGAACGAGCCTGCACCTTCACCCCGGTGCAGCGCCAAGGTCGGGGTGATCTGCGAAGGCGGTCGCCAACATGGTCACAAAGCTGCGCACCTTGCTGGCGATGTTACGGTTGGCTGGGTAGACGGCGTGCAGCGGTATCACCGGCAGATGCCAGTCTGCCAGTATCGGCACCACCGTGCCCGCGCGGATGGCTGGACCGACCACGAAAGCGGGCTCCAGCGCTATGCCCGCCCCTGCGATGGCGGCGGCCAGCAGCGTTGGTCCGTTGTTGCATTCCAGCCGGGGCAGGATCGGAACGTCGGCAACCTCATTATCCCGCTCGAACCGCCACTTGCAGCCCCAGCGCAGCTCGGAGAAGTGAAGGCAGGCATGCGTCGCTAGATCCTGCGGGGTCGCCGGCGCACCGCGGCGGGCAAGGTAGGACGGGGATGCACACGCGATCAGCGGGGACGCCCCGATCTGCCGGGTGACGAGCCTGGGCTCGACAGCGAGCGCTCCGCGGATTGCCAGATCGAAGCTGTCCCCGATCAGGTCCACCGCATCGGTGGACAGCTGAAGGTCGATCGAAACGGCCGAGTTCTCGGCGAGGAAGCGCGCGACCACTGGCGCGACGTGATCAGGGCCCAGGTCCGGAGGCGCTGCGATCCGCAGACGGCCGACCGCCTCTGTCTGGAAGGCCGTTGCGGCTTGCCCGGCATGCCGCACACGATCTTGGATGTCGGCGAGAGCCGCTCTGTAGGCCGCCCCGGCTTCGGTCAGCCGTACGGCGCGCGTGGAGCGCTGCAGCAGTTGAACGCCCAGCCGCGCCTCCAAGGCACGGATCTGCGCACCGACGGCGGAACGCCCCATTTCGAGGTCCTCGGCTGCCGCCGTGAAGCTTGCCCGGTCGGCGACGGCGAGGAACGCCATGATGCCGGCCAGCGGATCGGTCGTCTTCATGTGGCCGCTGATCCGCCAAGCGATGCACGATCATCGATCTTATCGCGGCGGATCGCAATCGGTAGCTTTTGGGAGCCACAACCATACCGACAGGACGTTCACATGGCCGATGCCCTCTGGTTCACGACCGCCCGCCTGACCATTCATCTGTCGCAGAAAGACAATGCGGATGGTCTCACCCTGATCGAACACCACATGGTGGAAGGCTTTGCCGTGCCGCTGCATGTCCATCGCGACGAGGATGAAAGCTTCTACATCCTGCAGGGTGAAGTCCGCATGCAGATTGACGATCAGGTTCGCCGGCTGACAGCGGGCGACGCGTTGACGGTCTCGGGTGGGACACCGCACGCGTTCCGCGTCGTCTCGCCTGAGGCCAGGTTCCTCTCGATGACGACGGGTCAATTCGAAGAGATGATCCGCAGCCTAGCCCGACCGGCAGAAAATGAAGGCTTACCGCCTCAAGCCGAGCCGACCGACGAGGAGGTCGCGGCGCTTGTTTCAGCCTGCGCTACACACGGCATCGAGTTCCAGGGACCTGCGGTCGCTTGAGGCGCGGCGTGGGAGCTTCCGCACATTGCCCTTCCGATATTCACCGAACCGGAAGCGACCCCAATCGGCCATTCGGTTCCCGAACCGACCCATCAGCTTGGATGCCATAAACGCTTCCCAGAAGCGGTCACTTGTCGGCTGACTGACAACCGGGGTTCGGGGTAGGGAGTGGCGCTGACCTTTCGCCCCACGGCCAACGCACCGCTTCCGACCCATGCCAGTCATCACGGCAGCCGACGGCGCTTCCCCAAAGCGGTCATCAGTCGGCGGTCCTGAGGTTGTGGGCCGATGTGATATCGGAAGTCGTTACCACGGCTGACCGTCACCGAACGACCAATCCTCCTTGTCGAAAAAAAGCATATTGATCATGATGTCGTCAGTTCGAATCCCCAGCTTCGATTTCAGCTCATCGGCGACGGAACGATAGAAAGCGAACTTGGTGTCCTTCTTATTGCCGACGGTGCTGGTTGCCTGGATTAAGATGAAGCCTGGCGACCGGCTAAAGCCGAGGAAGTGAGGATCGTATATAAGATTGTCTGCCGAGTGCTCGCCGACCACCACAAAGCGATCGCCCTCGGGTGCTTCGAGGACGTCGACGATGCCCCGGTAGACGATGTCCGCCACGGCAGCACGGTGCTCGGGGGGGCTTCCCCTGGATCAGATCGATACGTGCAAAAGGCATGATGATCTCCGCGGGCAGACTTGCGGTCGGCCCCTGACCGGGACCGACCGCTGGGCGCTCACGTCCGGGTGTCGATCTCCGGCACACCGCTGCTCCGGTCGGCATAGGCAGCGATGAAGGTCGGCCGGGTCTGCCAGCGCTGCCAGAAGGCATCGAGATGTTCGAAGCGCTCATCGAGCGGAGTGGCGTTCACTGGGAACTTGGAGAACGCGATGGCTGTCGCCAACGTGATGTCTGAGAAGGTCGGCTGATCGCCCCCCAGCAGCCACGCGCGGCCGTCGGAGAGATGCCGGTCGACGAGGCCGGCATGCGCCAGGGCCACCTTGCGCGAGTGCTCGCCCCAGGCCGGATTGCTGGTCAGTTCGAGCTTGGGGCCCAGACCCTGATGCAGCACATGGAATGCGGTGACGATGGGATAGAGGATGTGGACCCACACCCGGTTGTCCCACATCTGATCGAGGCCACGCTCATGCGCCGTCTTCCCCATGATCTTGCGGCCTTCGAACGCGTCATCGAGGTAGCGGGCGATGGCAGAGGTCTCACTGAGGTAGGAGCCGTCGGCGAGCGCAAGGGTCGGTGTCTCGCCCCAGGCGTTCATCTTCAGGTGTTTCCAGCCCCGCTGCTCGCCCACCGGTGACATGTCGTAGATCGTCTCGTCGAAGTGATCGGCGATGCCCTTCTCGTGCATGAAGATCCGCAGGCGCTGCGGGTTGGGGAAGGCCGAGGGTGAGGTGAAGAGCTTGAGCTTGTCGGACATCGTCGTCTCACTTTCCTGAGAACCGGGCCTGTCTGTCATATGACAGACAGCAAGCTAGGATGGGCGCCTTGTGTCGTCAACCCCTGTCTGCCATATGACAGATGGAGGTTGGGAATGGCAGCGACGTTGAAGAGGGATGTGCGCGAGGCGATCCTCGTGGCTGCGAGGGAAGCAGCGATGGCCTATGGCTACGCCGGCATCAACTTCCGTGATCTCGCGGAGACCGTCGGTATCAAGGCCGCAAGCATCAACTACTACTACGCCAACAAGGCCATCCTCGGCGAAGCGGTTGCGCGCCGTTATTGGGAAGACATTGTTCGCGATCTTGAAGCTATTTCGGCACGTGCGCAAAGCCCAATCGAAGCGCTGCGGCGGTACCCTGGCATCTTTCGCCTATCCCTGGAGCGCAACAATCGCATGTGCCTCAGCAGCTTCATGGCGACAGAATATGACGCGTTGCCTGAGCAGGTTTTGAAGGAGGTCCAATCTTTTGCCGACGTCAATACGGCCTGGATCCGCGAGCAGCTGGTTGCTGCAAAGCTGGTTGAGCCGAGGGACGGCGAGATGAGAGCGCGCGCCATCTATGCTGCTGTTGCCGGAGCTCAGATCATCGCTCGAAGTCGCTCGGACACAAATCTGTTCGACTCCTTGATCAGGAGCTACCAAGAGGCGGGACTACTGCCGAACTGATCAAAAGCGCGCACGAAACAAGGTTCGCTTCCGTGCATCGCCGGCCGCAAGCGGTTGGGCAGGAATCCACCCCTCTGAGACGCTCACGCAGGCGGTCTTCGGCGGCCGATGCTGGATGGAAGTAGAGTGTCCGCGTCGGAGGGAGCGTGCCGGAAAAGCGGACGAGCCCCCGACAATCTATCGCGGGCATACTGGAAGGCATACTGGAAGGCGCCAGGGCTTCCCGAGAGCGGTCGGATCGATCCCCACCCGCAAGGGCCCTGGACGGCATCTTGCACCCGATGTCGGGAGGCCTTGCTCGCCGACTAAGCCGAGGGTGCTGATGATATCACTTCAGGCGCGCGGCAGCCCAGGCGATATGGTCGGCCATGAAGGTCGAGATGAAGAAGTAGGAATGGTCGTAGCCCTCGCGCATGTTGAGGGTCAGGGCGATGCCGGCCTTCTTGCAGGCCTCTTCCAGCAGCCAGGGGCGAAGGCCGTCCTGAAGGAAGCTGTCGGCGGTGCCCTGATCCACCAGGAACTCGGGGAAGCACTTGCCGTCTTCGATCAGCGCGGTGGCGTCATGGGCGCGCCAGGCAACCGGGTTGGAACCGAGATACTTCTCGAAGGCCGGCTTCGACCAGCCGGCCGTGGAGGGCTGGGCGATCGGCGCGAAGGCGGAGCAGGACTTGAAGCGCTCCGGGTAGGTCAGCGCGATGGTGAGCGCCCCGTGGCCGCCCATGGAATGCCCGAAGATGCCCTGGCGGGTCATGTCGGCGGGGAATTCCTTCGCGATCAGCGCAGGCAGCTCTTCCGTGACGTAGCTCCACATCCGGTAATGCGTGTCGTAGGGCGCCTGCGTGGCGTCCAGGTAGAAGCCGGCGCCGGAGCCGAACTGCCAATTGCCGTCCTCGTCTGGGATGCCGGGGCCGCGCGGGCTGGTATCGGGGGCCACGATGATGACGCCATGCTCGGCGGCTGCGGCCCGGTACTCGCCCTTGTCCATGACGTTGGCGTGCGTGCAGGTGAGTCCCGACAGGTACCACAGCACCGGGACCGGGCCGTTCTCGGCTTGGGGCGGCACGAAGACCGCGAAGGTCATCGCGCATCCCGTGGTCTGCGCATCGTGCTTGTAGACGCCCTGCGTGCCGCCGTGGGCGCGGGCCTTCGAGATGGTTTCCATCAGCTTTGTTCTCCTGCTCGGGAGCCGAAAGCCCCGCTCCGGGGCTGGATGGTGTGTGACCAGTTTTGACAGAGCCCGGCGCCGTTTGAATCGTTCGCGTCCTGCCGGTCCCCCGCATGGGCAAAGGGCAGGACGCGGGCGTCCCTCGCGCGGGGAACAACCGGATGGGACACGGATCCTCAGACCCGGAGGAGGGGATCCGCGTCCATCCTTCTCAGTAGACGACGACGGACCGGATCGACTTACCCTCGTGCATCAGGTCGAAGCCGTGATTGATCTCTTCGAGCGGCATGGTGTGGGTGATCAGATCATCGATGTTGATCTTGCCCTCCATGTACCAGTCCACGATCTTCGGCACGTCCGTGCGACCGCGCGCGCCGCCAAAGGCCGAGCCCTTCCAGACGCGACCGGTGACGAGCTGGAACGGACGGGTCGAGATCTCGCGGCCGGCCTCGGCCACGCCGATGACGATCGACTCGCCCCAGCCGCGATGGCAGCACTCGAGGGCCTGGCGCATCACGTGGACGTTGCCGGTACAATCGAAGGAGAAGTCGGCGCCCCCGCCGGTGAGGTCGACGATGGCCTGAACCACCTTGTCGGTTCCAACCTCGGTCGGATTGATGAAGTCGGTCATGCCGAATTTGCGGGCCATGGCCTGCTTCTCCGGGTTGATGTCGACGCCGATGATCTTGTCGGCCCCGACCATGCGGGCAGCCTGGAGGACGTTGAGGCCGATGCCGCCGAGACCGAAGACCACCACGTTGGCGCCCGGCCAGACCTTGGCGGTGTAGATCACCGCGCCGATGCCGGTGGTCACGCCGCAGCCGATGTAGCAGATCTTGTCGAAGGGGGCGTCTTCGCGGATCTTGGCCAGCGCGATGGCGGGCAGGACCGTGAAGTTCGAGAAGGTCGAGCAGCCCATGTAGTGGAACACGGTGCTCGATCCGGCGGGGCTGCCGCCGGTGGAGACGCAGGAGAAGCGGCTCGTGCCGTCCGGCATCACGCCCTGGCCCTGGGTCGCCCGGATCGCGGTGCACAGGTTCGTGCGCTGGGACAGGCAGGACTTACAGTTGCGGCATTCCGGTGTGTACAGCGGGATGACGTGGTCGCCCGGCTTCAGCGTGGTGACGCCGGCGCCGACCTCGCGGACGATGCCCGCGCCCTCATGGCCGAGGATCGCCGGGAACTTGCCCTCGGAATCGAGGCCCGAGAGGGTGTAGGCGTCGGTGTGGCAGATGCCGGTGGCCATCAACTCGACGAGAACCTCGCCGGCCTTGGGGCCCTCGATGTCGATGGTCTCGATCGTAAGAGGCTTCTTCGCCTCCCACGCGACCGCGGCGCGCGTCTTCATCACGTGTTCCTATTGTCTGGATGATCACGGACGGCGCCGAACTGCCGACTCTTCGGCGCGCGTCGCTCAAGGGCTGCGCACCGAACGGTCCGAGGATCTGCCGCGTGTGTGATGCTTCTTGCGCCCGGATGCAACGTCGGCGTCCGCATTTCCGTCAGGGCGCCCCATTCTGATCGGTCCCGGGCATGGGGTGCATCCGCGCCGTCCGAGTTGCGCGCGAACGCCAGACCGTGGATCGCACCCGACCCAGGACCCGGGCGACGGGGCTCGCCCCTCTCTCCACCGTCCTGGGGAGAGCCGGTGCTGATTGCGCCGGTTCCCGCAACACCGACCGCGGGCCTGGGGCCCAGAGCCCCACGCTTCACACACCGCGTGAATCATCTGTCCGCGTCAGTGCATCAGGGGTGCTCGTCGCGAGCCCCGCCACGGTGTCCGTGCCCGGTTGCACGCGTGAGACGCTGTCCGCAGCGTTATCGAAAGCCGATTGGGCCGCCCCCGATCACCCGTCCACGGCCTCGGTCTCGGTCTCGGATGCCACGGATGCCCAGCCGACCTCGTCGTCGCGGCTTTCGAGCGTCAGGTCCGCGCGACCGGCGTCCCGCGGGGCGGAGATCGAAGCCGAGCGCGTCGGTGCGTCTACACGCCGTGTCGCCGCCCGCAGATCCGTCCGCCTGCCCGGGCGCCCGACGCCCCACCTCTCCCGGGTCGATCCTCGCCGAACGTCCGACCTTGCACACGGCCGCAATCCGGCGCGACGGCGTCGGGCCGAACGCAGGAAAACCGCTTCGGAGCGATGCTGCTGGAAAAGCGGCTGGCCAAATCCCGATCCGCAAGAGCCGTCATTTGGGCTTGAACGGTGGCTCCAAAACAGGCGTTCAGGGACGCTCCGGCCACGAGGCTTGATCGTGTCACGACGAGGTCATACGGCCTCCCCCTGGACAACTCCCGCGGGAGACCTCGAAGCGCGCCGCCGGTCTTTGGCCGACTCGCTCCTGAGCTATAGATCGGTTGAATGGATCCGCTGGCCTGCCGGGGCCGGACAAAGTGTCGAGCCATCGGTGCCGGCCACGGCATAGCGGAACGGGCCATATGCAGCGCGCCTCCATAGTCGAGCGATTGTTCCGGGATCCGCCTCGCTGGGTTTCCTATCCAGCAACCATTCTCTTGGTGGCGGCTGTCTATGGGATATATCGCTGGCTCTGGCCGGCGCTTCAGATCTATCCTTTCTTTCTGTTCTTTCCGATCATCATCGTCGCGGCAGCATTTTTTGATCGCGGAAGCGGATACCTCGCCACGATACTCAGTGTCCTGGTAATTACATTCATTTTTCCTCCAGTGGATTCGTCGCTGGCGGTCGAGCCGCGCAACCTGTTGGCGCTCATAGTATTCCTGCCGGCCGGGCTGGCGTTAAGTGCTTTGCTCGAACTGCGGCACCGACTTCTCCGACAAACCCGCGACGCCCTCAAGCAGGCGCGCGTCGCCGAGGAACGGACGGAGGTGCTTCTGCACGGCCTGCACCAGAGCGAGGCACGATTCCGGCAGTTCGCGGAGGCCGCCTCCGGTGCGCTCTGGATCCGGGATGCCCAGACGCTACGCATGGAGTGGCTGAGCCCGGCCTTTGACCGCATCTACGGCTTCCCGGGCGAGGAACTCCTGGACGCCAACCCGCAGTGCTGGGCCTCATTGATCGTTCCTGACGACCGGGCGGCTGCTCTGGGGCGGCTCGAAGAAGTGAAAAGCGGCAAGGCTGTGGTGCACGAATTCCGCGTCGTCCGCGCCTCGGACGGTGCGTTCCGCTGGATCAGGAGCACGGACTTCCCGCTCTTCGATGAGCACGATCGGGTGCAGCGCATCGGCGGCATCGCAGAGGATGTGACCGAGGCTAAGCTCGCCGCGGAGCACCAGGGCGTCCTGCTGGCCGAGTTGCAGCATCGGGTGCGCAATATCATGGCGCAGATTCGCTCCATAACGGCCCGCACGGGCGAGAGGGCCGAGACCGTGAGTGAATACGCCGACCTCATGGCCGGACGCCTGCTCACCTTCGCCCGCGTCCAGGCGCTCCTCACCCGGAGCGCCAACATCGGCGCCAGGATCCTCGACATCATCAACGACGAATTGGCAGCGCAGGCCGGACACCCGGAGCAGTACACACTGCATGGTCCTGACCTCGTGCTTGCCCCGAAGACCGCCGAGGTTCTGACGCTCGCCGTCCACGAACTCACGACCAATGCTCTCAAGTACGGGGGGCTGTCTGTGCCCGACGGCCGCGTTACGGCGCGTTGGACGACCTTCGAGCGGGGCGGCTCGTCCTGGCTTGGCCTGGACTGGATCGAGTCGGGCGCGCCGACGAGTTCTCCCGCGGACCTGTCAGCGCCGAGGCGGCGTGGCTTCGGCAGCGAGATGATCGAGGGACGTATTCCCTACGAATTGGGGGGTCGAGGCGAACTCTCCATCCATCCGCGCGGAGCACGGTGCCGCTTGGAGTTCCCCCTGCGGGACCGGTCGAGCATTCTGGAGACAGATGCCCCGCGCCGGGCCGCGATCTACGGAGGTTTGCTCGACATGGCCGGCGAACCCGATCTGAGCGGCCACCGCATTCTGGTGGTTGAGGACGACTACTATCTTGCCACCGATACCGCGCGGGCGCTGAGAAGCGTTGGCGTGGAGGTCATCGGCCCGTATCCGACCGAGGAAGGCGCGCGCACCGCCATCACGAACGCAACACCAACGGGCGCGATCCTCGATCTGAATCTCGGCGATCAGGGACCATCCTTCGTGCTGGCGGCCGAGCTTCAGACCCGTGGCGTGCCCTTCATCATGGTCACCGGTTACGATGCCGCGGTTATCCCGGCGGAGTTCGAGACGATCACGCGGCTGCAGAAGCCGGTGCAAATCCGGCAGATCGTCGGCGCACTCGCAAGGAAGCTCGGTGGGGCTGCCTGATCTGGAGCGAGCCCGCTCCCACAGGCGAGATCGAATGTGGGCCGGTGCGTCGGCAATGTCCGCCACGATGATGCGTTCTTCCGAGAGCGGGCATGTTGCAAATTCACCCACCTTAACCGTTCAGAGGCGCCGGCCGACGTGACTGGAACGGGCCGAAGGCAGAAGATCCGCTGCGGAGCAGGCCGGCCGCGGAAGCGGACGGTGCCTGCCATGCGACCGCGGCCGAGAAACCCAGTGCGTCCGAGAAACCGAGTGCGTCCCCGCGGGATGCCGCCGGCACCGCCCGCGGTTCCGCTGGCCGGGCTGAAGGAAGCAACGCGGCGTTGATCCCGCGATGCGCTGGTACGGCAACCAGGCCGCGCGGGACGCCGCACCGGCCGGGTCGTCCCCGGCAGCACCCGCATCGCCGCGTGGGCCGGCGTTCCGATCGGCGCCGCCGCGCCCTGGCTCCCTTCATCCCCGGCGTCTGGCGCTAGCGGCCCGGGCGAACGGCCGACATCCTGGCGGCTGTGCCGAGGACAGCCATGCCGAGCGAGATCACCCTCTTCGAGGCCCGGCGGGTCATCACGATGAATCCATCGCGGCCGGACGCGACGCATATCGCCGTGCGCGACGGGCGCGTGCTGATGGTCGGGACGCGAGCCGAGTTCGACGGGCTCGACGCGGTTCCGGATCGGTGCTTCGCCGACAAGGTCATCCTGCCCGGCTTCGTCGAGGGGCACGCCCACGTCATGGAGGGCACCCTCTGGCGCCAGACCTATGTCGGCGCCGGCGACCGCCGCAGCCCGGACGGACGTCGCGTGCCGGGCCTGCGCGACATCGGCGCCGTCGTGGACCGGCTCTCGGAGGCGGGCCGGTCCATCGCCGACCCGGACCAGCTGCTCTACGGCTGGGGCTTCGATCCGCTGCATCTCGGCGGCGCGCGCCTGACTCGGCACGACCTCGACCGGGTCTCGACCACCCGGCCGGTGATGGTCCACCACGCCAGCCTGCACATCACCAACGTCAACAGCCTGCTCCTGGAGATGGCCGGCTTCGATGA